>Ga0134123_10001722_pt1 | contig 14232 bp, 11 predicted proteins | sample KB303_FD_96460 | JGI IMG/M metagenome (GOLD analysis project Ga0134123, IMG submission 96460) | Terrestrial soil microbial communities without Nitrogen fertilizer from Kellogg Biological Station, Michigan, USA - KB3-0-3 | ecosystem: Environmental > Terrestrial > Soil > Unclassified ...
ACCCGCACCCGCCCGTCGCGGATCAGCGCCCGCGCATCGGTCCGCGAGGCGAGGCCGAGCTTCGAGAGGGCGCGTTCGAGGGAAACGTGGCCGGTGGGCGTCGCATCGTGCTTAGGTTAATCCGATCCAGCCCGCGAAATGTTCTGCGCGCCGCCGACATCCGGGATAAGGCGCTTTTCTCCAGGAGGCCAGGATGATCGCACACGCCGAGACACTGACTCCCGAGGACGCACGGTCCGCTCCACGGTTTCTGGATGCCCTGCAGACGAAGATCGAGCCGGTCTTTCTCTCCCTTCCTTACAGAGCAGCTCTGGGTATCGTGGCGTGGGCCATGGTCCTTCTGCCCTTGATGTACCTGACCCTGGTCGGCCTCGTGAGCTGGGGCGTCGTGTGGTACGTGATGAACGGCTTGCCGTTCCTTGCGGGTCTGGGAATCAACGTCCTGCTGTTAGCTACTCCCCCGATCGTCGGCGTGACCATGGTGCTCTTCTTGATCAAGCCCCTCTTCTTCCGTCAGAAGAGGCACTCTGACGAAGTCCGCCTCGATCCGGCCGAGGAGGCCGTCCTGTTCGATTTCGTCCGGCGCACCGCGCGTGCCGTCGGAGCTCCGGAGCCCCGTGAAATTCGCCTCGACGACAGAGTCAATGCATCCGCCTCGTTCCGGCGCGGCATGCTCTCGCTCTTCTCCGACGATCTCGTGCTGACCCTCGGCATGCCTCTCGCGGCCGGCCTGACCCTGCAACAGCTCGCCGGCGTTCTCGCCCATGAATTCGGCCACTTTGGACAGCGGACGGGAATGAGGCTGAGCTATGTGATTCGTTCGGTGAATCATTGGTTCGCGCGGGCCGTCTACGCACGGGACTTCTTCGATGCCGATCTGGAGCACTCTCTGGAGAAGAGCGACAGTCTACAGGTCAATGCCATCGCTTCGATCGCATCGTTTTGCGTCCGGATGAGCCGCGAGATCCTCAGGAAGCTGATGTACCTGGGGAACGTGATCAGCTCTTCCCTGCTCCGCCAGATGGAGTATGACGCCGACCGCTATACCGTCCGGCTGGTCGGCCGGAATGTCCATGCCTCGATTCTGCGCGACATCTTCCTGCTGTCTCACGTCTACCAGATCTCGCTGTCCGCCGTACTGAACCGGTACCGGCAGGGCACCCTCACCGACAGCCTGGCGACTCTGATGCAGGCGAACCGCCGGCGGCTCGCCGGCAGACTGGACGAAGCCTACCGGGCGCACCTCGCCGGGGGCCGAACGCATCTGTTCGATACGCACCCGACGGACAGCGAGCGCATCGCAAAGGGGCTCTCGGGACCGGTCGAAGGGGTGTTCGCCTCGGATCTGCCGGCGTCGGTCCTCTTCCGTGACTTCGCGGGCCTGGAGCGGGCGCGCTCCCGCAGTCTCTTCGAAAGCTTCCTCGGTCCGCTGCCGTCCGAGGCCTTCGTTCCCGTCGAGCAGGCCCAGGCCGAATTGGAAGAAGGGTCTGGGAGGCCCTACTGGTACCGTAGCGCCTCGATCGGTTCGAGCGCCGCGGCACGCGTGGCGGGATAGATGCCGGAAGCGAGGCCCACCGCCATGGCGACACCCGTGGAAAGGAGGATCGCCGTGCCGGTCACCACCGTCTTCCAGCCGGCGTAGAGCGCGACGCCGCGGGCGATGGCGAGGCCGACCGCGATCCCCATCAGGCCGCCGAAGAGGCTGATCGCGAACGACTCGACCACGAACTGGAAGCGGATGTCGCCGCGCCGCGCGTCCGCCAACTGCTCGAACCTCTGGGACCACGTCGGCTATGAGGAACCCCATTGCCACAGTCCTGGCACACAAGCCAACTTGTAGCTCAATTCCTACATGGCTATAATTCAGTTGCGAGCGCTCGCACCCTTCCACCCCTGTCGACCAGCGTCACGCTGGAGAGGAGGAGAGTGCGATGAAGTCTTCCTGGTTACGCCCATTCCTGCGACGCGGAGGGCGGTCGTGCGCCCTTGCGGCCGCCCTGGCTCTGGCGATCCTCCCTGGACCGGCCCGAGCGCAGGATGATCCCTCGAAGATCCAGATCTCCGTCGTCGACGGCGACGCCGTTCCCCTGTCCGCGCTCCCCATCGGCGAGACCCTTTTCGCCGGTGTCTCGGGGCTCGAGCCGGACCGCAGCTATCAGGTGTGGCTGTTCGACGAGTCCGGCTTCGCCGTCTCGTACTACCAGCTGACCTCCGACGTAAAGGGCACCATCGAGCCCTCGGCCTTGTGGTACCACTCGGGCGTCCACGGCTGCAGCGTGCGGCCGGCCCAGGCCGAGGCGTATGCCAAGCACCCGTACGCGTTCAGGTGGTTCGACCAGGCGGAGAAGGTGCTGGCCAACCGGAAGTTCCGGCTGGCGGTCCGCGACCCCGAGAGCGGATCCGATTCCGATCTGGCCAGCCTGTCCCTCCCCCTGGTCCTCGCCCCGAACCGGGTCCGGGCCTACTTCAGCGACGCCTCCGGCTGCCTGATGAACAGCTTCTCGGCCGGCGGCGCCGAGCCGGCCCAGGACGTCTTCGTGACGGTCGAGAACCTGCCTGTCTCCACCGCGTCGCAAAAGGTGCAGGTCTTCCTGGTCCCCAACCGCTACGGCTGGACGGTGGGCGACAAGCTGGAGGACCCCCGCCCGCCGGCCGAGCGCGGCTCGCTCACCGTGGCGCCCGGCCAGACCCGGCTCACCTCGCTGCTGTGGCCGGCGGACAGTCTCGTCGCCGGGGCCTGGGACCTGGTGGTCCGGATCGACTCTCCGTTCGAGGACGCCGTCCTGCGGGCCTCGGACCTCGTCCGCTACCGCCTGGACACCGGCGCCCTGCTGATGCTCTTCTACGACGCGGCCTGCCCGTCCGGCTATGAGTTCGACATCGCCGGCCGGCCGATCTCGGGCTATCCCTATTTCGAGTTCTCCGACGTCTTCCGCAAAAACGAGTCCATGTGGGGCGCGGTCGATCCGGCCTTCGTGCCGGCGGGCCACCCCGGCGGCACCTATGGGGCGTATTACGTCATCGCGGACGGCTCGGCCGGCGGCGGGCTGGTGGACGTCTCCGGCGGCTACGAGATCGCACCGGTCAAAGCCGGGTGCATCAACTTCACGGTGACCCGCATCTGGAACAGCTCCCAGGTGGGCACCTACGACGTGGTCGTGGATTTCGGCGCGGTCCCCGCGGCCTCGGCCGGCGGCTGGGTCGCCGACAACACCTACAACGCCAACTACGACTTCATCGACCGCTCGGCCGGCACCGGCGCCTGGGTGGTGGAGGATCCGGCCGTGCCGGGTCCCTACGCCGTGCAGAGCACGAGCTACGCGCCGGCCCCGGGCAATCCCGGCGATCCGCTGTGGACCGACATCGCGGCCTATTACAACATCGGCGGTCCGGCCCCGCTTCACGGCGAGGTGCGCTACCCCACCGGCGCGGGCCCCTTCCCTCTCGTCCTCGTGGTCCACGGCAACGCCAGCCCGTCCGTGCAGAGCGAGCAGGGCTACTTCTATCTCCTCAACCTGCTGGCCAGCCACGGCATCATCGCCGTGTCGGTGGACGAAAACTTCTTGAACGGCTGGACCTGGGGCGAGATGGATGCCCGCGCCATCATCCTGCTGCGCCATCTCCAGCGCTGGCGGACCTGGAACTCCACCATCGGCCATCCGTTCTTCCAGAAGGTGGATCTGTCACGGATCGGCCTGGCCGGCCACTCCCGCGGCGGCGAGGCGGTCACCGTGGCCTGGCTGTTCAACACCTCGCTGCACAACGCGGGCGACCCGAACCACAACTTCAACTTCAACATCCGCTCGCTGTACGCCATCGCCCCGGTGGACCGCCAGATCCTGGCCGACGTCTACGCCGGAACCCCGCCGGTGCTGCGCAACGTCCACTACTTCATCATGCACGGCAGCCACGACGGCGACGTCTACGACTTCCAGGGGCAGGACACCTACGACCGCGCCCAGCCGGTCAATCTCGCGACCACCGGCCTCAAGTCCCTCCTCTGGGTCTACGGCGCCAATCACAACTACTGGAACACCGTCTGGGCGCTCAACCCGGACGGCGGGGTCGAGCCGGCGGCTGCCCTGATCACGCCGGCCCAGCAGCAGGACATCGGGAAGGTCTACATGAGCGCGTTCTTCCAGGAGACCCTCCTCGGCCGCAACGCCTACAAGGCCCTGTTGACGGGCGACGTGACCTTCCCCACCCTGCCGGCCGCCGTCACCCGGGTCCACCAGTACCACGACCCCAACCGGCTGTTCATCAATCATTATGAAGAGGACAACAACCTCGCCACCGGCTCGCTGGCCGGCGTGACGAACGCCAACCCCGGCGGCCTGCTCAACCCCTACGTCGACCACCCCTTCTCGGATGAAGGTCCACCCTACTGGCTCTGGCAGGAGACCGACGGCCTGGTCGCCGGCTGGACCAGCACCAACGCCCGCTACGAGATGAGCGTGCCGAACCTCGTGGGCCAGCTGATCTGCAACTACCCGTACGTGGCTTTCCGGGTGGGGCAGAACTACGAGCCCGTGCCCAACCGCAACCCGGTGGGCCAGAGCCAGGACTTCAGCGTGCAGCTCCAACTGGCCCAGCCGTCGGCGACGCTGGCCGTCTCGCAATACGACACGCTGCCCTACCCCAGGGTGACCGGCTGGTTCCCTGGCGACGGCTCCACCACCAAGACGGTCCTCAAGACCGTGCGCATCCCGCTGCGGACCTTCCTGCTCAACCAGCCGGCGCTCAACCTGCAGGACATCACGCGGATCGACTTCCTGTTCAACCGCAAGCCGACGGGCCTGGTGGCCGTCGACGACATCCAGCTCACCCACTGAGGAGGCCGCACATGAACATGATGACGAGACTTTCCGCCGCCGTCCTGTTGCTGACCCTGGCGCTGGCGTCGTCCGGCCTCGCCCAGCCGTGGGACCGGCCGCGCTTTCATGACATCAAGGTCGAGAGGAAGACCCTGGAGCCTCCCGCGCAGGTGCGGGACGCGCAGGGGCAGCTCCGGGAGTACCGCGAAGCCTTCGTGGTGCGTCTCGCGGGCACGCTCCCGCCGCCGCGCGACATGGCCCTGGAGATCTTCATCGGCGACTGGCGCGTGCCGGAGTACCGTGGCGACGCCGAAGGGATCACCTTCCGGATCTACGAGCCCGAGCTCCTCGGCCGCCTGAAGGGCAAGGAGCTGAGCTACCGCCTGGGTCCGGAGCCCCTCCGGGCCATCGGCCTGAAGCTCCCGTAATCCCCTGCCCACGGGGGAGGGCGCTCACCCTCCCCCTCTCTCTCTTCACCCCCGGACGCCGGCACCTGTGGAGCCGCTGCCGGCTGGCTTCCCGCCCAGCGGAGACGCTAAGATCGATCCGTGCCAACCGACAGCAAGGCTCTGCGGCATCTTCTACAGGCCGACACCCGAGCGGACAGCAGCGAGAGTGTCTCGGCGGCGGACGTTTCGCTCGTCCCGGGGCTCACGATTCTCTACCATCCGGACGTGAGAAGGATCGGCGAGCGTGTACCTCTGCCGGGTCTGATGTCCGGGCGGGAAGAGCTGCTCCTGTCGCGCGGGGAGCCTGTCTTCTACCAGCCAGGGAGCAGCCTTCTGCACCCCTTGCCCTTGGCCGATCCCCACCTGAGCCGCCGGCCCATCCGTCTCGTTCCCGGCCCCGATCGGGGCGGCGTCCGGCTGATCTGTGGCGAGAGCAGCGCCGCGGTCGTAGTGAACGGCGAAGCGGTCGCCGGAGAACGGGACCTCACGGCCGCCGAGATCGATCAGGGCGCAGTCCTCCTCCTGGCCCAGCGGGTGGTGGTCCTCCTCTCCAGGATCGAACCGGTCGCCCCCTGCCCGCCCAGGTTCGGCCTCGTCGGCGAGAGCGCCGCCATGGTCTTCCTGCGCCAGGAGATCGACCGCGTTGCCGGCCTGAGCATTCCCGTGCTCCTCCGGGGAGAGACAGGCACCGGCAAGGAGCTGGTGGCCCGCGCCTGCCATGACGCCGGCCCCCGCCGCGGCCATCCCTACCTTGCCGTCAACATGGCGGCCATCCCGCCCGCCCTGGCGGCGGCCGAGCTCTTCGGCGCCGCCCGGGGCGCCTACACGGGCGCGGACCGCAAGCGCGACGGCTACTTCCAGCGGGCCGACGGCGGCACCCTCTTTCTCGACGAGGTGGGGGAAACCCCGCCCGAGGTCCAGGCTCTCCTCCTGCGCGCCCTGGAGACCCGCGAGATCCAGCCGGTGGGAGGAGACGCTCCTCGCCGGGTGGACATCCGCCTCATCGCCGCCACGGACGCCGACCTCGAACAAGCAGTGGCCGCGGGCAGGTTCCGGGCTCCCCTCCTGCACCGCCTGGCGGGCTACGAGATCCGGATACCGCCGCTGCGCGCGCGCCGCGATGATTTCGGCAGACTCTTCCTTCACTTCCTCCGCCAGGAGCTCGAGGAGCTTGGAGAAGGCCACCGCCTGGCGGCCGGGCCCGGGGGGCGCCCCTGGATCCCCGCTGCCCTGGTGGCCCGCCTCGCCGCCTTCGACTGGCCGGGCAACGTCCGCCAGCTCAGGAACCTCGTCCGCCAGATCGTCCTCGCCGGCCGCGACGGCGAGCCCGGCATGTGGCTCCAGGCCGAGCGCCTTCTTCAGGACGCAGCGCGTACCGTGGCCCGGCCGGACAGCACGCCGGCTAGCGCCCCGCGCGTCGAGCTGCCCGCCCCTGCCGCAAAGGAACCCCGGAAAGATTATCGAAGCCCCGAGGACGCCACCGAGGACGAGCTCCTCGAAGCCCTGCGAGCCAACCGCTGGCGCATCCAGAGGGCCGCCGCGCAGCTTGGCATCTCCCGGACCTCCCTGTACGACAGAATCGAGAAGAGCTCGAGAATCCGGAAGGCCGTGGATCTCTCCCGCCAGGAGATCGAATCGTGTCACGAGCGGTGCGCAGGTGACCTCGACGCCATGGTCGAATTCCTGGAGGTCTCGAAGCGGGGGCTCCAGCGCCGGATGACTCAACTCGGCCTGCGTTGATTTGAAATGTCGGTGCCGGCGTCCGACATTGGTCCGACATTGGTCCGACATTGGTTCCGGCATAGTGGCGACATAGCCGACATATCCAAAGTCGCCGTTCGCTTCAAAAAACAAACCGTTTTCACGTGGCACCGGCCTTGCGAAGGGGTTTCGTACCCTCGGTTCACTGTCGAGCTGAAGGATCTCTCGAGAGGTCACGATGAACACCCTGCGCAAGACCGCTCTGTTGTTCGGCATTTTCATTTCCCTGTCCAGCCTCGCCCACGGCGCCACCGTCTCTCTCCTCGATCAGTTCGACGACGGGAACATCGCCACCAACACCGGGCTCGGCGGCGTTGGCAGCGGCTTCACCACAAGCTATGTCGATTGTGGCACCGGCACGGGCGTGAGCTCCTCCGAGAGCGATGGGAAAGCCAGTGTCTACGGCGCGAGTTGCGTCCATTGGATGCAGAGCAATGACGCGATCGATCCGACGGGGACGACCATGATCTGGTTCATCGACAGCCTGCCGTCCACGACGAGCCAGGGCGCGTATGTCGGCTGGGTGCAGGCGGGAAAAGACGCCTGCTGCGAAACGGGTATCTACCTGGCGATCGAAGGCCACCGCGTCACTTTCGATCTGCAGGCCAAGACGGGCAGTGACCCCTTCCAGTGGCAGGGGCGCTACTTCGAGATCCTCGCCGGCTCGACCACGCCCGGCGAAGTGTACCCTGGTTACAGCGCCGGTCCGCTGACCGCCATCATCTCTCTCGACGCCACGGGCTGGCAGATCAGCATCCACGGCGACGGGGTCGAGATCGTCAAGTCGGGGACCTATTCCAGTTGCCCGAATCCCTCGTCTGGTCAGTGCATCAGCCTGACCGACGTCCTGACGTACCCCGGCGTGAACGGCACGCTCCGCCCTGTCGCCGGGGCGTTCAGGGAAAATGAGAGCGCCGAGTTCGAGAGTGTGCTCGTGACCAGCAACTAGGTGCCGCGTCATTCGCGAGATCAGAAGAGCCCTGACCAAGCCCCTGCGCTGCTCAGGGCTCCAGCCCCCCGTTCCGCTCCGTGCCCCGCTCAGCCCCCTTCGAGATGGTCCGCCGGCTGCGCACGCGGGGCGCAAGGACGTCCTTCGTCGCGCTCGTCGATTCGCACCCGTGGGACGAGGGATGTCACGCTTGCCGGGCTCCGTGCACCATTACCCTTCGGAGACCATTCGCGGGTCTGGACCGACCGGCCCCGCAGTTGTCACCCGTTCGAGAAAGAGAGGACTCGATGCTTGGACCACGAGAAAACTCGAGCTGGACATGGCTTCTCTGCGGAGCGGCACTGCTGCTGGCGATGGCGCCGGCGCCGCTGCAGGCGGCCCTGTCGTCAGCCGACGTAGCGGCGGTAGCGATCTACAAGGCGAGCAACACCACCACCGACAGCCTTCCCGACAATCTGGTGAACTACAACATCACCTCCCCGGATCTGATCGATGTCCTTTTCGCTGGCATCCATCTGGAAGAGGAGCTGGACTGCGACGACATCGAGAGCAAGAACACCGCGTATCTCTATGTGAAGCTCCACGACGGCAGCCGGAAGGTCTATCACGCCTTCCTGCTCAACAGTCACGTGGCGCTCCAGGGCCGGCGGGTGCCCTGCTTCTGGGTCGACGAATCCGTCCAGCAACTGATCACCGACAACGCGCAGCCGTAAGACGCGCCCCTCGACCATTTGGCAAAGAGACGGAGGTAGGACGTGAGAACACCAGTATCGATCATGACAGCCGCGGGGCTGGTGACGTTGGTCACGATGGTATCGGGTGCCTCGGCGGCGTTCGCAGCGGAAAAGGTCATCGTCGTCGTCGAGAAGTCCGACGATCCGAAGGACGACACCAATCACACGAACAACGGCCAGAACCTGCCCCCCGGAGGCGTCAAGGTGGAGGCCGGCGATCTGGACTCGGCCCTCCGGGGGATCCTGGGGCAGCTCGGCCCGAAGGACTGCATCAAGGAGCTCCACTTCCGTGGCCACGGTACCGGCGGCGTGCAGGGCGTCGGCGACGGCGTCCGCTACGATGACAACAAGCACATCAACACAGGCGCCGCGAAGTGGAAGGACAAGCTCAAGGATCTCAAGGGGAAGTTCTGCCGCGGGGCCGTCATCCGTCTCTGGGGCTGCAACGTCGGCGCCGGTGACAAGGGAGCCGCCAAGGCCAAGGAGATCGCCGACTTCTTCGGCGTCACCGTCAAGGCGGCCACCGACAAGGTGACGTCCGGCGAGCAGAACACCTATACCGGCGGCATTACCACGGCCAACCCGGGAACCCCTGCGCCGGCCCCGACCCCCGGAGGCACGGGCAAGGCGAAGAAAAAGAAAGAGGTGAAGACCACGGAGGACACCGGCTGCGACGGTCTGATGAGCACCGGTGACCCTGGCGAAGGCGACGGCGTCTCCAACACCGAGGACTTGGGCTGCGACGGGCGCCCGATGACCAAGGACTTCGGCGAGGGAGACGGTCTGCTCAACGTGCCGGGCTTCGATGAGCTCGGGTTCTCCCAATGCCCGGCGGAGATGCCCGGCGAGGATCTCGGCTGTGACGGCGAGCCCGGCACCGGCGATGCCGGTGAGGGCGACGGCTTGCTCGACCTCGAGGACCTGGACGGCGACGGCTGGGAGCTGTTCGTCCCGGTGGTCGACAACGAGCCCACGCCCACCACCCCGGCGAGCCGGCGGTAGGGACTGGGCTTACCCGGTCCGCGGCTCACCGGTTGAACGGCCACTCGCTGATCCAGTGGAAGCCGCGGCTGAAGAGCTGAAACTTCGATTCGTCGACCCTGTGGAGCCGGGCCGTGATCTTCTGACCGTCGATCGCCCCCGCGACGGTGAGTAGCTCCGGCCCGGGCTGTTGATAGGAGAGAACCGACCGCGATTTCGGATCCTTGGCCTTGGCATTGATCAGCACGAGCCGCTTCCGGTTGGAGTCCAGCTGGAACTCATAGTAGTGGGGTCTCTCCTGGCGCATGGTGTGAACGCTGAGGTAGCCGGGATACTCGAAGACCAGCCATCGCCACCGGGACGCGTCCGTGATCAGCGGCGGCCGGACCTGGCCGTTCACGGCGTATTCCTCGACCTCCCAGATGCCGTAAAACGGCGTCGTCGACGCGTAACCGCTCATTTCCACGTCGATTTTGTAGGCGCTGTAAAGCCAGTAGATGGAGACCCCGGCGATGAACACCGTCCGCAGGACCAGCGCGGCACGGTTGAGCCGGGCCCGTTGAAACAGCGGACGGATCTCCGCGGGCTCCACCTTTCGATTGAACAGGAGGAAGTTGGCCAGCCGCCGCAGGTCCGCCAGGGTCAGCAGGACGGCCATGGCGAGCAGGTGCGCGGAGAACTGCTTGACCGGCACGTCATAGCAGAAGTTGAGCACGACGACGTTGACGAGGACGCCGATCGAGATGAGCGCTCCCAAGAGCGTGGTGCGCCGGGAGACGAGGAGGATGCCGCCCACCAGCTCGGCGAGGCCGGCGAACAGGGTGTAGACCCTCGAGAACCCCATGAACGTCCAGAGGAGGCCCATGGGTGAGGCGTTCCCGAAGGTCGTCAGGAGACGGTCGAGCCCCGGGGTGCCGAACTGCGCGGAGAAGACCTTGTGCGCGCCGTAGACGATCATGGCCGTGGCGAGCGAGAAGCGGACGCAGACCCGGAGCCACTCATCAATCCGCGCATCGTTCGAGCGCTTCCGGTCGAGGAACGTCCAGGCGAGCCCCGCCACCACCGCCAGAACCAGAATGCAGAGGAGCCTCATGAAATCGTAGGCCGTGTCGCCGCTGCCGGTCTCGTGGACGGCGATATCGAGCTGGAACGCCTGCTTGCCGATCCACGGCACGAACGAGATCCAGAGGCTCTCGTACGCCTTGCCGACAGGTTTCAGAAGGACGCCCAGGAGGAACGGCAGCGAGTAGAGGAGGAGGTAGACGAAAGTGAAACGGAGAAGAAACCGTTTCACGGGTCCCCGGGCGGGAGCGTCCTCCTGGAGCGGAGCGGTCCTCTCCTCCACCGCGGGTCCTGGCCACCTCTCCTCGAGAGAATTCGACATGCAAGCCCCCTTGGGTTGAATCCAGCGGGTCTATGGTATCCGGAGTCCGCGCTATGATCCCCGCCCGTGAGACGCGTCATCCTCTACGGGCTGCTCGGCGGAGTGCTCCTCGCGCTGCTCAAGCTCCTCGAATACAAGCACTTCGTCCACGCCTACCCCACCGAGATCTACGGCGGCCTGGTGGCCGTGATCTTCACCGCCCTGGGCATCTACTTCGGGCGGCAGTGGGCCCGGTCCAGCCGCTCCAGAGAGGTGGTGGTGGTCAAGGAGGAGGTGCGCGTCCCGGTCCCGGAGGGCGGACCTTTCGTGGTCGACGCCGGTAAGCTCAAGGAGCTCGGGATCACCCGGCGCGAGCATGAGATCCTCGGGCTCATCGCGGAGGGATTGAGCAACCGGGAGATCGGCGAGCGGCTCTTCGTCTCCGAGAACACGGTCAAGACCCACTCCTCCCGCCTGTTCGACAAGCTGGGGGTCAACCGCCGGGTCCAGGCCGTCCTCAAGGGGCGGGAGCTCGGCCTGATCCCCTGACCGGAGGGGCAACCAGGGGGTCAACGAAAGGATGATTCCGGGAGCCGGCCCCGAAAATCACCCGAAAGTAGGACGACCGGCGCAGCACCTGGACGCTACGGTAGGGGCCAATGGATCGGAACCAAACGGGAGGAAACGGCAATGCAGAAAATCGTGCTCCGCTTCGGGCTTGCGTCGGGTGGCATCCTGGTGGCGTTGTCGGCGGTGTTGACACCCCTGTGCATGAACGGGACTTTACACAGCGAGATCGTCGGCTACAGCGCGATGATCCTATCGTTTCTGCTGGTCTTCTTCGGTATCCGCTCGTACCGCGACAACGTCGCCGGCGGGGCGATCCGCTTCGGCAAGGCGTTTCAGGTCGGCATCCTCATCACGCTGGTCACGTGTGCGATGTACGTGATCGCCTGGGAGATCACCTACTACAACTTCTTCCCCGACTTCCTCGACCAGTACAACGCGCATGCCCTGGAGGAGATGCGGGCGGCGGGCGCAAGCGAGGTCGCCATCCGGGAGGAGACCGCGAAGATGGCCGACTTCGCGAAGCTCTACGCCAATCCCCTCTTCAACGTCGGCGTCACCTTCCTGGAGGTGTTCCCGGTCGGGCTCATCATGACCCTGGTCTCCGCCGCGATCCTGCGCCGGAAGCGCGGCCACGACGTGCCGGAGTCGGCTGTGCCGGCCTGACGCATCGCGGGAGTCTGCGATACGATGCCGCCAAGAGGCGGACATGAACCCACTCCTGCTGCTTCTCTCCCTCGCCGCGACCCAACCCGATCCGGCGCTGCTGGCGGGCCTCGAGTACCGCCAGCTCCCTTTAGCCCGCGGCGGGCGCTCGACGGCCGTCACCGGCGTCGCGGCCGAGCCCTTCACCTTCTACTTCGGCGGCATCGGCGGCGGCGTGTGGAAGTCGACCAACGCCGGCACCACCTGGCGCAACGTGTCGGATCGGTACTTCGAGGCCGGGTCGGTCGGCGCGATCGCGGTGTCCGACTCCAATCCGCTGGTGGTGTACGCCGGCACCGGCACCGCGTGCCCGCGCGTGAACGTCTCGCCCGGCGCCGGCGTCTACAGGTCTGACGACGGCGGCGCAACGTGGGTGCATGCGGGACTTCGCGATGCGGGGCAGATCGGCCGCATCCGGATCCATCCGCGCAATCCCGATCTCGTCTACGCCGCCGTGCTCGGTCACGCCTCGGCGCCGAATGCGACGCGCGGCGTTTTCCGTTCGAGCGACGGCGGCCGCTCGTGGCAGAAGGTCCTCTTCATCAGTGAGGGAACGGGAATCGCCGATCTCGCGCTCGACCCTGCCGATCCGCGCGTGCTGTACGCGGCCTCGTGGTCCTTCGAGCGCAAGCCCTGGGCGTTCGAGAACGGCGGTACGGAGGGCGGGATCTTCAAGTCCGAAGACGGCGGGGACACCTGGACGCGTCTTGCAGGCGGCCTGCCGTCGGGCGTGCTGGGCCGCACCGCCGTCACCATCTCTCCGGCGCGACCGTCGCGGGTCTGGGCGCTGATCGAAGCGGCGGGCGGCGCCGGCGGCCTCTATCGATCGGAGGACGCGGGCCGCACCTGGTCGCGCGTCAACGGCGCCGGGAACTTGACGTTTCACGCCTCCTATCACACGCATCTCACGCCGGATCCGGTGTCCCCGGACGGGATCTACGTGCTGAGCATCGTACTGCTGAAGTCGACCGACGGCGGCGCGACCTTCGCGGTCGCCCCGGACTCGCACGTGGACCATCACGACCTCTGGATCAACCCGCGCGACCCGCGCATCATGATCAATGGCAATGACGGCGGCGCGGCGGTTTCGCTCGACGGGGGTACTACCTGGTCGTCGCAGATGAATCAGCCGACCGGCGAGATGTACCGCGTCGCGGTCGACACGGGATATCCGTACCGCGTCTACTCCGCACAGCAGGATGCCGGCGCGGTGTCGGTGCCGACGGCGAGCCTCAACATGCCGCTGAAGCTCGTCGATGCCTATGATGTCGGCGGCGGCGAGGCGAGCAACATCGCCGTCGATCCCCGCAATCCATCCATCGTGTACGCGACGGTCGGCGGACAGATCGCGAAGACCGACACGGCGAGGAAGACCTCCGAGCTCCTGCAGGTCTACCCCGAGGCGCGCGTTGGACAGCGGGCGGCGGCCATGGAATACCGCACCAACTGGAACATGCCGCTGTGTCTCTCGCCGCACAACCCGGACGTCCTGTACATGGGGTCGCAGTACGTGCATCGCTCGCGCGATGGCGGCCGTTCCTGGGAGCTGATCAGCGGCGACCTGACGCGGAACGACAAGACGAAGCAGCAGCCGGCACACGGTCGGGGCCTGAAGCGAGCGATAGCCGGCAGCGAGATCTACGACACCATCCTGGCGATCGAAGAGTCGCCGCTCACCAAGGGGCTGCTGTGGGTGGGCACCGACGACGGGCTCGTGCACGTCTCGCGCGACGGCGGGCAGACATGGACGAACGTGACGCCGCCCGCCATGCCGGAGTGGGGCACGGTCAGCACCATCGATCCGTCGGTGCACGCGCCGGGCCGCGCCGTCACTGCGGTCTACCGCTATCTGCTCGGCGATCGCCGGCCGTACATCTTCGTCACCGACGACTATGGCCGCTCGTGGCGC
>Ga0134123_10001726_pt1 | contig 14207 bp, 10 predicted proteins | sample KB303_FD_96460 | JGI IMG/M metagenome (GOLD analysis project Ga0134123, IMG submission 96460) | Terrestrial soil microbial communities without Nitrogen fertilizer from Kellogg Biological Station, Michigan, USA - KB3-0-3 | ecosystem: Environmental > Terrestrial > Soil > Unclassified ...
TCGAAGTACGGGCTCGCCATGTTGCCGGCGATCGGGCCGGGGCGGATGATCCCCACCTGGATCACCAGGTCGTAGAACCGCTCCGGATGGTTGCGCGGCAGCGAGGCCATCTGCGCCCGGCTCTCCACCTGGAAGACCCCGACCGTGTCGGCCTTCTGCAGCATCCGGTAGACCTTGGGGTCGTCCGGCGGCAGATGCGCGAGGTCGACGTTCACCCCTTCGTGGGTACGGATGGTCGGCACCATCTCTTCGAGCGCGTTGAGCATCCCCAGGCCCAGGAGATCGACCTTGATGATCCCGAGGTCGGCGCAGTCGTCCTTGTCCCACTGGACGACCACGCGGCCGGGCATGGCGGCCGGTTCCAGGGGGACCACCTCATCGAGGCGGCCGGCGGCGATGACCATGCCGCCGGTGTGCTGGCCGAGGTGCCGCGGCAGGTTGTGGATGCGCAGCCACTGCTCGGAGAAGAGCTTCATCCGCGGCTCGTCCGGGTCGAAGCCGGCGGCGGCGAGCTCGGACGCGAACGATTTCGTGTCGCCGCTCGCCACGTCGTACGACCAGTGGGCGAGCTGCTTGGCCAGCTTGTCCACCTGCTCCGGGGAGTAGCCGAAGACCTTGGCCACCTCGCGGGTGGCCGAGCGGTCGCGGTAGGTGATGACGTTGGCGGTCATCGCCGCGCCGCGCTCGCCGTACCGTTTGTAGACGTACTGGATGACCTTCTCGCGCTGGTCGCCCGAGGGGAGGTCGAGGTCGATGTCCGGCCACTCGCCGCGCTCTTCGGAGAGGAAGCGCTCGAAGAGCAGCTCCATCTTGACCGGGTCCACCGCGGTGATCGACAGGGCGTAGCAGACCGCGCTGTTGGCCGCCGAGCCGCGCCCCTGGGCCAGGATGTTCTCGCGATGGCAGAACTGGATGACGTCCCAGACGATCAGGAAGTAGCCGGCGAGGTCGAGCTTCTCGATGAGGTCGAGCTCTTTCTGGATCTGCGCCTGGGCTTTCGCCGTGAGCGGCCGGAAGCGCGCCCGCGCGCCGTTCCAGGTGACGTGCCGCAGATAGGAGGACGGGGTCTCGCCCGGCGGCAGCGGGTAGTCGGGAAAGCGGTAGCCGAGGTTCGCCAGGGTGAAGTCGAGCCGCGCGGCAAGCTCGGCGCTGCCAGCCACCGCTTCCGGCAGGTCCGAGAAGAGGCGGGCCATCTCGGTCGCGCTCTTCAAATGGCGCTCGCGGTGGCTCCCCAGGAGGGCGCCGGCCGCGTCGAGCGTCGTGTGATGGCGGATCGAGGTCAGGACGTCGTGGAGCGGCTTGTCCTCACGCCGGGCGTAACGCACGCCGTTGGTGGCCACCAGCGGCAGCCGGAGCTTGCGCGCCAGGTCGATCAGGGCGCGGTTGCGGTGCTCCTCGTCGCGCAGCCGGTGGCGTTGCAACTCCACGTGCACCCGGCCGCCGAACCAGACGGTCAGCCGCTCCAGCGCCCGCCGCGCCGCATCGGGACCGCCCACCGTGAGCTCGCGGGCGACCAGGCCGTTTTCATCGCCGGTCAGACAGCGCAGGCCGGACGAGTGCTCGGCCAGCAGGTCCCAGGAGACGCGGGCGTGCCCCTTGGGCCGGCCGAGCGCCCCGCTGGTCAGCATCCGGCAGAGGTTGCGGTACCCGGCCGCGTTCTCGACGAGAACGGTGATCCGCGCACCATCCGGCGGCTGATCATTTTCACGTGGGGGGGAGGGTTCCGGAACGATCCCCAGAGGACCGCGCCTTCCGGGTGACAGCAACGGCTCGTCGGCGAGGACCAGCTCCGCGCCGATCAGCGCCTTGACCCCCGCCTGCTTCGCCGCCTGGTGGAAGCGCGGCGCGCCGTAGACGCCATTGACGTCCGCCAGGGCCACGGCAGGCAGCCCCAGCTCCGCCGCCTGCTGCATCAGGTCTTCCGGCAGCGACGCTCCCTGAAGGAAGGAAAAGGAAGAGGCGACGTGCAGCTCGGCATAGGGGAGAGCCGGGGAAGGGGCGGAGCGACGGGCGGGATAGTCCCGCTGCTTCGCCTTCTCCTTGCGCGCTCCCGGCGAGGTCCGGAGCTTCTGCGGGTTGTAACCGAGGTCCCACGACGGGGGCTTCGGCTGCTCGTCGTCGCTCACATCGGAAGATTAGGCGCTAACAGAGCGTAAATCAAGCACCCTTCCGACCTCCTCACCCCACCCGGGTCGGCGTGAACGCGGGCGGATCGCTCGCCGGGAACGACTCGTAGGACGCCTCGTCCACGGCGTGGACGCCCTCCGGCTCGTCCTGCCGGATGCGCCGCGCGCCTTCCGGCAGCGGCCACGTGCGCCCCGTCACCGGCGAGGTGACCGTCTCCCGGCGCGAGGTCAGATTCCGCCACGCGTCGGGGTCCTCCGCCGTATTGATTCCGAGAGCTTTATACAGCGGGCAGTAGCCGGTCGCACCGCACAACACCAGAGCCGCGCCGGCCAGCGCCAGGCCCAGCGGTCCGGCCGCAAAGCGATCGTCTCGCCGCAACGCATATGCCAGGAGGGCCCCGCCCACCGCCAGGGATCCCACCCGTTCGAGCTTTCCGACGTTCTCTCGTAGGTTCATCGTGCCTCCTCGCAGGAGCCTCCCTCCCTGCGTGAGGGACAAAAGGCCGCAAGCGCCATGCCAGCGGCTCGGTGCTACGATCGGGCGGCACCATGGCGACCACCGGCACCGACGGCCCGATCCGCACCTGGCGCGAAGGACCTGTCCGCATCGTCCGTATCGACCGGCCGCGCGTGCGCAACGCGGTCGACCGCGAGACCGCGCTCGCCCTCGGCGCGGCCTGGGACCTCTTCGAGCGCGAAGCGGACTCCCGGGTGGCCGTGCTCACCGGGGGCGACGAGGTGTTCAGCGCGGGCGCCGACCTGACGGATCTCGAAGGATTGGCGCCCGGCGTCGAGGGAGAGGACGGTCCCCTCGGCTTCACCCGGCGCTCGATGAGCAAGCCGACAATCGCCGCCGTCGCCGGCTGGTGCCTGGCCGGCGGCCTGGAGATGGCCTGCTGGTGCGACCTGCGCATCGCCGACGAGACCGCGGTCTTCGGCTGCTTCGAGCGCCGCTTCGGCGTGCCCCTGGTCGACGGCGGAACGCAGCGCCTGCCGCGGATCGTCGGCCTCGGCCGGGCGCTCGACCTGATCCTGACCGGCCGGGCCGTGGACGCCCGCGAGGCCCTGGCTCTCGGGCTGGTCACCGAGGTCGTGCCGGCCGGGCGGAGCCTGGAGCGGGCGCTCGAGCTGGCGCGAGCGATCGCGGCATTCCCGCAGCTCTGCCTGCGGAGCGACCGGCGGGCGGTCTACGAAGGGCTCGGCCGGGATCTGGCCGAGGGGCTGCGGATCGAAGCCCGGCGCGGCGCCGAGGTGCTGGCGAGCGGCGAGGCCGAGGCCGGCGCCCGCGCCTTTCGGGAGGGGAAGCGATGAACGAATTTCGAGACAATGTCGTGGTGCTCACCGGAGCCTCCCGCGGCATCGGCCGCGAGCTGGCGCTGCAACTCGCCGATCAGGGTGCCCGCCTGGCCCTCTCGGCGCGCGATACGGCCGCGCTCGAAGAGGTGGCGGAGCTCTGCCGGACGCGCGGCGGCCAGGCCGTGGCCATTCCCGCCGACGTGGGAGAAGAGCCGCAGTGCGCCGAGCTGATCCGGCGATCGGTCGAGACCTTCGGCCGGATCGACACGCTGATCAACAACGCGGGGATCAGCATGTGGGCGCTCTTCGAGGAGGTGACCGACCTCTCGATGTTCGAGCGGATCATGCGGATCAACTATCTCGGGAGCGTCTGGTGCACCTGGCATGCGCTGCCGCACCTCAAGGAAACCCGCGGCCGCCTGGTGGCGGTGGCGAGCCTCACCGGCAAGACCGGGGTGCCGACCCGCAGCGGCTACGCGGCGAGCAAGCACGCCATGGTGGGTTTTTTCGACACCCTGCGCATCGAGCTCGCCGGAAGCGGCGTCAGCGTGACCGTGACCTGTCCGGACTTCGTGGCCACCGAGATCCGCGAGCGCGCTTTCGGTCCCGACGGAAATCCCCTGGGCGTGAGCCCGGTCCAGGAAGGAAAGGTGATGACGGCCGCGACCTGCGCGCGTCTGATCCTCGCGAGCGCCGCCCGCCGCGAACGGGAGCTGATCCCCTCGACCCGCGGCAAGCTCGGCCTGTGGCTCAAGTTGGTCGCTCCTTCTCTCATCGACCGCATCGCGCGCAAGGCGATCGCAGAAGGGCGTTGAGCCCGCAAGGGAGACGACGACCATGACCATGCGGCGTAGCCTGATCGCAGCCCTCCTCCTGTCGAGCTCCGCCTGTGCGCTGCGAGGGATCGAGCCTCCGGCCCTGCGCGACCTGGGCCGCCTGCGGCAGGAGTCCAATCCGGCCCGGCTGGACGTCTTGAAAGAGATCCTCCACGAGCGCGGCCTTCCTTTCGATCTCCAGACTTTCGAATCGAAAGAGAGCCCGCTCGGTCGCAAAGCCGGGACCAACGTGGTGATGAGCTTCGGGTCGGGAGCGCGAGAGATCACGGTCGGCGCCCATTACGACGCCGTCGAGTGGAAGGACAGCGGCAAAGTGTCTCAGGCCATGGTCGACAACGGCGCCGGCGCGATCGTCATGCTGCGCGTGGCCGGGGCCTTGAAGGACCGCCCGCTGCGCCATCGCATCCGCGTCGTCCTGTTCGACAAGGAGGAGGTCGACCTGGGGGGATCGAAAGCCTGGGTGGCCGGCCGCAAACCCGGGGAGACCGCCGCGGCGGTCAACGTGGACATCGCCGGCTTCGGGGACACGGTGGTCTATGGGCTGGGCAAGACCGACGGGGATGCCCGGCTCCAGGAGGTGTTGGGAGCGATCTGCGCCGAGCGGCGCCTGCCGTGCCTGGAGTTTTCGAAGTTCCCCGTCGGCGACGACCGCAGCTTTCAGGCGGCGGGGATTCCCGCCATCTCGATCGGTTTTCTGCCGCGCCTGGAGGCCCACCAAATCTGGCTGTTCCTGAACGGCGGAAAAGATTCGGGTCTCCGGGAAGGTTGGGTGCCGCCGATCCTCAAGATCATCCACACGCCCGAGGACACGCTCGACAAGATCGATCCCGGAACGCTGGACCTCGCCACCGGCCTCGTGCTGGACATGCTGCTGCGGTTGGATGCGGGGCTGGAGTAGGAGTTTTCACCCCCGGCCCCTTCCCGCGAGCGGCAACAGAGCAAGCAAAGACCTGAGAGTCCTCGGGAGAGGGATCCCTTTGTGAGGCACCCCTCTGTTCCTGCTATAATAGAGGCTTCTATATTGAGGTTCTGCTATCGGTATGGCAAAAGATCCTCTTCGCTCCTGTCATCTGGTCCTGGCTCCCGAGGAGATTGCCGACTGGGGGTACGCCCGCAGCCAGCGGGTCGTCTTGATGGCCCCGTCCGCGGAGTGGGTGCAGTCGGTCTACTCCTGCTCGTGGAGCCTCGACGGCGCTCTCTTCATCACCCCCAACCGGGACTATCCCTACGAGGGCCTGCTGGCCCATCATGCAGGGGAGAACTGGAAGTTCATCGACTGCATCGCGCTGGCTCTGCGGGATCGCAAGGGGCAGCACCTGCCGGTCCAGTCCAGTCCGGCGGGCGTGCGGGCCACTCCATGGCGGACCACGTACTCCTACGTGGCTCGTCTCCCCCAGGACGGCGGCGAGACCGAGGTCCCGTTTTTCGCCCGCTACTCCTTGAGCTCGATGACCTCGCCGCACCTGGCGACCGCGAGCTTCGAGGTCTACTGCCCCCGCATCCTGGGCGACCTGGGGCTGACGCTCATCGTCCAGCCGTTCCTCGACATCCGCCACATGTACGCCGGCTCCAACTTCGGGGAGTACCGCTGGGGCGAAGAGGAGCAGCGGCTGCACGTGACGTACATGAATCGGCGCGTCACCTTCTATCTGCCGTCTTCGCACCGCGTGCTCTTCGATGCACCGCAGTGCATGGGTTGGGACTACAAGTTGGGGACGGGCTCCCGCCAGGAGGTCCGGGGCAATTCCGGACGGATGGAGACCCGGTTCGTCCCGGAGCACCGGGAGGTCGCCGCCGGTTTCCGGCTGGAGGTTCCGCTGTCGGCCCGGCGGACACTCGTGAGCCTCCCCTTCAGTTGCGGCCTCGCGGAGGCGAGCGCCTTCGCGGATTTCGCGGAGGCGCAGTCGCACCTGGGCCAGTCCAGGCGTGAGGATCGCAAGGAGCTGCTGCAGATCCGCTCGACGTTTCGCCTGGACGATGCTCTCCCCTTCAAGGACGCCGTGGTCAGCCGGATCGCCGGTCTCAAGAAGTTCAAGACCTACGTCCATGTCCCGGATACTGGCGAGTACGTGAAGCTCCCGCACGCCGGGGCCTGGTGGTTCCGGACCCCCTGGTACCGGGACGTCTTCGAAGGGATCGCGAGCAGCTTCGAAACGCTGATGAGGCTGCCCGACGAGCGGGAAAACGTCCGGCAGATCGTTCTCCAGGCGCTGCGCTATCAACACCCCCAGAGCGGGCTCATTCAGGCGCGGCTGCCAGAGTTCGCGTCGCACGAGCCGTCCTACAACAGTTCCGATGCGACGCTCCTCTGTCTTCTCGTGGCGGGCGACTATGTCAAGAGGACCGGGGACATGGACTTTGGCCGCGAGGTCTTTCCCCGGACATTGCAGGCCATCGCCTGCTTCCGTGACAACTATGAGAAGGTTCGCTCCGGCAACGGGCCGCCGCGGCTCCATCCGCCGACCGGTCTTCTGCTGAGCGTACCGCATCACTCGTGGATCGACACCCAGAACCAGTCCGTGGACTATGCGGGTTGGCGGCTCGAGCGGCTCCCGAACCGGGCCTCCAAGCGGTTCGTCAAGGACCTCTACGATGCCTTCGGGGACAAAGGCAGGGTGGAATCCGTTCTCTTCTCTTCGAGCTTCTTCCTGCCGGAGGTCAACGCGCAATGGATCCGCGTCCTCGGCGGAGTACTCGAGATGGCCGGCCGCCTGGAGGAGAGCCCTGGAGAGGAACTGTGGCTGTTCTCCAGGGAGGAGGTCGCCTCCCTTCTGGAACGGGCGCGCCGGAGCTTCAAACCGGTGTTCTGGAACGAAGGGAAGCAGTTTCTTTTCAATCTGGTCGAAGAGGATCGCCAACTCCGCGACGAGGTCGAGTGCGAAGCCGCGGTGACCGCGGCCGCAATGCTCGACCGGACGATCTTCACGGACGATGAATTACGCGCGATCTGGCGCCGCACGGAAAGATGTCTCCTGGTGCACCGGAAGCTGCAGCGCTATGGGAGCGACACGGCTCCGTTTGGAATCCTCACCAAGAACCAGGACAAGCGGATCTTTTACAGCGATGACCAGTACCACAGCGATGTGGTCTGGCCGCGATCCACCCATTACCTGGTCAAGCTCCTCAAGAGCCTGGGTCACGAAGAGACAGCCCGCGAGGTGCTCGTGAACACCCTCGACCACCAGATGACGGAGGCGGCCATCTTCTACAACCAGGAAGTCCTCTCGCGGGCGTGCGGAAACAATCCCTCGCCCGACGAATCCACGCGCAAGAACCCGGTGCCCGTCAAGAACCCGATCCAATTCTGGTCTCAGTGGTGCGATGCATTCCTCGATTCCTTTGAGGAAAGGATGGCGTAATATGGCCAACTTGATCAAGATATACATAGCCAGTTGCTCGCGACAAAAGTTTGAATTTCTAGAAAATAGCCTCGTGGAAGGCTTCACGTTCACGGATAAAGCGAACGAGGCGGACCTGATCATTGTGGATCTGGCAAACCCGGAAGAGAAACCGAAATGGGCGAAATCCTGCCCGCTCATCCTCGCTGCCGTCGACGGCCCTGAGGATCCAGAGGCCCTCAAGGCCACCAGGTTTTTCTTCCCAAAGTTCTTCCCGGTTCAAAAAGGGGAGGAAGAGCTGAAAAAAGAGCTGGAAAGAGCGCTTGCTTACGCCCAGGAGTTTCTGACCTTGAAGAACGACCTTTTAATGCAACACCTGAAGACGATGGAAGGTCAACATGGTTGAAAGTCTGGAGCAGAATAAGGCCCTCTTGAACGTCTCTCCGAGCCCTGCCGATCGGCTGGAGGATGGGGAGGTGAAGAAGTTCTTTCTTGGCATTCTGAGAAGTGATCTACCCGCCGAGCAGAAGTACGAAAAGTTCGTCGAGTTCTTCCGATTGGACTCGAGTCTGACACGAGAACTCGCCAGCCGGGGCCACGAGCTCAAGGGTCATAATGAGGAGACGGTCCAGCAGGTTCTCGCAACGGCGGCGCAGAATGCAGGAGTGTGGAAGCCCCAGGAAATCCTGGCCGAGACGAAGGAATGCCTGGGCCGGGCCGTGCGCCGGCTGCTTGTCAGCCAGCACCGGGACGGGGGATGGGGACACGAGGTCGAGGTCAGCAGCATCTGGGAGACGGTCTACGGAGCCCACTCGCTGTATATGGCGGAGAAGCACGGCCTGGACGACCGCGGCCTCCGGCAGGCTTACGAGCGGGGGCTCGACTGGCTGATGTCGCACCGCGACGGCTGGTCCGTCGAAGTCGTCCCGCCGGGGGAGGAGCGGTCGATCTATGAGCTGTCGGCCGTGATCCGCTGCCTGTACGAGGTCGGCCGAGGCGAAAATCCCGAGATCCGCACAGTGGTCTCCGCCTGTATCGCACGGCTAGAAGACGCACAGAACGAGGACGGTGGGTGGGACCGCTCGATCTGGGGCTCTGCATGGCAGGGCCCCACCCGGACCTGGAGCGAGACGGGCGCGACGAGCTTCGCTTTGCAGGCGCTGGCTGTAGCCGGGGGAGAGCGCAGAAGGCCTGCCGTCTTGAAGGGGATCGATCGTCTTGCCTCAGCCCAGAACGATGACGGGAGTTGGAGCATCATGATCTTCCGCCAACTCGATCGAGGTGCGAGGAGCGTGACGAAGACTTGCGACGCTCTGAAGGGAATCCTGGCGGGCAGGAGGATCGACATCGACCTGACTCCTTATCAGGAGAAGATCTCCAAGGGTGTCGAGTACCTCCAGCGCCGGGAACAGCCGATTTTCAACGATGCGAGGAGAATCACCGGTTGGGGTTGGTACAGCGACGATCTCGGGCTGGTCGAGAACACCTGCCACACCTTGGAGACTCTGCTCAAGATCAAGGAAGCGTCGCTTCCCCTCCTCACGTCGAATGCGGCCTGGCTCATAGGGTGCCAGTTCAAGGACCCGGGAAACCTGGACGAGGGCAAATGGGCCAACAGCGAGACCGGGCGCATCACGCTGGCTCTCCTGCAGTTCTATGAGGCGATCAAGGCGAGCCCCCTTTTCGCACCCACGGTTGGCGATCCGAGCTCCTCGGTCTCGAACGGGCCCGGCGATGCCTAGAGCCCTGGTCTGGGGATTTTTGCTGCTGCCTCTCCCGCTCTGGGCTGCCGGAGCTTCGCCGGCGGCCCCGGTCTCCGGCGTGAACGGCGCGTTCCTTCAGAAAGAGGGGAAGCAGCCGATCCCTGGATCCCTGGTGGTCCTTTACGAGAGTGGAACTGGCTATCTGGTCGATTCCACCTATACCCGCGACGACGGAAAGTTCAATATCAGGCCGCCCCTGCGGAAGGGGAGCTACCACCTGGTGGCCACCAAGGGGGATGTTTCGGAGCGGGTGGCTTTGACGTACGACCCTGCGACTCCCGGCGTCTATCGAGAAATTCTCCACAAGTCCCAGAAGAGCTTCTGGGCGAAGGCGTGGGATTCCGTCGTCTCTCTGATGAAAGGATTCTTCGGCACCATCGCGGGCTTTTTCCTGGGATACTCTCTCAAACAATGGGAGGAGCGGAGGAGCGCCGCCAAGATCATGGACCGTCGCACCACGGAGCTCAGGAGGCTGGTGCAGGAGGCCAACCGGGAGCTCGGGGATGCGATGAAAAGTCTCCAGAGGCCGATCGTCCACTCTCAGTATCGAAAGATCCTGGCGGACCTCCTCCCGCAGGTGGAGGCCATTGAGGCGGAGCTGATCAAAGGCTCGATCCAGGATGCGGCTTTCGAGCTGCGCAGGGCCCGCGGCACCGACGAGTATTTCGACTACCTCAGCCGCGTCAGAAACATCAAAAACATCGCGGACTCGCAGGAAGAGGTGGAACCCAAGACGGCCGCCGAGAGACTGGAGCAACTGAAGGAGCTTCTCGGAAAGCTGAAAACCCAACCTCTGACGCGAGCACGTCGTCCATGGTGGCGCCGGACCGGATCTACTTCCTAGCGAAAGATCCTTCCTGGACGTGGATCGAATGGAATCTCTCGGCGGAGAGCCGCGAGAGGGTGGCGCGGGAGGCCGGCCTCGATCCCGGGCGGGCGCCTCTGACGTTGCGCATCCATGACCTCTCCGCCGCTGGCGGCCCGGCGGGACCGCCTTGCTTCGACGTCGAGGTTTTCGGGGACACCGATCACTGGTATCTGCCTCTCGATCCAAGCGGCCATACGTATATGGCCCGCATCGGCTTCAACGCGGCCGATGGTGTTTTCCATGCGATCGCCGATTCTCTGCCGCTCGAGCTCCCTCCCGGGGGGCCTTCGGGTCTGGAGAGAGAGGAATGGAGCAGCCTTCCCTTCAGGCGTAGAGCGGCCGGGCGCGAGGAGAAGGGCTATCTTCTGATCGTTCTCAACAGCCATCTCCCCTTCGTGCGGCATCCGGAGCAGGAGCATCCGCTCGAGGAGAACTGGCTTTTCGAAGCAATCGCCGAGAGCTATATCCCTCTCCTCCAGATGATCTCGAATCTCGCGGTGGACGGCATCCGCTCCGGGCTCACGCTGTCGCTGTCGCCCACGCTCCTCGAGATGCTACTCGATCCTCTCCTCCAGGCCCGGGCGCTGCGATACGCCGGTGAACACGGCCGGCTGGCGGACCAGGAGGTCGAGAGATGGGAGGGGTCTTCCGGGATGTCGCGCCAGGCACGGATGTTCCGGGACCGGTTCGAGGACTCGGCGAGGCTGCTGGACGAGCGGGGGCGCCAGGGTCTGGTCGGGTGGTTCCGAGAACTGGCGGAAGCCGGCGGCATCGAGATCATCGCCTCCTGCGCCAGTCACGCCTATCTCCCGCTCTGGGCGCCCCACCCCGAGTCGGTGGAGTTGCAGGTGAGGGTCGGCGCGGCGCACTACCACAAGACTTTCGGCCGGCCTCCCCTCGGGTTTTGGCTGCCGGAGTGCGGGTTTACGCCGGGAGTGGACGAGGTCCTTGCCGGCGCAGGCATTCGCTGCTTCTTTCTCGACGCCCACGGAATTCTCAACGGGAGACCGCGGCCGAAGCTCGGGATACATGCTCCCATCCTCTGTCCTGCCGGCGTCGCTGCCTTCGGCAGGGACTGGCACTCCCACGACCTGGTCTGGCGCAAGGAAGTCGGCTACCCGGGAGATCCCGCCTTTCTCGACCAGATGCGGGATCGCGGCTATGATCCGGACCTGGCGTTCCAGAGGTGCGACGCCCATGCCTCCCACTTCGTGGCCACGTGCCAGAGGCGGGTCGAAGAGCTCCAGGCAGCCCTTGGAACCCGGCCCGTTCTGGTCGCGCTGTTCGATACCGAGCACTTCGGGCACTGGTGGCACGAGGGGCCGCAATGGCTGAACCTCGTCATTCGCAAGCTCGCTTGCGATCAGAAGACCGTGCGCTTGATCAGTGCAACGGACTACCTGGAAATGTGGCCGACGCATCAGATCGTCACACCAGCGGCTTCCAGTTGGGGATACCAGGGGTATAGCGAGACATGGCTGATGGGAAGGAATCACTGGATCTACCCGCTCCTCTTCGAGGCGCTCGACGTGCTCCGGGAGATCGCCTCGCATCATCGCGAGACCGGGTTTTCCCGTGTTCTCCTGGATCAATACATCCGCGAGCTCCTGCTTGCCCAAAGCAGCGACTGGGCGTTCATCCTGCACCAGCAGACAGTCGAGACCTATGCTGCGGGCCGGGTGATGGAGCACGTCGAGAATATGCGGAAGCTGGCGCAGGGCGTGATCTCTGGAAGCGTTGACGAGAGCTGGCTGGCAGCCGTGAGAGGAAAGAACAACATCTTCTCCTCGCTGGAGCTTTGGGAGACCTACCACCGTATTGTAAAGCCCGGGACATAGGAAGTGGCGCGTCCTTTGCGGAGCGCTGCAACTCTGCAGCGCTGTCGCACTGCGGGGCAAAGAGAGGGGTGCGCCATGAAGATCCATCCGGGCAGTCCCTACCCCCTCGGGGCGGTCTACCGCCTCGGAGACGAGCTCCGGGTGGAGGGCTGGTCGGTGGTGGTGCTGAAGAAAGTAGACTAGGGTCGCCATGGCCGCCCTCGACCTCGAAACTCCGCGCCTCCGCCTGTCCCCTTTCCGGACGGGCGTAGCCGGTCTCCTCCGCCTCTGACGTGCGTCGATCGTCGCTCCTCCTCGTCCTCCTCCTCGTCTGGAGCGCCGCGCTGCGGATCTGGCTCACCCTGCCCGATCCCACGTCGGGCCGGTTCTGGGACGAGCGCTACGGAATCGAGAACATCCACGCGCTGATCGTCGAGCGGACGCTGCGTCCGGCCAACGGCTTCCATCCCGGGTTCTCCTACCTGCCGCACGCGGCACTCTGCGCGGCCTCCGAGGCGCTCCATCATCTGACCGGCTGGAAGGTCTTCGCCGTCTTCAACGAGGCGGGGCCGATGACCCCCAGGGGGTATCTCCTCTGCCGGTTCCTGCAGGCGCTCGCGGGGACGCTCTCGATCTATCTCACCTGGCGGATCGGCCGCCAGCTCTTCTCTCCGGGAGTGGGTTTGCTGGGAGCGCTGTTCCTCGCAGTCGTCCCGTGGCATCTGCGCCAGTCCGTGATCTTCAAGCCGGACGTCGTCCTCGTCGCGATCTCCCTGTTCGCCTTCGACCGCAGCCTGGCGGCGGCCGCGCGGCCAGCATGGAACCGGTTTCTGCAGGCGGGAGGAGCCATTGGCCTGGCCCTCGCCTCCAAGCTCAACGGAGGACCCATCGCCTTTCCTCTCGTGGTGGTGGCGCTCTCCGGCGGCGGCTGGCGGGACCGGCGCTCCTGGGGTTGGTTGATTCTGGCGGGCGCGGCGGCCGTCGCCGTGTTCCTCCTCCTGACCCCCTTCCTTCTGATCGAGCCGCATCTCTACCTGGGCGACTTCAGCCGCACGATGCGGGACTACGCGCGGAAAGGAGCACGCCGGGGTGGCGGCTCGCATCTCCACGTCCTGTGGCACGGCATCGAATCCCTGCTCTCGGCCAGCTTCCATGGACCGGTCATCGGCGCCCTCGCCCTGCTCGGGATCGTCCTTCTCGCCGTTCTCGCCTTCCGGCACCGGCCCGGAGAGTCTCGGCTGGAGCGGCTCGGCCCGGCGATGCTGGTGAGCTATGTGGTCGGCTATGCGCTCCTCTACAGCCTGACGACCCTCAACATCAGCGAGCACAACTGGCTCCCGGTCGTGCCGTTCACCGCCCTCGCCGCCGCCTGGGTCCTCGTCCGGGGCTGGACCTGGCTGACGGCCCGCGCTCCCCTCCTGCGGCACCGAGCGGCCGTCGCATCCACCGGAGTCGTCCTGGCGGCGGGAGCGGTCCTGCTCGCCGCTCCCATGACCCTCTCTACCTACCGGAGCGTGGTCCCGACCACCCGTGAGCTGGCGGGGCGCCTTTTGACCGAACGGCTCGAGCCTCTGCCGGGCCGGATCGTCCTCTCCGAGCGGGGCGACGATCGCTCGCGGCTGCTCGCCGCGAGGAGCCGGGTGATCGTGCAGAACGCGGAGCGCCTGAGCGCGTGGTCTCCCGGCGAGCTCGATCGCGCGGACGCCGAGCTCTTTCCGGCGGACCGCCTGAACGGAGAGGGGAGCGATTTCTATCGCGGCCGCCTCGCGGCTCGGAACGTGGAGGCCGTGCGGCTCGCTCCCCTGCCCTTTCGCGCCCGGGGCACCGGGGTGCTGGTCGTCCTCCACCCCTGGAAGCTCGTGGAAAAGCCGGTCCGCATCCCGCTGGCGCAGCAGGGCTCCCGGAAGGCGCGCCTGGCCGGCCGGCTCGCCGGTGTGCGGCCCGGCGAGGTCGTCTCCCTGGAGATCGTGCTGCCGCCGCATTGGAACGCGGGCAGGCTCCGGCGGGTCCTGGCGCAGGGGAAACCGATCGGTGCACGCAGCGCCGGACGCGAAGGCTGGCGACGCCGCATCCTCACACATCGATTCGTGGCGGCCGCGCCCGACCCCGAGATCGTCCTGGTGCTGGATCGTGCGCTCCCGCGCGGCAAGGGAGTGGGCGTCA
>Ga0134123_10001727_pt1 | contig 14205 bp, 4 predicted proteins | sample KB303_FD_96460 | JGI IMG/M metagenome (GOLD analysis project Ga0134123, IMG submission 96460) | Terrestrial soil microbial communities without Nitrogen fertilizer from Kellogg Biological Station, Michigan, USA - KB3-0-3 | ecosystem: Environmental > Terrestrial > Soil > Unclassified ...
AAAAAAAAAAGTTTGCCAAACTTATTAATGCAAAACGATAAATTAAAGAAAAGAGTTGATACTACAATTCGACTACTAAATCAATTGGTAGTATCCCTAGAGTCCACTCCTCCCCCATACTACTAGCGAAAGAGAAAATGTAAAGACTACCATTAAAGCAGCCCAAGCGAGACTTACTATATCCATGCAAATTATGTCTCCTATTTCTATGAAGGAATTCTTCTACTATTGATAAATAATCATAGTGGAATCAAGGGTACAGAGTCAAAAGGCCATTCTATTCTGCCCTAAGACTATGGATTAATCCGTTAAAGGAATTTACTCCTAACAAATTCTTATATGATTTCTGGTAGAATTGGAGAGCATTAAGTATAAATATGATACATAGCCCTTTCCCTAAAAAAGAGTAGGGGGATGTCCTGAATAGAAGACGCGGGAATAGAGAGATTTTTTCGTCCGTTTGTTCCCCTTTTATAAGCAAAGGGCATAAGAATATACCATAAAATTAGGATAGATAAATATTTATTGGATACCTACCTTACCCATATTTATTTTTTATCTAAACCCTACTGCCCCGCTTTCTATCTTTCTATGAAAGAGTGAGGAGGCCCTATCCACAACCCCGAAATTGTTTTTTGATCAGCCTATTCAATCTAATTCTCGACAGAATCAGTAGCCTTTACTTTAGTGTATGTGGGTAGAATAAGATGTACGAAGTGTATGTAGTAAGATGTACCATAAAAAAAATGTATGATAATTAGGAAGTCTTGATATTTCTTCGCGAAGTCCCTTCTTCAATCTTAGATTGAAAAAAGACTGCTCCTTAGGAACCTTTGGATACGAAGATTTCTGACATCTTAGTCTCGTAGTTTTAAATTCCCAAATCGAATCAATTTAAATTAATAAAAGAATAAGGAAACGCTACCTCATCCCTATTGTTAGCCGTTTGGGCCACTGCCGACAAAACAAAACCTAGTTTGAGGATAGAACTATGGTATGGATTCTAAAAATCCAGTATCGCCAGACCTAGTTACTCTCGTGCCCCAACTTATAGAGGTAGGAATTTGTAGGGTTTGATCAGTACTATAATCCTAAGTATTTTATTGATCAGGCGGCACCCAGATTTGAACTGGGGGTAAAGGATTTGCAGTCCCCTGCCTTACCACTTGGCCATGCCGCCAAAAAATCCGATCTAAAATCGAGAAAAGAACAAGTATTCATCCACATTTTTTTACTAAAACCCCTTTCCTTTCTATTATATTGAAATGACAAAGGAGAAAAAGTGGATTTCCAGTCAAAGGCTGCAAAATTCAGAACAAATTAGAACCATTAACTATAATTTTAATTTTCTTTTTTTGAATTGCAGTAGTGAACGACTCTTAAATCGGTATTCTCCCCCCCTCCATTATTTTTAATGGTATAAGAAAATTGAGTAAATGTTTCCCTAATCTGTATATAGGGAAACTCCAGGTCCAAACAGCATTATTATCTATGGATCCCCCTTATGTACATATCCCTATGGAGAATCGTTCTTTCATTTTTCATAAATATTTTGAATAAAAAAAAGAGGGAATTTGCTCTGATATAGATTAGGGCTCGGCCTTCTTGGACCACCTAAGTGCAATTACGATAAAAGAAAGGATATGTAGATAGGTGGATAACTAGATTGGCAAGTACTTAAAAAATAAAGTAAATACTTTTTTTTAGGATTCTACAACGAAATCCTTTATTTTCCAGTAATTCTCTACTACTACGAAACAAAAAAGAACCTTCAAATTCTTTTTGAAAATGAAACTAAGCATGCTATTCTAAATCGAACTAAAGTCAAGCTTTCTAGTGCTTATAAATTATTATGGCTTTATCCCTTTCATAGAAAGGAGATAAAATGAGAAATCTTTGCTACCCAATCTTTTTAGAATATCATAAAGTTTAAGTGGCAGAATTTTTTTCTAGGACTGTTTTATCAATTCATTTTTATTCCATTTCTACCCCTGCTAAATTCGAATTTTCGTCGAAATCGTCTCTATTCATATGTATGAAATACATATATGAAATACATATGTGGAGTTCCCTAGAATTTCATGTGATTCAGTAAACAGAATATAGATTCCATGATTGCTAGATTGATCCGTAGGGATTGATGAAGAGTGAGCTGATAATGGAATTTTTCTTCGATAAATAGGAAACTTAAGATTAAAATGCTCCGGAATGGAAATGAGGGAATGTCCACAATACCTGGATTTAGTCAGATCCAATTCGAGGGATTTTGTAGATTCATTAATCAAGGCTTGGCAGAAGAACTTGAGAAGTTTCCAACAATTAAAGATCCAGATCACGAAATTGCATTTCAATTATTTGCGAAAGGATATCAATTGCTAGAACCCTCGATAAAAGAAAGGGATGCTGTGTATGAATCACTCACCTATTCTTCCGAATTATATGTATCTGCGAGATTAATTTTTGGTTTCGATGTGCAAAAGCAAACCATTTCTATTGGAAACATTCCTATAATGAATTCCTTAGGAACCTTTATAATAAATGGAATATACCGAATTGTGATCAATCAAATATTGCTAAGTCCTGGTATTTATTACCGCTCGGAATTAGACCATAAGGGAATTTCCATATACACCGGGACTATAATATCAGATTGGGGAGGAAGGTCGGAATTAGCAATTGATAAAAAAGAAAGGATATGGGCTCGTGTGAGTAGAAAACAAAAGATATCCATTTTAGTTCTATCATCAGCTATGGGTTTAAATCTAAGAGAAATTTTAGATAATGTTTCCTACCCCGAAATTTTCTTGTCTTTCCCGAATGCTAAGGAGAAGAAGAAGATTGAGTCAAAAGAAAAAGCTATTTTGGAGTTTTATCAACAATTTGCTTGTGTAGGTGGGGACCTGGTATTTTCGGAGTCCTTATGCGAGGAATTACAAAAGAAATTTTTTCAACAAAAATGTGAATTAGGAAGAGTTGGTCGACGAAATATGAATCGGAGACTGAATCTTGATATCCCTCAGAACAATACATTCTTGGTACCACGAGATGTATTGGCCGCTACGGATCAGTTGATTGGAATGAAATTTGGAACGGGTATACTTGACGATGACGATATGAATCACTTGAAAAATAAACGTATTCGTTCGGTTGCGGATCTGTTACAAGATCAATTCGGACAGGCTCTTGGCCGTTTACAACATGCGGTTCAAAAAACTATCCGTAGAGTATTCATACGTCAATCGAAACCGACTCCACAAACTTTGGTAACTCCAACTTCAACTTCGATTTTATTAATAACTACTTATGAGACCTTTTTTGGCACATATCCCTTATCTCAAGTTTTTGATCAAACCAATCCATTGACACAAACGGTTCATGGGCGAAAAGTGAGTTGTTTGGGTCCTGGAGGATTGACGGGGAGAACTGCAAGTTTTCGGAGCCGAGATATTCATCCGAGTCACTATGGGCGTATTTGTCCAATTGACACGTCCGAAGGAATCAATGTTGGACTTACCGGATCATTAGCTATTCATGCGAGAATTGATCACTGGTGGGGATCTATAGAGAGTCCGTTTTATGAAATATCTGAGAAGGCAAAAGAAAAAAAAGAGAGACAGGTGGTTTATTTATCACCAAATAGAGATGAATATTATATGATAGCAGCAGGAAATTCTTTGTCCTTGAATCAGGGTATTCAGGAAGAACAGGTTGTTCCAGCTAGATACCGTCAAGAATTCCTGACTATTGCATGGGAACAGATTCATGTTAGAAGTATTTTCCCTTTCCAATATTTTTCTATTGGGGGTTCTCTCATTCCTTTTATTGAGCATAATGATGCGAATCGGGCTTTAATGAGTTCTAATATGCAACGCCAAGCAGTTCCACTTTCTCGGTCCGAGAAGTGCATTGTTGGAACTGGATTGGAACGCCAAACAGCTCTAGATTCGAGGGTTTCCGTTATAGCCGAACGCGAGGGAAAGATCATTTCTAGTGATAGTCATAAGATCCTTTTATCAAGTAGTGGGAAAACCATAAGTATTCCTTTAGTTGCCCATCGGCGCTCTAACAAAAATACTTGTATGCACCAAAAACCTCGGGTTCCGCAGGGTAAATCCATTAAAAAAGGGCAAATTTTAGCGGAGGGAGCAGCTACAGTTGGTGGGGAACTTGCTTTAGGAAAAAACATTTTAGTAGCTTATATGCCCTGGGAGGGTTACAATTTTGAAGACGCAGTACTAATTAGCGAACGTTTGGTATATGAGGATATTTATACTTCTTTTCACATCCGAAAATATGAAATTCAGACGGATACGACAAGCCAAGGCTCCGCTGAAAAAATCACTAAAGAAATACCACATCTAGAAGAACATTTACTCTGCAATTTGGACAGAAATGGAGTTGTGAAGTTGGGATCCTGGGTAGAAACTGGCGATATTTTAGTAGGTAAATTAACGCCTCAGATAGCGAGCGAATCGTCGTATATCGCGGAAGCTGGATTATTACGGGCTATTTTTGGTCTTGAGGTATCCACTTCAAAAGAAACTTCTCTCAAACTACCTATAGGTGGAAGAGGGCGCGTTATCGATGTGAAATGGATCCAGAGGGACCCCCTTGACATAATGGTTCGTGTATATATTTTACAGAAGCGTGAAATCAAAGTTGGGGATAAAGTAGCCGGAAGACACGGGAATAAGGGGATCATTTCAAAAATTTTGCCTAGGCAAGATATGCCCTATTTGCAAGATGGAACACCTGTTGATATGGTCTTCAATCCCTTAGGAGTACCCTCGCGAATGAATGTGGGACAAATATTTGAAAGCTCGCTCGGATTAGCAGGGGATCTGCTAAAGAAACATTATAGAATAGCACCCTTTGATGAGAGATATGAGCAAGAGGCTTCAAGAAAAGTTGTGTTTTCGGAATTATATGAAGCTAGTAAACAAACAAAAAATCCATGGGTATTTGAACCCGAGTACCCGGGAAAAAGCAGAATATTTGATGGAAGAACAGGAGATCCCTTCGAACAGCCTGTTCTAATAGGGAAGTCCTATATCTTAAAATTAATTCATCAAGTTGATGAAAAAATTCATGGACGTTCTACTGGGCCCTACTCACTTGTTACCCAACAGCCTGTTAGAGGAAGAGCTAAGCAAGGGGGACAACGAGTAGGAGAAATGGAAGTTTGGGCTTTAGAAGGATTTGGTGTTGCTCATATTTTACAAGAGATACTTACTTATAAATCTGATCATCTTATAGCTCGCCAAGAAATACTTAATGCTACGATCTGGGGAAAAAGAGTGCCTAATCACGAGGATCCTCCAGAATCTTTTCGAGTGCTCGTTCGAGAACTACGATCTTTAGCTCTAGAACTGAACCATTTCCTTGTATCTGAGAAGAACTTCCAGGTTAATAGGGAGGATGTTTGATCGGAATAAATAAAAATTCTTTTCTTATTTCTATTTTATGATTGACCAATATAAACATAAACAACTTAAAATTGGACTCGTTTCCCCTCAACAAATAAGGGCTTGGGCTAAAAAAATCCTACCTAATGGGGAAGTCGTTGGCGAAGTCACAAGGCCCTCCACTTTTCATTATAAAACCGATAAACCAGAAAAAGATGGATTGTTTTGCGAAAGAATCTTTGGACCCATAAAAAGCGGAATTTGTGCTTGTGGAAATTCTCGAGCGAGCGTAGCTGAAAACGAAGACGAAAGATTTTGCCAAAAATGCGGGGTAGAATTTGTTGATTCTCGGATACGAAGATATCAAATGGGCTACATAAAACTGGCATGTCCAGTGACTCATGTGTGGTATTTGAAAGGTCTTCCTAGTTATATCGCGAATCTTTTAGATAAACCCCTTAAGAAATTGGAGGGCCTAGTATATGGCGATTTCTCTTTTGCTAGGCCCAGCGCTAAAAAACCTACTTTCTTACGATTACGGGGTTTATTCGAAGATGAAATTTCATCCTGTAACCACAGTATTTCTCCCTTTTTTTCTACCCCAGGCTTTGCAACATTTCGAAATCGGGAAATTGCGACAGGAGCAGGTGCTATTAGAGAACAATTAGCGGATTTGGATTTGCGAATTATTATAGAGAATTCCTTGGTTGAATGGAAAGAATTAGAAGACGAGGGGTATAGTGGAGATGAATGGGAAGATAGAAAAAGACGAATAAGAAAAGTTTTTTTGATTAGACGCATGCAATTGGCGAAACATTTTCTTCAAACAAATGTAGAACCAGAATGGATGGTTTTGTGCTTATTACCGGTTCTTCCTCCTGAATTGAGACCCATTGTTTATAGGTCTGGGGATAAAGTAGTGACTTCGGATATTAATGAACTTTATAAGAGAGTTATCCGTCGGAACAACAACCTTGCCTATCTATTAAAAAGAAGTGAATTAGCACCAGCAGATTTAGTAATGTGCCAGGAAAAATTGGTACAAGAAGCCGTGGATACACTTCTTGATAGTGGGTCCCGCGGGCAACCGACAAGGGATGGTCACAATAAAGTATACAAATCACTTTCAGATGTAATTGAGGGTAAAGAGGGGAGGTTTCGCGAGACTCTGCTTGGGAAACGGGTCGATTACTCGGGGCGTTCTGTCATTGTTGTGGGTCCTTCGCTTTCATTACATCAATGTGGATTACCTCTAGAGATAGCAATAAAGCTTTTTCAGCTATTTGTAATTCGCGATTTAATCACGAAACGTGCTACTTCTAATGTCAGGATCGCTAAAAGGAAAATTTGGGAAAAGGAACCCATTGTATGGGAAATACTTCAAGAAGTTATGCGGGGACATCCTGTACTGTTGAACAGAGCACCTACCCTGCATAGATTAGGCATACAGGCCTTCCAACCCACTTTAGTAGAGGGGCGTACTATTTGTTTACATCCATTAGTGTGTAAGGGTTTCAATGCGGACTTTGATGGGGATCAAATGGCTGTTCATCTACCTTTATCCTTGGAAGCTCAGGCGGAAGCCCGTTTACTTATGTTTTCTCATATGAATCTCCTGTCTCCCGCTATTGGAGATCCCATTTGCGTGCCAACCCAAGACATGCTTATCGGACTTTATGTATTAACGATTGGAAACCGTCGAGGTATTTGTGCAAATAGATATAATAGTTGCGGAAACTCTCCAAATAAAAAAGTAAAATACAATAATAACAATTATTATAAGTATACGAAAGATAAAGAACCCCATTTTTCTAGTTCCTATGATGCACTGGGAGCTTATAGACAGAAACGAATCGGTTTAAACAGTCCCTTGTGGCTCCGATGGAAACTAGATCAACGCATCGTTGGGTCAAGAGAAGTTCCGATTGAAGTTCAATATGAATCTTTTGGGACTTATCATGAGATTTATGCCCACTATCTGGTAGTGGGAAATAGAAAAAAAGAAATCCGTTCTATATACATTCGAACCACTCTTGGTCATATTTCTTTTTATAGATAAATAGAGGAAGCCATACAAGGATTTAGTCGGGCCTATTCATACACTATCTAAATAAGGAAGTTAGATTCGGCGATGCCCCTTTCGGGGGGCATTCCGATTTCGTTAGTCCCATCTTTTTTGCCGCGCAAATCCAGATTGAGATTGAGGAAAGGGAGTAAATTAAGTTTTCGAATCACTGACTCAAGCCCATTGTCGAATCCTACTCAGCAATTGTCGAATCCTACTCAGCCAAATTAGGGGGTACTTATGTATGGCAGAACGGGCCAACTTGGTCTTTCATAATAAAGAGATAGACGGAACTGCTATGAAACGACTTATTAGCAGATTAATAGATCATTTCGGAATGGGATATACATCCCATATACTGGATCAAATAAAGACTCTGGGCTTCCATCAAGCCACTACTACATCGATTTCTTTAGGAATCGAGGATCTTTTAACAATACCCTCTAAAGGATGGTTAGTCCAAGACGCGGAACAACAGAGTTTTCTTTTGGAGAAACACTATTATTATGGGGCTGTACACGCGGTAGAAAAATTACGCCAATCCGTTGAGATATGGTATGCTACAAGTGAATATTTGAAACAAGAAATGAATTCGAATTTTCGAATAACGGATCCTTCTAATCCAGTCTATCTAATGTCTTTTTCAGGAGCCAGAGGAAATGCATCTCAGGTACACCAATTAGTAGGTATGAGAGGGTTAATGGCGGATCCTCAAGGACAAATGATTGATTTACCTATTCAAAGCAATTTACGCGAGGGACTTTCTTTGACAGAATATAGAATTTCCTGCTACGGAGCCCGAAAAGGGGTTGTAGATACTGCTGTACGAACAGCGGATGCTGGCTATCTTACACGTAGACTTGTTGAAGTAGTTCAACATATTATTGTGCGTAGAAGAGATTGTGGTACTATCCGAGGTATTTCTGTGAGTCCTCAAAATGGGATGACGGAAAAACTTTTTGTCCAAACACTAATTGGTCGTGTATTAGCAGACGATATATATATTGGTTCACGATGCATTGCTGCTCGAAATCAAGATATTGGAATTGGATTAGTCAATCGATTCATAACTGCCTTTCGAGCACAACCGTTTCGAGCACAACCAATATATATTAGAACCCCCTTTACTTGCCGGAGCACATCTTGGATCTGTCAATTATGTTATGGGCGGAGTCCCACTCATGGGGATCTGGTCGAATTGGGGGAAGCTGTAGGTATTATTGCAGGTCAATCCATTGGGGAGCCAGGGACTCAACTAACACTAAGAACTTTTCATACTGGTGGAGTATTCACAGGGGGTACTGCCGACCTTGTACGATCCCCCTCAAATGGAAAAATCCAATTCAATGAGGATTTGGTTCACCCCACACGTACCCGTCATGGACAACCTGCTTTTCTATGCTATATAGACTTGCATGTAACTATTCAGAGTCAGGATATTCTACATAGTGTGAATATTCCGTTAAAAAGCTTGATTCTAGTGCAAAATGATCAATATGTAGAATCCGAACAAGTAATTGCGGAGATTCGTGCCGGAACGTCCACTTTGCATTTTAAAGAAAAGATACAAAAGCATATTTATTCCGAATCTGACGGGGAAATGCACTGGAGTACTGATGTTTACCATGCCCCCGAATATCAATATGGTAATCTTCGTCGATTACCAAAAACAAGCCATTTATGGATATTGTCAGTAAGTATGTGCAGATCCAGTATAGCATCCTTTTCGCTCCACAAGGATCAAGATCAAATGAATACTTATTCTTTTTCTGTTCATGGAAGAGATATCTTTGACCTATCAATGGCTAATGATCAAGTAAGCCATAGACTCTTGGATACTTTTGGTAAAAAAGATAGGGAAATTCTTGATTATTTAACGCCAGATCGAATCGTGTCCAACGGTCATTGGAATTTTGTCTATCCTTCTATTCTTCAAGATAACTCGGATTTGTTGGCGAAAAAGCGAAGAAATGGGTTCGTCGTTCCATTACAATATCATCAAGAACAAGAGAAAGAGCTAATATCCTGTTTGGGTATTTCAATTGAAATACCCTTTATGGGTGTTTTACGTAGAAATACTATTTTTGCTTCTTTTGACGATCCACGATACAGAAAAGATAAAAGGGGTTCAGGAATTGTGAAATTTAGATATAGGACCCTAGAGGAAGAATATCGGTCCCGAGAGGGAGAGTATAGGACTCGAGAGGAAGAGTATAGGACTCGAGAGGAAGAGTATAGGACTCGAGAGGAAGACTCAGAGGAAGAATATGAGAGCACAGAGAATGAACATAGGATCCGAGAGGGAGAGGGCAAATATGAAATCCTAGAAGACGAATATAGAACTCTAGAGGACGAATATGAAACCCTAGAAGATGAATATGGGATCTTAGAGGACGAATATAGGACTCTAGAGAAAGACTCAGAGGAAGAATATGGTAGCCCAGAGAACGAATATAAGACCCGAGAGGGAGAGGGCGAATATGAAATCCTAGAAGACAAATATAGGGCTCTAGAGGAAGACTCAGAAGAAGAATATGGGAGCTCTGAAGATGGCTCAGAAAAGGAATATGGGACTTTAGAAGAAGACTCAGAGGAAGACTCAGAAGACGAATATGGGAGCCCGGAGGAAGATTCCATCTTAAAAAAAGAGGGTTTTATTGAGCATCGAGGAACAAAAGAATTTAGTCTAAAATACCAAAAAGAAGTAGATCGGTTTTTTTTCATTCTTCAAGAACTGCATCTCTTGCCGAGATCCTCATCCCTAAAGGTACTTGATAATAGTATTATTGGAGTCGATACACAACTCACAAAAAATACAAGAAGTAGACTAGGTGGATTGGTCCGAGTGAAGAGAAAAAAAAGCCATACAGAACTCAAAATCTTTTCCGGAGATATTCATTTTCCTGAAGAGGCGGATAAGATATTAGGTGGCAGTTTGATACCACCAGAAAGAGAAAAAAAAGATTATAAGGAATCAAAAAAAAGGAAAAATTGGGTTTATGTTCAACGAAAAAAAATTCTCAAAAGCAAGGAAAAGTATTTTGTTTCGGTTCGACCTGCAGTCGCATATCAAATGGACGAAGGGAGAAATTTAGCAACACTTTTCCCGCAGGATCTCCTGCAAGAAGAGGATAATCTCCAACTTCGACTTGTCAATTTTATTTCTCATGAAAATAGCAAGTTAACTCAAAGAATTTATCACACGAATAGTCAATTCGTTCGAACTTGCTTAGTAGTGAATTGGGAACAAGAAGAAAAAGAGGGGGCTCGTGCTTCTCTTGTTGAGGTAAGAACAAATGATCTGATTCGCGATTTCCTAAGAATTGAGTTAGTTAAGTCTACTACTTCGTATACACGAAGAAGGTATGATAGGACAAGTGTAGGACTTATTCCCAATAATAGGTTAGATCGCAACAATACCAATTCCTTTTATTCCAAAGCGAAGATTCAATCACTTAGCCAACATCAAGAAGCTATTGGCACCTTGTTGAATCGAAGTAATCCATCTTTGATGATTTTGTCGGCATCCAACTGTTCTCGAATTGGTTTATTCAAGAATTCAAAGTATCCCAATGCGGTAAAAGAATCGAATCCTAGAATTCCTATTCGAGATATTTTTGGGCTCTTAGGCGCTATTGTACCTAGTGTATCAAATTTTTCTTCATCTTACTATTTATTAACACATAATCAGATCTTGTTAAAAAAATACTTGTTCCTTGAAAATTTGAAACAAACCTTCCAAGTACTTCAAGGACTTAAATACTCTTTAATAGACGAAAATAAAAGGATTTCGAATTTCGACAGTAACATCATGTTAGAGCCATTCCATTTGAATTGGCACTTTATCCATCATGACTCGTGGGAAGAGACATCGGCAATAATTTACCTTGGACAATTTATTTGTGAAAATGTATGTCTATTTAAATCGCACATAAAAAAATCAGGTCAAATTTTCATTGTTAATATGGACTCCTTTGTTCTAAGAGCAGCTAAGCCTTATTTGGCCACTATAGGAGCAACTGTTCATGGTCATTATGGAAAAATCCTTTACAAAGGAGATAGGTTAGTTACGTTTATATATGAAAAATCGAGATCTAGTGATATAACGCAAGGTCTTCCAAAAGTAGAACAAATCTTCGAAGCGCGTTCAATTGATTCACTATCGCCGAATCTCGAAAGGAGAATTCAGGATTGGAACGAACGTATACCAAGAATTCTTGGGGTTCCCTGGGGATTCTTGATTGGAGCTGAGCTAACCATAGCCCAAAGTCGTATCTCTTTGGTTAATAAGATACAAAAGGTTTATCGATCCCAAGGGGTACAGATCCATAATAGACATATAGAGATTATTATACGCCAAGTAACATCAAAAGTAAGGGTTTCCGAAGATGGAATGTCTAGTGTTTTTTTACCTGGGGAATTAATAGGACTATTGCGAGCGGAACGAGCAGGGCGGGCTTTAGATGAATCGATCTATTATCGGGCAATCTTATTGGGAATAACAAGGGCTTCCCTGAATACCCAAAGTTTCATATCTGAAGCAAGTTTTCAAGAAACTGCTCGAGTTTTAGCAAAAGCTGCCCTACGAGGTCGTATTGATTGGTTGAAAGGCCTGAAAGAAAACGTAGTTCTGGGGGGGATTATACCTGTTGGTACCGGATTCCAAAAATTTGTCCATCGTTCCCCACAAGACAAGAACCTTTATTTCGAAATTCAAAAAAAAAATCTATTCGCGTCGGAAATGAGAGATATTTTGTTTCTCCATACAGAATTAGTTTCTTCTGATTCTGACGTAACAAACAATTTCTATGAAACATAAGAAGCCCCTTTTACCGCTATTTATACGATTTAAGTATACATAAAGCAATTTGTTTTTACTTTAATTTAAACTATACTTTTGACCTTAGAATGCTAACAGGTCCGATTTTAGATTTTGTATTTTAATAAGTAAAAGAAGTCAGTTAATTCATTAAGGCTATGTTTATACCGTGTATAAATGGGTAATTCTGAGTAGAAGGTTCCATCAGAACAATTATTATTTATTTCAAGCTATTTCGGCTCTTTCTTAATCTTCAAAAAGAAATTAATTCCGTAATGGTAAGACGAAAAAAAAGAAAAAATAAAAAGGAAGTGTGGAAAAAATGACAAGAAGATATTGGAACATCAATTTGAAAGAGATGATAGAAGCGGGAGTTCATTTTGGTCATGGTATTAAGAAATGGAATCCTAAAATGGCCCCTTACATCTCGGCAAAGCGTAAAGGTACTCATATTACAAATCTCGCTAGAACAGCTCGTTTTTTATCAGAAGCTTGTGATTTAGTTTTTGATGCAGCAAGTCAGGGAAAAAGCTTCTTAATTGTTGGTACCAAAAAAAGAGCAGCGGATTTAGTAGCATCAGCTGCAATAAGATCTCGTTGTCATTATGTTAATAAAAAGTGGTTCAGTGGTATGTTAACGAATTGGTCGATTACCAAAACTAGACTTTCTCAATTTAGAGACTTAAGAGCAGAAGAAAAAATGGGAAAATTCCACCATCTCCCAAAAAGAGATGCGGCAATCTTAAAGAGAAAATTATCTACCTTGCAAAGATATCTCGGCGGAATCAAATATATGACGAGGTTGCCTGACATTGTGATCGTCCTTGATCAGCAAAAAGAGTATATAGCTCTTCGGGAATGTGCCATTTTGGGGATTCCTACTATTTCTTTAGTCGATACAAATTGTGACCCAGATCTCGCGAATATATCGATTCCTGCCAACGATGACACTATGACTTCAATTCGATTAATTCTTAACAAATTAGTATTTGCAATTTCTGAGGGCCGTTCTCTCTATATAAGAAATCGTTGATTAAGAAGAATAGTGAATTCTTAAGCAACTGCGTAGATTTATAGGATCAGTTACTATTCTTTTTTGTTTTGCATAGATAAAATAAAAGAAGGGGAATATTGATATATATTAGGGAGTATTGATATATATTATGATCTGATGTGATTTCTTGGTATCCTAAATATAAGATTAATACTTCAAGTTGCTGAGTTGAGAAAGAGATGCTTGAATCAAAAGAATTCCTTTTTTGAAGTTCAATTTTTATCAGAGGACAATATGAATATTACACCATGTTCCATTAAAACACTCAAGGGGTTATATGATATATCGGGTGTAGAAGTAGGCCAACACTTCTATTGGCAAATAGGAGGTTTTCAAATTCATGCCCAAGTACTCATCACTTCTTGGGTCGTAATTACTATTTTGCTAGGTTCAGTTATCATAGCTGTTCGGAATCCACAAACCATCCCGACCGACGGTCAGAATTTTTTCGAATATGTCCTTGAGTTTATTCGAGACTTGAGCAAAACTCAGATTGGAGAAGAATATGGTCCCTGGGTTCCCTTTATTGGAACTATGTTCCTTTTTATTTTTGTTTCGAATTGGTCAGGTGCTCTTTTACCTTGGAAAATTATAGAGTTACCTCACGGGGAATTAGCAGCGCCCACGAATGATATAAATACTACTGTTGCTTTAGCTTTACTAACATCAGCGGCATATTTTTATGCGGGTCTTAGCAAAAAAGGATTGAGTTATTTCGAGAAATATATTAAACCAACCCCAATCCTTTTACCCATTAACATCCTAGAAGATTTCACAAAACCATTATCGCTTAGTTTTCGACTTTTCGGAAATATATTGGCAGATGAATTAGTCGTTGTTGTTCTTGTTTCTTTAGTCCCCT
>Ga0134123_10001728_pt1 | contig 14204 bp, 17 predicted proteins | sample KB303_FD_96460 | JGI IMG/M metagenome (GOLD analysis project Ga0134123, IMG submission 96460) | Terrestrial soil microbial communities without Nitrogen fertilizer from Kellogg Biological Station, Michigan, USA - KB3-0-3 | ecosystem: Environmental > Terrestrial > Soil > Unclassified ...
ACGGCGAGACCTTCCACGGCGAAGGCATCCTCGCGGTCACCAAGGCGCTGCTGCAGTCGGGCGTGTCCTACGTCGGCGGCTACCAGGGCGCGCCGGTGTCGCACCTGCTCGACGTCATGGTGCAGGCGCGCGACTACATGGACGAGCTCGGCGTGCACGTCGAGGCCTGCACGTCGGAGGCTTCCGCCGCGGCGATGCTCGGCGCCTCGATCAACTACCCGGCGCGCGGCGCTGTCACCTGGAAGTCGATCGTCGGCACCAACGTCGCCGCCGACGCCCTCTCCTATCTCGCTTCCGCCGGCGTCATGGGCGGCACGCTGATCGTCCTGGGCGAGGACTACGGCGAAGGTGGTGTCGTAGCGCAGGAAAGAAGCCACGCCTTCGCGCTCAAGTCGCTCATGTGGCTCCTCGACCCGCGACCGAACCTGCCGAAGATCGTCGAGATGGTGGAGAAAGGCTTCGAGATGTCGGAAGCCTCGAACACCCCGGTCATGATGGAGCTGCGGATTCGCGCCTGCCACGTCCAGGGCGAATTCAAGACCAAGACCAACCTCGCTCCCGCCGTGTCGATGCTGCACAAGCTCGACGGGCCGCCGAAGGAGTTCATCTACGACCGGCTCGCCCATCCGCCGGCGACGTTCCGCCAGGAGAAGCTGAAGGCGGAGGTGCGGCTGCCGGCGGCGCGCAGGTTCATCGCCGAGCACAAGCTGAACGAAGTCTTCGCCGGCGAGGAGAAAGACCTCGGCATCATCGTCCAGGGCGGCCTGTACAACGGCCTGATGCTGGCGCTGAAGACGCTCGGCCTCGCCGACGCCTTCGGTCAGGCGCGCATTCCGATCCTCGCACTGAACTGCGTCTATCCGCTGGTTCCCGAGGAGATGATCGAATTCGCGAAGACGAAGAAGGCGGTTCTCGTCCTCGAGGAAGGCCAGCCCGAGTTCATCGAGCAGGAGATCGCCACCGTCCTGCGCCGCGCCGATGTGCCCGGCAAGCTGCATGGCAAGGACGTGATGCACATGGCCGGCGACTACAACGTCGAAGCCCTGGTGCGCGGCCTCTCCAAGTTCCTCTCGCAGCACGCCCCGCATCTGGATACCTCTTCCGGCCAGCAATGGCTGGACAGCGTGCAGTCGACCAGGACGCGCGCCGGCGAGCTGCTCGGCGTTCTGCCGATGCGGCCGCCGACCTTCTGCGTCGGCTGCCCGGAGCGGCCGGTCTTCTCGGCGATGAAGCTCGTGGCGCAGGACATCGGCCGGCCGCATGTGTCGATGGACGTCGGCTGCCACTGCTTCGGTTCGTTCGAGCCGTTCTCGCAGGGGAATACCTTGCTCGGCTACGGCATGAGTCTCGCGAGCGCCGCCGGCGTCGGACCGATGTCGTCACGACGCCCGGTCGCAATCATGGGCGACGGCGGCTTCTGGCATAACGGCCTGCTGTCCGGCGTCGCCTCCAACCTGCTCAACAAGGGCGACGGCGTGCTGGTCATCATGAAGAACGGCTACGCGTCGGCGACCGGCACGCAGGAGCTGCTGTCGTCGCCGCCCGAGGACGCGCGCATGGTTGCGATCGGCAGCAGCTCGGTGCACGCCGACCGCACCATCGAGAACACTCTCACCGGGCTGGGCGTGAAGTGGCTGCGCACGGTGAACAACTACAAGGTCGGCGAGGTCGCCAAGGTCTACAAGGAAGCGATGAGCACCGACTACAAGGGGCTGAAGGTGATCGTCGCCGAGGGCGAGTGCCAATTGGAACGGCAGCGCAGGCTGAAGCCTGAGGTCTCGAGAAAATTGTCCAAAGGCGAGAGGCATGTTCGCGTCAAGTACGGCGTCGACGAGGACACGTGCACCGGCGACCACTCGTGCATCCGGCTGTCGGGCTGCCCGACCTTGACCGTGCGCGAGAACCCGGACCCGCTGCGCACCGACCCGATTGCCACCGTCATCGACGGCTGCGTCGGCTGCGGCCTGTGCGGCGAGAACGCGCACGCCGCGGTCCTCTGCCCCTCCTTCTACCGCGCGGAAGTCATCCAGAACCCGAGCCTGTGGGACAGGCTGGTCGGAAAGGTCCTATGAGCCCCATCAACATCCTCATCGCAGCGCTGGGCGGCGAAGGCGGCGGCGTCATGGCCGACTGGCTGATGGAGGCCGCCACCGCGAGCGGCTATCCCGCGCAGGCAACCTCGATTCCCGGCGTCGCGCAACGCACCGGCGCCACGACCTACTATCTGGAGATTTTTCCCCAGGAGAGAAAATCTCTCGGCGGAAAGGAGCCCGTCCTTTCGCTGACCCCCAGCCCCGGCAACGTCGACATCATGGTCGCCTCCGAGCTGGTCGAAGCCGGCCGGGCGATGCAGAACGGCTACGTCAGCCCCGAGCGCACCACGCTCATCGCTTCCACCCACCGCATCTACGCCACGGTGGAGAAGATGCAGATGGCCGACGGCCGCTTCGACAGCGACAAGGTGATCGCCGCGGGCGGCGTGCTGGCGAAGAAAGCGGTGATGTTCGACATGAGGAAGCTCGCGCAGGAGAGCGGCACCGTGATCAACGCAGTGCTGTTCGGCGCGATGGCCGGCAGCGGCGTGCTGCCGCTCTCGCGCGAGGTGTGCGAGAGCGCGATCCGCAAGGGCGGGCGCGGCGCCGAGGCGAGCCTGCGCGGCTTCGCCGCCGGCTTCGACATCGCCGGCGGCTCGCGCCGCGCGCCCGAGAAAGCGGCGGCGCCGAAGCGAGCCACCACGGTCGAGGAGATCCTGCCCCTCGCGGAGGATCGGCTCAAGGATTACCAGAGCGATCGCTACGCCGAGATCTACGCCGAGCGCGTCAAGCCGTTCCTCGCGGGAGATGCGCGCGTCGCCGCCACCGTGGCGCGCCACCTCGCGACCTGGATGGCCTACGAGGACATCATCCGCGTCGCCGACCTGAAGACACGCGCCAGCCGCTTCGAGCGCGTGCGCAGGGAAGTCGGCGCCAAGGACGGCGAGCCGGTGGTGGTGATCGACTATCTCAAGCCGGGCGTGGAAGAGTTTTCCTCCCTGCTGCCCTACGGACTCGGCAAGTGGGTCCTCACCTGGGCTGAAAAAAATGGAAAGCTCGACGCCTACAACGTCGGCATGCATATCCGCACCTCCGGCATCTTCGGCTACGCGCTGGTGCGCAGCCTGGCGTGGCTCAAGCCCTGGCGGCCGTACAGCTACCGCTACCGCGAGGAGCAGCAGCTGATCGAGCGCTGGCTGGCGCTGGTCGGCGAGGCGGCACGGCGCGACGCCACCCTCGCCTTCGAGGTCGCGGAATGCGCGCGCCTCATCAAGGGCTACGGCGAGACGCACCGGCGCGGCAAGGCCAACTTCCTTGCCATCGTCGACGCACTCATCGAGAACCCGGCTACTAGCGGTATTTCAGAACAAATAAAAGCTATTCGTACCGCGCGAGACGCTGCACTCGCGGATCCCGAGGGCAAGGCGCTCGGCAGCGCACTCGGCAAGCCCGTGGTGTGGATGAAGCCCGTAAAATCGGCGTGAAGGAGCAAGCCATGGCCAGCGTTCCCCAGACGAAGATCAGCAGCGCGCGGCAGGACCTCTACCGCCGCATGGACAAGCACAACACCGCGCCGCTGTGGGAGGTGCTGCACGGCCTGATCCCGGACGAGCCGGTGACGCGCTGCAAGCCCTGCCTGTGGAAGTACAGGGACGTGCGGCCCTACATCACCGAGGCCGGCAAGCTGATCACGGCGAAGGAAGCGATCCGGCGCGTGCTGGTGCTCGAGAACCCGGGCATGCGCGGCGAGTCGTGCATCACGCAGAGCCTCTACGCCGGCCTGCAGCTCATCCTGCCGGGCGAGATCGCGCCCAGCCACCGCCATTCGCAGTCCGCGCTGCGCTTCATCGTCGAAGGCTCGGGTGCGTACACGGCAGTGGACGGCGAGCGCACCATGATGGCCCCCGGCGACTTCATCATCACCCCGTCGTGGACCTTCCACGACCACGGCAACCCCGGGAACGAGCCGGTGGTCTGGATGGACGGCCTCGACATCCGCATCGTCGAGCTGTTCGCTGCGCAGTTCCACGAGGTCTATCCCGAGGAAGTGCAGCCGGTGACGCGCAGCGAAGGCGCCGCCAGCGCGCGCTATGGCAGCGGCCTGGTGCCGCTCGGGGCGACCGCGCCGTTCGGCCGCACCTCGCCGATCTTCAACTATCCGTATGCGCGCAGCCGCGAGTCGCTCGACATCCTCTCGCGCGACCAGGACCCCGACCCGTGCCACGGCCACAAGATGCAGTTCACCAACCCGCTCACCGGTGGCCATGCGATGCCGACCATCGCCTCGTTCATCCAGCTCCTGCCGGCCAAGTTCAAGTCGCAGCCGTACCGCTGCACCGACGGCGCGATCTACTCGGTCGTCGAGGGCGGCGGAAGCGTCATCATCGGCAATGAAAAATACGAATTCGAGCCGCGCGACACCTTCGTCGTCCCTTCCTGGACGCCGGTGAAATTCGAGGCGACGGTGGAGACGGTGCTGTTCTCGTTCTCCGACCGCCCCGGCCAGGAAGCGATGGGCCTGTGGCGGGAGAAACGCGGATGAACGCGCCGGACAAGGCTTTTCTCAGCAAGGCCTACAACAACCGCGAGCTGGTTCCGGACCATCCGAAGCACCTCGCGCAGTGGTCGGAAGGCTCGGCGCGCGCGCGCAGCACCATGACCTCCCACCTCGACCTGCGCTATGGGGACGCGCCGGGCGAGACCATCGACCTCTTCCCGGCGCGGAAGGGCGACGGCAGCTGCATGATGTTCATCCATGGCGGCTACTGGCGCTCGCTCGACAAGAAGGACTTTTCCTTCCTCGCCCCCGCCTGGGTCGGCGCGGGCGTATCGCTGGCGGTAGTCAACTACGACCTCTGCCCGCGCGTCGGCATGGACGAGATCGTGCGGCAGTTGCTTCGCGCAAGCCGCTGGCTGTGGCTCAACGCCGAGAAGTACGGCATGGACCAGGACCGCCTCTACGTTTCGGGCCATTCAGCGGGCGGCCACCTCACGGCGATGCTGATGTGCGCGCTCTGGCCGCAGCTCGACCCGGGCCTGCCGAAGGACCTGTGGAAGGGCGGCCTCGCGATCAGCGGCATTTACGACCTGCGGCCGCTGCTCGAGGTCGACTTCCTGCAGCCCGACCTGCGGCTCGACCCGGCGCTCGCGCTGCGCCTTTCGCCCGCCTTCCTGCCGACCGCGACGCGCATGCCCGTGATGACCTGCGTCGGCGGCGACGAATCGAGCGAATTCCTGCGGCAGAACGCGCTGCTCGGCGAGCGCTGGCGCTCGGCGTTCGCCGGCGACATCGCCATGCCCGGCAAGAACCATTTCTCGGTGGTGGACGGCCTCGCCGAGCCGTCGAGCGCGCTGTTCCAGGGCGCGCGCAAGCTGATGAAGCTCGACCAATGAGCGAGTTCCTCTCGCCGGGGCGTTATGTCGACAGCGACAACGCGTCGGTCGCCGCTTTCGCCAGGAAGCACGTCAAAGGCAGGAATGACAAGGAGCGGGCCATCTCGCTCTACTACGCGGTGCGCGACCTGATCCGCTACAACCCGTTCCTCGACTTCAGCCAGCCGGCGGCGTTCAAGGCGTCGGCGGTGCTCGAGGCCGGCGAAGGCTTCTGCGTCGGCAAAGCAGCGCTGCTCGCCGCATGCGGGCGCGCCGCAGGGCTGGAGAGCCGAGTCGGCTTCGCCGACGTGAAGAACCACCTCACCAGCCCGCGCCTCGCCGAGACGATGGGCAGCGATCTGTTCGTCTACCACGGCTATACGGAGTTCCTGCTCGGCGGCAAATGGGTGAAGGCGACGCCGGCGTTCAACCTCGAGCTCTGCCGCCGCTTCCGCGTCAAGCCGCTCGAGTGGGACGGCGCCACCGACTCGATCTTCCACCCGTTCGACGAGGACAACCGCCGCCACATGGAGTACCTGCGCGACCGCGGCAGCTTCGCAGACGTCCCGGTCGACGATATCCAGAAGGTCTTTCGCGAGACCTATCCGCGCTTCTACAAGCTCGGCAAGGACGCCGCAAAAGAGACGTTCGCGCCCGGCAGCTGATGCGCCGGGTCCTGGAAGAAAGTTTCCGCGCCGCGGTGGCGGCCGCCGATCCGCTCTCGATCCTCGCCAAACACCTTCCGCAAAGACCGCGCGGCCGAGTGTTCGTCGCGGCAGCGGGCAAGGCGGCAGCCTCGATGGCCGTCGCCGTCGAGCATGAGTGGGGACCGGTTGAGGGCATTGCCATCACCCGCTACGGCCACGGCCTGCCAACGAAATCCATTCGTGTTGTCGAGGCGGGCCATCCGGTCCCCGACGAGGCCGGCGAGCGCGCGGCGCGCGAAATCCTCGAGAGCGCGAAGCGTCTCGGTCCCGACGATCTGCTGCTCGTCCTGATCTCGGGCGGCGGCTCGAGCCTGCTGTCGCTCCCCGCCCCGGGCGTGTCGATGGCCGAGCTCAAGGCGCTCACCGGCAAGCTGCTGAAGAGCGGCGCCGAGATCCGCGAGATGAACACGGTGCGCAAGCACCTCTCCGCCATCGCCGGCGGACGCCTGGCCGCGGCGTGCCGGGGCAAGGTCGTGGCGTTGATCATCTCCGACGTGGTCGGCGACGATCCGACGCACATCGCTTCCGGACCCTGCGCAGCCGACCCGACGACGATCGACGACGCCAGGGCGATCCTCGCCCGCTATCGCATCGACTTCCGCGGCCCTTTTTCCGAGAGCCCGAAGTCGGTGCAGGCGGAGAACAAGGTAGTCGCCACCGCGCTGCGCTCGCTCGAGGCAGCAGGCGAAGTCTTCCGCAGGCAGGGTTTCCGCCCGGAGATTCTCGGCGACACCATTACCGGCGAGGCACGCGAGGTTGGCAAGCAGATGGCCGAGCGAGCGCGGCGCACCAAGGGGCCGGCCGCGTTGATCTCGGGCGGCGAATGCACGGTAACGATCGAAGGCGAAGGGGGCCGCGGCGGCCGCTGCGCCGAGTTTCTGCTTTCCCTGGGCATCGAAAGCGGGGGAATCTGGGCGATCGCCGCCGACACCGACGGCATCGACGGCAGCGAGGACAATGCCGGCGCGATTCTCACTCCCGAGAGCATGAAGAAAGGCGCGGACGGAAAGGCCTTCCTCGCCCGGCACGACAGCTACGGATTCTTCCAGCAGCTCGGCGATCTGGTGGTCACCGGGCCGACGCGCACCAACGTCAATGACTATCGGGCAATATTGATTCTTTGAGAAAGGGAGAACGATGGATGCCGACCAAGGGCTGACCATTCACTTCATGGACGGGACCAAGGTGTCGTATGCCTTTCCCGACCAGGCGCCGAACGAGGCGGCGAGGCAACTGCGCCTCGAGGAGTTCCTGAAGAGCCGCTACGTGATGATCGTCGCCGACGGCGTGCTGACCATGTTGCCGGTCGCCAACATCAAGGCGATCCAGATGCCGGTGAGCGAGAAAATGAAGAAAGTGTCGCTGCCGAAGCACGTCATCAAGGGCGCGACGCTCGCGCGCGGCGACTTCTAGCCTAGAACTTCTGCTGCGCCAAGCGTGCGTTGGTGGTCGGGCTCATCACCAGGAAGCCGGCGTCGACCGGCAGCGCCACGCCGCTGATCCAGCGCGCCTCGTCGCTCGCGAGGAAGACCGCCGCCCAGGCGATGTCCCAGCCGGTGCCCTCGGTGCCGAGCGGCGAGGCCTGCTTGCGCGTCTCGCGCAGCGCGGCGTCCATGCGGCCCGCGACCATCGGGCCGTAGATCAGGCCCGGGACGATGCAATTGACACGGATGCCCTGACGGCCGTGGTCACCCGCCATCGAGCGGGTGATGCCGATCACCGCCGCCTTGGAGGTCGAATAGGGCGTGCTCTGGTTGGCCCGCAGGCCGGCGATGGAGGAGATGTTGATGATCGAGCCGCCGCCGCCGCGGATCATGTGCGGGATGGCGTACTTGGCGGTGAGGACGATGCTCTTGACGTTGACCGCCATGACGCGGTCCCACTGCTCTTCGGTGACTTCCAGCACGTCGGCGCGCACCGAGATGCCGACGTTGTTGTCGAGGATGTCGAGCCGGCCGTAGCGCTGCAGGGCGGCGTCGACCATCGCCTTGCAATCGGCGGCCTTCGACACGTCGCACTTGAGTGCAGAAGCGGTGCCGCCTTCCTTGGCGATCGCAGCGGCCGTCTCGGCGGCACGCTCTTCGACGGCGTCGCTGCAAAGCACCTTGGCGCCCTCGCGGGCGAACAGGATTGCCGTGGCTTTTCCGTTGCCGAGCTCGGGGCCGCTGGAGCCCGCCCCGGTGACGATCGCGACCTTCCCCGCCAGCCTGCCGCTCATCTAGGCGGCTTTGGCGGCTTTCTTCTCTTCGCTCTTCTTCGCTGCGCCCTGCTTCGGCTCGGCGGCTTTCGGCTCGGCGCTCGGCTCGGCGCGGTCCATCAGCGTGACCAGCGCGAGCGGCGCGTTGTCGCCCTTGCGGAAGCCGGTCTTGAGGATGCGCAGGTAGCCGCCGTTTCTCTTGGCGTAGCGCTTGCCGAGGTCGTCGAACAGCTTGGCGACGATGCCGCGGTCGCGCAGGCGGTCGTAGGCGAGGCGTCGGTTGGCGAGCGAGGGCTTCTTGCCGAGCGTGATCATCGGCTCGGCCACGCGGCGCAGCGCCTTCGCCTTCGGCAGCGTAGTGGTGATCTCCTCGTGGCGCAGCAGCGACACCGTCATGTTGCGGAACATCGCCAGACGGTGGCTGGAGGTGCGGCCGAGCTTCTTGAGTCCGGTCCCGTGACGCATGGCGCTTTCTTTCCTAGGTTCGGTGTTCCAGGCCGGCGGGCGGCCAGTTCTCGAGCTTCATGCCGAGCGTCAGGCCGCGCGAGGCGAGCACTTCCTTGATCTCGTTGAGCGACTTGCGGCCGAGGTTCGGGGTCTTCAGCAGCTCCGTCTCGGTGCGCTGGATCAGGTCGCCGATGTAGTAGATGTTCTCGGCCTTGAGGCAGTTGGCCGAGCGCACGGTGAGCTCCAGGTCGTCGACCGGACGCAGCAGGATCGGATCGACCTGCGGCGACTTGGGCTGCTCGGTCGGCAGCGCCGTGCCTTCCAGCTGGGCGAACACCGAGAGCTGGTCGACCAGCACGCGCGCGGCGTAGCGGATCGCCTCCTCGGGCTCGATCGCGCCGTTGGTCTCGATGTCCATGATCAGCTTGTCGAGGTCGGTGCGCTGCTCGACGCGCGCCGACTCCACCGCGTACGACACGCGTCGCACCGGGCTGAACGAGGCGTCGAGGATGATTCGGCCGATGCCCTTGGTCTCTTCCGGCAGGTAGCGCATGTTGCCCGGCAGGTAGCCGCGCCCGGACTCGACCTTGATCTGCATTTCGAGCTTGCCGCCGGTCGCGAGGTGCGCCACGACGTGCTCGGGGTTGATGATCTCTACGTCGTGCGCCGGCTCGATGTCGGCAGCGGTGACCAGGCCGGCCGACTTCTTCAGCGTCAGGATCGCCTCGCTGCGGTTGTGCAGGCGGAACACCACGCCCTTGAGGTTGAGGAGGATGTCGACCACGTCCTCGCGCACTCCGTCGAGCGTGGAGTACTCGTGCACCACGCCAGCGATCTGCACCTCGGTCGCGGCATAGCCGGGCATCGAGGAGAGCAGCACGCGCCGCAGCGCGTTGCCGAGCGTGTGGCCGTAGCCGCGCTCGAAAGGCTCCATGGTCACGCGAGCGTGATTCGGCGAGACGTTCTGGACGTCGACGATACGCGGCTTCAAGAATCCGGATTGCGCCATTGTTGGTCCTGCTCCTGTCCTGTTACTGCTTACTTCGAATACAACTCGATGATGAGGCTCTCGTTGATCGTTTGCGGCAGCTCGGCGCGTTGCGGCAGCGCCTTGAAGGTGCCCTTCAGCGCCTTGGCGTCGACTTCCAGCCACTCGGGCAGGCCGCGCGAGGCGACCGCTTCGGCCGCGGCCTTGATGCGCAGCTGCTCTTTCTGCTTCGGCGCGACCTCGACCACGTCGCCGGGGCGAACCTCGTACGACGGGATGTTGACGCGCTTGCCGTTCACCAGGATGCCGTTATGCCGCACGACCTGGCGGGCTTCGGCCCGCGACGCGCCGAAGCCCATGCGGAAGGCGACGGTGTCGAGGCGCGACTCGAGCAGCTGCAGCAGCCGCTCGCCGGTCACGCCCTTGGAGCGCGCCGCTTCCTTGTAGGTGCCGCGGAACTGCCGCTCGAGCAGGCCGTAGATATGCCGGACCTTCTGCTTCTCGCGCAGCTGCTTGCCGTAGTCGGAAAGCCGCGCGCCGCTCTTCTGGCCGTGCTGGCCGGGCGCGTACGCACGGCGCTCGACCGGGCATTTGTCGGTGAAGCACTTCTCGCCCTTGAGGAAGAGCTTCTCGCCCTCCCTGCGGCAATGACGGCACTTGTCGAGATTTCTCGCCATTCCCCTGCCTCCTAGACCCGGCGCCGCTTGGGCGGCCGGCAGCCGTTGTGCGGAACCGGCGTCACGTCGGCGATGCTGCCGATCTTGAGGCCGATCGCGTTGAGTGCGCGCACCGCGGATTCGCGGCCCGGTCCCGGGCCCTTGATGCGCACTTCGATGTTCTTCACGCCGCACTCCTGCGCCGCGCGACCGCAACGCTCGGCGGCGACCTGCGCCGCGAACGGCGTCGACTTGCGCGAGCCCTTGAAGCCGGCGTGGCCGGAGGTCGCCCACGCGAGGGTGTTGCCCTGGCGGTCGGTGATGGTGACGATGGTGTTGTTGAACGACGCGTGGATATGCGCGATCCCCTCGGCGACGTTCTTCTTGACCTTCTTGCGCGCGCGCGCGGAAGCGGTCTGCTGCAGTTCCTGGCGGGTGGGTGCGTTTCTGCTGGCCATCGGCTATGCCGCCTTCCCGGCTTGAACGTTGAGCTTGATCGCGGCCTTGCGCGGACCCTTGCGCGTCCTCGCGTTGGTGCGCGTGCGCTGGCCGCGGACCGGCAGGCCCTTGCGGTGGCGCGAGCCGCGGTAGCAGTTGAGGTCGATGAGGCGCTTGATCGACATCTGCACTTCGCGGCGCAAGTCGCCTTCCACCGTGAACCGGCCGACACCTTCGCGGATGCGCTCGAGCTCCGCGTCGGTCAGCTCCTTGATTTTCTTGTTGCCCTGCACGCCGGCGGCGGCGCAGATCGCTTGCGCGCGCGCCCGCCCGATGCCGTAGATCGCGGTCAGCGCGATGTCGGCGTGCTGGTGATTCGGAATGTTGATGCCTGCGATGCGTGCCATAGGGAACCTGAAATTATAGCAGTTTTAACAAGGCCTTATTCAACCTTGGCGCTGTTTGTGACGAGGATCCTCGCAGATCACCCGCACCACGCCCTTGCGCCGCACGATCTTGCACTTGCGGCAGATTCTTTTTACCGACGCCATCACTTTCATCGTCGCTCTCCTACTTGGCGCGGAAGACGATTCTTCCGCGCGTCAGGTCGTACGGCGTCAGCTCCACCGTGACCTTGTCGCCGGGCAGGATGCGGATGTAATTCATCCGCATCTTTCCCGAAATATGTCCCAGCACTACGTGCCCGTTTTCCAGCTTCACCCGGAAGGTCGCGTTCGGCAGGTTATCCACGATCTCGCCCTGCATCTGGATGACGTCTTCCTTCGACATCAGCGAACCGGCAGGCCTCCCTTGAAATTCGCCTTCTTCAGCAGGCTCTCGTACTGGTGGGTCATCACGTAGGCCTGCACCTGCGACATGAAATCCATCGTCACCACGACGATGATGAGCAGCGAGGTGCCGCCGAAGTAGAACGGCACGTTCCACTTCAGGATCAGGAACTCGGGCAGCAGGCATACGGCGGTGACGTAGATCGCGCCGGCCAGCGTCAGGCGCGTCAGGATCCGCTCCAGATACTTCGCGGTCTGCTCGCCCGGCCGGATGCCGGGGACGAAGGCGCCCGACTTCTTCAGGTTGTCGGCGGTTTCCTTCGGGTTGTACTGCAGCGCCGTGTAGAAGAAGCAGAAGAAGATGATGAGGGCAGCGTAGAGCAGCACGTAGATCGGCTGCCCGGGGGTCAGCGTCGCCGAGATGTTCGACAGCCAGATCAGGCCCTCGTGGGTGCCGAACCAGCCGAGCACGGTCGCCGGGAACAGGATCAGCGACGAAGCGAAGATCGGCGGGATGACGCCCGACATGTTCAGCTTGAACGGCAGGTGCGAGCTCTGCCCGCCGTAGACGCGGTTGCCGACCTGGCGCTTGGCGTAATTGACCAGGATCTTGCGCTGGCCGCGCTCGACGAAGCAGACCACCGCGGTGACCACGACCACCGCGACGGCGATCAGGATCGAGGTGAGGGGATGCATCGCTCCGGTGCGCACCAGCTCGAGCGTTCCAGCGATGGCGTTCGGCAGGCCCGCGGCGATGCCGGCGAAGATGATGATCGAGATGCCGTTGCCGAGGCCGCGCTCGGTGATCTGCTCGCCCAGCCACATCAGGAACATCGTCCCGGTGACGAGCGTCGTCACCGTGGTGATGCGGAACATCAGGCCGGGGTCGAGCACCAGGCCGGGCTGCGACTCGAGCGCGATCGAGATGCCGGTTGCCTGGAACAGCGCCAGAAACACAGTGCCGTAGCGCGTGTACTGGGTGATCTTGCGCCGGCCGGCCTCGCCCTCCTTGCGCAGCTGATCGAGCGCCGGGTAAACGGCGGTCATGAGCTGCATGATGATCGACGCCGAGATGTACGGCATGATGCCCAGGGCGAAGATGGTGAAGCGGCGCAGTGCGCCGCCCGAGAACATGTTGAACATGCCGAGCATGCCGCCCTGCTGGCCTTCAAAGAAGCCGGCGAGCACGTTCGGATCGATGCCGGGCACCGGGATGTGCGCGCCGATGCGGAACACCACCAGCGCGCCGAGCAGGAACAGCAGGCGCTGCTTGAGGTCGCCGTAGCGCCCCTTGCCGGGATTGGGCAGTGCAGTCGCCATTACGCTTTCGGCGCCTCTTTCGGCGCCTCTTCGGCCTTGGCGGCGGCTTGTGCCGCTTTCGCCGCCTTCTCGGCTTTCTTCGCCTTGCGGTCCTTCTTCTTCGGATCGGGCTCGGGCTTCGGCGTGATCGCGATCGTGCCGCCGGCGGCCTCGATCATGGCGCGCGCGCCCTTGCTCACCTGGATTTCCTTGAGCGCGACCTTGCGCTCGAGCTTGCCCGAGAGGATGACCTTGGCGCCAAGGGCGCGCCGCGACACCACGCCGGCCGCTTTCAGGGCCTCGAGGTCGATGTCGGTCGCCTGCATCGTCTGCAGCTCGCTGGTGCGCACCTCGGCGACGTCGTCGCGCGTGATCGAGTGGAAGCCGCGCTTCGGCAGGCGCCGATGCAGCGGCATCTGCCCGCCCTCGAAGCCGACCTTGTGAAAGCCGCCCGAGCGAGCGCGCTGTCCCTTGTGGCCGCGGCCCGCGGTCTTGCCCCAGCCCGAGCCGCCGCCGCGGCCGACGCGATGGTGGGTGCTCTTCGATCCCGGAGCGGGTTTGAGCGTATTCAGCTTCATGAATCGATCCGTACGAGGTAGTTGATCTTGTTGATCATGCCGCGCACCGCCGGCGTATCGGCGAGCTCGGACACCTGGTTGATCTTCTTCAGGCCGAGGCCGTAGGCGGTCGCGCGATGGTCGCGGCGCGTGCCCGACAGGCTCTTCAGCAGGCGCACCTTGATCTTTTTCATCCGGTGATTTCCTCGACCGTCTTGCCGCGGCGCGCCGCGATCTCGGACGGCGTGTGCATCGACTGCAGGCCGTTCAGCGTCGCGCGCACCACGTTGTAGGGGTTGGTCGAGCCGAAGCACTTGGCGAGCACGTTGGTCACGCCCATCACCTCGAACACGGCGCGCATCGGCCCGCCGGCGATGATGCCGGTGCCCTCGTGCGCCGGCATCATCAGCACCTTGGCGGCGCCCCAGCGCCCGGTGACGGTGTGATGCAGCGTGCCGTTCTTCAGCTTGACCTTGAACAGCTTGCGGCGCGCCTCTTCCATCGCCTTCTGCACTGCGACCGGCACTTCGCGCGCCTTGCCCTTGCCCATGCCGATGCCGCCGTCGCCGTCGCCCACCACGGTGAGCGCGGCAAAGCCCAGCACCCGGCCGCCCTTCACCACCTTGGTGACGCGGTTGACCGCGATCATCTTCTCGCGCAGGCCGTCGCCGCGCTCTTCGGACTGCATCCTCGGTTGGATCTTGGCCATGGAATTCCTTTAG
>Ga0134123_10001730_pt1 | contig 14190 bp, 10 predicted proteins | sample KB303_FD_96460 | JGI IMG/M metagenome (GOLD analysis project Ga0134123, IMG submission 96460) | Terrestrial soil microbial communities without Nitrogen fertilizer from Kellogg Biological Station, Michigan, USA - KB3-0-3 | ecosystem: Environmental > Terrestrial > Soil > Unclassified ...
GGGCCCGCAGCTGCGAAACGATGCGCTGAATCTCGAACACGGCGATTGGATCGATTCCTGCAAACGGCTCATCTAGCAAGATGAATGCCGGGTTGATCGCGAGACTTCGCGCGATCTCCACGCGCCTCCGCTCCCCTCCCGACAACGAATACGCACGGTTGCGCGCGATGTGCGCGATGCCGAATTCCTCGAGCAGTTCCTGCGTCCTCCGCTCGCGCTCCGCGCGCGGCAATCGCATGGTCTCGAACACCGAAAGCAGGTTCTCGCGCACGGTCAGCTTGCGGAACACCGACGGCTCCTGCGGCAGATAGCTGATGCCCCGCTGCGCCCGCAGATACATCGGCAGCTCGGTGATGTCGTCGTCGCCGAGCATGACCGTCCCGCCGTCCGGCCGCACCAGCCCGACGATCATGTAAAAGGTCGTCGTCTTCCCCGCCCCGTTCGGCCCCAGCAACCCCACGATCTCCCCCTGCCGGATCTCCACCGACACATCGCGCACGACTTTGCGTCTCTTGTAGACCTTGAGGAGGTGGGTCGCGGTCAGCTGGAGCGGGGCGTCGGCCATTCGTTGCGGGAGATTACCATTCGTGCGCGGCCTTGGGCCGCTCTCCGTGCGCGGCCTGCGGCCGCTCTTTGTGTTCCGTGACCCGGGCCTCTACGCCTGGGCGCCACGCGGGGTGAGCCGCCACAGTTCGTCCAGGCCGAGAAGCCCGGGTCACGAAAAGCGGCGAACGCCGCGCACGGAACACCGACGTGCGCGCCTGCGGCGCTCTCCGTGTTCCGTTCGCGGCCTTTCGGCCGCTCCTGGTGACTCGGGCCTTTTCGCGATAAGTGGCGCCCCGGCGTAGAAGCCCGGGTCACCGAACACAAAGAGCGGCGAAGCCGCGCACAAAGAGCGGCGCCAGCCGCGCACCAATCACCCGCCCGGCTGCTTATACGTCCCCTTCGTCTCCTGCCCCGGACTCACCACCTGCACGCGGTTCCGGGTGAGGTCGAAAACGATCTGCTGGCCGGCGAGGGAGCCGGTGGGGTCGGTCATCGTGGCGGGCGCGCCGCTGACGTAGATCAGCTTCTTGTCGACGTGGTACGTCGCCTTGTCGCCGGTGCCTTTGCGGTTCGTCGACGCGTCGACGACGACCACGTTGTTCTCCGCTTCCATGCGCTGGATCTTGCGATTCTCGTCGAAGAAGAACGCCGCCTTCTCCGACTTCATCGTGCGCGGCGTGTCGACGATCGTCACGTTGCCGAGGAGATCGACGCGCCGGTCGGCCCTGCGCGCGACCAGCTGCTCGCTCGTCGACTCCACCGGGGTGGTGCGCTTCGGATCGCCGGCGTTGTAGAGGATCGTGCGCACGTTCCCGCGCGCCGTGATCGAGTCGCCCGAGCCCTGCACCTGCAGCTCGTTCGCGAGGATCGTGTTCGTGTCCTGCCACGCGCGCACGTTGCCGCTGAACACCGCCACGCGGTTCGCCTGCCGCATCATCAGCTCGTCGGAGTTCACGTACACCGGCTTGCCCGCGGGAAAGAGATTCGTCGCGTCGGCCGAAACGCCCTTGCCCTTCGACACGAGCTGCGCGATCACCGAGCCGGTCGCGCGCGCCGTCTGCGCGCGCGGCGAGAACTCGATCTGCTTCGCCTTCAGCGTGTGTCCCTCGGTGACGACCGTGGCCTGCCAGCCGGGATCGGTGGTGAGGATGATGCGGTCGCCGGCGATGTCGTAGTTCGCGCGGAACGCCGACGCCGTCGTCTTGGGGTCCTTGTACTGGAACGCGCCTTCGAGATACGCCGAGCTGGCGCGCCGCGTCACGGGGCTGAACGCCACCGTCACGTGCTCCGAGCGCACTTCGCGCGGGACTTCCCCGAGCTCCTTGAACACGACCTGCGTGTCGGCTTTGATCTCGCTCACCGCCTTGTTCGCGAGCGCGATGCGGAACGAGCGCGCGACGATGTCGCGTTTCGGCGGTCCGTCGAGGATCGCGTGCGCCGGCTCGACGCCGCTGCGCGCGTTGATGGCGCTGATCTGCCCCTCCGGCCCGACCTCGGTGTTGAAGCCTTCGCAGAAGATCTCCTTGCGCCCGCCGAGGTCTTCGCCGGGGGTTGGATTGCCGGCCATGACGATGTGGCAGTGGCCGTTGCCCTCGAGCCCGATGAGGCGGCTGCGGTCCTGCGTGAAGCGGCCGATCATGAAGTCGGCGTACAGGCTCTCCGGCCCGCGCACCATCTTCACGGCGTTGTTGAAGGTGACGGTGTTCTCGCGGCGATGGAACACGCTCTCCGCCCCTTCGAGCGTCATCGGCGCCTCGCTCGGCTGCGCCGGCGTCATGAGCGCGGTCACCTGTTTGTGCAGCCGCAGGGTCTCGTTCTGGACGTCGAGATCGAGCGCGCCGGCGTTGCCGGTCCAGCGGTCGATGCGGAACTGCACCGGGATGTCGTTGGTGAGGCGGTTGCCGTCGAAGCGGATCTCGGCGGTCTTGATCTCCACGCCGTCGGTCGAGACCACGCGCACGCCGCCCTTCGCGTCCGCTTCCTTCGTCTCGCTGTTGAACTCGGCCTGCGGACAGGCCAGCTGGTACGTGAGCCCGTTCGCGCGGTGGATGGTCATGCTGACGGACTCGAGCGTGGTCCAGCCGGACTTCAGTCCGACGACGCGGTCGGCGCCGATCTCCATGACCACGCGTCCGCCGATGGTCTGGACGTCGTGAAACTTCTTCGACTCCAGGATGCCGACCTCGCCGGGACGCTGCGTGGAGGTCACGGGCTCGGTGGGATTGCGGCGCGGATTCGAGGAGCGGTCGAAGCTGAGGGCCAGATAGGCGATGAAGCCGATGATGGTGATGGGCAGCACGACCTTGAGAATGCGGATGACGCGCTGCATGTGTTGGCCGCCGTAACACGTTTGCGACCTGATTCGTTCCGCGATTCGGCGTACGATCGCGCCCATGCGCACACGATTCCTCGCCATCGCAGCTCTCGTGATGTTCGCGCCGGTCGCCGCCACCGATGACAGACCCGAAGTCGCCGATCTCCTCGCCTCGATCAAGGGAAAGGAGAACCGTCCCGCCGGGGAAGTCTTCAGGAATGTGAAGCTGCTGGGCGATACGCCCGCCGCGCGCTTCCTCCGCATCATGGATGTCGGCTATGCCCAGTCCCTCGGCGTGAACTGCTCCCACTGCCACGTCGAGGACCGCTGGGAAGCCGACGAGAAGCGCCCCAAGCGCGCCGCCCGCGAGATGATCGTGATGACCCGCCTGATCAACGACGAGCTGGTGAAGATGCAGGAGATCGACAACACCGAGCCCGCCGTGAACTGCACCACCTGCCACCGCGGCTACGTCAAGCCGGCGCTGCAAATGAAGTGATTTTAGGAGTGCGGTGGCACAGCCACCGCTTTCGCATCCCAAAGCGGCGGCTGTGCCGCCGCACTCCTACAATCCACGATCTCCAGCCGCCAGCCGCGAAAGCGGTCCGGCTCCACGCGCACGAGCAGATCCACCTCGCGCACCAGCTGCGGCGCGAGCTCTTTCGCGCTCGGCCACAGCACGCCCACCCCTCGCCCGCTCGCGTCCTGCAGCGAAAGCTCGCTGCAGTCTTCCGCGAACGTGCGTGTGGCGGTGACGGTGACGTTGCGGACGATGAACAGCGGCTGCGGATTGCCGGCCCCGAAGGGCTGGAGCATCTCGTGCGCGGCGATGAACTCCGCGTCGACGTCGGCGAGCGTGAGGACGCCGTCGGCGCGCGCCTCGCGGCGGAAGAACGACTCATCCAGCGACTCGAACCGCGCGTACAGCCGCTCGCGCAGCGCGGGAAGCTGGCGCGCGTCCAGCGAGAAGCCGCAGGCGAACTCGTGTCCGCCGAAGTGGAGGAAGAGATCGGCGACGGCGGACAGCTCCTCATGCAGGTTCACCGTCGGAATGCTGCGCCCCGACCCGACGCAAAGATCGCCTTCGATCGCCATCACCAGCGTCGGACGGTGATGGCGCTGCGCGATGCGGCCCGCCGTCAGTCCGAGGACGCCGCGATGCCACCCCTCGGCCGCGAGGATGAGAATGCGCTCGCCGCCGACGATTTGCCGCTCCGCCGCCTCGCGCACCTGCAGCTCGATCTCCTGCCGCTCCACGTTCATCCGATCGAGCTCCGCGCAGAGCCGCCACGCCGCATCCTCATCCTGCGCCGCGAACAACTCGATCGCCGTATTCGCCGACGCCAGGCGTCCCGCCGCGTTGATCCGCGGCCCGATCTTGAACCCGACATCTACCGCTCGTAGAGCGCGCCCGTTGAGCCCCAGCCGCTTCAAAAGCGCGCGTAGCCCCGGATTCCGCACCTCCGCCAGCCCCTGCAACCCGAGGGAAGCGATGGTGCGGTTCTCGCCCACCAGAGGAGCCACGTCGGCAATCGTCCCGATCGCGGCGATCTTCAGCAGCGACTCGATGGAGATCTTCTTCCCGCTGCGCCGGATCAGCTCGCAGCACAGCTTGAACGCCACCCCCACGCCCGCCAGCTCCTTGAACGGATACTCGCACCCCGGCTGCTTGGGGTTCAGCACCGCCGCCGCCTCGGGGAGAATGCCCGGCGGGAGGTGGTGGTCGGTGATGATGACGTCGATCCCTCGCTCGATCGCCCGCTGCACCGGCTCGACGCTCGTGATCCCGCAATCGACTGTAATCACGAGCTTTACGTTCCGATCGACCAGCACGCGGTCGAGCACCTCGATCTTCAGCCCGTACCCGTCCACGAGCCGGTGCGGCACGACGAAATCGACATTCGCGCCGAGGGAGCGCAGGACCGTCTGCAGCATCACGATGGACGTGACCCCGTCCACGTCGTAGTCGCCATAAATGACGATCGCCTCCCCGTCCCGCACCGCCCGCCCGATCCGCTCGCACGCATGGTCCATCCCATGAATGCCCGCCGGATCGTGCAGATCCTCCATCGCCGGCGCGATGAAGCGCCGGTACGAGTCCTCGTCCACGATCCCCCGCCGGATCACCAGCGCGCGCAGCGTATCGTTGGGGATGGGAATCCGCGCGCCATCGTCCGGCGGCGGGAGCAGGGTCCAGAGGTCGTGGATCACGTCGCTCCAGGGTACAACACGACGCAAGTTCTACAACCCGTGTCTCGCCCGCGAGTGCGAAAAGTGTCCTCACGAGTGGAAAATGAGCATGCGTTCAAGGACCGAGTGTCACCTTTCGTGTCCTTCGTGCATGACCGCATGCGCGGGCGCACATCGCGAGTGCCGTCGTGCACCTCGCGCATGCGGCCTGCGCACTCGCGCATGCGGCCTGCGCACTCGCGCATGCCAGGTGCGCACTCGCGAGCTGCAACGCATCATCCGCGCATGCGGCCCGCGCACTCGCGCAAGGAACCGCCGCACTCGCGCATGCCAGGCGCACACTCGCGAGCTGCAATGCGACACGCGCGCACTGCAACCCTGGCATGCGCGAGTGCGAGAATGACACGCGCGCATGCGCGCGGAGTACGACGGCATGACCCCGGAGCATCTCATCATCGAAGTCTGCAGCCGCGACGAGGCCAGCGCGATCCTCTGTTCGCCGTCACAGCGTGCGGACATCGCGTTCCTGATCTCGATCGGTGACGAGTGGGACTCCCCGCCTGCCGGCATGCATTACATCCATGACCGGATCCGGCTGCTGTTCGCCGATGCGAACGACGATTCCGGTCCGACGGAAGACGACGTCGCCCAGCTGATCTCCTTCGCCCGCGCGGTCATGCAGCGCACCGGCCGCGTGCTGATCCATTGTCAGGCCGGCATCAGCCGCTCGTCGGCCGCCGCGGTGATCGTGCACGCGATCGCCCTCGGCTCCGGCCACGAGCACGAGGCGGTGGCGCGGGTGATGGCGCAACGCCCGATCGCGCACCCGAACCGCCGCATGATCGCGATCGCGGACCGGTTGCTGCGCCTCGACGGGAGGTTGATCGCGGCGATTGGGTAGCCCCGGCGCGCCGGCCGGTCACGCCGGAGGTCGCGAGTTCGAGCCCCGACCACGTGACGCGGATCGATCCTATTCCAATATGGATGGAAGTACGTAAGATGGGTGCATGCGCTTGACCGTCTTCGTGTCGTACGCGCGTGAAGACGAGCAGATGAAGAACCGGCTGCTCGAGAGGCTGCGCTCCTTCGAAACGAACGGCACGCTCTCGATCTGGCATGACCGCAAGCTCATCGCGGGCGAGATGTTCGATCCCGAGATCGCGGAACAGATCGAGTCGGCCGATTTCGTGCTGCTGCTGATCAGCAAGTCTTTCCTCGACTCGGCTTACTGCGCACACGAAACGAAGACGGCCATGGCCCGCGAGAGAGCGCGCGTGATCCCGGTGATCCTCGAAGACTGCGAATGGCGCGATCAGCCTTTCCGGAAATACAACGCCGTGCCCACGGACGGCCGGGCGGTGGTGTCCTGGCCGGACGAGGAGCAGGCATTCGATGACATCCTCGTGCACGTGACGCGCGCCGTGGCGGAGGTGTGGCAGCGCGTTTCGAATCTCTCGCCGCGCCATCGCGGCTTCATCGGACGCGACGACCTGCTCGCAAAGTTGCACGGGACGGAAGCCGCGGTGCTCACCGGCATCGACGGCGCGGGCAAATCGGCGCTCGCGCTCGAGTACGCGCACCGTCACGCGGAGGAGTATTCGATCCTCTGGTGGATCCACGCGGACGACCCCGTCACGCTCGATTCCGATTACGCCGCCCTCGCCGACGCGCTCGACCTCCCGGAGCGGACGCTGATCGATGAGAACGCCATCGTGCAGGCCGTGAAGCGGTATCTCGCGGAGACTCCCCGGTGGCTCCTGATCTTCGATGACGCGGACGATGCGGCGGACGTCGCGCCGTATCTTCCCGACGGCACCATGGGGCGCGCGATCGTGACGTCGCGCAATCCGCCGCGGCTCGGCACCGCGACACCGCTGACCGTCGACGTGATGAAACGCGACGAGTCTGTCGCGCTCCTCCTGTCGCGCAGCGGCGTGGACGATCGCCCCGGCGCGGACGCGCTCGCGCACGAGCTCGGCGATCTCCCGCTCGCGCTCGAACAGGCGGCGGCGTTCATCGAGCGGACGGCCTCCTCGTTCGCCGATTACGTCGAATCGTTCCGCACGGCTCGCGGGGAAAAGCACACGATCGCCACGACCTGGAAGCTCTCCATCGACAACATCCGCGAGGTCGCCAGGCCGGTGATGTTCTGCGCGTTCGTCGCGCCGGACGAGATCCCGCGCTCGCTGCTGAACGACAGCGACGGAAAGCCCGCGGTGAACAAGGCCGTCGCCGCGGCGCGGGCGTACTCGCTCATCCGCGCCGACGGCGAATCGATCGGCATCCACAAGCTCGTGCAATTCGTCATCCGCGACGAGATGTCCGCGGACGAGCGGGCTCAGTGGACGCGGAAGGCCTGCGCCGTCGTGAACGGCGCGTTCCCCATGAATCCTGAGGATTCACGTGAGTGGCGGCCGGCGGCGCGGCTGCTGCCGCACGTGCAGGCGGCGTGTCGGATCGCGGAAGGCGAGGACGCGGGCAATGCCGACGCCGGACCGCTGCTCAATCGCGCGGGCATGTACCTGCGCCATCGCGGCATCATCGATGCGGCGCTCGACGTCTTCGGCCGCGCCGAGCGGTGGGTGGACCGCTTCGGCGGTGCGGACGCCGCCGCGCTGGCGGCCATCCGCTCGAACGCCGCCGTCGCGCGCGGGGAGACCGGCGATCGCGCCGGTGCAATCGACGTGTTCCGCGCAAAGCTCGAGCTGGACCGTCGCACGTACGGCGATCTGCACGCGGTCGTGGCGTTGGACCTGAGCAACCTCGGCAATGCCTTCGCGGAATCCGGAAGCCCGGAAGAGGGACTGCCGATTCTGCGCGAAGCGGAAGCGCTCTTCGAAAAGCTCGGCATCGATAAGTACCTCGCCGTGACGAAGTCGAACATCGCCATCGCTTACGAACGGATGGGCGACCTCGAGTCCGCGACGAAGGAGCTTCGCGCCGCGCTCGAGATCCAGGAGAAACATTACGGCCCCGACAACGCCAGGCTGATCCGCACGCTCTTCAACCTCGGCGTCGTGGAGCAGTCGGAAGCGCGTCTCCTTCGCGCGATCGGGATCGCGGAGCGCGAGCTCGGCCCCGATGACGCGGAGACGTACCGGCTGCGCCTCGAGGCCGCCGTGCAGGCCGCGCGAAAAGGCGACGTCGCCGAGGCTGCGGCGCGGTTCAAGGCGACGCTCGTGAGTATGCTCGAGCAGTACGAGGCGAAGGGAGACGAGCTCCAGAAGCTCCTCCTGACCTTCAGCGCGATCGCGCGCGAGCGCGGCTATCCGGAGATCGCGGATAGGTACGCCGCTGCCGTCGATCAGATCGTTTAGGGTACGTCGGGACCCTGGAGGTCGCGGGTTAGTCGTGGGACGGCAGGCCTGTGCTTCTCGACCGCCTATGACCTTCTTTGAACCGTGTTACCTTGCGAAGCGCGATGACACTCGATCCGGCGCTCGATGCAGAGGTACGTTCCCTCGTCGATGAATACCGGGAACGATGCCTCTGGTTCGTCCGCTCGGATTACTATCCATCCACCCCCGACGAGATCCTGCGCGTACTGCAGTGGATTCGCGCACGGGGCGACAGGGAAGCGTTTCAGCGTGCCGGGAAGATCGAGGAATGGCTCTCGCGAACATCCAGCGAGAAGTCTGCCGCGTCGTAGCAAAGCAGCGGATCGCGTCGGGTGAGAGCGATGTCGCCGATCGCGCCGCATGGAACACGCTCCCCAACGCACCCCGGGTTTCCGCTCGGATACCTCGCATGGGCGGCGACGGCGACGCTCTTCGCGAGGTGCTCGCACGCGGTGAAATCCGCTTCCATGCCGGCTCGATCCGCGGTGCCTTTCCGAACATCATCTGATCCGCGGAGGCCGTGCGGCCTGCATCGTTAATGATAGAATGAAGGAGGTCCCCCAACCGCAAAACAAGGAGCCGATTATGCGACGTCTCGCGTCCGTGGCCGTGTTTCTGCTCGCCTGCCCGACCGCCTTCGCTCAGCACCGGCACGCCGTCGCCGAGCCCGGGCGGATCTCACCCTGCGAGAAGCAATTTGCGCAGGCAGAGCCCATGGCCGCCTGGCGGCTGGTGAACTGGCCGGTCACCACCGACGACGGCGATGCGCAGTTGTACTTCAACCAGGGGATGACGCAGTACTACGCCTTCAACTACGAAGAGGCCATGCGCAACTTCAGGAGAGCAACGGAGCTCGACAAAGACATGCCCATGGCGTGGTGGGGCCTCGCCCTCGGCGCGGGCCCGAACATCAACCTCGGCATGGACGACGCCTGCCGCAAAATGGCGATGGACAACAGTGCCCACGCGGTCCGGCTCGCGGAGAAGATGAAGGACGACCTCACCAACGTGGAGTATGCCCTGATCAATGCCCTTCCTCTTCGCTATGCCGGCCGGCTCACGGAGACTGCCGCCTACGCCGTGGCCATGCGATACGTCTGGCGCGAGGCGTCGGCGGCGGGGCGGAACAAGGGGCCGGTCGTCGCGAACGTCGGGGCGCTCTATGCCGAGAGCCTGGTCGAGCTGCGGCCGTGGGGACTGTTCGACGCCGCCTACAAGGAGGCGCTGGATACCCCCGCCATCCTCGAGGTCCTGGACACCGCCGCCAAAGCGGAAACGGATGCCCTCGGCGCAAACCACTATCTGATCCACGCCCTCGAGGCCTCGCCCACGCCAGGCGCAGCGATGGAAAGCGCGGAGATCCTGACGAGGCTGACGCCGACGCCGGAGGCGCCGGGTCACCTGGCGCACATGCCGTCGCACATCTATCTGCTGACCGGCGAATACGAAAGGGCGAGGAAGAGCAACACCGAGGCGGTGGACGCCGATCGCACTCAGTACGGAGAGGCTTGCAAAGGGTCGTACGCGATGTACACCGCGAACGATCATTGTCCGGCGCTCTACTACGGCCATTACCTCAGCCACAACCTCTTCTTCCGTTCCCTCTCCGCGGCATTCAGCGGCCAGAGCGCGGAGGCGGTGACCGCGGCTTGCGAGACGCGCGAGCACGCCTGGAATTTCGTGGCCAATGAGCCGGGCCTGCAGCGATATCTGACCGCGCCCCTCATGGCCCTGGTGATGAACCGGAACTGGACGGCCGTCAGGGAGCAGCCGAAGCCGCCCGAGGATTGCTACAAGCAGCAGGAGAACTTCGCTTCGAACGGGTGTCACATCTACACCGCGATGTGGCACTGGGCGCAGGGGATGGCGGCTGCGTCGGCGGATGCGGCGAATCGGAATCTGGCCGATGTGCGCGATCACTATAACGAGATGGCGAAAGCAATGTCGGAGATCACTCCGCCCACGCCGACGGGATGGGGCAACAACAGCGCCGCAGCGATGCTGGCCATCGCGCAGTCGACGCTGCAGGCGCGTTACACCTGGGCAACCGGTCAATGCAAACCCGGTAAGTGTCAGTTGACGGCGGAAGGGGCATGTCGCGACTGCGAAGCCATCTCCTGCGTGAACAGCGACCTTTCCTGCACGAACGCCCTCGAGCAGGCCATCGAGCACCTCAAGCTCGCCGTCACGCACGAAGACGCCCTGGTCTACGATGAGCCTCCGCAGTGGTTCCCCCCCGCCCGCGAGGCCCTCGGCGGCGCCTACCTGCGCGTTGCGCAGTCCAACTACCCCCATCCGCTCGAAATGTACAAACTGGCGGAGCGCACCTTCAACGCGGAGCTCGACCGCCACCCCAAAAGCGGCCGCGCGCTCTTCGGCAGGATGCGCGCGCTCGAGGGGCTGGGCGAAAAGGAAGCCGCCGCCGCGGCGAAGGACTTGTTCTGCGACGCCTGGTTCTACGCCGACTACACGATGACCGACGACGAGCTCTGGCCTGCCGGCCCGGGCAAGTCGACTGCCACGGAGGTCAGCTGTCAGAAGCCGGGTCCGCCGAAACAGACCCAATGCCGTTGCAACGCTCCGCCATGCCCGCCGCCGACGAAGCCGTAAGAGGAGGTGCGCAAATGGCGGCGAATCCATGCAAACCGGTGAAATACGTCGTGGTGCTGATGTTCGAGAACCGCTCGTTCGACAACGTGCTCGGCGCGCTCAACGGAGCGCCGGCCCCGCAATCGAACCCGAACCCGAATCCGCCCCCGGCGACGTATCCGAACGCGAATCAAACAGCGCCGACGCAGTACAACAACGCCGGGACGAGCTATGCGGCCACGACCATCCCGGTGGTCGATCCGGGTGAGTACTTCGGGGACATGGCCCAGCAGATCTTCGGAGGGGACTTCCCGACCAGCAACCCGTATTCGGACTATGACCCGTCGCAGGCCACGATGCAGGGCTTCACGACGAACTCCGCGAGCCCCGGCTTCGGCCAGCAGGCGACCCCGGGACCCAACGTTCCGGACGTGATGAACTACTTCACGCCCGCGCAGCTCCCGGTGACCGCCTTCCTGGCGAACAACTACGCGATCTGCGAAACGTGGTACGCCTCCGTACCGACGCAGACGTTCACCAACCGCGCCTTCGCGCTCTGCGCGGCGCCGGGGATCGGCGGCTCCCCCTATGTCGGATGGGTCGACGACACCGAGTACTTCGAAGAGCCGGTGACGATCCCTTCCCTCCTGAGCCAGCTGGATGCCGTGCTCTCGGTCAGGCCGGCGTGGAAGGTGTACTTCCACGACCTGCCGCTCGCGATGCAGACGGTCGGGTATGTCAACTCCGCGGTCGGTCGTTCGAACATCAACGTGGCCACCTTCGACACCTCCGACTGGGGGCCGTCGGGGCCGAAGAGCCTGATCGGCAACGTGCCTTCGACCTTTCTCGACGACGTCGGAGTCACGTCGACCACGGGCTCGGTTTCGCTTCCGCCGTTCTCCTTCATCGAGCCGCGCTACTACAGCAACGTCGCCACGAATTCGCTTCCGCCGAGCTCGAATCACCCCGGCAGCTCGCAGTTCCCGCCCGGCTCGTTTCCGGTTTCCGGCGGCACTCCGCCGATCGACGTCGTGAACGGCGAGCTCCTGCTGGCCGTGGTGTACAACCTCCTGCAGGCCAGCGGCGTCTGGGACGAGACCCTGCTGATCGTGACGTACGACGAGCACGGCGGGTTGTACGATCACGTGGCGCCGCTCGCAGCGACGCCGCCGGGAACGATCAACTGGGGGCCCGGCGTGACGAATCCGCCGTTCACGGCCGTCCCGAGCGCGAGCTACTCCACGGATAAGGCGAGCGAAGGGTTCTCGTTCAACGTGTACGGCTGCCGCGTGCCGGCGATCATCATCTCTCCATGCGTCCAGCCCGGCTCGGTGATCTCCGCGCCGGCGAATTCGATGCCCTTCGATCACACCTCGATCATCAAAACGGTCTTTGACCTCTTCGGCCTCGCCACCACGGACGTGCCGTCGCTGAACGCGCGCGACCAGAAGGCACCGAGTCTCACCGGGGCTCTCATTTCGACGAACGACACGGGGCTGTTCGACGGGGCCATTCCGACGTTTCTCTCGTTCAGCTCCGCCTCCCCCGCCCCGCAGACGCTCTGGCGCGTCGCGGTCGGGGCCTCGTTCATCACGGCCGAGGTGACGGAAGGGAGCGACTGGCTGTCGGTCGCGTCGGTGTTCAACAACATCGGCCCGTATTCGGTGTTCGCGACGCTGCAGGTGACGGTGACGGCGACGCCCGGTACCCTCCCCGCCGGGACATACAACGGCACCATCCAGCTGGCCGCCATCGTCGGGACGTCGATCGACGTGCCGGTGACGCTGACGGTGACGTGAGCGCCGGGCTACTTCTCAAAAACCCCCATACGCCGGAACTTCTTGTACCGCTCGTCCTGCAGCTGCGCGGGCTTGAGCTTCTGCAGCTCCTTCAGCGCGCGCTCGAGGTAGGGGGCGAGGGTGTCGGCGGCGTGGGCGGGGTCGGCGTGGGCGCCGCCGTCGGGCTCGGGGACGATCTCGTCGATCACGGCGAGTTTCTTCAGGTCCTCCGCGGTGATCTTCATCGCGGCGGCGGCGTCGGGGGCGGCGGAGGAGTTCTTCCACAGAATCGCGGCGCAGCCTTCGGGCGAGATCACGGAATAGACGGCGTGCTCGAACATCAGCACGCGGTCACCGACTCCCAATGCCAGAGCCCCGCCGCTGCCGCCCTCCCCGATCACGATCACGATCACCGGCACGGTCAGCGCGGCCATCTCGCGCAGGTTCACGGCGATCGCTTCCGCCTGCCCGCGCTCTTCGGCGCCGAGGCCGGGGTACGCGCCCTGCGTGTCGATGAAGCTGAAGATCGGCAGCTTGAACTTCTCCGCCAGCTTCATGACCCGCAGCGCCTTGCGGAATCCTTCGGGGCGCGGCTGGCCGAAGTTGCGGAAGATCTTTTCCTTCGTGTTCCGCCCCTTCTGGTGTCCGACGATGCAGCAGGGATGGCCGCGAAAGCGCGCGAATCCGGCCACGATCGCGGGGTCGTCGCCGAATTTGCGGTCGCCGTGGATCTCCTGCCACTCCTCGAACAGCATGGCGATGAAGTCGAGCGTGTACGGCCGCTGCCCGTGGCGCGCGACGAGCGTTTTCTGCCACGGAGTGAGGTTCGAGTAGATTTCGTGCGCGACTTTGGTAAGCTTCGCTTCGAGCTCGGCAATCTCAGCCTGTCTCGCAGGCTCCGATTCCATGGTGGAGAGCTCCTCGATTCGGCGGCGGATCCTGAGGATCGGCTCCTCGAATTGCGTGGGGTCGGCGCTCATTCGGCCGTGACCCTAACAAAGAACGATGACGCTGGCAACTGAACCAACCGACGCTCCGGCACTGCTCGAGACCTGGTCGCACAACGAGCGGATGCGGCATGTCCCTTCTGTTTCATGGATGATCCAGAAGCTGGACGGAGATCTGCGCCGCCGCATCGACCTGCTCTGGAACGCGTACGCGAAAGTCGCTGCCGACGACCCGCTGCACGCGACGTTCGAGAAGGAAGTGCGCGCCCTCACCCGCTGCCTCGACCGCGTCGGCAACGTCGCGCGGCGCGGCCATAACAATCATCAGCATCCTCCGGTGGAGCTCGGCGCGAAGCTGCACTGGTCGGTGAATCACACCGTGTCGAACCTGAATGCGGTCGATGCCGAGACGTTCGGGCGGCGCTATCCGTTTCAGACGTTCGAGCGCTCGAATGGCGAGCCGCTGTGGGCTGCGATGCTCGCCGTGA
>Ga0134123_10001732_pt1 | contig 14184 bp, 8 predicted proteins | sample KB303_FD_96460 | JGI IMG/M metagenome (GOLD analysis project Ga0134123, IMG submission 96460) | Terrestrial soil microbial communities without Nitrogen fertilizer from Kellogg Biological Station, Michigan, USA - KB3-0-3 | ecosystem: Environmental > Terrestrial > Soil > Unclassified ...
CCGCCAGCGCGGTGAGCCGGGGCAGCAAGCGGATCAGGTTGAGCTGACTGCTCGTGTAGCGCCGGCGGATGTCCGCTTCCGGAATGTCATGGCCGCCCCTGCGCACGCGGGCCGCCACGCGCCGGATGTGGAGCTCCGGGCTGCTCAGCCCGGCGTACCACACCCAGACCTCGCGTCCGGATTCGATGGCCTGCTCGAGCAACCCCACGATGGTGCGGCCGCCGAGGGTCGTCTCGAAGGTGTAGTCCTCGCCGCTCTCGATCGCCGCCCGCAACCGCTCGACGCCCTCCCGCCAAGCCAGTGCATTCGCTTCGGCCGGCGTCAGCTCCGGGCTCACTTCGCGGATTCGCCGCGCGGCCTCGTCGGGATTGAAGTACTGGCCGCCCTCGCCGCGGAGCAGCTGACCGGCGATGCTGCTCTTGCCGGCGCCGTTGGTCCCCGCGAGAACGGAGATGCGGCCCTTAGCCACCGCGCGCAGCGCCCTTCACGGCCGCGCGCCCCAACTGCTTCGGCGTTGCCCGGAACAGCGTATCCACTGCCTTGCGGGCCTTGGGCGTCTGCATGGTCGCGACCAGCTCATCGAACTCGCCGCGCAACTGCGCCAGCGGATCCGGAAGCCGGCGCAGCAGCGCCTCGTACTCTTCGAGCGACAACATCACGGCACGAGTGCGGTTCTGCCGCGTGATGGCCACCATCCCGTGGGCGATGGCGGCGTTCAGGATCGCGCCGAAGGACTTCTTGGCGTCGGTGGCGCTGAACGCCTCGACCTCGAGGGGGTGTCCAGATGGGTGGTTGAGGGTCAGTGCAGCCATCTCGCCCTCCTCACGTCCTCACGCAGGGTAGCACACTATGGGCAAAAAGGGCAATCTGGGTAACGTATGCAGCTATCAACCGACGCTTGGTGGCCAGTCGCAATCGACTCCGTCAATCTCATGGGAGCGCTGCCAGCCATGATGGCGGTTTTGGCAGCTGACGGTAAAAGACTACGAGCTGGCTCAGGTCGTGGCGGTACCATGTGGAGATCCAGTCGCGGTATAGCGCGGCACCGATGTCTTCGTCGACAGCTCCATCGAGAACTCCTCTCGCCACGTGGGAAGCCATGATGCCGGACATCAGCGCACGGAGCACACCGTGCGATGCGGCGGGATCGAGCACGGCCGCTGCATCACCCACCATGAAGTAGCCTCGCCCGGCAGCCGCCGGCACTAGCCTCCAAGTGACATCCGCCCCGCGCACCTTGTCCGTTCGGGGGAGTGCCGCGAGATGCGGTGGCGGGCTGCGAGCGTCTTCGCCTTTTTCGAACGACATCCGCGTCCAGTGCACCTGTCGACCGCCAATGCTAGCGATCCACGTCCAGCCTCCGGCGTTGGCGGTGAGGGAAGGGAGCGCCTCTTCCTCTTCGGATCCTACTTGGCAGTACCCATAGTAGGCGCGAAGCGCGGGCGACGCGTGTTCGACTCGTAAGCCCATCTGGCGCGCCAGCCACGACCGCCCGCCGCCGGCGTCGATGACGAAACTCGCCCGTATGCTCTCAGTCGCTTCGACTCCTATCACTCGCCTGCCCAACGTCATCGCGCGCTGGACTGCATGGGCCTGTACGACCTCAACACCGACTTCGCGCGCTCGGGCTATCAGAATCGAGTCGAGCCTCGCGCGCAAGATCTGGTAGCCGCGCCAAGCTCCCTGTTCGTCTGAGCCGAACTCGAACTCGCGCTCGCGCCCTCTCCAAACCACCCTTTGTCCAATGTGGCGAGCCATGCATGAGGCGTCAACCTGACTCTCCACACCGAGCTGTCGGAAGATCGCGCCCGTGCCGGGATGGAGGGTTTCCCCTGGACGATGGCGAGGAAAGACAGATCGCTCGTAGAGCCTGACGCGCAGCCCGGCAGAAGCGGCCCAGATGGCGGCTGCGGAGCCAGCCGGCCCACCGCCCACCACAATGACGTCAGCGCCGCAGCTCGTGGACACGCCAGGTGCCGTCCTCCAACTGATGTAACACGATCGCAGGGTCGGCGAATAGCAGAACGATAGTGTCGTAGAGCAAATAGACCTTGTCGAACTGATGACCCTTGCCAGGTCTTATCTCTTTGTACCTGACCATTTCGAATCGGTAGGTATGTTCGTACTGCACAGTCCGCCCCGTTGCGACCAGAGCACGCTTCAACTCTGAATCCGACCTTTCTGGCCGCCGGAAGGAGATGAGGGCCCACTTCGCCTTGTCCAGCCGACTCGTCGAGTCGAGTGCGCTGTAAACGCGAGCCATGGTTAGCGTGCGCGCCACGTACTCCTCGACACTCGTGGCGCCGATGAGACCAATATCAAAACGGTTCTTGAGCCCGGACTCCACGTAGTCGCCGTATGCCAGTGCCGTGTACTCGACCCGTCTCCTCTTCCTGTCGATCTTCGGCGCCTCGATTCCGTCCCACGACTTCCCAGACCCAACGCCGATGACGTCATCTGTCAGTGGCGTCGCGGTGGCGTACTTCGCCACCGGGGTAGCCGGGCCGAACGTACGTGTGACGTCGGGGGCAACCGCAGGCCAAAACGAACTGAGCGCTGCGCACAGTTTGGTGTCCTCCAGAAAAGGGGACCCCAAACCATACATGTTCAGGAAGGTCGTACCTCGAGTAAGCTCGCCGGTGTCGTTCGGGTCGGCTTCTAAAGTCCGATCGAAAGACACGTCCCAGCCGGGTGCGAACACCCCCGCCGCCGCGTCCGGCAGAGTGACTGCCCGAACGCATTGGGACCGGTCGATTTGCGTAAGGCGCCCGTCTCCGGAGCCGAGGGATCCTACGATCGCTGTCATGGTGTCGTCAGCAGGGTCGAACCCCGCTCCCGAAAGTTCAAGATTGGCCGCGAAGCGTTGGTCGGAGAGTGCTTGTGGCTTTCCGGGATTCTCTGGCCACAGGATACTCAGGAGCGCCGGAGACACCGACTGCTCGGTCCACTGCATGAGTGCGCTCTGGCTCACAGCGGGGAAGAAGTCGGGAGTCGCCACCAAAGAGTATGCGGGCAGACGTCTGGGGATCTCGAGTGCGAGCTCACTACACTCGCAATCGATCCAGCCATCACCGGTGAAATCCTGATAGTGCCGCGCCCAGTAGCCACCCCGTCTGACAACTTCGATCACCTCTGGAGACTGGTTGAGATTGGTCTCCTTGCCATCGGGATCCAGCCTATGGCGCGCATGGATGTATTCGGGGGCCGCTCGAGCGCCGCTCGGCCTCAGTTTTAGATTGAGGCTGGACTGGTAGGGGCTCCATGGACCGTCATCCAACGACTCTGGGACAAAGAATGTGAGCGGTCTGCCGTTGTATTCGGCAGCGCTGATGAGTGGACTGTGGGGGATCGGCAGCAAGAGCCAATTCCCATCGCTAACTTGTGTGGAAAAGGCGGCGATCTCGTCGTGGAAGATGAATGGGGAGTTGCTAATATCCGGCTCCGTCCAACCCCCGTTATGGCCGTTCGCACCAAAGAACAGGTGTGTGCGCCTAATCTTCTCATTAGTGTGGTTGGCGGACAGCGCCACTCTGAGGTCTCGACCCCGGATGCACTCGGTACCATCGAAGAGCTTGTGAAGAGGGACCCAAAAATTACGCGCCGCGTCTGACACGTCGCGCGGCTGGAGGACTGGCGGCGGCAAGGCCGAGGCGCCCGCGTCCTTGTCGCGTGTTCCTGACGCAGCGACAGCCTTTTGCCCAGCCTCAAGAAAGCGCATTGGACCATGTTTGTCCTTCGCCCCCGGAGCCAGCGCGGCGATGTATGCAGAGTAGCGACACGGGAGCACGCGAAACTGGTGCGCGTCGAGATTGTAGAAAGGAAGGTAGCCACGGCAGGGTGGCAGGTATTCCGCGGTGGCGGTGCCGACACGCGCAACGCCAGTGCGGGAATAGCACATGTCCGCGTGCTTTCGGTGGACTGTCTCGGCAGCAGGACGGTACTCAGCGGCGAACACAACGATTGCGAGATGCGCGTCACGGGCACGAGCCCGGAGGTCTTCTATGGAGGGTGGGCTGGCACCGAACACATAGTTCTCGACTGCCTCAATCTCGGCCGGGGTCGGGTAGTCATTCAGCTGTGGCAAGTCATTGCTGGCAGTCGTGCGTCCGATAACTCGGGGCGACGCGAAGGCGTGGAAGAGGAGGCTCAGGGCCGGTTGTCCGGGCTCGATGGCGCGCATGCCCTCCCACGCGAAATCCTCAAACCCCGGGACCGAACGGTTGGGACGCACGGGCCTGAGCAGCTCACTCGCCAGATCTCCGGCGGAGATGTCTAGTCCGTGAAGCGCCAGGAGCTCGCGCCACCCCTGAGGCGCCAATCGTTTGCAGGCCGCCGCCACTCGGTCGATCAACCTGTCCGGCGCCCACGCCCTCTCCGAGGACGGTGTGTAGATCTTCATGCGAGGGCCGCCCCTGGACACGTCTCGGATCAGTAGCTCCTCTCGCTTCATCACCTCGTCTCCCGTCGCTTCTGGCTTGGTCGTTCGTCGATGCGCTAGCGGTTACCTGTTGATGATCCGAAACTCCTCCCAGATCGAGCGCCCGATCGTTATCTTTCTCACCGTGGGGTCACTGCCGATTAGCACCTCCACCTCCTCACCACTCACTAGCGGTGGCTGCGGATTGAGGGTGTAAATCGGAGGGGCGTTGAAAAGGTGAGTCCCGTTGCTGAGGACGGCCATCTTCATTACGACTGATGGCAAACTAGAGAGGCTCTTGGTGGGGAAGGTGACCAGCGGGGAGCGCCGTATGAGATCGGGGGTCAAGAAGCCAGGAACATCCTTGAGCTGGACTACTTGTTGAAAGCTCGGAGCCCCTGTAACCTCGTGGGCCAAGAAGACCTCTTTCGCGTTTCCGTAAAGTTGGTAGGTCAGCCGTTCGGGATACTTGGCGTCGGGCTCCAGCAATCGGAATTGGATGATGCGAATCAGCTTGATGGACACGTCGCCGAGACCGGGAATGGCCGTACCCCACTGGGTCTCTTCGCCCATCGGCTTACCGGGGAACTCGGAAAACTGCGCCTTGAAGGTGGTCCGCGTGCCTGATCCCGGCATTATCTCTGGCAAAAGGAACACCTCGGGATCAATGGTCACACGTGAATCCGGGTTAACCTTGCGCCACTTTTCGAAGATTGACCGGGCGGTAGCGTCCTCGATCATGGCCTCCAACGTGACGTGATAGGAATGATTTGGGTTGTTGAAGAGATTGTAGTGGTGAAGGAACAGCTGGCTTGGGTTGCTACCGGTGACCAGCATCGAATGGATGGAAGGTGACTCGTGATGAACACGGTCGGGAGCCGTCTTCCCTGAAACGATAAGAACCCCAATCATAGGGTGTTTGGGGTCATCGTGAACGTCACACGCGTACTCCACGCCGTTCGGGCTTGTCGCCTTCAAGAATGTGATCGGCTCGGACTCCTTGCCGGGTTGGATGAACCCGGTGTTGAATCCGTCAGTATCCGAATAGCGACTGGCAGTGTGGGTTATCTTGTCTCTGTTGACCCAGATTACCGAGTCTCCGACTCGCACGGTTACAGGCGCGCCGTTGTTGAACTTACGCGCTTGGATATCGATCCGGACGACCGTAGGCGCTGGCAGCTGGGGTGGGGCGGCAGTGGCAGCTGAAACGATCGCCACCGCAAGCAAGATCGGTCTAATGCCCATATCACCTCCCTGTGGTTGGTCGTTTTCTATGCGAATTCAGCTTGTTGACTCAAACGGCCGCCGTCGGCGCGACTCCGGGAGTGGCCGGTGGGGCAGGCGGTCATGGCGGTACTCCCACTTCGATGGTGGGCACCGACGCCTCGAGACCGACAACCCCATAGGCGCCGACTGTGAGAATCTTCGCCGTTGAAGAAATGCGGTCGCTTGGCATCTGGGACCACGCTTGCCTATATAGACGGACGCGTGTCCGCTCTTCCCACGTCGAGCAACCGAGGAGTCCCTTGGTGACGCCAGCCCTCGCCGAAGATCCCCGACGAAGGCCTGACGCATACGCGGCGCCTAACCCGCAACACATGCCGCGTCGCGTGTTCACTAGCGCCCGGCAAGCCAGGTTCACAGAAACGGCCCCTGCTCGGAGCCTAGCGATGAAGCTGTGACAAGCCTCGCCGGGAGCTAACCAATGGCCGTCTTAGACTGGCTCCCCGCCCTCAGCGAGTCGAGGACTCCCCGATCCGGTTTGGGCTCCGACTGCGGCGTCGAGCGATTCCCCTGAGCGCCCCGTCGCCCTTGGCGATCTTCCCCGGGGGCGCGAAATACGCGGACGCGCGTTCTTGAACCCGCGCGCGTCCCTGCCGTTCGACGGGATAGCGGAGGCACCGACGCTACTTGTAGGGAATGGTCGGGGCGAGAGGATTTGAACCTCCGGCCTCACGGTCCCGAACCGTGCGCTCTACCAAGCTGAGCTACGCCCCGGAGAGGTGGTGCAGAGAACGACCGGCGCCGCCGTGGGCGGCGCAAGGCGGCGAAGGATAGCGTGCGGGTCGAGTGGGGTCAAGCGGCGCGGGCGCCCGTTCTTGACGGCAGCCGCCCGTGCACTTCGGCGCTAGACTGCCGCGCACATGATCTCCGGCCCGCTGTGGGAGCGCGTGGAGGCGCGGCTTGCGGGCGCGCGACCGGCGGAGCTCACCACGGAGCTGGTGCGCATCCCCAGCCACCCTGGGGTGCCGCGGCAGGAGGAGGCGGTGGCGCAGCATCTCGCGGCGTGGCTCCGCACTCACGGCATCGCCGCCGAGCTCGTGGAGGTCGCGCCGGGCCGGCCGAATCTGCTCGCCACCGTCGGCAGCCACGCCCTTGGCGCGTCGCGTCTGCTGCTCTGCGGGCACACGGACACGGTGCCGCTGAATGCCGGCGATGCGGGTCACGGCTTCTCGGGCGAGGTCCGTGACGGGCGGTTGCTCGGGCGTGGCGCGGTGGACATGAAGGGGCCTTTGGCGGCGATGGCGGCAGCGCTGGTGGCGCTCGACGGCGCGCTCGACGAGCTCGGTATCGGCGTGGTGCTCGCCGCGGTGGTGGACGAGGAGATGGAGAGCCTCGGCGCCGAGGCGCTGGTGCGCTCGGGGTTGCGCGCGGACGCTGCTGTGGTGGGCGAGCCCACCGGCAACCGGGTGGCGCTCGGGCACCGCGGCCTCGAGTGGCTGGCGATCGATTTCCATGGCCGTGCCGCGCACGGCGGCGCACCGGAGCGCGGCGTCAACGCCATCGTCGCCGCCTCGCGCTTCGTCTCCCTCGCCGAGCAGCGGCTCGCGCCGGAGTTCGCGGCGCGGCGGCATCCGCTGCTCGGGCCGCCGACGCTCAACTTCGGCACCATCCGCGGCGGCGACCAGCCATCCACCGTCGCCGCCTCCTGCACACTGACGCTCGACCGCCGCTCGGTGCCGGGCGAGAGCTACGCCAACATCGTCGCCGAGCTCGAGGCACTGCTCGCCGAGGTCGAGCGCTCGTTGCCGGGGCTGCGCACGTCGCTGCGCCGCCTCGAGGGCGGCATGGCGACGCTCGAGCACGTGGCGCTGGAGACGGCGGCGGACCACCCGCTCGCCTGCGCCGCGTTCGCCGCGCGCCGCTTCGTGACCGGCGACGCCGACGACGCGCCGGTCGCCTTCGCCGCCTGGACCGACGGCGCACTGCTCGCCGCCTTCGCGGGAATCCCGACGATCGTGCTCGGCCCCGGCGACCTCGCCGACGCGCACTCGCCGCGCGAGTCGATCGCCGTCGCCGAGCTCGAAGAGGGGGCGCGGATCTATGCCGCGCTCGCGCTCGGGTGGGCGCAGGCCAATGCCCCTCGCGAACGCGCAGCGGCGGCGCGCCGTGAGAGGCCCGAGCGATGACCCGCAAGCTGCCGCACACGTTCGTGCTGCTGTTCGCGCTCACCGTCGTGGCGGCGGCGGTGACGTGGGTGGTCCCGGCCGGCGAGTACGCGCGGCGCGAGGAGCGCGGGCGCCGGCTCGTCGATCCGACCTCGTTCCGCTATGTCGAGCCCCATCCAGCCGGCCCGGGCGAGGTGCTGCTCGCCTGGCCGCGCGGACTCGAGGCGACGGCGGCGATCGTCTTCTACCTCTTTCTCATCGGCGGCGCGTTCGGAGTCATTCAGGCGACAGGCGCTCTGGAGGCGGGCATCGGTAGCCTCGTCGACCGCGTCGGCGGGCGCGGCGAGGTGGTGGTCCCGCTGCTCGTGGTGCTCTTCTCGCTCGCCGGCGGCACCATCGGGCTCGCCGAAGAGGCGCTGGCGGTGCTGCCGGCACTGGTGGTGCTGGTGCGCCGCCTCGGCTACGACGACCTGCTCGCCGGCGTCATCGGCCTCGCCGGCGCCGCTGCCGGTTTCTCCGGCGCCTTCCTCAACCCGTTCACCATCGGCGTCGGGCAGGCGATCGTCGGTCTGCCATTGTTCTCGGGGTTGGGGTTCCGCCTCGGCGTGTGGCTGGCGGTCACCGTCGTGACGACACTATGGATCTCGCGCGCGGCACGCGGTCTGAAGCTGCCGAGCCCGACCTCAGCGGAGCCCGCGACCGACGCCACCACAACCGGCCTGACCACGCGTCGACGGCTCGTCCTCCTCACCCTCCTCGCCGCCATCGCCCTCCTCGTCGCCGGTGCCCTCTGGTGGAGCTGGGGCCTGCTCGAGCTCTCGGCGCTCTTCATCGCCGCCGCCATCGTCGCCGGCCTCGCCGGCGGCCTCGGCGCCGACGGCACCGCCGAGAGCTTCGTCACCGGCGCGGCGGGATTCGCCGGCGCGGCGCTCGTCGTCGGGCTCGCGCGCGGCGTGCTGGTGATCTTCGACGGCGCCCGCATCACCGACACCCTGCTCCACTCGCTGGTGACGCTGGTGCAGGGGCTGCCGGCGGCGCTCACCGTTGTCGGCATCTACGCGGTGCAGGTGGTGCTCTCGTACGTTGTGCCGTCGGGCAGCGGCCAGGCGGCGCTGTCGCTACCAATTCTCGCGCCGCTCGGCGACCTCGTCGGTGTCACCCGCCAGACCAGCGTCCTCGCCTATCAGTTCGGCGACGGCTTCTCGAACGTCTTCACTCCCACGCAGGGCTACTTCATGGCCGGCTTGGCGATGCTGCGCGTGCCGTGGACGCAGTGGGTGAAGTTCCTCTGGCCGCTGCAGTTGATCTGGCTCGGCGTCGGGCTGGTCTTCCTGCTCGTCGCCCACGCCATCCGCTGGGGCCCGTTCTAGCGGCCGGCGATACAATCCGCCCGCCCTCTCATCGCGCGCGAGCGCACTCCCGGAGGTCCCGACCCATGCCCGTACGCACGCTCACCGAGCTGTTCTTCGTCGCCGCCGGGTACGACAAGCCCGACTGCCTGCTGCAAAAGGTGGGCGGCGAGTGGCAGCCGATCTCCACCCGCGAGCTGGTGGACCGCGTGCAGCGGCTCGCCAAGGCGCTGCGTGAGATCGGCGTCGTGCGCGGCGATCGCGTGGCGCTGATGGCCGAAAACGGGCCGCACTGGCCGACCATCGACTTCGCCGCGCTGTGCAGCGGCGCCGTGCTGGTGCCGATTTACCCGACGCTGTTGCCCGAGGGCGCCGCCTACATCGTCAACGACAGCGGCGCCAAGGTGCTCTTCGTGCAGGGGCAGGAGCGGCTCGACGGCCTGCTCGCCTTGCGCGGCGAGATGCCGCAGCTGCAGCAAGTCGTGCGCATCGACGGTGGCGCTGGCGAGGGCTTCAGTAGCCTGGACGCACTGCTCGAGCGCGGCGCCGGCGCCGATCGCGCCGCCTTCGAGGCGGAGGCGAAGAAGGCGCAGCCCGACGACCTCGCGACGTTCATCTACACCAGCGGCACCACCGGCAACCCCAAGGGCGTGATGCTCACCCACGGCAACATCGCCTCCAACGTCAGCTCCGGCGCCGAGTGCATCGCCGTCAAGCGCGAGTACACGGCGCTGTCGTTCCTGCCGCTCTCGCACTCCTTCGAGCGCACCGTCGACTACGTCTACTTCTACCGCGGCGCCACCATCGCCTACGCCGAGTCGGTCAACACCGTGCCGCAGAACCTCGTGGAGGTGAAGCCGCACGTCTTCGTCTCGGTGCCGCGCGTCTACGAGAAGTTCCAGGCCCGCGTGCTCGACACGGTGTCGAAGTCGCCAGCGTGGCGGCAGCGGCTCTTCCAGTGGGGCCTCGACCTCGGCCGCGAGGCGCTCCCCTACCGGCTCAAGAACGAGCGGCCGCCGGGCCTGCTCGGCACCAAGCTCGCGGTCGCCGACCGGCTGGTCTTCTCCAAGATCAAGGCGCGACTGGGCGGCCGCTTCGTCTTCGCCACCTCGGGCGGGGCGCCGCTGGCGCGCGAGCTGGCGGAGTTCTTCTGGGCGGCGGGGGTGCCGATCTACGAGGGTTACGGGCTCACCGAGACCTCGCCGGTGCTCACGGTGAACACGCCGGAGCGCGTGCGGCTCGGCTCGGTCGGCCCGGCGATCCCCGGCGTCACGCTGCACATCGCCGAGGACGGCGAGATCCTCGGCAAGGGCCCGAACATCATGAAGGGGTACTACAACAACCCCGAGGCGACCACCGAGGTGATCGACGCCGAGGGATGGTTCCACACCGGCGACATCGGCCACCTCGACGCCGACGGCTTCCTCTTCATCACCGACCGCAAGAAGGAGCTGATCGTCAACGCCTACGGCAAGAACATCGCCCCGGCGCCGATCGAGAACGCGCTGAAAGCGAGCCGCTACATCAGCCAGGCGGTGGTGCTGGGCGACAAGCGGAAGTTCCTGACCGCCCTGCTGGTGCCCGACTTCGACGCGCTGCGGCCGTGGGCGCGCGGCCAGGGCGTCAGCTTCAACACCGACGAGGAGCTGGTGCAGGCGCCGCAGGTGCGCAAGCTCTTCGCCGGCGAGGTGGAGCCGGTCAACGCCAAGCTGGCGCGCTACGAGCGCATCCAGGCGTGGGACCTGATCCCGGCCGAGTTCACCATCGAGGGCGGCGAGCTGACGCCGACGCAGAAGGTGAAGCGGCGCGTCATCAACACCAAGTACAAGGACGCGATCGACACGCTCTATCGCACGGCCGACGCCGGCGGGGATTGATGGCCGATCCGCAGTGATGGACCAGGCATTCACGCTCCACACCGGCCGCGACGGGCTGGCGACGCTGGTCTTCGACCTGCCCGGCAAGCGCGCCAACGTCATCTCGGTCGAGGTGATGGAGGAGCTCGAAACGCTGGTCGGCGAGCTCGGCACGCGGCGCGACGTCGAGTGTCTGCTGCTGCTCTCCGGCAAGCCGAGCATCTTCATCGCCGGCGCCGACGTCGACCTCATCGCGCAGGTCGAGGACCCGCGGCTTGCCGAGGCGTTCACCCGCCGCGGGCAGGCGGTCTACGGCGCCTGGGAGCGCCTCCCCTTCCCCACCGTCGCCGCGGTGCGCGGCACCTGCATGGGCGGCGGCACCGAGCTCTGCCTCGCCTCGACCTTCATCGTCATCAGCGACCGCCCTGAGCTGCGCATCGGTCTGCCCGAGGTGCGGCTCGGCATCCTCCCCGCCTGGGGCGGCTGCACGCGGCTGCCGCGGCGGGTGGGCATTGCGGCGGCGCTCGACATGATCCTTCCCGGCAAGGCCGTCTCCGGCAAGCGGGCGCTGCAGATGGGGCTCGCCGACGCGCTGCTGCCCGACGCGCAGTTCCTCGCCCTCGCGCGGGACTTCGCGCTCGCGCACCGTGGCAAGGAGCGACGGGCGTCCGAACGCCCCGACCTCAAGGAGCTGCTGCTCGAGCGCAACCCGCTCGGCCGCAAGGTCCTCTTCGACCAGGCGCGGAAGCGCACGCTGGCCGAGACGCAGGGCAACTATCCCGCTCCCCTGCGCGCTATCGAGGTGATCCGCATCGGCGTCGAGCAGGGGCGCTCGGCCGGGCTCGAGGCCGAGGCGCGCGCGGCGGCGGAGCTTTCCACCTCGACGGTGTGCAAGAACCTGCTCTACCTCTTCAAGCTCACCGAGGAGGCGAAGAAGGCTTCGCTCGCGCCCGGTGGCAAGGCGCGCGAGGTGCGCGAGGTGGCGGTGCTCGGCGCCGGCGTCATGGGCGGCGCCATTGCGCAGGTGATCGCCGAGCAGGCCGGCGTGCCGGTGCGGCTCAAGGACATCCGCAGCGAGGCGCTCGCCACCGGCATGGCACACGCAGCGGAGCGCTTCGGGAAACAAGTCGCGCGCCGGCGACTCAACGAAGTCGAGGCGCGTCGACGCATGGCGCTGTTGCGGCCGACCCTCGTCTACCACGGTCTCGGCGCCTGCGACCTGATGATCGAGGCGGTGGTGGAGAGCGTCGAGGTCAAGCAGGCGGTGTTCGCCGAGGCAGCGGCCGCGCTGCCGCCCGACGCCGTCCTCGCCAGCAACACGTCGTCACTGTCGGTGGAGGCGATCGGCGCGCGCACGCCGAATCCCGAGCGCGTCGTCGGCATGCACTTCTTCAACCCCGTGCACCGCATGCCGCTCGTCGAGGTGGTGGTGGCGCCGCAGACCTCCGCCGATGCCGTCGAGACGGTGGCGGCCTTCGCGCGGCGGCTGGGCAAGACGCCCGTGCGCGTCGCCAACAAGCCCGGCTTCCTGGTCAACCGGCTGCTCGGCTTCTACATGGCGGAGGCGCTGTGGCTGCTGCACGAGGGGCAGCGCATCGAGGAGATCGACCGCACGATGGTGGCGTGGGGGATGCCGATGGGGCCGGTGGCGCTCATCGACGAGGTAGGCATCGACGTCGCCGTCAAGGTGGCGCACATCCTCGCCGACGCCTTCCCCGGCCGCCTACCGCTGCCGCCGTGGGGCGACCAGCTGCCGGCGCCCGACCGCCTCGGCGCCAAGACGCAGAAGGGTCTTTACAAGTATGAGAAGGAACGGCGCACCGAGCCCGATCCGCAGGTCTACGCGGTGATCCCCGACGGCGGCCGCGGCGGCGCCGCGGATCCTTCGCGACTGGTCGACCGCATGCTGCTGCGCATGGTGGACGAAGCGGCGCGCTGCCTCGACGAGGGCGTCGTCGGCTCGGCGGCGGAGCTCGACCTCGCGATGGTGCTCGGCACCGGCTTCCCGCCCTTCCGCGGCGGCCTCTGCCGCTGGGCCGACCAGCAGGGCGTCGGCCGGCTGGTGGCGGAGCTCGAGCGCCTCGCCACCGCCGTCGGCGAGCGCTTCGAGCCCTCACACGCGCTGCGCGAGGCGGCCTCGGCGGGCGGCTTCCACGCGCTCTGGCGTCCGCGAGCCCTCGAACGCGGCCCCGTCGAGTAGCAAGCATCGAGATCGCTTCGCTGCAATACCTCGACCGCGCGCCGAGCGCGCCGGGCTCGCGATGGCGTTGTGCCGTCATCGCGAGGAGCGCAGCGACGAAGCGATCTCGATGCCGGAGCTACAATTTGCCCATGCGAAACGCAACCATCGCTCTTGCCACGTTTGCTCTCCTCCTCGCCCGTAGCGCCGCTCCTCAGGAGGCGGCGCCCACCCCCCAGCCCGACTCCACCTTCGGCGAGCAGGTCGAGGTCACCGAAGTGCTCCTCGACGCCGTGGTCACCGACGGTGACGGCAACGTCATCGTCGGCCTCGGCCCCAACGACTTCAAGGTCGAGGAAGACGGCAAGCCGGTGACGCTCACCGACGTGCGCTTCTACAGCAGCCGCGCGCGGCTCGACTACGCCGGCCGCCCGGTGAACCCGGCCGAGGCGCAGCGTCTCTTCGTCCTCTTCTTCCACGACCAGCGCTCGCTCAACACCGAGGTGCCCGGCGTGCTCGCGCGCGCGCTCGACGCCTCCCGCCGCGCCAAGGACTGGGTGCGCAAGCTCGGCCCGCAGGACTACGTGGCGGTGGCGAGCTGGGAGCACAGCCTGATCGTCGAGCAGGACTTCACCCGCGACCGCAAGGCGATGGAGCGCGCCATCGCCGAGGCGGCGACCGGCGCCGACCCGCGCGGCAACTGGCCGTCGCGCCTGCCCGCCGACGAGGGTCCGTCGCTGCTGAAGAACCTGCCCAAGGGCAACGCCGTGCGCGACAGCACGCCCACCATCTACGAGGCGCTGCAGGTGCTCGCCAAGGCGTCGGCGAACGTCGTCGGGCGCAAGAACCTGGTGCTGTTCAGCAGCGGGTTCGGCGACGTCAACAGCTTCGGCCAGTTCCAGCCCGACGTGCGCTACGACCAGCCGACGGTGCAGATCCTCAACGACAGCAACGTCGCCGTCTACGCCGTTGACGTGCTCGACCCCAACACCGA
>Ga0134123_10001736_pt1 | contig 14180 bp, 8 predicted proteins | sample KB303_FD_96460 | JGI IMG/M metagenome (GOLD analysis project Ga0134123, IMG submission 96460) | Terrestrial soil microbial communities without Nitrogen fertilizer from Kellogg Biological Station, Michigan, USA - KB3-0-3 | ecosystem: Environmental > Terrestrial > Soil > Unclassified ...
AGGGATGAAAATCTGTTTGATAAGCTTTTTTTTTTTTGAGTAAAAGGTTAGTAATTTGCTCTTCAATTTTTTGGTAATAGTTTTTTATCTCTTCATCTGCTAATTGCGGTCGTTCTTTTAATTTGTCACTTGGATCACCAATTTTGCTGGTGGCTCCACCTAAAACTAAAAGTATTTTAAATCCTTTTTGAGCAAAGCGAATAGTTTGTAAAATTGTAAACAAGTGTCCGATATGTAAACTATCATTAGTACAGTCAATTCCTCAATAAATTACCTTTTCATTAGATTTTAATTGACAAAAATTTTCTAAATTAGCAACATCAGCAATTATTTCTCTTTTCTGTAAATCTGCGAAGAAGTTTTTTAATTCAGTAAGCATTTTTTGTAATGTAATAAGTTAAACTCTATTAGTTTCTTTAGAAGAAATTCACTTTTTTGTTTCTTGCGAGGATTCACTTTCTTCAGCAGTTAATTTGGTATCCCTCCGGAGTTTGCTCTCACGAATGACCTCCGCAACGGCGTTAACTAAATATTCAACTGAGCTCGCTTTTCAGTCGTTACCAGGGATTACATAGTCAACTAAGTCCGGATCAGCACTAGTATTACAGATTGCCATAATCGGAATATCTAATTTTTTAGCTTCTTTGATAGCAGTTTTTTCTTTTTTTAATCCAATAATAAATAATAAAACGTTAGATCGTTTTTCACCTTGAAAGTAATCAAATCAGTCGTCTTTTGGTAAATCAAGTACTCCCTCGTAAATTTTTTTTAATTTATTAATATTTTTTTCTAACTCAACCTGCTCTCTTTTTGATAAAGCGGCGATTTTTTCTGACTGTTGAAAAGCAAGCAAACTCTTTAATTGTTTAATTGGCTTCTGAATAGTGCGAAAGTTAGTTAAAAATCCTCCTAACCAATGGCGGACTAAATAAGGCGATTGGCAGTTAATTGCAGCCTGCTTAACAATTTCTGCTAAATGAGGAGTAGTTCCGACAAATAAAACAGTCATGTTTTTCTCTTCAATCATTTTTTCAATTTGAAGCTTGACGTGAAAAAAGCAATCAATAATTTTTTGCTTTTCAAGAAGATGTAGTTTGCCGTTCTTTTTGAAAATATAAGGTTCCATTTTTGGATTTCAACGTTGGGTTAAGTCACCAAAATGTACACCTGCTTTTAAGAGGCTTTCTTGCTCAATATTCATAATATAATTTTAGAGAAATTTTGTTCTGTTTTTCTCAAAAAGCGAAGCATTTCCCACTTTGTTATACTCAACTGTAACAATATTTTAATGAGGCTATTTATCTTTATAACCTTCTACTAAGGAAATAACTAATGGTTTAGTTGTTGGTAAATCCTGAGAGAATAAATTTTCCATTTTTTCCTTAACTTTATTTTTTAATTCATTCACTGAAAGTTTTTGCTCATCATTAACTAGTTTGTGAAGACTTTTTTTCCAATTATGCACCAAAATTTTGTTTTTTTCCATATTTAAAAAGCCATAAGTGAAAATATAAGGCAATTCAAATTTTTGTTGAGCTTGGTCGTAGAAAGCAATGATAACTATTACACCAGAATGAGACATTTGCTGGCGCAAGTCAAGATAATTCTTTCACCAATTACCATGAATAATTTTTTGATTGAAAACATAATGCGGATCAGTATCAATTTTTTGGTTAGTAAAAAAGAATTTAGACGGCTCTGCTTCCTCTTCCCTGGCTTGAATTACTTCTCCGTTTTGGCAAACAAAAATATTAGCAGTTGGAACTCCCGTTTCTTGGGCCAAAGAACCATGAACTTTTAGCATACGAAAATCGCCATGAAATGGCATAAAATAACGCGGCTTAACCAAAGTCAGCATTAATTTCAAATCTTCTTGACAAGCGTGCCCTGAAGCATGAAGCAATTCCTCTTTACTGTTTTCGTAAATAGAAGCACCCAATTCCATTAATTTGTTGTTAATGGCTTCTAAATTATAACGGTTATCCATAATTGGTGAAGAAGTTAAAATTACTGTATCGCCTCGCACAATTTTCCAGTCCGGATGAATTTGGTGAGCCAAACGGCTTAAGACGGCTTTGGCTTCTCCTTGAGAACCTGTACAAAAGATAATTAATTTTTGCGGAGGAATTTTTTTATTGAGAACTGATTTAATGAACATTGAATTATCAATCTTTCACAAACTAACTTTTTGGATGGCTTTCATCATTTTTGCCAGCGAAGAACCCAAAAGGAGAATTTTTTTGTCGTATTTTCTGGCAATTTCAATGATTTTTTTTAGGCGATAAACATTGGAAGCAAAAGAGGTAATAATTACTCGTCCGGGAGCTTGGGAAATAATAATTTCTAAGCGAGAAACTATTTTTCTTTCAGTAGGAGTGGTACCTGGAACTTCGGAATTAGTGGAATCACTTAACAATAAATCAACTCCTTTTTTTCCTACTTCTGCCAATTTAGCAAGATCAGTTTTTTCTCCAATTTCGGTTCAATCAAATTTAAAATCACCAGTTAGGACTATTCGAGAGCGAGAAGTTTCTACAATTAAGCCAAAAGAACCAGGTATTGAGTGAGTTACACGGAAAAAACTAATTCGAAATTCGGCAGTACGAGCCGTTGTATCATCAGAAAAAATAACGCCTTTTAGCAAATTTTCTTTGCTGCCAAGTTTTCCTTTCAACAAAGCCAAAGCAAAAGCTGAACCATAAACTGGAAAATTATAGCCAATTTCTTCTAAAAGGTAAGGTATTCCGCCAATGTGGTCTTCGTGACCGTGAGTAATAAATAGTCCTTTTATTCTTTCTTTATTATTTTTTAAATAAGCAAAATTGGGAATTATTCCATTGGCTAAATTATAACCATTATTCAAAAATTTAATTCCACAGTCAATAATAATTAAATCTTCATTTTTTTCAATTATATAGCAGTTTTTTCCAACTTCATGTAAGCCACCTAGGGCAAATATTTTTAAATTTCTATTCATTTTTATCATTTATTTCTTTTAACTTTTGAATTTTCTCTTCCATAACCAGTAAATCAGTAAAATTGAGCAAAGCCCTATTCCCAAAAAACTAGAAGTTAATATTCAAGCAGTTTTATTGTTAGTTTCTTTGTTACTATTCTCTTTTTCTTTTTGATTATTTTCAGCAGGATTTTTCTTTTCGTTTGCTTTTATTTCTGTTAAGGAATCAAAAACATAGTCATCACTGCTACCAAAAGACAAAGTATTATTTTCAACTTTTTCACCTTTAAGTCAAAGCATTTTAACTTCCATAGTAAAAGTTTTTCCTACTGAGTCCGATAATATTTTTGCGTTATATAATTCACTTTTAGTTAAATCTTTTCACTCTGGCAATGGCTTTCGACCGGGACCAAGTTCGACAAAACTAAAAATAATTCGAGTAATTGGCGCCATTCCCTCAATTAAATTCAGAGGTTCAATTTCTAGTTCATGGTTATAACTACCATATTTGGAAAAACTTTCCTCATAAGTGGTTCCGATTACATGTCCTTTTTTTTGTTGACTAATTACTTTGAAAGTAATTTGCATAGAGGAGGTTTCGGGTTGTAGTACCTTTTCTGCTTGACTAGTATCTTTAACCAGCAAACCATTTCCTTTAATAAGCCCTTTTTTATTTATAAAGTTGGGAATAAGTTTTAGATTGGTAAAAGGAGTAGCAAAACAGTTTTTTCTCTCTTCCCCCTTTGCCACGTTCATATTTTCTCTACCAAATTTTTCCCTGAATTTTTTAACTTCATTAGCTAAAATTGAACTGTCGTCGGGAACGATTAGAAAGGTAAAGAACTCTTTTTTATTATCAAAAAAAATACTGAATTTTAAGAAAAAAACTAAATATTTCTGACCTTGTTCAGTGTAGTCAAAATTCTGGTTTGGTTCTTTGGTGGGAAGCCAAGAAATAGGCATAGGATACAAGAGAAGTTTATTTTTTGAATTCATAGTTATAGTTTTTTTGGCACGCCCAGAAGGAATTGAACCTTCGACCATTTGAACCGCAATCAAATATTCTATCCACTGAACTATGGGCGCAAATTTAGAGCGTAATTAATGAAACAGGAGTTTCTTTATTATTAATATTTTTAACTTTTTTATTTATCTTGCTAACTTTATGGCTTAGTCATAATTGAGGAGTTTTCGGAGTAAATTGAACCTCCAAAAGCAAAAATTTATATAGAAAAAGCAAGACTTGCTTACTTGTTGCATGAAACTGTATTTATTTAATTCTTTAACTAATCAAAATGACTGCTTGTCTCTTGACTCTCAGCAGACTATTAATATTTATTTATGTGGTCCCACTGTTTATGATCATATTCATGTTGGCAATCTCCGAACAGTAATTGTTTTTGATGTTTTGCATCGTTTTTTGCTCCATTGCGGTCATAAAATTAGATACATTCATAATTTAACAGACATTGATGACAAAATTATTCAAAAGGCTCAAAAAGAAAAAAAAACTGAACAGCAAATTACTCATCATTATACCAAATCTTACTTTCAAAATTTAACAAACTATAACATTCTTTGACCAACTCTTATTCCTAAAGTAACTGACTATATCCCCCAAATTCAAGAGTTTATTAATAAATTGTTAAAAAGCAAACATGCTTATCGGCAAGAAGGCAACGTTTTGTTTAGGGTAAAAGGACATCAAGCATACGGTCAACTTTCCAACCAAGTAGCTGAAAAATTACAAAGTGAGCGAAAAATAGCCCAAATTAATAAAGAAACACCCCAAGACTTCGTTTTGTGAAAAAACACTAGCCAAGGCACTAACTGACCTTATTTGTTGGGAAGTGGCCGGCCAGGCTGGCATACTGAATGTGCAGTATTTATTCAAGAACTATTCGAGGGAAAAACTATTGATATCCACGGAGGAGGACAAGATTTATTATTTCCTCATCATGAAAATGAAAGAATTCAATATTTAGCCATTAATAACCAAGAATTAAGTAAAATTTGGCTACATATCGGACATTTGCATTGAAACCAAGAAAAAATGTCGAAATCTTTGGGGAACATAATTTTAGCAAAGCATTTTTATCAAAAATATGGTTCTAATGCACTACGTTATCTTTTTTTAAACAGCCGTTACAATCAAGTAATTAATTTTAATGAAAAACTGCTCCAACAGGCTCAAGACTATATCCAAAAAATTAAAAATCTCCTTAAAAGGCTAAAATTGTACTTTTATTGGCAAAAAATAACTATTAACCAGCAAGAAATCAATAAAAATAATCAATTTTATCAGGAAATCATTAATGCTCTGGCTGATAATCTTAATACTATTAAGGTGCTTTATTACTTAGATGAAATAATTTATCGATTGAATAAGGAACTAGATAAACAAAAAAAAGAAAAATTAATCCAGGAACTAACTGGTATTTTTTATTTTGTTTTAGAAATTTTAGGATTTAAATTTGAGTTAACTGATTACAATTGGCAAATTCGTTATTTACTTAATAAATGACAAAAATTTCGCCAAAATAAGCAGTTTTCGGAAGCTGATCAAATAAGAAAACAATTACAAGAAAAAGATGTAATTTAAAATTAATTTCACCGGCATTTTGCTCTACTCTTCTACAAAAATTACTTAATATTTTGTTCTTAAAAACGATATTATTTTAAGCAGACGATTTGTTTGTCTTCCCTAATTTGTCCTTATGTTTAATGAAAAAAACCTCAATAAAAAACATACTTACATTTTAGGAGTTTCCGGAGGACCAGACAGCATGTTTTTATTGGACAAAATGCGTCGTTTAGAATTTGATTTTGTTGTCGCTCATGTCAATTATCACAAAAGGTCAGAAAGCAGCCAAGATGAAGAATTAGTAAGAAATTATTGCCAAAAATGAAATTTGCCTTTTTTTGTTTACCCAGTCCAAGCATCAGAATATCAACAAGTAAAAAATTTTCAAGATTGGGCTCGAAAAAAACGCTATGATTTTTTTCAACAATTAGCTCAACAAAAAAAAATCAAACATATTGTCGTCGCTCATCAATTAGACGATCATTTAGAAACTTATTATTGACAAAAAAAAAGAAAATCATTAGTCGAACACTGGGGTCTGGCGCCGAGAACTCGTTGACAAAACAAAAAAAAAAATATTTACATTTTGCGTCCTCTTCTTCGGCTTAGCAAGGAACAAATTTTTCAATATTTGCATCAAAATAATGTTCCTTATGTTATCGACAAAACTAATTATCTGCCGATTTACCAACGTAATATTATTCGCCAAAAGTTATTAATGTACTTTCCGCCAAAAAAAAAAAAAGAATTATTAAAAGAAATTGAACAAAAAAACCAGGAATTACGAAAAACTAAATTACTTTTGAAAGAGCAAATTAAGCAAGTGATTATTAATTCTTCTTTAAATTTAGAAGTTTGGCAAAAAAATCAACTTGAATTAAAATTAAGGCTGCTTTACTATTGGGTAAATAAAGATACAAATAATACCTTTATCAGCCGAAAAAAGCAAATTTGACCAGAAATTAGCAAGCAATTAACTAGCAAAAAAAAGAAAATTAACATTATTCTCAGCAAAGATTATCAAATTGAAAAAAATTTTCCTTGGGCAGCCTTGAAAAAATGCTAGTTTTCGCCTGGACAGCAATTTAAAATTAATTATAGTAATTCCAACTAAAAAATGAACGAAAAAGAACCCTTTGAAATCCAAAAAAAACAAAAATTTTCTCTTTGAGCCTGAATTAAAAATAACCCATTTTATCTAATTCTTATTCTAGTCATCTTATTTTATTTTCTGCTGAGTTGACTATGGCAGGATAATCGAAAATTTTTTCGTTTTGTTAAAAAAGACGACCAAATACTAATTACCGGTCTAGAAACAAAAGATTACCAAAACATGGATTTTGACGAACCATTTATATATACCCAGAAAAATGTTGGTTATGAGTATACTGTTAAAGCCAAAAATACGAATTTCTGGGACAAAATTCGCGGCACTAGTTATTACTGTTTAAGCGAAATCAAGCCTGAAGAAATCGACCAAGCCCAAGCAGCCGAACCAAAAAAAATAACGATTGATTGAGAAGGAAAAAAACTTCCAACCAAGTTAGTAATTCCAGAAGGAAACAATTGGCTTCATCCTGGTAGAAAATTTCTTCCTGACCTGATAGGAAAAGTAGTAATAGGGCTTTTGGTAATTTTAATTCTCGACTTTCTTTTAGGAGGACAGTTAATCGGAAGAATTTTTTCTGGTTCTCGTCGGCGACGAGTGGAAGCAACTGATGACTCGGGAGTTAGATTTAAGGACATTGGAGGCTTGGATGAAGCTAAAGAAGAATTACAAGAAATTATCACTTATTTTCGTAATCCCCATGCTTTTTGAAAACAAGGAGCCCAAATTCCGAAGGGTATTCTTTTAGTCGGACCACCAGGCAACGGAAAAACTCTTTTGGCGAAAGCCTTGGCTGGAGAGTGCAAATTGCCTTTTATTTATCGTTCTGCTCCGGAATTCGAAAAAGGAATTGTTGGTTGAGGAGCAGCTGACATTCGCAATACTTTTGCTTTGGCTCGAAAATACGCCCAAGAAAAGGGTGGTTGCTTCATTTTTGTGGATGAAATTGATGCCATTGCTGGCAAACGCCACCAATCAATTACTTCCCATCACGAAACCTTAAATCAATTACTCAATGAATTAGACGGCTTTTCTCCAAGAGAAAATGTGATCTTTCTCGCTGCAACTAACTCTTTAAACACGCTTGATCCTGCCCTTTTGCGTCCTGGAAGATTTGATCGGCATATTTACATTCCCTTGCCTAACTACAAAGCCCGCCAAGAAATCATTCGCTTGTATGCCCGAAAAAAACAGTTTGCTACTGATGTTGATTGAAAAGAAATAACTTCTATGACGAAAGGGATGAGCAGTGCCCAAATTGCTAATATGTTTAACGAAGCCACAATTTTAACGGTACGTTATCAACAAAAAGCGATTAGTCAGGCTATTCTTCTAGAAGCCTTTGACCGAGTTTTAATGGGGCCAGCCTTAAAAAGCCAAGCCTTAACCCCCGAAACTAAAAAGTTAGTTGCTTATCATGAAGCTGGGCATGCTGTTGTAGGTTTAGTTCTTCCGGAACTAGTGGTTCGTAAAATTACTGTTATCCCCCGCTGAACAGCTGGTGGCTATACTTGAGTTGACTTACGAGACAAGGAAGACGACACTTTAGTTAATAAGCGAGAAATCCTAGCTCAAATTATGTCTTTTCTAGGTGGACGAATGAGTGAAGAATTAGTTTTTGGCACCAGTTATGTTACTACTGGTAATTATTCTGATTACAAAAGAGTTTCTGAATTAACCAGAGATTTGATTTTACGTTATAGCATGTCTGATTTAGGAATAATTGCCAGCCAAGATTCTCCTTTCTTCGGCGAAGAAAGTTTGAATGAATTATCTGAAGCAGCACGGCAAAAATTTGAAGATGAACGTTGAAAAATTCTGAGTGAATGTCAGCGAAAAGTCCGTCAAATTCTCCAAGAAAAAAGGAAAGTTCTCGATTTATTGGCTCAAACACTGGTTGAAAAAAACACTCTTCATCGCGAAGAAATTTATTATATTTTCATTAATGAAAGTTTACCCGAGCAAATGCTGCTGGAATAATTTGAGAGAGAGAGAGAGAGAGAGATGAAAACAAAAAAAAAGATTCTTGTCGAAGAATTTCCACCGGAAAAAAAAGATTACCAAGTTTGAAAAAGATATGGGGACATTATTCGTTCTCTACACCGTGACACTAAAACAAAAAAAGTGCGGCAAAGAGAACAAATTCGTAGCTTTTTGGTGAAAATTGGGATAATTTTTTTTGCAGCTTTTTTTACTACTATTGCATTCACTCTCTTGTTGAAACCAAACGGCATTTATAACAGCGGTTTGAATGGTTTTTTACAGGCTATTTTCAATCTTTTAACCGGATATAGTGAAAAAGTTCGCGTTTATAATACTCAATTTCTTTTTGGTACTGCTTTTTTAATTAACTTGCTAATTATTGCTATTTTACGACGTTTCTTTGGGGGAAAATTGGAAATGTTATCAACGGCTCTTTTTTATTCCTTGGCTCAGCTTTTTTGAAGCGCAATATTTGATAAACTTAGTTTAAATAATTACATATTTAGCAATTTTTCTCCCGAAAGTTGGGGTTTCGGTCGCGAACAGTTAGGATTTACTTTGCCTTTTTATGTTACTATTGCTCTTTTAGCCGCTTTAATTCATACTTATGGTTATAGTTTGATTTTCAGAGCGCGAGCAACTCCAGGCGGGCTGGAAATCATTACTGCCCATCTTTCCAGCAAAAAAAAAACAAAAGTTTCGCTTAAATTCCTTTTTCAATTTTTTGGATTTTTGATTGTTTTTTTAATTACGGTGGTTAGTTTTCTTTGAATCGACGATAATTCAAAAATAAAAAGGGCCGAATTAAAAACTTATCTTTGAGAAAAAAACAGAGCAGCAGAGCCGAAATTTATTAATGAAGGAGAAGACCTAGATCAAGTTCTTAAAAGATGAAGAGAAAATTATCAAACTAAGAGAAACTTAGAGAAAGAAAATTCCAAATTGGAAGTAATTGTCAATCAAGAAGAAAATCCAGAAATCAAGCAAATAAAAGCACAAAAAATTTGTCAAAACCAACAGAAAATTCTTGCTTTTCAAAAAGAAAATGCTCTTCTTACTACTCACTTAAAAATCAAAACAGGCAGCGAATTTCTAGAAGATTATCCTGAAGAAGAAATTGACATGTACTTAATGAATAAGGAAGAACTAAGAAACGCTTTAAAAGAAGAAATTGCCAAAAAAGAACAAGAAATTATTTCAACAACAGATAATAACAAAAGGGCGAAAAAGTATTTAATTTACCTCAAAAAACGCCAAGAAAAAAATGAAAAAGAAATTTATGAAAAAACTCCGGTGGGTTACTTGAAGGGTTATGCAAGATATGCAACAAATAATGAAAAACTCTGAGCCACTTTGGTTTATATTTTTCTTTCGGCATTTTTAATCAGTCAAATGTTCCCCAAAGACATCAAGGTGATTTTAAATGTGCAAACTGATTCGCGAGATAAATTAGATAAAATTTTGGCTTTGCTGAAAGAATTCAAACCAGTCTATTATGTCAGTCATCTTTACGAACAAAAAACTATTGAAGAAAAAACTATTTACATAGTTAGTTGCTCCTTAACTAAATGAGGATATTACCTGCTCCAGCAAGATTTACGAGACCTCAAAGTAATCTTCTTCATTAGTGAAATTAGTTAAAAAAAAATAAGTTATACTAAATTACCGCCAGTCAAAAGGAAAATATCACCCCACACAAGTGTTACAATAAAGAAACCAGAACCAGAGTAAAAAAAATCCTGTACCAATCCACCTTATTTTGGCTAAATCTTTCTCGATAATTGCTGTATCAATCTTTCCATTTTGGAACTGTAAAATTACTTCTTTGTTATACTTTCAGGTTTGTCATTTACAAACAAGATATTTAAGCGCGCACGGGAGCCTTGAAACTTAACCATGGTTTTTGCTATAAGTATATTTTATGATATATCAGATGGGAATTGATAAAAAGAATTATTATGAAGAGAATAATGAAACATAAGACAACAGGGCTTAGAAAGGAAAATAAATAATGGTTAATTGAGAAGACATTCACTCTGATTTTACTCTTGAATTACAGCAAGAATGAGAAAAAAATGGTCTAACTTACCAAGATGCTCAAGCTTGAATTGCAGTTGGATTTGCACCATATGATTATTATGAAGTTGGCCGATGAAAAAACCTCAATCTTACTCCCCAGCTAGCTAAATTTTGAAGAGAAATTAATTTAACCACTTATTCAAGAGGTAAAGATTATCAATCTAATCGAGAATTAAAACTAGAACAATTAAGAAAAGAATTTAATTCTTGGCAACAATGAAAAGACAAATCAGCCCAAAAATACTTAGATAATATTTATCTTAAAGAACAAAGAAATACCGTTAAAAAACTAGATATTAACAACAAAAATCTTACTGGCAGTTTAGATTTATCTGATTTTGACAACTTAGAACATTTGAATTGCTCTGGTAATCGTCTAACTTCCCTTAATTTTGGTAATTGTGCTCAGTTAAGTTCAATTAATTGTAGAGACAATTTGCTAACTAATATTGTATTACTCACCGAGCTTACTAATTTAAAATATTTGGATTTAGGCAGCAACAACTTTGCTCAAGACTTATCTTTTTTAAAAGAAGCAGTTAATTTAGAAATACTCATGTTGTGGAACAACAAGTTCTATGGTTCTTTGGAACCTTTAAAGGAGATGGAGAAATTAAGAATACTGAACATTAGAAATACCGATATCAATAGTGGTCTAGAACATTTACCGGAGAGTGTTAAATGTTTTTATTGCTCAGCGTACGAAGAACCAAAGGCTAAATGCCAAGCCATCTATAACCTGTTTGCTAATGACCAAGGAGAAATAGAAATGGAACACGGAGAAATCAAAAACCTTTCTCAACAACTTCAAGACTACAAACACTACAAACAATGAAGAAAACTTAATTTCTCGAGAGGAGAAATTAAAGAATGAAAAGAGGCAGGTTTAGCCATCCATGAATACTACTTAGGTAATTACTTTAAACAAAAAAACCTTACTCCTCAACAGATAAAAGGTAGATTAGAAGAATTTAAGATTATGAAACAATCTGAAGAACAAATCAACCAATTTATCCAAAAGGCAAACTTAAAAAAAATACTCTATGAACATTTAGACAATATTGAATACCTCACCCAAGGAGGCTTTGGTAAAATCTACCAAGCCGAATGAGAAGATAAAAACGTGATTCTGAAAAGTTTAGATAACTCTCAAGAATTATCCTCTGAATTCTTACGAGAAATAGCTAGCCATAAATTATTTAACAATAATACTAAAATTGTTAAGTGTTATGGCGTTTCTCAAAACCCAGGAACTAAAGAATATGTCATGGTAATGGAATACATTCGGGGAGGTAACCTAAGACAATACTTGCAAAAGAATGCTCGCAAATTAGACCTAAAAAAGAAACTCATTCAATTGCGCTCCATTGCCGAAGGTTTGCGAAACATTCATGCCAAAGGTTTAGTTCATAAAGACTTCCATTCAGGAAACATTTTAAGCAGTGGCAAGGGGAGTTTTTTTACTGATTTGAAGTGTCATATCACTGATTTGGGATTATGTCGGCCAGCTAACGAAACTAACCAGGAAAATGTTTATGGAGTTTTGCCTTATGTAGCTCCCGAAGTTTTGAATGGCAAACTTTACACTCAAGCAGCTGATATTTACTCTTTTGGAATAGTAACCTACGAAGTGATTTCTGACAAGCCTCCTTATCATGAATTTGCTCATGATTCCCTTTTGGCTTTTCGAATTTGTGAAGGATTAAGACCAAATTTAGAGGAGTTAAAGATACCCTGATTATTAAAGGACTTAATTAATCGCTGCTGAGATGCTGATCCTGAACAAAGACCATCTGCAAATGATTTAGAGAAAATTTTAAGGGGCTGACAAAATGAAACCAAGAAAAACAAAGATACTGAATTTGTTCGGCAAGTTCAAGAAATTGAGAAACTTAATCAAGAAATGCCAAAAAACAAAATTAATCCAACTTACCAAATCCATCCTTCAGCATTTTATACTAGTCGGCGGTTAGATTTTAAAAACCTTCCTCAACCCCGAAATAGTAAAGAAATTAATGAGCAATTTTATACAGCCGCTCAGTCTTTGCTGCTTGATCTGCCGGCGCTTCCTGCCCAATCTGAACAAGAGTTAGTAAACAGAACTAAAAGACAATTATCTCATGAATCTCAAACCAAAACTAACCAAGGACAAGTTAAACAGCAGAAAGTAGTCGCTGAGCAAGACTACCAGTCTGACCCAATGGAGATAGAAAAAATTCAATCCAACAACTGAACCAATCTCCATCCTAGCTTTACTCCTCAACTAATCCAAGATTGACAAAACCATGGCTTTACTTGTCAACAAATTAAGAGTTGGTTCGAAGCTGATCTAAATGTTTCCGAAGCTAATTTAGCTGCTTGGCTGCGGGATGAGAAGAGCAAAGACATTGAAAACTTTGCTGATCCATTTTGGGTGAAGAGTATTGTTGATATAAACAAGTTAAGAAAAGCATACCAGGAAAATGCTAAAACAATAGATACTCAACAAGCTCAAATCCAACAAAATTACCTACCTAAGCCATAAATTCAAAGCAATTCAAACAAACTTGATTAAAAACTGGCTTGATTTGCTTACTTTTTAACATAAATTCCCTCGTTTCCTGATAAGTCAAATCACAACCCATAAACTCCCGCTTAGTTTCCTGGCAAACCTCTAAAACGATAAAAGAACCTGCACAAGGATCGATAACTAAATCTCTTTTCTCTGTGGTGGCTTCAATTAAAGCCTTAATCAACTCTTTTGGCTTCTGATGGGGATGCTTTCTTTGGTTAGCAGGCAAGCTATTCTCAGTTCACACGTTCCCAAATCCTCTGTTTTTAAATAACTTGCTACTAAGTGGCTGTTTTTGCAACAAAAAAGCAAACTCAGCTTGATTCCGCAAGAACCAAAATCAAAATGTGGTTTAACTCAAATCAGTAAGTCTACTATTTTTATACGAAATTGCTTCTATGCAGACAAAAATTAAGAAAATGCCATAAAAAAACTTTATGACTAAGTATTTGATTTTCCTGGAATCTTTTACCAAGCAGAAAACGATCAAAACTTTTTTAGGAAATGATTATGAAATCTTTGCTACTAGCGGGCATTTAATGGAGTTGGCTAAAAGAGGCTATTATAACTTAGGAGTTGATTTAACTAAATTTACTCCACATTATGATCTTTTATCCGAAAAAACTAAAAATGTTAGATTTTGGCAAGATTACTTAAAAAAAAATAAACCAACTTTAATTCTTTTAGCCACCGACCCAGACCGGGAAGGAGAAGGAATTGCCCAAGAAATTGTGAAAATTTTACAATTAAAACCTCAACAATACAAGCGTTTGCTTTTTTATGAAATTACCCAACAAAGCATTCAACAAGCCTTAAATAATCTTTTGCCGCTTAACCAAAGTTTAGTTGAAGCCCAAAATGCTCGCCAAGTTTTAGATCGAATGATTGGCTTTTGTCTCAGTCCGCTTCTACAAAAAAA
>Ga0134123_10001742_pt1 | contig 14171 bp, 14 predicted proteins | sample KB303_FD_96460 | JGI IMG/M metagenome (GOLD analysis project Ga0134123, IMG submission 96460) | Terrestrial soil microbial communities without Nitrogen fertilizer from Kellogg Biological Station, Michigan, USA - KB3-0-3 | ecosystem: Environmental > Terrestrial > Soil > Unclassified ...
GGATGACACCACCGCGTGACCGCGTGACTGCGCGACCGCGCAACCGCTATGCGCCTCGTTCTCTTCGACATCGACGGCACGCTGCTGACCGATCGCGGTGCGGCGCGCGATGCGTTCGCGAAGGCGCTCGAAGCGGTGTACGGCTATCGCGGCGATCTCGCGCGCTACGATTTCTCCGGGCTCACCGACCCGCAGATCGCGCGCATGATCCTCGGCGACGCGGACCTTCCGCGCGACGAGATCGACGCCGGTCTGCCGCGGCTGTGGGATGCCTACCTCGACGGCCTCACGCGCAACGCCACTTCCGACCGCGTGCACGCACTCCCCGGCATCCGCCCGCTCATCGACGCGCTCGAGCCCCGCGCCGGCGTGATCCTCGGCCTGCTCACCGGCAATATCGAGCCGGGCGCGCGCCTCAAGCTCGACGGCGCCCGGCTCAACGACCATTTCGCCTTCGGCGCCTTCGGCAGCGACTCCGCCGACCGCACCCGCCTGCCGCCGATCGCGATGCATCGCGCCGGCGACCTGCACGGCCACCGCTTCGACGGCCGCGACGTGGTGATCATCGGCGACTCGATCCACGACGTCCGCTGCGGCGTCCCCTACGACGCGACGACCATCGCCATCGCGTCGGGACGAACGGCTTACGAGACGCTGCGCGCGGAGAATCCGCGGTTTCTGTTCGAGAGCGCGGAGGATTTGGACAAGCTGCTTGACGCGATCGTCGGTTGCCGCGTGACCGCGTGACCGCGCAACCGCTATCGTCTGAACCGCTCCGGAATGCTCACCCGCCCCGACACGCGCTCGTAGTCGATCCCGCCGCTGCCCTTCGAGCCGACGGTGAAGTTGCCGCCGACGTCGGCGACCTCGATCGAGCCGGAGCCGTCCTCGTCGATCATCACGTCGCGCTTCACATTGGCGACGCTGATCGAGCCGGAGTCGTCGTTGCGGATGTGCAGCGAGCCCTCGACGCGCGCCACCGAGATCGAGCCCGAGTCGTCCTCGATTTCCACGCTGCCGTTGATGTCCTTAAGGTCGATCCCGCCCGAGTCGTCGCTGATCGAGACGTTCCCGATCACGGCCTGCACGTCGATGTCGCCCGAATCGTCGTTGATCCTGAGCGAGCCGCGCACGTTGCGCACCTCGATCGCGCCCGAGTCGTCGTCGATCGTCAGCGCGCCGGTATTCGCGACCTTCATCCAGCCGCTGTCGTCGTCGATGGAGACCTCGAGGCCCGACGGCAGCGTCACCGCGAAGTCGAGCCGCGCCGTGAAGAAGCCGAACACCACGGTCTTGTCGGGGATATTCGCCTCGATGTACAGCGTCGAGCCCGAGCGGCGCTGCGTGAGCGTCATCCGGTCGAGAAAGTCGTCATCCGAGGTGCACGCCGTCCCGGTCGCCGCGATCTGCGTCGCCCCCGGGCGCCCGTCCACCTTCAGCCAGCCCGAGTCGGCGTGGATCACGACCTTCGTCACCCCAGCGGCCGAGGCGGACAGGTTGCGCGGCGAGGTATACCGGCAGTCGTCCTCGAACAAACCACCCGCATAGGCCGACCCGGCGGCCAGGATCATTGCGGTAGCCAGCGCTGCACGTTTCATCGGCTCCTCCTGAAACGGATTCTCGTATCGTCCGATACGGAGGTTGCCGGGGAAAGTTTCACTGGTGCCGCAGCGTCACCGCCGGCTGCACCCCCGCGGCGCGGCGCGCGGGCAGCCACGTCGCCGCCGCGACGGTCAGCGCGAGGAACGCGATCACCGCCGCCCACACGCCCGGCGCCCCGACGCGCGTGCCGTAGAGGAACGGCGTGAGGAGGCCGCGGCCGGCGACGATGAGGAGCGAGCCAGCGCCGAAACCCGCGAGGGCCAGCGCCGCGCCCTGCAGCATCGTCGTGCGCACCACGTGCGCCGGCGTTGCGCCGAGGGCCATCCGGACGCCGATCTCCTGCGTGCGCTGCGCGATCGAGAGCGACAGCACGCCGTACAGGCCGAGCGCGGAGATCACGAGCGCCAGCGCGGCCACGGCCGCGATCAGGATCGACATCACCCGCTCCTGCGCCGCCGCGTTCGCGTGCAGCTGCTCGAGCGGCTGCACCAGCCCCACCGGCACGCCCGTCTGCGCGAGCAGCGGACGGAGGTCGCGCGCGGCCGACGCGGCGTCGCGCTCGGTGCGGACGAACAGCGTCAGGCTCGACGCGACGTCTTCGAAGTCGAGCGCGGCCGCCTGCGAGTGCACGAGGAACACCGTCGGCGGCGTGTCGTCGCGCAGCCCCGCGAAGCGGCTGTCGGCGACGACCCCGACGACGTCGAGCGCGTTCTTCTGCCCGCTCAGGCGCAGCCGCGATCCCGCCGCATCGCCGCGCGGCCAGAACCGGCGCGCCAGCGTCTCGTTGATCAGCACGGCCGGCGGCGATGACGCCGTGTCGCTGTCGGTGAACTCGCGTCCCCGCGCGATCGGGATCCCGAGCGTGCGGAAGTAATGCGGCGCGACGACGAAGAAGGCCACGCTCTTCGCCTCCTCGGGCGGCGCGCCGTCGACGCGCGCCTGGGTCTGATCCCCCTCGCCGCTCAGCGGCACGACGCTGCCGAGCGATGCCGACTCGACCCACGGCAGCGCGCGCACGCGCTCGAGCACTCCGTCATAGACCGCACGCACGCGCGCGGCGTCGTTGCGCTGCGCGACCGCGAGCTCCGCGGAGAGCACGCCGCGCGTATCGAAGCCGAGGGCCACGCCGCTCAGGTTGGCCAGCGTCACCGCGAAGAGCGTGGACGCGACCAGCAGGACCACCGACACCGCCACCTGCACCGACACGAGCACGCTCGTCACGCGATGCGTCCCGCGGTCCGTCGTCCCTCCCCGCCCGCGCAGCGCGCGCTGCACGCGCGACTCCGTGGCGGTCATCATCGGCACGATCGCGCAGGCGAGTCCCGCGGCGAGCGCCAGCACCAGCATCAGCGCCGCGGTCGCGGGAGTGATCGCGATCGCGGAGAGCGGTGTGAAGCGCGCGCGCAGGAACCCGAGGGCGAACGCCGCGAGCGCGAGCCCGGCGAGCGCGCCGCAGAGCGCGAGCAGCACCGACTCGAACGCCAGCTGGCGCGCCACGCCGCGCTGGCCGCCGCCGAGGATCGCGCGGACCGCGATCTCGCGCGCGCGTCCGATCGCGCGGCCGACGAACAGATTCGCGACATTCGCGCAGATCAGAAACAGCGCGCCGAATCCGACGATCGACAACACCGCCGCGATCGGTCCGGCGGCTCTGCGCGCGGACGGCGGAAGCGCCGCGCGCGAGATCGGCATCAACGCCACGCCGCGTCCGTCGTTCGTGTCGGGATACGCCTTCGCCAGGCGCGCCGCGAGCGCGGAAAGCTCGGCCTGCACCGCGTCCGCGGAAACGCCCGGCCGCGGCTGCGCGACCGCGTACACGCCCGCCCATCCACGCTTCTCGAGCAGGTTGTCGGACGCGATCATCAGCTGCGGCTGCATCATCATCGGCACGAACAGATCGGCCGGCTCCACCGCCATCGTGCCGCGGAAGGACGGCGGAGCGATGCCGATGACGCGGAAGGCGCGGCCGTTGATGCCGATGTCCTCGCCGATCACGTTCCGCCCGCCGAGGCGCGTGCGCCAGAACGCATCCGTCAGCACGACCACCGGCGCCGCATTCGGCACGCGGTCCTCGCCGGTCCCGAAGAAGCGGCCCTGCGCCGGCGTCACGCCGAGCGCTTCGAAATAGCCCGCCGACGCCAGGATCGCGCGCACGCGCACCGCCTCATCGCCGAGCAGCGCATACGCCGGCAGCGACTTCCACGCCGCGAGCCGCTGCAGCGTGCGGGTCTGCTCCCGAAAGTCGACGACGTCGCGGTACGAGAGCGGCGCGTTGCTCGAGCCGTCCTTCCCGGTCACCGCGAGCGCGCTCGCGTTCCGCGTCCCCGGCGCCGCGCGGAACAGCAGCGAGTCCACCAGCGCCGCGATCACCAGGTTCAACGCCATCCCGATCGCGAGGATCGCGATGACGACCAGCGAGAACCCGCGGTTCCGGACGACGCTCTGCGACGCCCAGCGAAGCTCATGTCCGATGCTCATGCCGCCCCCGCGGCGCAAGCGGGGTACCACTCCAGCCCGGCTCCGCAACTGCCTCAGCTGCTTTCGCTTGCGCGGACACGCCTCCGGCGCGCCGCACGCGCGGGTGTTCGATTTCGGGAAACGCGTGAACGAAAGCGGGCATACTCCAGCGCGTGAATGACGAGCTGCGCGAGCGGCTGGAGGCGTTTCTCAAACCGCTGTACCAGGATCTCGACGGGGCGTCGCGCGTCGCCGAGGTGGAGCGCATCGCACGGATCGCGCGCATGCTCTATGCGCCGCCGGCGCCGGACGACGCGCGCGCGTTCGAGCTGCTGCTCTCGTTCCACCGCCTCGGCCGCTGGCTCGACAAGGTCGGCAATCTCTCCCGCACGCTCCTCGGCGTGCAGGGCCTGCGCGAGGCGGAGCTGCGCCGCACCGCCGCGTCGATTCGCCGCCTCGACGACCCGCAGACCGATGCCGAGCGCGCCGTCGCCGCGGCCATGCTCCTCGACTCCGCCGGCGTCCGCGGCCTCACCGAGCACTTCGCGAGCGCGCGCCGCGAAGGGAACTCGCTGATGGACGTCCTCCGCGCCGCGCTCTCCGACGTCGCCGTCCCCGACTGGCTCCCGCCGCGCGCCGAGGAGTGGCTGCACGCGCGCCGCGAAGCGCGCCGCGAGGTGTGCAGGCGCCTGCTCGAAGAGCTATCGCTGGACGATTTGGGGTAGCGGTTGCGCGGTTGCGCGGTGGACTGTCATTCCGAGCGTCGCGAGGAACCTGCGCGGGTGGGGCGCGACGCATGGGCATCGCAGCACCACCCGAGCCCCGGATCCCTCGCTCACGCTCGGGATGACATCTGCCGCGTAACTGCGCAACCCTCACCTGACAACGCCACGGAGAAAACTATCGAGCAGGCGATAGAAAACCGCCGGCTGCTCGACCCACGGAAAGTGTCCCGCCTTCTCGATCATTTCCAGGCGCGAGCCGGCCAGCGCCTCGTGCACTTCCTGCGCGCTCTGCAGCGGATCGTGTTTGCCGTGGAGGATGAGCACCGGCACGTTCACGCGCTTCAGCGCGGGGCGCAGGTCGAAGCTGCCGGTGATCTGTCCGACGATCGGCCAGAACACGGCGTCGTTGAACGAGTCCTCGTGCAGCGCGTCCATGAATTCCTGCGCCTTGGCGCGGTCGTAGAAATACGGCGGCGTGCGCGCGCGCGTGATGTCGAGGATGGCGCGCTTGTGGTCCGTCGCGAGGCGCGCATACGCTTCCTTCACCTTCGCGCTGTCTTCCTCGGTCATCCGCGCCGTATGCGTCGCCGCGAAATTCGCGACCGTCGCGATCGTCGGCCCGCCCGCGTCGACGAGCGCCAGCGCGCGCACGCGATCGGGATGCTCCGACGCATACAGCATCGACAGGATCCCGCCCCACGAGTGGCCGAGGAGCGTGAGCTTCTCCTGCTTCAGCACGCGGCGCAGCGCCTCGACGTCCGCGACGAGCCGCCTGTGATCGAGCGTCGTCGCGTCCATCACCTCCATCCGCGACCGCCCCGTCCCTCGCTGATCGAGCAGGATGAACTGATAGCGACTCTTCAACCGCTCCGCGATCGGCCGCAGATACTCCGACGAGAACCCCGGCCCGCCCGAGAGCATGACGATGGGTTTGCCCCGGCCGATGATGTCGTAGTGCAACGTCACGCCGTCCTCGGTTTTCAGCGTGGCGGCGGATGCGGAGAGGGTCATGAGAACGCAGAACGCAGAGCGCAGAACGAAGAATTGAGAAAGGCGCATGTTTTCTGAATTCTACGTTCTGCGCTCTGCGTTCTGCGTTCATACTTAATCGCGTGCCCGACTATCTCCCCGTCCGCTGCCCGTACTGCGGCGAGCCCGCGGAGCTCGACGTCGAAGATTCCGGCTGGAGCCGCCAGTCGTACGTGCAGGATTGCCCCGTGTGCTGCCAGCCGTGGCAGGTCGAGCTCACGCGCGATGCGGATGGCGACTGGTCCGCGAGCGTACGGACCTCGGACGAGTGATGTGATCCGGGGAGGACGCGCGTGCCCTCAAACGAGTCCACGAACCACACACTCCGACACCATCGCTCTCACACGCCCGGTGGCATCCATCCCGAATGAAGCCGCCTATGCGCATTGGCCTGCTGACGCTCGTGGTCCTGCTGTCGCTTCCTCTCGCCGCGCAATCGGTCCGTGAAGTCACGACCGTCGAAGTCGTCGAAGTGCCGGTGTACGTCACCGATCACGGAAAGCCGGTCCCCGGCCTCACGCGCGAGAACTTCCGCCTTCTCGTGAACGGCAAGCCGCAGAGCGTCGACTATTTCGACATCGTCGATTTCGCGGGACTCTCGGCGGACGAGGTACAGAATCCGAAGCAGCGCCGTCTCTACTTCCTGCTCTTCGACCTCACCTCGGAGCCATTCACGATCCTGCGCGCGTGCACGGCTGTCGACGAATTCGTGCAGCAGGCCGGGCCGGCCGACATGTTCGCCGTCGCGACACTCGACAACAACCGCCTCAACGTGGTCGTTCCGTTCACGCGCAATCGCGACCCGATCCGGCGCGGAATCCGCAGCCTCAGGACGGAAACACGCGATCCGCTGCGCCTCACCGCGGACTCCCCGACGCTGACCGTGATGGAGAGTCCGCGCTGGAATCTCGGGGACGATGAGCTGGTCCGCAATTCACTCACCGAGATGATGGACGACCTCGGCGCCGAGCCCGAGCGTCGCCGCGTGGAGCACAGGATCGAATTGCTCGACCGTCTCGCACGGCAGCTCGCGCCGCTCGAGGGACACAAACACGTCGTCCTCTTCAGCACCGGCTTCGATGCCAAAGTCGTCCTCGGCGGCCCTTCCGCGCGGCAGCTCGTCGATGTGAGACAGGGACCGCTCCGTCCCATCACCGAACGGCTGCACCCCGCGCCACGTGGGGCTCCGAAGACCGAATCGAGACTCCTGCAGATTCTTGGAGAGATGAACACGCGCTACGCCGGCGCCTCGGTGTTCCTCGACGCGATCGACATCGCCGGCCTCCGCTCGACATGGGGCGGCGGCGGCAAGGAGGCGCTTTACATGCTCGCCCGCACCGGGCAGGTCATCGCGAACCGAAACGACCTCGCTGACGCAATCGGCGACCTCACCGACACCCAGCGCATCGTCTACGTCCTCGGATTCCACGCGCGAGCGGCGCGAAAGACCAACAGTATCCGCGTCCAGCTCGCGAATGTTCCCGGTTCGCCGCGCGTCTCGTATCGCCGATCCTTCTCGTCAGTCCCTTCGTCCGGGACGTCCGCGCTCTTCCTCGCCGATATCGTCGCGAACGACATCCCGCAGAACGGTCTCTCCGTCGCCGCAGCGATCGACACGGCGAAGCCGCGCACCGCCACGCTGTCGATCACGATTCCGGGCCGCGAGCTGCTCGCGTTCGGCGGCAATCGCGTCAGCGCGCAGGCGCTCCTCTATGTGTTTTCCGCCGCGGGAGCCGTCGCGTTCCAGGGGAAGGACATCGAGATCGATACGAAGCGCGCCGCGGGGCTCGAGGAGCTCGATATCGGATTTCGCAGGACATTCGAGCTCGAGCCCGGCACCTATGTCGCGAAAGTGCTGGTCCGCGTCATCGGCACCGACGTCCGCGGTTTCGCGCGCAGGGAGTTCACGGTCACGAACTGACGCCTTCGACGACGATCATGTTCGACCGCGCGCAGTGCTCGCGCACCTTCTTCGCTTCCGCATACTCCGGCGACGCGCGCCACGCCTTCGCCTGTTCGACGGAGTCGAACTCGAGGACGACCAGCCGGCGCGGCGTCCAGTCGCCGTCCAGCACTTCGCTGCGGCCGCCGCGGACGAGATAGCGCCCGCCATGCGCGGCGATCGACGCCGACGCGAGCCGCTTGTACTCCTCGTAGGGAACGGGATCGAACACCTCGATGTCGACGATGATCAGCGCAGCCATACAAATCCCCTTTGATCGTTCACCGATCTGACAAGACTCCGGACGCGCGGCAGTTTACCTTTCGCTGCAAAGGAGACACTGCATGAAACGACTGGCTCTGGTTCTCATCGTCCTCTTCACCGCGACCTCGCTCCTCGCCGGCGGCAATGGCAAGTCGTGTGACGCGAAGCACGCGAAAAGCGTCGAGCTCACCGGCACCCTCGCCCGCACCGGCGACGGCGACGACGCCAAGACCGTCTTCCGCGTCGCCGACACCGGCGAGAGCTACACGGTCTGCGAGAAAACGAAACGCTCCGTCCTCAACCTCGGCAGCGACCCCAACGCCAACCTCCGCATCAAGGGCAAGGTCGTCTCCTGCGGCGACGGCGGCGGCGAAGAGCTCGTGATCGAGTCGGCGAAGAAGATCTAGGAGTGCGGCAGCGCCAGCTGCCGCTCTGGACGGCCGCGGCACCAGCCGCGGCCGATCGCATTTCTACGAACGGTAGCAAAACGCGACGACTGAGTACCGCCGAGGTACACTCTTCTTCATGACAGCGTGGCTGCGATGCGACGTAAACCCCGGCATGTTCGAAGACGAAGTGGCGGTCTGCATCACCACCCTCGAAGGCAGCATCCTTTCGTTCTTCATGCCGGCCGATTTCGTAACGAGTTTCTCGGACGAACAAGCCATCTCCGTCGAAGTCGTCGATCGCAACGGCGAGTACGGTCTGGTCACATTGCCCCGGCGGAGCTTCGAAGGATCGAACGTCGCGAAGGTCCCAACGGGCGCTCTTCGGTTTGCATGATTCTGTCGAATGAAGGGATCCAGTCGGCGCTCGACGCCGGCGATCTGGTGATCACGCCCGAACCCGCTCCACGCCGTCCGGAACCTGGCCAGAGCTCATGTCCCTACGACACTTGTTCGGTGAATCTGCGACTCGGACCCCAGATCTCGATTCCCAAACCCGGGAGCTAAAATCGCGCGTCATGCGCGGACTCGCTCTCCTCACCCTCCTCCTCCCCACCCTCCTCGCCGCCGCACAGCCCGGCGCGGTATTGCCGGAGCGGGCGCGGGTCGAGGCGGTCAACACGGTGTTGAAAGACCGGCTCGACAGGCTGATGCCGGTGCTGATGCGCGAGACGGGGATCGACCTCTGGCTGGTCATCAATCGCGAATATGCCGAGGATCCGGTCTATCTCACGCTCGTCCCGGAGCCGGTGTTCGCGGCGCGGCGGTTGTCGATGCTCATCCTGCACGACCGCGGCGAGAAAGGGGTCGAGCGGCTCACGGTCAGCCGGTATCCGATCGCCGGTTACTACGAGGCCGTCTGGGAAGGCGGGAACATCGACGAGCAGTGGAAGCGGCTCAACGAAATCCTGCGCGAGCGCAATCCGAAGAAGATCGGCATCGACTACAGCCGCGACTGGGCGTTCGGCGACGGGCTGACGCACGGACTGCACGAGCGCCTCGTCGCCTCGCTCGATCCGGAGCTGCGCGGTCGCCTCGTCAGCGCGCAGGACCTCGCCATTCGCTGGCTCGAGACGCGCACCGAAGCCGAGCTCGAGACCTATCCGAGCATCGTCGCGCTCGCGCGCTCCGTCATCGCCGAAGCCTTCTCCGAAAAAGTCATTACGCCCGGCGTCACCACCACCGACGACGTCGCGTGGTACATCCGCCAGCGCTACGCCGACCTCGGGCTGCCGATCTGGTTCATGCCCTACGTCAACCTCCAGCGTCCCGGCGTCGCCTGCGCATCCGAGACCGCGTTCTGCGGCATCTCCGGCGTCATCAAACGCGGCGACGTCCTGCACACGGACGTGGGCATCACCTATCTCCGCCTCAACACCGACACACAGGAAATGGGATACGTCCTGCGCGCGGGCGAGACAGACGTCCCTGATGGCTTGCGCAAAGCGCTCACGACGGGCAATCGCTGGCAGGACCTGCTCACGCGCGAATTCGTGACCGGCCGCAGCGGCAACGAGATCTTCGCCGCCGCGCGCGCGGCAGCGCAGAAGGAGAACATCGCCGCCAGCATCTACAGCCATCCCCTCGGCTTCTTCGGCCACGCGCCCGGCACCATCATCGGCTTCTGGGACAACCAGGGCCCGACGCCCGTCCTCGGCGACTGGAAGCTGCGGCCGAGCACCGCGTACGCGATCGAAGGCAACGTGAAAGCCGCCGTGCCGGAGTGGAACGATCAGCTCGTGCAGATCAAGCTCGAACAGTCGGCGGTGTTCGACGGAAAGAAAGTGCATTACCTCGCGGGGCGGCAGACGACGTGGCATATCGTGCACTGATGGACCCGCGCGCGCGCAGCGGCAGGCTCGAGGACACGCCGTACGCGGCGATCCTGCTCTCGCTGGCCGCCGGCGAAACGAGCGCGGTGCTCGAACTGCGCCGCAATCAGCTGCAGAAGACGATCGTCTTCGACGCCGGATCGCCCATCGATTGCCGCTCGAACATCGCGACGGAGATGCTCAGCCGCTTCCTCGTCAGCACCGGCAAGCTGAAAGCGGCCGACGAGAACACCGCGCTGTCGGAGTCGTACGCGCGCGGCGTTCCGGTCGGCGAGGTGCTGATCGAGCGCAAGCTGCTGACGCCGACCTATCTCTATCGCGCGCTGCAGCAGAACCTCGGGCGCAAGCTGCTCGAGCCCTTCAGCTGGACCACCGGCACGTGGTCGATCTCGCTCGACGTGCCGCCGAGCAGTTCCGTGCTGCGCGTGAAAGTGCCGCAGCTGATCGTCACCGGCATTCAGAAGGTCGAGCCGCAGGAGCACGCCGACGCCGCGGTGGCGAACGCGCGCGGCGCGTATCTCTCGCTTACAGAAAATCCGCGCTTTCCGCTCGACGACGTCCGGCTGACCGCGAATCAGCAGAAGGTCGTCGACGCCGCGCGGCGCGCCGCCACGCTGGACGAGCTGCGCGCGTCCGGGATCGACGGCGACGATCTGAATCGCACGCTCTACGCACTGCTCCTCCTCGGCGCGATCGAGACTACCGACCAGCCGGTGCGCGAGCGTCCGAAGGAAGCGCCGCCGGTCGAGGCGCCGCCGCCTCCGCCGCCGGCGCGCGTCGATGCCGCAGCCGCGGAAGAAGTGATGTCCGCGTATCTGTCGTGTCGCCGCAAGGACGCGTTCGATCTGCTCGAGATCGCCGAGGACGCGGGGCTGATCGCGATCGTGAAGGCGTATCTCGCGATGTCGGAGCGCTTCCTCCCGTCGCGCTTCGACGAGCGCGCGCCGGACGGACTGCGCGAGAAGGCGCAGGACGTGTTCCTCGCGGCCGCGCGCGCGTATGCGGAGCTCGCCGATCCGACGCGGCGCGATACGCTGATTCGCAAACGCCAGCGGCTGCGCGAAGAAGCGGCGGCGACCGCGCAGGCCGGGCCGTCCACGCTCATCGATCCCGAGGCCCTGTGGAAGAGCGGACGGACGCTCGCCGCCGCCGGCAAACTGCGCGAGGCGCTGTCGTCGTTCGAGCTCGCCGCCGAATGCGACGCGCAGAACGGCACGTACGCCGCCGAAGCCGCATGGTGCCGCTACCGCCTCGGCAACTCACCGGCGAGCACGGCGATCAAGCTGATCAAGAACGCGATCCGCATCGATCCCACGTCGGGCGTCGCGCATCTCTACGCCGGCCAGGTGCAGGCCGCGCTCGGCAAGCGGCTCGAAGCCGAGGCGTACCTCGATCGCGCGGCGAGGCTGCTGCCCGGCGACCCCCGCCCCGCCGAGGCGATGAAACTGCTGCGCGTGCTCGATCGGTGACGGCCCCTCACCCGCCTTCGGCACCCTCTCCCCGCAAGCGGGGCGAGGGGAGTCACGAACCCCTTCTCCCCTTGAGGGGAGAAGGTGCGCGAAGCGCGGATGAGGGGCCGCTACAACTCCGCGGCCATGCGGTCCGCGAGTGCGGCGAGCGCGCGGCTGAATCCATCCGCGACGCTCGCACTCTCCAGCGACGCGATGTCGATCAAGATCCGCTCGTGATGCGCGATGTCGGACTTCCCGGTCTCGCGAACGATCCAGCGCGCGTCCAGCACGACCACGTTCTCCGGTCCCGCGGCGAATTCCTCGACCGCGACGTCGATCGCGCGCACCGCGCCGAGCGGCTTCGCCTGTCCGGGCAGGATCACCATCCCCTCCGGCAACCGCGACGCGAGATTGAACGCCAGCGTGTGCAGCACTGCCGGCTCGAGCGCGGCCGACCACTGCTGCGTGTTGCGCACGTCGAGCTGGTGATCCGCTTTGCGTACGACGATGTCGCGGCGATCGAATCCCGGCGGCAGTTCGAGTCCGTCGATGCCGACCGGGAGTCCGTGCGCGGTCACGGCGGTCCCGGGAATGCGCTCCAGCGAATAGAACGAGTTTTTCGTGCGCGAGAAAAACCCGCAGCCGGCGGCAACGAGTGTCATTCCGAGCAGAGCGAGGAATCCCCTGCGCATCACTTCGGCCTCCCCTTCAGCAGCGAGTCCGGATTCTCCTCGAGGTACGTCGCGAGCGCGCGCACCGCCTCCGCCGCGCGCGTCAGCTCCTTCACAAGCTCGCCGAGGTCGTAGTTCTGCCGCGCGCTGCTCCCCATCAGCTGCTCCGCGCGCTTCGCCGCCGCCTCGGCGGACGCCGCGGAATTGCGCAGGCTGTCGACGATCGGGCCGACGTTCTGACTCGCCGTCGCCGCCGTCGTCTCCACCGCCGACGCCGCGTTCTTCAGGCTCGCCAGCGACTGATCGAGCCGCTGCAGACTGCGATCGAGCACCGGATCGTTGATCAGCGTGTTGAGCCGCTGCGACGTGCTCCGCAGATTGCCCGCGATCTCCTCGATCGGCAGCGCGCGGATGCGGTTCGCGATGTCTCCGACCGCCGCGAGCGCGCCTTCGACGCCGTTGCCCGCCGATGCCGCCGGGATGATCGGCGGATCGTTCTCCACGACGAGGCGCGCGGTGTTCGGCTTCGCGACGGTCTCCAGCGACACGCCGCTCGCTCCCGGCAGCACGAGGCTCGTCGCCAGCGTGGCGCGCATGCCTTTGCGCACGAGGTTCTGCAGCGCGTCGTTCATCGTGCGCCGCAGCTCCTCGCGCGTCGTCGCGCCGCTCACCGGCAGCTCGAGCAGCCGCGGATCGATCTCCAGCGTCACCGGCGTCTGCAGGCTCGCGCTCGACGCGATATAGCGCAGCCGCACGTCGCGCACGCGTCCGACCTGCACGCCTTTCATCCGCACCGGCGTTCCGGGCGCGAGTCCGCCCACCGGCCCCGCGAAGAACGTGAGGTACGTGAGGTGCGGTCCGTCCGCCGCCGCGACCGCGGCCGCGCGCGAGTCGTACAACTGGAACCGCGTCCCTTCGGCCATCAGCGGCCCCGCGAGTACCTCGGGGGTGTAGAACGAAACGGGCGCGGTGAGCAGCGAGGACAACGACGTATCGCCCATCGACAGACCGCCGCCGGAGAGCGTGAGATTGAGTCCGCCGCCGCGCCAGAAGCGGGTGCTCTGGCGCACCTGTTCGGTGAACCGCGAGACCACGAACGCGTGGATCGACGTCACGCCGCGCTTCGCGTCGTACTCAGCGCCGAGGATGCGGCCGACGCGCATGCCCTGAAACTGTACCGGCGAGCCGATGGCGATGGAGCCGAGGCCGTGTGCTTCGAGGATGAAGGTCTTCCCTGCCTCGGGTGCGGAGAGGATCGGGGCGTACTCCTGCCCCGCGAACTCGCGCGTCTCGTCGCCTTCGCCCGGCGCGATGCCGACGTACGTGCCGGACAGCAGTCCGCCGAGGCCGCCGCCCTCGAGGCCGGGCTCCACGATCCAGAACCGCGTGCCCTTGCGCAGCGCGTGGTCCATGGTCGAGTCCATCGAGATCCGCACGACCACTTCGCCGAGGTCCTTGTCGATCGTGATCTTCTGCACCGTGCCGACCTTCGCGCCGCGGAATCGCACCGGGCTGTAGCGATCGAGTCCGCGCGCCTCGGCGAAGCGGACGGTGATGTCGCCGCCGCCGAATCCGTAGCGCACGATCAGCCAGCCGACGAAGAAGACCGCGATCGCCGGCAGGATCCAGATCCACGGATTCCACTTCGCGATCTCGACGCGCTCCTCGTGAGTCTCGGCGTCTTCCTTCATCGCGCCTCTCCCGCGGTCTTCCACATCAGCCGCGGCTCGAACAGCCGCACGGCCAGGATCA
>Ga0134123_10001743_pt1 | contig 14161 bp, 9 predicted proteins | sample KB303_FD_96460 | JGI IMG/M metagenome (GOLD analysis project Ga0134123, IMG submission 96460) | Terrestrial soil microbial communities without Nitrogen fertilizer from Kellogg Biological Station, Michigan, USA - KB3-0-3 | ecosystem: Environmental > Terrestrial > Soil > Unclassified ...
CCTTCGCACTTGACGGCTTCATGCATTGTTGGGTTTGCGCCGGGCAGTAAATGGCAATCGAAGGTTTGGCCCGAGGAGCGTTTTGCCGAAGTGGGCCGGCGATTGATTGAGTCAGAAAACATCTTCCCGATCGTTTTTGGTGGCTCTGAAGATCGTTCACTGGGCGACCGTCTTATCAGTCAGTGGGGACGAGGGGCAAATGCTGCGGGCCAGTTATCCGTCAGACTCTCTGCCGCGGCGTTGTCTCACTGCCAACTGTATGTTGGGAACGATACCGGGACTATGCATTTGGCGGCGGTGGTGGGTACCAAGTGTGTGGTGTTGATGTCAGCTCTCGACTGGCCCGGACATTGGAATCCGTACGGCGATGGTCACCGTGTCTTAAGGCGTTCGGTTCCGTGCGAAGGCTGCCTCTTACAAGTTTGCGATAAGGAAGGCTTGCGTTGTTTGAAGGAGATTTCCGTCGCAGATGTGATTGATGCGTGTTCAGAATTGCTGGCCGACCCGAAACCGCAGGCAACAACTCCATCGCTGGCTACCAGATCGTTACTTAACCATGTGTAGTATTTCCGGTGTCATTCAAAGAGGTATTGGATCGCGGAAGGCAACTGCCGTTGAACGGATGAATGCTGCGCTGCGCCATCGTGGTCCTGACGATAGCGGCTCTGTTGAGTTGAAGTCTGAAAGCGGCGAGACCATTGGTTACCTGGGCAACACTCGACTGGCAATCATCGACACTTCACCAGCCGGTCATATGCCGATGCACGATCCAGATACGGGCAACTGGATCACCTACAACGGCGAGACATACAACTTTCGCCAACTGCGCACAGAAATTGGCGACGAGTTTGGACCGTGGAGGTCGAATACCGATACTGAGGTTGTCCTACGTGCTTATCGAAAATGGGGTATCGAGGCGTTTGGAAAACTGCGTGGGATGTTTGCGCTCGCGATCTGGGACAACGCCAAACAGAAACTTGTAATCGCGCGTGATCGATTTGGAATCAAACCCCTCTATTACTACGTTGGTTCAAATGATGAAGCGCCGTCGCTTGTGTTCGCCTCTGAAATAAGGGCGCTGCTGGCAAGTGAGCAAGTGCCGCGAAAACTAAGCAACAGCGCAGTCAAATCGTATCTTCAGTTTGGATCGGTCCAGGCGCCGCTGACCATTATTGAGAACGTTCGGTCACTGGTGCCGGGACAATGTTTGACAGTTAGCGCAACGGCCTCATCGTCGTTCAATGTTGAGCTATTACCTTTTGCGATTCCGGCCGACAACCCTTTGCCGAAATCTCGCCCTGAAGCAAAGGCCCAACTGCGTACCATTCTCGAGGACTCCGTGCGGCATCACCTGGTCAGCGACGTGCCAATCGGTGTGTTTCTTTCAGGAGGAATGGACTCGAGCGCGATCGTTGCGCTGATGAGTCGAGTGAGTCCCGAACGACCGAATACGTTTAGTGTTGTGTTCAGTGAGCAACAGTTTAGTGAAGCTAGTCACTCGCGTGTGGTGGCGGAAAAGTTTAAGACGGATCATTGTGAAGTAGAGCTGAGTGAAACCGCGTTACTTGCTTCGCTGCCGCAAGCCATCGCTGCGCTGGATCAGCCGAGCATGGATGGCATCAATACCTACGTGGTTTCGAAAGCGGTGAAAGAGGCTGGTGTGACGGTCGCCCTATCTGGTTTGGGCGGAGACGAATTGTTTGGTGGTTATCCGAGCTTTCGTCGAGCGCTGACAGTCCAGGCGACGAATCGTCTGGCCAAACGACTGCTGAAGGTGGTTGCGCCAATTGGACAGCGAGCACAAAACGGATCCGCGCAACGAGATAAGTTCTGGCAGTTGGCGGCGGGTGATGGTTCAGCCGCGTCGGTTTACTCCATTAGTAGACAGTTGTTCTCAGATGAGACGGTCAAATCTTTAAGCGCTGCGAGTGACAACGGGCTTGGAGTCACACCTCATTCAAACGGTTACTCGGACACTTTCAACGCGATCTCAAAACTCGAGTTGGAAGGATATATGGCGAATACGTTGTTGCGGGACACCGATGCGATGAGCATGGCCCATTCGCTTGAGGTGCGAGTGCCGTTTGTCGATCCAGTCGTTGCGGAATTTGTTCTCGGGCTACCCGGTGCATGGAAAGTGAATGGCGATACGGGTGCGGTACCGAAACCTTTGTTGGCGGATGTGCTGACAGATTTGTTGCCAGGAGAGTTTCTTAAGAGAAAGAAAATGGGGTTCACGTTGCCGTTTGAAAAATGGATGTGTAGACATCTTCGAGAAGAAATCTCTTGTGCATTTGCTGACGACGATCGTCTGACAAGCGCAGGTGTTAAGCCGAAGGTCACCGCAGAGATTTGGCAGCGGTTTCTCCGTAGTCCAAAGGCGGTTGGTTGGTCACGTCCGTGGTCGCTCTATGTACTGGCGAAGTGGTGTGAGATTAATCAGGTGAGCTTGTGATTGACGTCTGCACAATTCGCGGCTCTGCCGCCTTCCGTGCGGAAAGCCTCTGGCTTTCCGTTTGTCGCTTAGAAAAGGAGAGGCTCCGCCTCGGGCGGCGGAGCCGCCAAAAGAGTAGCGGACTTGACGGAAAGCCAGAGGCTTTCCGCACGGGAGGCGGCAAAGCCGCGTAACCCCCCAGCAATTCAAATCGTCATTAGCCATCCCAAGTTTCATTTAGTTATCAACGAGTGAAAGTAGTTATCAATAGTTATCTTCTAGTGACGGTGGTTATCAACCTGTGAAAGTTCTCCACGTCATTCCCTCAGTTTCAGATCGTTCTGGTGGTCCCGCACAGGCAATCTTTCCAATGTGTCGCGCACTTCAAGAGCAAGGCGTCGAGATTCGGCTGATCACTACGACTGATGGTGTTGATCTGAACGGAACAGCATTAGGCACGCCCGTCGACTATAAGAACGTTACAACCCAGTTCTTTCCGGTGCAGTGGGGAGAGTCGTTTAAGTACTCAAAACCGATGGCCTCCTGGCTCGACGACAACGTCGGGCAATTTGATCTGGTTCACATCCATGCAGTCTTCAATCATGCGTGCGTTGCAGCTGCCCGGGCGTGTCGGAAACATCATGTGCCCTATGTCGTTAGACCGTTGGGAACTCTGGATCCGTGGGGTATGAGTCAGAAGCGTCTGATGAAAACGACTTTCTGGCATGTCAGTGGTAAACGAATGATGCGGGGAGCCTCTGCTGTTCATTACACCACCAGGGCTGAGAAGCAAGGAGCCGAGGAATTGTTGAGTCTGAACCACGGCCACGTTGTTCCGCTCGGCATCGATCTGGAAATTGTCGATGCTCTACTAGATCAACAAGGAGCGACGCAACCTCCTGCTCAACCATATGTGTTGGTGCTATCGCGTCTGCACCCCAAGAAACGGTTGGAGGTGCTGATCGACGCTTTCCTGAAGGTGGTCGAACAGCCAGAATTTCGCGAATGGCGTCTCGTGCTCGCGGGAGATGGGCCAGCCGATTACGTAGCAGTATTACGAAATAAAGCGTCGTCCGAACCGGCCAGAGAGTACGTCTTGTTTCCAGGTTGGCTCGATGGGGAAGCGAAAAAACTCTTTCTTCAGCGCGCCTCCGTGTTAGCTCTTCCTTCTCATCGAGAGAATTTCGGCCTGTGTGTAATGGAGGCATTAGCGTGTGGAATTCCAGTGATCGTAAGTCCACAGGTGAATCTTTCTGAGGCGATTGAGGCAGCGGGTGCTGGTTGGATTGTAGACCTCGACCGGGAAGATCTAACGGCAACGTTGAGAGAAGCGCTCAGTTCAGAGGCAGAGCGTTTGCAGAGGGGCAAAGCTGGCAAGGAGATGTCCGCCCGATTTACCTGGCCGCAAGTGGCGTGCGAAATACTCGATATGTACGCGAAAGTGTTGACGACAAACTAATGCTCGATCAGATCACACCGCTAATTCTCACTTACAACGAGGCGCCGAATCTCGAACGAACCCTGCGGCAGCTGAGTTGGGCGAAGGACATCGTCGTTGTTGATAGTTTCAGCGATGATGGGACGACGAGGATTGCTTCCGGTTATTCGCAGGCGCGCATCTGTCAGCGAGCGTTTGATTCGCATCGCAACCAATGGAGCTTCGGTCTGCACGACACTGGAATTAAAACACCGTGGGTGCTGGCGATGGATGCTGACTACGTACTCACGGATGAGTTGATTGCCGAACTTCAAGCGTTGAATCCCGAATCTACAGTCAACGGCTACCGGGCCGACTTCGTCTACTGTTTGAATGGTAAGCGTCTTCGCAGTGGCATTTATCCTTCGGTCACGGTGCTCTATCGAACGGCGTCGGCCGAATACATTCAAGATGGTCATACGCATAGGGTGCGGATCGATGGCAATGTCGGCCATCTGCGGTCAAAGATTCTTCATGACGATCGCAAGCCGCTAAGTCGTTGGCTTCGTTCACAGGTGAGTTACGCGGAGCTCGAGGCAAAGAAACTGTTGGCGTCCAGAACTGAGCCGCTGAGTGTCAACGATCGGTTAAGAATGTGGAAGGTCATTGCGCCGAGTGCAGTTCTTCTCTACTGCCTAATCATTCGTGGTGGTTTACTCGATGGCTGGGCGGGTTTGTTTTATGCGTTTCAGCGCGCGATGGCGGAGTTGATCTTGTCGCTGTTTTTGATCGAAGCGCGACTAACTAAACGAGAGATACCGAGTGGCAATGAGGTCAGTACCGTAACGCGGTAGCGTAGGCTTGATTGTGTGGTGCGTGCCGAGCCGACGCTACCGCACTGCGGTACAGACCTCATTGCCACCTTGAAGCACTAGATAACAACTAACTCGAAACACACTAAATGATCATACTGGGTATTAATGCGTATCACGGGGATGCGGCGGCGGCGATTATCAAAGACGGAAAGTTGATCGCTGCGGTCGAAGAAGAGCGTTTCAATCGTTTCAAACACTGCGCCGGTTTCCCGATTGAGTCGATCAAATACTGTCTGTTGACCGCAGGTGTCACAATTGAAGATGTCGACCATGTTGGCATCTCACGAGATCCCTCCGCACACCTACACAAGAAGGTTTTGTTTGCAGCGACGCGAGCGGCGAAGCAGGCGGTAGGAGGAAGAAGGCAGGAGGCAGTAGGCACGATTGATGATGGAGACGTTGGTGGAGCGAGCGTCAATGGCGGCAACGCCAGCAACGGCAACGGCGCTGGGATCTTTTCACAGATCAAGGACCGGTTGGGAAATGCGGCGAAGGTTCGGGACTTAAGAGACGAGCTCGCGCGGCAGCTCAACATCCCTAAGAGCAACATTCGAGCTCAGTTTCATAATGTCGAGCATCATCGCGCGCACCTCGCGAGTGCGTTCTACGTGTCGCCGTTTGAGAAAGCCGCACTGCTTTCGATCGATGGCTTTGGCGATTTCATTTCGACGATGTGGGCAGTGGGGGAGGGGAACTCAATCGATGTACTGGGCCAGGTGGAGTATCCGCATTCGACGGGTATCGTTTATACAGCCACTACGCAATTCATCGGGTTTCCTCATTACGGAGACGAAGGCAAGGTGATGGGTCTCGCGCCGTACGGTCGTCCGCGTTTCATCAACGAGTTTCGAGAAATTATTCGGACCGAAGAGAACGGTCAGTTTCGATTGAACCTCGATTACTTTCGTCATCATGCTGAAGGGGTTGACATGACCTGGGACCAGGGTTCACCGGTTATCGGGCGAATCTTCTCCGACGAGTTTGCCCAAACTTTTGGTCCGGCACGCCAGCAGGGAACAGCGCTGACCGATCGAGAACGCGACATCGCGGCAAGTTTGCAGCTTCGTCTTGAAGAGGTTGGATTTCATGTTTTGAATCACCTGCACGACAAAACTGGGCTGACTGATCTCGGTCTCGCCGGCGGTGTTGCATACAACTCGGTGATGAATGGCAAGATTCTTCTGAACACGCCGTTCAAGCGTATGTTTATTCAACCCGCGGCCGGCGACAGTGGAACTGCGCTGGGTGTTTGTTATCAGATCTACAACGGAATCCTTAACCGGAATCGTGGCGAGGTAATGGAGGGTGCTTATACAGGTCCCCAATTCTCAAACAATGAAATTCGAAAGGCACTGGAGTCTAGTAACATCGGATTTGAAGAGTATAGCGATGAAGAAGTGACGAAGCGCGCGGCCCGGGACATTGCTGATGGTTTGGTTGTCGGTTGGTTTCAAGGTCGCATGGAATTTGGTCCGCGTGCGCTTGGGAATCGATCGATAGTTGTCGATCCGCGGCGCGCCGACATGAAAGATATTCTCAACGATCGAATCAAGAAACGTGAACCGTTTCGCCCGTTTGCCCCGTCAATTCTGGAGGAGCGGGTGGGCGACTACTTCGAACAGACGCATCCTGCACCGACGATGTTGATGGGGTATCAGATTAAAGAAGAGAAGCGTCTGGAAATCCCCGCGGTCACCCACGTAGATGGATCGGGTCGTTTACAAACGGTATCGCCAACAGTGAATGACCGTTACTATCGGTTGATTTCCGAATTCAACCAACTGACCGGTGTACCTGTTATTCTTAATACTTCGTTTAATGAAAACGAACCGATAGTCTGCACGCCGCAGGAAGCGATTAATTGCTTCCTTAAAACGCGAATGGATGTCCTATACGTTGGCAATTGTGCGGTTCGGCGAAGGTAGTTTCGAGTTTCAAGTTTCTAGTTTCAAGTTAAAATGCTCACAACGCCAGTCTCACAAATAGGAGGAAGTCCCATGGCTACTTTTAAGAACTTCGAAGAAATTGAGTGTTGGCAGAAATCTCGTGAACTCACCCGCAAGATTTATCAGGCGTCGAACAATCGCGGATTCACAAAAGACTTTGGGCTAAAAGATCAGATTCGCAGGGCTGCCGTCTCGGTCATGTCAAACATTGCTGAGGGCCACGATCGTAGTGGCACTGGAGAGTTCATCCAGTTTCTGGCAATAGCAAAAGGTTCAGCAGCGGAAGTCAGATGTCAGTTATACGTGGCGCTTGATCAGGCGTACTTGACTGAATCTGAATTCCAAGAGCTTTCGGGACTTGCCGCCGAGTCGGGTCGAATGATCGGTGGCCTACTCAAGTATCTTCGCAGCTCCAAGTACAAAGGTACTAAGTACAAATCGGAACAATAACAACATCTCAAACTTGAAACTTGAAACTTGAAACTTGAAACTCGAGACTAAACTATGCGTATTTTGATTACTGGTGGCGCGGGGTTCATTGGGTCCCATTTGAGCGAGCGATTGTTGGGTGAAGGGCATGAGGTTCTTTGCCTCGATAACTTCTTCACGGGTCGTCGCGAGAACATCATGCATCTGCTCGACAACCCGAGGTTCGAGCTGATTCGACACGACGTCACCGAACCGATCCTTCTTGAAGTGGATCAAATCTACAATCTGGCCTGTCCCGCTTCGCCGGTTCACTATCAATACAATCCGGTGAAAACGGTAAAGACAAGCGTGATGGGCGCAATCAATATGCTGGGCCTTGCGAAACGTGTGCGGGCACGAATTCTACAAGCATCGACTTCCGAGGTGTATGGGGACCCGTTGCTTCATCCTCAGAAGGAAGACTACTGGGGCAACGTTAATCCGATTGGTTTGCGGTCCTGCTATGACGAGGGAAAACGCCTGGCTGAAACGTTGATGACCGACTATCACCGACAGAACAAAGTGGATGTCAGGATTGCTCGCATCTTCAATACCTACGGACCGCGTATGTTGGAAGATGATGGACGCGTGGTCTCGAACTTTATCGTCCAAGCATTGCGTGGCGAACCACTGACTCTTTACGGCGAAGGTCAGCAGACGCGCTCCTTTTGTTACGTAAGTGATTTGTTGGAAGGTCTGATTCGCTTGATGAATACCGCCGATCTTCATCAGCCGGTCAATCTGGGTAACCCCGGCGAGTTTACAATCAAGCAGCTAGGCGAAGAGGTGATGAAGATTGTTGGAAACGATTGCGGCTTCACTTATCTGCCGTTGCCGGAGGACGATCCACGCCAGCGCAAACCTGATATCACTCGAGCGCAAACGGTGTTGGGCTGGAACCCGACAATTCCATTACATGAGGGTCTCACGAAAACGGTGGACGACTTTAAGAATAGATCTCATATTTAAGATCTCAGATAGGCCGGCGGAGAACAGACTTCAATTTGAGATCTGATCCCCCCACTTTCCTTTGCGCATTCTCCTCCTGAACCAGTGTTTCTATCCTGACGTAGTTGCTACGGCTCAGCACCTCACTGATCTAGCGCGGGGACTTACTGATCGTGGACACGAAGTCACGGTGATAACAAGCGACCGAGGCTACGACGATCCGAGTAGACGCTTTCCCCATTCCGAAGTTTGGAAGAGCATCAAGATTATTCGTATTCGCGCTTTGTCGCTGGGAAAAGAGACTAAGTTAAAGCGGGCTCTGAATTTCGGTAGCTTTCTGTCCGTTTGTGCTTTGCGTTTGCTCACACTACGGCGCTTCGATGTGGTAGTTGCGCTTACTTCGCCACCGTTAATTTCCTTTCTTGCCGCCCTCTTTGTCGCCATCAGGGGCGGCCGCTTTTGTTTCTGGGTAATGGATTTAAATCCCGATGAAGCGATTGCGGCTGGATGGCTAAAAGAAAACACGCTCACCGCGCAGTTGCTAAAGCGAATGCTCAATTACAGCTTGCGACGTGCTGAGCGAACGATCGTTCTTGATCGGTTTATGAAGGACCGAATTCTAAAGAAGGGAATTGGCGAAGACCGAATTAGTGTTCTGGCACCATGGTCCCATGACGATTCAGTGAGCTACTCCCCTGAAGGGCGCGCAGCATTTCGTCGTACCCACAAGCTGGATGGAAAGTTTGTGGTGATGTACTCCGGAAATCATAGTCCTTGTCATCCACTCGACACGTTGTTAGACGCAGCACTCAGTCTGTCGTCCAAACCGGAATACTTGTTCTGCTTCGTTGGGGGCGGCAGCGAACAGATCAAGGTGAAGGAGTTTGCCGAACGTCACCGGCTCGGCAACATCGTTTGTTTACCTTACCAACCGCTCAACCAGTTGTCCGGGTCGCTGTCAGCCGCCGACCTTCATGTGGTTGTGATGGGCAATAATTTTGCGGGCATCGTTCACCCCTGCAAGATCTACAACATCATTACCATCGGTGTACCGACGCTTTACATCGGACCGCCTCAAAGTCACGTAGCAGATCTCGCAGCCGACATGTGTGCGAACACGATATTCACCGCACATCATGGAGATCATGAGCTTGTAGTCAAGCAAATCATACAAGCGTCAGCGCAGAAAGAACTCGGCAGCGAATTAGTCAACGAACCAGTCTTACCGATTAGGCATTACCGCTTTTCAAAACACGCTTTGTTACCTCAGATGATCAACTTGATTGAGTTCAACCAAACTAACGGCGCGCAGGTCCCACAAGCTGTAGCGGAGCTCCGTTAGACGACGAAATCAATCAGGTCTTAGCCCAGACGTCTCAGCCCCCGGAGGTAAACCCCCTTTGAATACCTATTTTGCCTTGTTTCTAATGTCGACGATGGCGTCGTTGATTATCACGCCATTGATCAGACGCTTTTGCGAGAGGTTTCAACTACTCGATGTGCCAGTAGACGGCCGTCGCGTTCATAGCAAAGCTATACCGCGACTGGGTGGTGTAGCGCTTTACCTCTCCTGCGCCATTGCGCTCATGACCCTACCGTTACTCGACAACTTACTTACCAAGTCACTCAACAGAACAGACCTGTTTCTGACATTCCTGCCAGGTAGTTTGGTTTTCTTGTTAGGTGTTTACGATGACCTCAGAGGGACAAATGCAGTTGTTAAGTTTGTTGCTTTGGGAATGATCGCCAGTCTGTTCTTCTCGATGGGTGGGCGGGTGGATGCTTTGTCAGTGCCTTTTGTTGGTTCCGTACACCTGCCATCGATTGTCTCGTATGTGGTCACGGTCTTGTGGCTGGTCGGGATTGCAAATGCGTTCAACCTAATTGATGGCATGGATGGTTTGGCCTCCGGCGCTGCTCTGTTTGCGTCGCTAGTGATTTTGGTTTTGTCAGTTACGCAGACCCGGCCGTTGATGATTGTGGTCGCTCTGGTTCTCTGTGGTTCACTGGCGGGATTTCTTCGTTACAACTTTAGCCCGGCATCGATTTTCCTCGGTGATTCGGGTGCGTTGTTTGTTGGTTTTATGCTCGCCTCGTTATCAGTACAAGGCACTCAGAAGGCGGCGACCGCCGTAGCCGTGGTCGTGCCAATTCTCGCTTTCGGATTTCCAATGGTCGACACCATGATGACCATGGGAAGAAGACTGGTGAGTCGTCGTCCCATTTTTGAAGGCGACAATGAGCACATCCATCACATGCTGCTGGCACGCGGTTGGTCACAACGCAAAGCGGCACTTGTGCTCTACGGTGTTTGTGCTTCTTTTGGTTTGGCCGCAGTAATTTTCCCGGCGACGGGTTCGAAGACAACGGGCGTTGTTCTGTTTGTAATTTCCGTTGCCGTAATTATTGCTGTCGGACATTTGCGCTATCACGAGGTTGATGAAATCCGAGCGGGAGTAAGACGCACGGTCGGGGATCGACGACTCAGAGTAGCGAAGAACATCCAGGTGCGACGCGCTGCGCGAGCGTTAGCCAAGGCTTCTGATCTTCATGATGTCTTTGACGCTATTCGTCACATGCTGGAGTTTGGGGAATTTACTTTTGCGAACGCTCAAGTTGGCCAGGCCGGATATGCGGAGATAAACGAAAAAGCCTTTGCCGCCAGCCAGCATCGCCATCCAAGACAAGAACTGGAAATGCGAAACGGACGTGTCTTTTGGTCCTGGCTAGGAGAGGGCGGGGAACCCGACGACAGGCTTCGGGCTCGGTCGTCATGGTGCTTTCGAATGCCATTGGTTAAGGACGGAATAGACTGGGGCTGGTTGAATTTCTATCACAATCTCGAGGGTGAATCGTTGTTGGTCGACACGAACTATCTGTGCAACTTGTTCCTCAAAGAGTTCACTGAGGCAGTCGCCAGAATTATGAAGGCTCATGAAGCGCCCTCACTTGCAAGAGAGATATCGATGGAAGTTATCGCAGATGAGATCGGCAGCTGATGTCGCAATCGATAACAGCCGACTTCGCGATGGGTGCTGAAAGAACCACTAGCATCAGGATCGCTCGCCTTCTTAACAGAGTCGTCTTTGTGAGTCTGTTGGTGCTGTTGGCCGGAAGCGCCATTCCGTACGGAACTGTAGAACCGTGGTGGAAAGCAGCGTTCGTATGTGGTGTTTTCACCATTTGTATTGTCGCGATTGTTGAAAGTCTGCTGAGTCGTGAGAGTCGAATCGGCGGTTCGCGCGGCGTTTTGCTGGCGATGCTGTCGATGGCGGCGTTCGCGTTTGCGCAGACCATAAGGCTGCGAAGTGGCAATGCCGATCCAGCTATTTCAGCGCTCAATCCGTGGAACGCGATAAGTGGCGATCCCTATCAGACACGGTTCTTTGCCTTTCAACTGCTCGCGCTAACCGCCTGCCTCTTGATGTTGTATCGCTACTGTGCAACCGAGAAGCGAATCAACGTGTTGATTCATGTAGTTCTCGGAGTCGCTGTTGCTAGTGCGTTCTTTGGGATTCTCCGCCAGACGGCTCAGCTTCAACCTGGCTTCGTATTACCTCGAACGATGCCTGGTCAGGGTTATGGCCAATTCATTAACAAGAATCATTTTGCTTTGCTAATGGAGATGGCGCTGGGCCTCGGGTTGGGAATAGGTCTTACGCGAGGCCTTACGAGAGAGCGAGTGCTTAGCTACGTTGCGCTGTTGATACCGATTTGGATGGGCCTGGTGCTTTCGAATTCGCGGGGTGGAATACTGGCGATGTTGGCCCAGGTAGTTGTTGCGTCACTTTTGTTGACGAGCGGTAAGGTTGGTTATGGACACGCGCCGGCGGCCTACAGATTCTTACGATCCAAGCTAGTCCGCGTGGTTCTATTAATCTGTTTGGTCGGAGTGATTTTGGTTGGCGCGGTCTGGGTTGGGGGCGACAAGCTCGTAAGTAGCTTTGGCAACGCCAGTACAGAAATTTACCCAGGCTCAACCGGTCTTCGAGGAGGGGCCACAAGAAATGAGATCTGGCGAGCAAGCTGGAAGATGTTCACAGCGCATCCAGTGCTCGGTGTTGGAATGGGTGCTTACTGGGTTTCGATCACGGCCTATCACGACGCCTCCGGTGTCATGACTCCACAGGAGGCTCATAACGACTACCTTGAACTTTTAGCTAGCGGTGGCTTGGTTGGCTTGGCGATCGGGATTTGGTTTGTCGTATCGCTGTTTCGCGCCGTTCGAGTAAACCTGGCTTCGGAGAATCGTTTTCAGCGGGCGATCTGTTTTGCTGCAGTGTTGGGAATGACCGGGGTAGCTGTTCACAGCCTGGTAGATTTTGGATTGCACTTGCTGGTCAATGCGTTTGTATTTTTGGTTCTTGTAATGTTGGCAACGAAGAGGCTCGATGTCCAAAGTTAAGAGATTGAGAATGAGATCAACTGCAAGCATTGGGTGGCTGATGGTTTTCTCAGTCACCACATTGCCTCTGTTCCAAACTGCTGCTTATTTCCTGCCGCAGGACATTGGCGGGTCGGGCGCATTCCAGGGCCAAGACATAATGGGTGGCGCCGCGGTTATCTTTAAACGACCAGCCCGAGTTCGGGACCTTGTGGGCGGCGCAGCCTCGCTGCTTGTAGTAAAACGACAACCGAAGCCCTCCAGACCTGTCGAAGTTGCGCGGAATAATCCACCACGTAGGCCCAACACGAGAACAGGGGAAACGGATGTCGTTGCCAGTACGCGAGTTTCTGATAGTGATCAAGCTGAAGCGTTCAAGAATCAAGGCAACACTTTTTACGATCTGGGCCAGTTTGCTCAGGCGGTCGAGGCTTACCAAAACGCTCTGAAACACGCGCCGCAGGATCCGGTTATTTATAACAACCTTGGGGCCGCATACTTCAGTCTCAACAAGGGCAACGAAGCGGCGGAGGCGTTCAAGAAGTCGGTCTCGCTAAAGACAGACGATCCGGATGCTCATTTCAATCTCGGTATCGCGTATAGCTCGATCGATAAGTTTGAAGAGGCTCTGACTGCTTTCAAGCAGGCAGTTGCGCAAAAACCTGATTGGGCCGACGCACAAAATGCCCTGGGAGACGCATACTTAAGTTTGAATAGATTTGCCGAGGCTGCCGAGGCTTACGAAAAGACGGTTCGGCTCCAACCAAACGACGCCACAGTATTCAGTAATCTTGGCTACGCCTATGATCGACTTGGCAAAGAAAACGAATCGATAGCCGCACTCCGTAACGCAGTTCGCTTAAAAGCTGACGACGGCGTTGCCTATAACAATCTTGGCGCGAGTCTTTATAAAGCCGGGAGATACCAGGAAGCTATTGAGGCGTTTGGTAACGCGGTGAGGCTGAAACCGAACGATGCTGAATCGCTCAACAACTTAGGGGCGGCTCACTACGTTGTGGAGCAGTACCCACAGGCGCTTGAAATTTTCGTCAGAGCAGCGGCAGTTAAACCTGACTCGCCCGAATTTCAATACAATCTTGCGAACGCGTACTACATGACCGCGAAGTATGCCGACGCCACGACGGCCTACAGGAACGCCCTCCAAATCAAACCCGATTACGTGGATGCAAGAACTAATTTGGGGAGTTTGTTGATAGCTCTCGGCGATTACCGACAAGCTATTACTGAATTGCAAGACTCGATTCAGAGGCGTCCGAATAATCCAGTGTCGCAGAACAACCTCGGTTTCGCTTTTGCAAAACTTGGAGAAACGGTCGATCCGCAGTCCGCTACTGAGAACTATCGCAAGGCAGTTGAAGCGTACAAGGAAGCCCTGAGACTGAATCCTGACTATATCAAGGCGTTAAATAACTTGGGCGCAGTCTATAACAAGTTGGGCCAGTATCCGGAGGCGGTTGAAGTGCTACAGCGAGCGGTTAAAGGGAAGCCAGCGTTTGCTGAAGCCCATTACAACTTGGGAACTGCGCTTTACGGACGGGGCCAGTTCAATGAAGCCATCGCACCCTTACAACAGGCGGTGAACCTGAAGCAGGATTACTTCGAAGCCTACAATAGTTTAGGGGCAGCTCTTTATAGGGCCCAGCAATTTGATCGGGCTATTGAGGTATA
>Ga0134123_10001744_pt1 | contig 14160 bp, 7 predicted proteins | sample KB303_FD_96460 | JGI IMG/M metagenome (GOLD analysis project Ga0134123, IMG submission 96460) | Terrestrial soil microbial communities without Nitrogen fertilizer from Kellogg Biological Station, Michigan, USA - KB3-0-3 | ecosystem: Environmental > Terrestrial > Soil > Unclassified ...
GAGCCTGTATAGCCACGTCGATCCATCAATACGGACCGCCTACGTGTTTGTTACGGAAGGTCCGATGGGAGACTGGGAGGCGGCGTACCGCTTTTTCCAGAACCTCCACCTCAGAGACGTCGACTATCCGGACGGCATCGCTCTCGCGCTCGATTCTCGTCGAGCTTTCGCCGTAGGACGGCGACGCTTTACTGAGCGTCGGCTCTTCAATCACGCCGTCCGGCTTGTCGTTGGGAAGAGAGCAACGAGTGAGGAGCAGTTCCGGGTCTGGCAGCTGCTGCGCGACTTCCATTTCGAGGGCGAGCGAGACCATGCAGCCCTTGTTCTGAAGGTTCATCGGGCACTCATGAACCACGGCGTCGCCCTTGGGGCCCTGGAGCACAAGAGACAAGAGCTGATTGGCGACCTGTTAGGTCGCGCGGGCAAAGGAAGTGTTCGGCTCGACGCCGCGCGTTTCTTTCGGGAGCACGGGCTCACCGATGTCAGCCTGGTTCGCTGGGTCGACATTCACGCGCGCGCCCGTCGCTATCTTCTCGAGGACTGTCTCACTGTGTTCGGCTATAGCCGCGATTTGGACGTCCGAGAAGATGGGGGCGCGAGCTCGATCTTCGTGGCTGGCCCCGCTGCCATGGATGCCGATATACCCACGGCAAGGGAAGTCGTCGGCACCTCTTCGGCGATTCTCCTCGCCGGAGATAGTGGTATCGGCAAGAGCTGGCAGCTCTATCGTCTCGCCCACGACCTCGCCAAAGCCGATCAGCTAACACTTCTCATTCGGGCCGCCGGGGACGTCAGCTCAGATCTCCAAGTGGCTGCTGCCACATTCTGCCGCGAGATATGGGGGACCGCTTCGCTTCACTCCCTGCGAGACGTTGCCATCCTGGTCCGCCGGGAGCTGCCAAGGCTTCGAGATCCGTGGCTCACGCTTTTGATCGACGGGGTTGAAGATGAGCCCCACGCGCGCAGCTTGCTCGAGTATCCCTGGCGGGAGCTCGGCATCAGAGTCGCTCTCACCTCGCGAAAGAGCTTCGCCGGTCCTCTGGGCACGCAGGTCGTAGCCGTTCAACCGTTCACCATGGCTGAGCTTTCGGCGTACCTGAAGAAGCGGCTGGGGGTGCCCTGGCTCGATGACCTCCCAGAGTACCTGTGGAGCCAAATGAAGGTGCCGCTCTTTGCGCGACTGTTCTGTGATCGGCAAGGTGAGGGTGTTACGTGGCGGCCCGCAAGCGAGTATCAGGTCTTCGAGCAAGCGTGGCTGCAGCAGACGGCTAACGCGCGCTTGGCGGCCTCGGCAGTAGCCCATCTTGCCGGGCGGCTGGCCCAGGATCGTGTCTACCCTTGGCCAATGGCCGCCTTGCGTACGGCCGGTCTGAGAGATGCCGAGATCGAGCCCCTGCTTCGGTCGGGATTCCTTCGTCTCACGAGCAACGGTCGCGCGGTCGAGATATGGCACGACCGCTTGCTGAATTGGGCGGTAGCTGAGGGTCTTGTCAGCGCCCTTCGTGGCGGCGACGCCACGATCGATACGGTCATCGCGCGCGCATTGAGGGAAGAGGAGCTTCCGCCCGCAATACGTCGCAGGCTGGGGTACGTGGCAATGGATACGCTGTGGCTCCTTGCTACGCCCGAATTCGAGCTCGATGAGCCTGTTCGCCGGTTTGTGGCGGCCTTCGCCGCGCAAGATCGGCACACGTTCCGACGCAACCTTCCGACACTCGGGTCGCGTATTGCACCGCACCTCTTCGCGTTACTCGAAGGTTCCGACGCTGAGGATGAGGAATGAGCAATCTCTACGCGGATGTCCTAAGACGCCTTGACGATCCGGGGATCGGCGACCGCGCAGTCCAGCTGCTTCGCAGCTCCAAACCGCGAGCACAGAAGGCCGCGGTAGAGATCCTCATCGACAAGCCATCCGCCGCTGCGCTCGACAGGTTATGGGAGCTTCGTTGCGCACTCGAAGGCGACGATGAGAGATTCTTCCTGCGTATGCAGGTCGACGAAGCTCTCGCTACCTGCGTCAGACTTGACCCCGAGTGGCTCCAACGCGCGATCGAGCGCGCGGATCCCGGCCGTGAGCCCTTCACCGCCCTGATCTTCCTGTTGGGGCAGCTCGGCGAAGTCGAAGCTGGAGGGCGCATTTGGGCTGAAGTGCGAGACACAGTCTTCAGGAAGGCTCCAGATAGCGACAAAGCAAAGCGCGCGCTCGCCAATGCCGTCGAGACCTTCGGTGACCATGAAGCGCGTTCTCGCGTATCGGACTGGGTCACCGCAGCCGACGATCTCGCCGCGCCAGCTGCTTTACGGGCCCTGGAGTTACTCAGCCCCGAAGAGGCCTTGGACGCGCTCGAGAAGGCGCCGATCGACACGTCTTTAGTTTTCGGCCGTTCTTGGTGGCTGCCTCAGTTTCTCGCCTTCCAATATGAGCGCACTTCTGAGATCTTGTATCGAAAGATCGAGTCGCATGAGAAGCCGTGGCTCGCGGCTGGCGTATATGACCATCGCGAGAACCTGGTTACGGCGCAGCTCCTGGACCTGCTGCTTGACGTCACCGGCAGGCTGCTCGAGACGGCACTCGCGGAGCCTCGGCCCGAGAACCGGGACCCGCTTTACCGGCCCTTCCACTTTTTAGCTGACGTCTCGCGCCTCGATCTCTTGGCGCGGTTCGAGGCGCGACGAGGAACTCGATTTGAAGAGGCGCTTACCGACTACTTGATCCGTCAAGGCCCCAGCGACGAGGGGTGGCGACGTTGGAACGTGGAGTACGGGATCTCTGTGCTTCAGAGGATCGGGGGAGACGGCTTCACCCGGCTTGTCAACGAACAACTCCGCACGGCCCGAACTCGCTTGGGTATCCGCGAGGCGTTGCTCCTCGCGGTACGTGGCCCGAACGCCGAAACAAGGGAGCTCGTCGCTGCGATCGCACACGATCCTGCGCGTGGCGGCCAGACGGAGGACGGCTTCCCGCTCGTCCAGTACGAGACGGCGAAGGCCCTGGCCACATTGGGCGAATGGAGGGAAGTCGCACAAGCCGTGTTGCGGCTAGGGCTCAACGCGCCCAAGTCGCTTCCGGATTACCTCGCTGGCCATGTCTACAACGATGAGGAGCTCGCCGGTGTTTTGGGCGATCTTCGCTCCGGCGCACCCTCATCCGGCGCCATCCTTATGACGGGCATGAGCGGCCGGAAAGAACTCGCGGAAGAGATCCGCGCCATCTATGGCCACTCGGAACGTGACTCCGAGCGCTCTCTAGCTTGTCTACTGGCCCTCGAAGCCCTAGAGGACCAAGAGGCTACCAGCATCTTCATCGAAAACCTCGGATCGCCCAGGAGTGGTTGGGCTGCCGCGCGAGCGCTGCTCGGTAGCGTTCGATCTTCGCTAGGAGACGCGGCGCTCCTCGCTCGGTTGCGCGACCTTCGCCAAGCGAAGCGAGATGATCCTCAGCTGCTCGCGATGAATCTGTTGATCCGCAGCGAAACGCGGGAACAGGCGGCCACGATTCTTTGGAAGGAGTACGACCGGAGCGATATTCACTTCCTCGCGGCCGACACAATCCGCTATCTGGGAGCTTCAGGGCTGCCGGGGGTTTCCGAATTCCTGCTCAGCACCGCGCTCTCCGATCAGCAGAGCGGGTGGCATGCGGACCGGAGTGCGGCCATCGAAGGCCTCGCTGACCTAGACCGGACCGCGGCCTATGAAGCCGCGAAAGTGCTCCTGCGTTCAGCTGACGAGGACAGGCTGCTAGCTCCGGAGCGACTCTTGGCTATCGATGCGGCGGCCACGGTTGGGCTGTTCCGCGAGACTCTCGCGACGAGCGAGGACTTCCTCCTCATCGCGGCGATTGGCGAGTCTTTGGACAGGTATGGCGCGACGGAGCCAATGCGGGTTTGGCTAGACGATCCAGACCATCGGGTGAGAGAGGGCGCCTGCTTCGCACTTGAGGCCATACAGTGGACCGAAGAGCTGGCGAGTATGGCACTCCCTCGCTTCCGGGATCGGAACTGGGACGTCCGCGTCGCGGCTCGCACCGCGTACGAAGCTTTGCACCTTTCGAGGGAGACGGCGCGACTCGCCGAGGCCGTGGCCCAGGAAGCGGTACTTCGTCGACGCTGGATTCTGGCGGACGCGACTCTGACGATCGGCTATCCCGGGGTCGTCGCCGGCCATGGCGCTCATAGCTGGTTTGGTCGGATGTGCGATGGACAGCCTTATGCGCTACGGCGGCACGCTCTCGACAAGCTCGAAGAGAAGAGAAAGAAGCTCATCAGCGAGCTAGGTAAGCGGGAACGAGACTAGTGGGCCCGCCGGGGGACTCGCTTCCCTAGACAGCCGAGGCGCCTGTCACAAGCCAGGCTCGAGTCCATGGATCTTGGACAGGCTGGGCATCCGCTGAGTATAGAGCTTGCCAAGGTCGCCGTTGCACCGAACCTCGGCGAAGTGCGCGAGGTCGATCGCCAAGAATTCCTCTCCGGTCTTGCGTTCCGTTCGCCTCGCGCCTACCTCGATGGCCTTGAGCGCGCTAATCCAGTACCAAGCCACTTCGCCGCTAGCGGGATCGCGCCAGAAGTAGGCGTACCAGAAGGGCATCCGAAAGAGCCGTTCGAAGGCGAGCACCCGCCGGAGCTCTGACTCCATCTTGAGTGTAAAGACGCCACGGTAGAGCGCCTTATTTTTGGCGTCTACAGCGATTAGGCCGACAGAATCGAGCAGGACGAGGAAGTCCGGTCGCTTCACGACGCCAGGAAAGAGCGAGGCGAAAGTATCGGGCGACTGCCGGACGTAGAGATAGGCGAGGCCATTGGTGCGTAGCCAAGCGTTGAGTTTGTCTTCGCCCTCCTGACCCCTGTCCTCGATTGGAAGCACTGCTAAGCCCCCCCCAGCCGCTGCCGGCGCGATTTGCATCGCCTGCGGTCAGCCGCCCATGTGACTGCTCCACCCGCTGAGATCGCCTGTTTCGAAGTCATTGGCAAACGAAACCCACGGTGTCGATGAAGGATCGAGTGGATCCGTGTGATGCTGGACCTCATCGTCATCAGTGAAGCCGTCGCCATCGGAGTCCGCATCCAACGGATTGGTGCCCAAATCCTCCTCCACCCCGTCTGAAAGCAAGTCATCATCGCTGTCGGGGTCGCCGACACCCGTACCGCGGCGAAGCTCCTCGGAATCCTTTAGGCCGTCATGGTCCCGATCGTCGTTCTTGGCAATGTTTGACAGGAAGCCCTCATGCCCGTCAGCATAGCGGGCGGCCACGGCATACGATCGCACCGGGTCTCCCTCACCCACCGCCCAGCCATGTCCGCTTGCAAAGCTCGTCACGACGGAGGTGCCTATCGGTGACAGGTGGGCGTCGGAGGCGAGCTTGGCGTAGACGGCGTAACCTACCACCCCGGGGTCCGCGCTCAACTCCCAACTGAGCGTCGTGAGTCCATTCGAAAACGTCGCCTGCAGCCCCGCCGGCGGGGGCGGAGCGAGCTCCACTGCTAATCTCGTTGGCGTCTGACTGTCCAACGCAAAGCTGAAGGTGAAGGGCGTGATGCCGTCGTAGTAACCCAGCCACGATGTGCCGACGGTCCCACTCGCATCGGCGTACTCGGTGGAGACCTCGAACTCGCCAGGGTAGACGCCGGCGAGCGCAACATCGTAGGCCCCATCGTCAGGGTCGTTGACGGTGAGGTTCGCCGTGTCCAGACCGAGCTCGAGGTGGGTGTTGGCAATCTCCTCCAACAGCGCCGTTGTACCAGGTTCGATACCGCTTCTCAGACCCGATGGATCGGTCAACAACGGCTGGACGCGGCCGTCGATGCCAAGCGCCAGCTGCGGGATGATCGTTTCCGTAGAAACACGTTTCGGCGCCGCCTTGTTGCCGACCAGATAACTGACGATGTCATCCGTGAAATGGTCGACGAGCCCCGCATGGGCGCCGCCGCCCACCGTTGTCGTGTCGACCGGACTGGGAAGGGCGACGCTCTGGTAATGCACGGTGCCATCTCCGAATCCGATCGTAAAGTCGGCTTCGTCGATCTGCGACCAGGCCGAGGGACTGGTGACGGCTAGCGGAGACGCATCGACGAGCGGCCTGCCGTCGGGGAAGAACTCCTCCGCCGAGTTCGGGGACGCATCAAAGACGTCGAACAACTTGAGCGTGTCCTCGCTCCAGCTGGCAAAGATCTGCGTGCGCACGAGATCCGGATCAGGCTCGTCGGAACCGCCCAGCAGCCCGAGGTTGGCATTCAGGTCGTCGACGACAAAGTTGTCGTTTCTCCAGTAGTTGTCGACCTGCGAGGCAGCAATCCCGCGTGCCGGACCGCTCGGCGGCTCCAAGAATGCAACGTCTGACGTGGGAAGCAACGCGCGGACCGAAGGCACATGGCCGCGTAGTAGCCGCCGCATGCTGCGACGATACGAGGCTCGGAAGAGGTGGTACTCGTACCGGTTCACCGGCAGAGCGAACGCCGCGAGCGAACCATACTGCGTGCCATAGAGTTCGTGTGCAGTACGGCGATAGAAGTCGACGAGGCCTCCCAGGAAACCGCCATCGGACGCACTCGACCCAACGTCATCCGCCAGCACGGGATCCGCACCTTCCCACAGGAGGTAGGCGATGGGCGCCCCATGATTCGGCGTGCCGACCATCACGAACTTGTCCACCTCGCTGGGCTGGGGGAAGTTCGCGCGGTTGATGTAGGCGCGAGAGACAAGACCACCCATGCTGTGGGCCACGATATGCACCCGCGGCTGCAGCGATCTCTGCTTTGCCCTTTCGATCGCCCTCTCGAGATAATCCGCTGCGTCGTCGGGCTCCATTCTCCAGTCGTAAGGGACGGGGAAGATGGTGCAGTCGAGTTCGTAATTGGGATCGGCGGCCTGAAGCGCGTCGACGAGGCCTCGCCAGCCTACGCTGGCGAACACCGGATCCAAGAGACCCTCAAAGCTAATCAGACTCGCAGAGCACCGGAAATCGGCGTCCGTTGGAACGCCTGCAGTCAGCTTCGGTATCGGAGAGACAGTCGCGCATGCCGTTGTAGAGCCCATGATTCCCGGGACAAGCAGAATCGGCGTCAGACCGGTCGGATTACAGGCCGTGACCGGGATGAAGAAGGAAAGGTCGTTCCCAGGGTTGCAGCTCACCGTGACCGAACGATGATCGCGCTCTACCCCGGCGACAACTGGCCACGCGTCGTGTATGCCGGGTGGAACCGAATCGAGGCGACATTCGCCAGCGGAATCGGTAGTGCAAGTCTGGCCGGAATCCAAATGCACCACCGCACCTACCGCAGGAAGCCCACCGCCATACTGAACGGAAGCGTCGAGCCATGCGCCCTCACATCCCGCAGCAGGCGGCAACACGGTGAACGGATTGCTCGCCCCGGAGAGGCCGCCTGTCACACTCAAGACCACATTGCTACCGGGCGTATCCAGAGTGAGGCTCCTGACCGCTGTGCCGTTCACAATAGCCACACTCCCTGGGCTACTGGAGGGTGGCGCACTCAGCACGAGAGTGCCATTCCACGGGATCGCCGTCACGCCGTCATCCCTGACCGTGAACGTTACGGGAAACGGCACGCCCGCAGTCTGGGGTGAAGTTATCGGGGAGATCTCGACATAGCTCCCCGAGCGTAGGTCGAGTGTGAAGTTGGGCGACTGCGCGCCAACGCCGCCCGGTGCCGTCACACGCGCGCGAAATGCCCCTCCGAACGTGCCTGGCGGTAACGTCGCCGTTGCGTCCCAAAGGATGCGCTTGCTAAGGCCGCTTCGCGGGACGATTCCCACGCCGCTCAATGCGCTCGGGGCCGGAGCGACGGTCCAAGTATTGCCACCGTCAGATGAGAACGCCGCTGCGATAGCAATGCCCTCAGGCGGGACGCCCACGAGATCGTAGAGGACCTCCACACGGTTCGTGCCATCCCGCAACTGGGTTGCACGTACGTTGGAAATCGGCGTCAAACCCCGATCACGAATGAAGACGTCACCAACCCCGTTAGTATCGCCCGGGACAAGGTTGGTCGCCCAGGACGAAAACCCGACAATCCGACCGTCCGCCGAAATCGGCGCATCGACCGCACTGCCAGGAGTCGCTTGACCTCCATTAGAAGCGACACTAACCCGTGTCGTCTCGCCGGTGACTCGGTCACGAACAAATACGTCGGCGTCGCCGTTAGTGTCCCCACTAACAAGATTGTCCGCCGAGGAGGTGAAAGCCACGAATCGCCCGTCCGCGGAAATGCTCACGTCATAAGACTGTCCATTGCCGGCGGCGCCACCCGGCGCTTCGCTGATCCGGGTCGTGAGACCCGCCAGACGGTCGCGAACGAATACCTGACGCGTATCCGTAGGGTTAGGGCCGGGTACTAAGTCGGTCGCAAAGGAGATAAAGACGACGATGTTGCCGTCGTCCGAGACATCCGAAGAACAGCACGACCATCCGTTTCCAGGCGTGCCGCTCGACGACAGGCTTACGACTGAAGTCTGCCCAGTCTGCCGGTCTCGAATATACGCCTGGTCGGTACCAATCAAACTCTGGGCGAAAAATACGACGTATCGACCATCTCCAGATAGCCGGCCGCCGTTGCTCTGGCCAGAACTCTGCGTGCCGCTCGACGAGACATTCACCCGGCTTGTTTGTCCGGTCTGAAGATCTCGGACAAAAATATCTCTTCCGGACATGCCCCCGCCGTTAGTGTCTCCCGGAACGAGGTTGTTCGCGTCGGAGTCGAAGGAAACGTAGCGGCCATCCGATGAGACATCCACGCCATAGAAACCGCTGGCTCCATTTCCCGGAGTCCCCGTAGGGGAATTGCTTATCCGTGTAGTCTCCCCCGCTTGCCGATCATGAACGAACACGTCTGACTGGCCGTTTGTATCTCCTGGAACCAAATTGGTCATCTCGCCGGAGAACGCGATGATCCGGCCGCCAGCGGAGACCGCGTACTTGTAGCAGCAGCCCCCTGGCCCACTGATTTGGGATCCGTCACTGGCAACGCTTACTCGCACCGTCGCCCCAGTCTGACGGTCATGCAGGAACAGATCGGTTGTGCCGTTCGTGTCGCCTGGAACTAGGTTGCTGGCGCCGGATACGAAGGTCACGAATCGCCCGTCGTTTGTGTGAACACCGCTGCTGAAGCCAGTACCCTGGCTTCCGTCGGAGGCGACGCTTACCCGTGTCGTGCTCTGGCCTATCGCCGCCGATGAAGTGACGAAGATGCCTGTCGTTCCAAGTGCAGCGGTCAGCAGGAACGCCAGGCAGTTGAAAATACGGCGCGGCTTCGGTCCGATCGGCTGAAAGGATACCGAAAGCGGGAGCGCATCGAACGGCTGGTGGCTCCGGAGACCGCTTGACGCGTTTTTAGAAGCGCACATGCCTGTGGGTACTCCGAGTGGAAGGTGAATGTGGCCACACTATACCTTCGGGCGGCGTGATCAGGCGATAGCACTTGGGTTGAAGGCGTTCGCTTGACCTGGCGCGATGAGTGTTGCCGACTTGCCTCGACCGTCCACCCAGCGCATCGCGAGGACGTTCGCTTCCCTGATCTGCGATACATGTGCGAAGAGGAATAGGCGAGCGCCGCTGGACGGCAGCGATCGGCAAGCCGCCACGAGGTGACCGAGGCGCTCGGAACTCGCCGTTACGGCGAGCACGCGGAAGCCGGGAATCCCGAAGCGCGCCTTATGAACTCCTTGTCGCCACGTCTCCCTGTAGGCCATGAGCTTCCGGGCGAATGATGTCTGTGTGAGGCTCTTACGCGCGACGGGCATCGTGCCGCGGTCGGCTTCGAGGAAGAAGAAAGCCTCGCGCGGATTGCCGAACTCACCCTTGAGGCGGAGACCGAAGATCGCGTCGGGCTCGATAGCCAGGTGCTGTGGTCGCGCATCTAGGCGGACGTCGACCTGCCATCGAAGTGGCGAGCGAAGAGGGCGGGTGGCCGCGGGAGCTCTGGCAAGGACCTCCTCTGCGCGGATGAAATCCAGGTCCGGCCGCTCCCGGCAGGCAACCTCGAAGGCCACCATGACGTCGGCGACGGCGAGCGTGTGGTGGAGGAAGACTCGGGAGAGACTTCGGTTCTTTGAGTCTAAACAGACGCCGCTGCGCCAACCTGCGGCGGCGATCGCTTTCGCGCCGCGTTTCCCTAAGGCGTAGACGAGCGGCTGCGAGCCGCCCGTGTACCAATCGAGCTGGAAAACCGGCCGCTCGACGTAGCCGTGGTGAAAGAGGAGCTGCAGACGGCGAAGGACGGCCTGGCGGCTTCCGTCGGCGAGGGCGACGAGGTGGGTGGACCTCAGGAACCGGTGGCGATGAACCGCGCGCAGGAGCTCGATGTCGCGAGACGTGAGGACCATGCGGCGCACAGGCGCGCGCTCGAAGCGCGGCCTGCGCGCGTGAGTGGAGGACATCGCCTTCCACGGTAACGGCAGGGCAGGAGCCAGGGAAGGCGGAGGTTCACGAGCCCAAGGCGCGGTTGACCCTGGCCTCGACCTCGAATCGCGGCCGGCCGTACCGCGCCCGCGAATGCCGGGTGATCGCCGCTCTCCTTCCGGCACCGGTGGCGCCGATGGGCAGCAAGGTCTTGCCGCGGAAAGGTTGCAAGAGCGAGCCGTGGTCCAGGAGGCGCGCATAGATCTCGTGCTTGCCGAGGGAGACCAGATTGCCCATCTTCACATCGCCGCCGAACTCCTCCTCGAGAATCCGTGCGTCCGTCTGCCCGACTCGAAAGGCAATGAGGTTGCCGGCATTGCCGAATACGCTTTGCCGGATCTCCTCGCTGAGCTGACCGAGATACTGGTTCGCGAGGACGAGGGCGAGACCCGTCTTTCGAGCCTCGGCAAGTATCGAGGTGAGAGCACTCGTCGCGAACCGCTGGAACTCGTCGACGTAGAGGTAGAAGGGCGTCCGCGCCACCTCCGGCCCGGCGAGCCGCCGCATGGCTGCCCACTCGAACTGCGAGATGAGGAGGGCGCCGAGGAGCCGCGAGTGATCGTCGCCCACGGCTCCCTTTGAGAGATCGGCGACGAGGATGCGGCCACGGTCCAAGAGGAAGCCCAGGTCGAAGCGGCTCTTGGACTGGCAGAGGATGTTGCGCATCTGCGCGCTCGAGAGGAGCCGCCCGACCTTGTTCTCGATCGGCGCGATGGCCTCCAGGCGAAAGCGGCGTTCGTATCCGGCAAACTCCTCTTGCCAGAAGGCGCGGACCACCGGATCGCGCAGCTTCGCCGCCACGCGGTCCCGGAAGGCGTCGTCATGAAGGAGCCTCGGCAGGGCGAGGAGCGTGAGACCCCGATCCAGAAGGGCCGCGAAGGCGTGGCCGAGGATGTACTCGAGCCGCGGTCCCCACGACGAGCCCCAGATGCCGCGAAATGCGCCGAGGAGCCCCGAGACCACGAGAGGTGCGGCATCGGGCTCGACCCGCGGCAGGATGGTGAGTCCCACCGGGGAGCTGAGGTCGGCGGGGTTGAAGAAGATCACTTCGTTCGCCCGCGATCGCGGCACGTGCTCCAGGACGTCGCGGGCGAGGTCGCCGTGCGGGTCAAGAACGCCCACGCCGCGGCCGGCGTGAAGGTCCTGAAGGATGAGGTTCCGCAGCAGAGTGCTCTTGCCGAGGCCGGTCTTCCCCACAACGTAGAGGTGCTGTGCCCGGTCCTCGGGCCAAAGCAAGACAGGCTTCCGCTCGTCCGAGATCCAATGGGTGCGCGTGCCGATGCAGACGGGGATGGAGTCCATGTGGGTGGGAAGCGCTCCCGCCTCCTTCCCCTCCCGTCAGGGAGCCAGAGCCCTCCCGGTCGGGAGGAACCAAGGAGCCAAGGCCCTGGTGGCCCACGGTTACGCCCGCAAAACGGCGTGGGTGACCGAGCGGGCGCGGCAAGAGAGGCGGGCGCGACACCAGTGTCGCGCGGGGTTTCCTCGCCGCCTAGGCGGAGCAAGTAGACCCATGTCGCCGCTGCCGTCTCGCGGCTGAATCGGGAAAGCTGCCGGTTGTGTCCGTCTAAGTGGAAGGTTGCTCTTGAGCAAGAAGGGAGGTTCCATGGCCGAGTTTCTCATTCAGATTGAGCCGGAAGTCGAGGGCGTTGAGCCGCAGGCGGATCGGGGAGGCTTCACGGGCGTGTCCGAGGAGCGCCTGCAGCAAATCGGGACCGAGATCCATCGAATGGCTCAGGTCCTCGTGGGTGCAATCAAACCCGACGAGCTGAGCCCGAAGGAGCTCTCCGTAGAGTTCGGGATCGGCCTCAAGGGTGAGGGTGGCGTGCCGTTCTTCGCCAAGGGCAGCGTCGAGACGAACTTCACGGTCAGGGCCACCTGGGATTGGGGGGAAAGGAAGTGATACGCCGTGCCCTGTCCTTGTAGGACTCCCGGCGAGGTGCTCGTACTACCCTGGGAAGGCGGGGCGTACCACCTCGAGGAACGGCTCGAGGTCGCCTACTCGGCCGAACGCATCCTCTCGCACTACTCCGAGATCCGCGGCGAGAACGAGTCCCGCGTACCCAGCCAAGCTTGGGAGCGCCTCAAGGGCATGCCGGCGCAGCCCTTCGTAGTACGCGTACCGCCCGGCGAAGAACAATCCGCATCGCTGCGACTGCTCAGGAATCCGAGGATCCGTGGCGCAGTCCCGAACGTGGCGGTCGGTCCCGCGGGCCTCGCGATCGACCACGCGGCGGTTGACCTTGCGATTCAGCGCCATGGGGCCCATGTTGCCGCTTCTGTCTGTGGCAACGGCGTCCGTGTGGCGGTACTCGACACGGGAGTCGACTCCGGAGTCGTGACGACCTGCTCGACTCAGTACGACGTCGTAAACCCTGCTCTCTCCGTCCATCCACACGATACCGATGGGCATGGAACCTTGGTCGCCTCGATCATCCAGCGGATCGCTCCAGCATCCTCGATTCTTTCGGTCAAGGCCCTACCGGACGGCACCCTCGGCGGTCTCGTAATCGGCATCCAGTTGGCTATGGCGGCGTTCGACCCGCACATAGTCAATCTGAGCCTGGGTGTCGAGACCTCCCGCCGTCGCTGCCGCCAGTGCGGGTATCCAAACGGGCAGCAGTTCCCCGAGGGCTTGGTCGACTCCTTCTTTGAGTCGCTCACGCACTACACGGCCGGCAATCAGCCGCTCTTCGTGGCGGCGGGCGGAAACGACTCGCGCCTGCTGCTGCCTGCGAGGAGCTCATCCGTCCTTGCCGTAGGGGCCTACGATCAGGCGGCTCAGGATCGCCCAAGTTACGCTCGATATCCCCGAGTCCCGTCAGCCCGCTTCGTGCTCGCGGACGGCGCGGACCGTGGGCAGCCGTACGGCAGATCCGCATGGGGGACCCCTCTCTCAGGCACCAGCTTCGCGGCGGCGTTCGTATCCGGCATCGCCGCCCGGTTCGCATGCGCGCACGTAGGGCAAGGTGCCTGTGGGGGAGGATGGGCCCTCCACCAGCCCAGTCCATTTGGGGCTGCCCTGCTGGCAGATATCGTCAGCGCAGCCGTGCCCGTCCCAAACTTCGATCCCAACATTCACGGCCTCGGCTTTGCGCGATATCACTAGTGGCGCGGTTCGTCCGCAGGAGGCTCGTTGCGGCACCCACCCCATAGGGGTTTCCTCGCTACCAAGGCGACCGCTAGTGGCTTCGCTGGCAGCTAGTCGGCGCGAAGCGTCGGCCCTTCGTGAAGGCCAGTCCCCACCGCTGTCGGGCAGGCCGCGTCAGCGGCCGTTGGGCCCGACTTGATGGGGTTTGGTCGGAGGGCCGACGCTAGGAGAGCCTGGAGACCCGTGAGCCGTGAGGAAACCCCATCAAGTCGGGCGCAGCCCGATAGCGGTGGGGAGCCAGTTCTTGAGGCCCTATGGGCCCTCCGAACGGCTCGCCTACGGGCGAGCCCCTACATACGTTGTATGTAGGAGTCTTGTGACCTCGAATCCACTTGACCAACTAACCCCGGCGATCCATAGTGAGACACATGGCACCATCCGCCCGCGTCCCGAAAGGCCACATGAACTCGTTCGTAGCAAGAATGCTTTTCTTGTTAGGGGTACTCGCTCTCATGTTGGGCGTGGCCTACGCCGACCAACGCCCGTCGAGTAACCCATCGGTAGTCCAACAGTCAATAGATCCGTGTCAGGCTCCTAACCGTGCAAGCCTCCTACCGTTATTGCCACAAGGGCGTACGCTCCTGCTTGGAAGCGAAAATAGGGC
>Ga0134123_10001746_pt1 | contig 14158 bp, 6 predicted proteins | sample KB303_FD_96460 | JGI IMG/M metagenome (GOLD analysis project Ga0134123, IMG submission 96460) | Terrestrial soil microbial communities without Nitrogen fertilizer from Kellogg Biological Station, Michigan, USA - KB3-0-3 | ecosystem: Environmental > Terrestrial > Soil > Unclassified ...
ATAAGCATTAAAATTATGTTTTTTCTATTCAACACAAAACCCAACATTCCTATAAGAAATAGTATAATAGATAAATTCATTTTCGCAGACATAATACTAAGTGTCAATAAATAACAATAAAATTTTCTTAAAAGAAAATATCTATACAATCGGATAAAGCAGAAGCTATTTGAAAAAATAAAATAAAAGAATATTCAATAAAAATAGATCTTTTATTACTATTTTCATTACTATCTTCATTACTATAATAATTGCTTTGATTATTATTACCACCGTTACCTGTATTAGTACTACTACTTGAATTATTACTGTTATCTGTACCTGAATTATTATCTGACTCTGAATTGTTATTTGTATTCGAGTCATTTGAAACCGAATTTGGGTTATTATTTGATCCTGAGCCTGAACCTGAACCTGATTCTGAATTATTAGAAGAATCTGGTTTATTATTAGAAGAATCTTTATTACTGTCACTTGAATTACTATCGTCCGGATTTTTATTTTCTGAAGAAATGTCCTCCATAGTTACATCTTTAGGTGGAGTGGGAGTATAATTACCTGCAAGTACATCTAGTATAAATACATTGTCTTCTACACTTCCTCTGTCTTCCTCATCACTATCTTCAGGAGAAGTTTCTCTAAAACAATCTGCACAACAAATAGCACCGCAATTAATGCAACGTCTTGGATTTATTCCAGCTTCCGTTGATTCTTCTGATTCTTCAACTTCTATTGATTTTTCAATCTCCTTTGATTCTTCAACTTCCCTTGATTCTTCAAGCTTTTGTTTTTTAGTTATAGAAGATTCTTCAGACTTTATTACTTCCATTGATTCTTCAGATCTTTTTCTTTTAATCCCATAAATATCTTCCATTGATTTTTCATATTCTTCCTCTTTCATTGATTCTACAGAGTTTTTGTCTTCTACTGATTCTACAATGTCCTTGTTTTCCGAAAGGTTTTTAGTATTATCTGGACGTTTAACTCTATATGCAGAATGATACCCTTTTTCATCAGCATCTTGATCCTTTTCTGTATTTCCGTGAATAAAATCACATTTAAGATCAGCATCTATACTAGGACTCTTAATATTAACATTTTCAAAACCTGGATGGAGACATTTTCCAGTATTATACATTCTTATTTCTTCTTCAGTTTCAGGTTTTACTTTAATAGTTAAATTTGGATTGTTAGGTCTTTTCATATTTTCTATATTTAACTAAGTGTCAATAAGGTTTAATAAAGATAAAAATTAAAAACTACTGAAAATAAACATAAAATAGTATACATAAAAGTAAATATGTAAATAGAAGTTAAAAAAAAAATAAGAGATTATAATGTATTACTTTTACCGATAAAAAGTAAACCTTATTAGATATCAATACTATTTAGTTTTTAATAAAATTAGTACTTTATACCTAAAAACATTAAAGTTAATGTAATTAAAGCCTATGAATAAATATATTATCAATATTTCGTAGTGTTCTACTACGTATATTATAAAGTATCTTAAGATAAGTTTCGTGCCTATATGCATTCAGCACTTATCTTTAATTAACATAGCTTTCCTGCCATGCCTATATTATATGTAATTATATGAGTAAAACATGTATAATAAATAAATTAGTATCTCATCTATTTAGTTTATTGATTATAAAAATAACATTTTTATAATACCTAATTTTTACTTGAGAAATCAAATAATCAATATTAACGTTATAAACAACAGGTAAACCATAGGTTAACATACCCAACTCCTTTCGTACGAAGGGGCTATTCTTATTTTACTTTAATTTCCTTTAGAAGATAGAAACCATACTGTCTCACGACGTATTTAACCCAGCTCGTGTAACTCTTTAATTGACGAACAGTCAAACCCTTCATGATACCTACATTCATGTGGATGAGTTAAGCCGACATCGAGGTGCCAAACTGCGCACTCAATTTGTACTCTCTGGCGCAATTAGCCTGTTATCCCTAGCGTAACTTTTTCAAAAATCCAAGACCTTTCCTTTCTGTGTCTTGTGATCATATGCCCCGCTTACGCGACTGAAAGACGTGTAAGTCAAACAGTAAAGCAAGATTAAGCCATTAAACTTTTCAAGTAAAAATCATTATCATTACACATATTATATATATGTAATAACTTAAAATATTACAAGTATATATACAACACTAAATATCTTATTTACATCTATTTTCCATATAGATAAAATCTTACTTAAATAAAATTTATTAACTCTAACTTAATAGAATAGTAATTGAATTCATTTATAAAAAAATAGCAAAATAAAAATATATAAGAATAAGTTATTTAATTAACAAATTTAATCTTATTCTTATATATTTTATGCAATGAAAATATCGCAAACTTACAATATTAACTTTGGATACACCCAGGTACTTTTTATGGGATCTGTGCCCCGCATAAACTATCTACTAGCAACTGTTCCACCTTAAGGAAGTGATACTTTCGTATTAATAGAACAAACCTAGTAAAGGTGTTTCAATTTTATTTAATCAATTACCTTATACACTACAACTTGTTAAATTCTATTCAATAACTAGCAACAGTAAAGCTGCATAGGGTCTTCTCGTCTATCTAAAGGTAAACAGTATCTGCACTGCTACTCCAATTTCACTGAGCCAATCATTGAGACAGCTGTTGTATCGTTACATCATTCATGCAAGACCGCATTTAACGGCCAGGGTATTCCGCTACCTTAAGACCCTCATAGCTAAGGCCGCCATTGATCGGGGTATCCTTCAAAACCTAACTTATACTAGTCAGCTAAGAATATCCGTTAACCAGCCGACATAGGGCAGACATCACACTCAATACTTTGATTTATCATCTTATGCAAAGTGCTTTGTTTTAATTAAACAGTCGTACAACACTATTCTATGCCTCCTCTTTTTTACCTGATATTAAACAGGAAAAATGGCCCACCTTATCCCTAAGTTACGGAGTGAGTTTGCCGAGTTCCTTAATGATTGTTAGCTCAAACGCCTTCGTATTCTCTACTTGCTTACTTGAGATAGTCTTTAGGTACGGTGTATTAAATTTAATAGTTTTTCTAGAACATTTTTACTTTTTTTTTATGTTTTTCTATTAAATAAATATTTCTATTCTCATCATTTAAACCTTTAGGTTTTATAAACTTAGAGTCCGTTTAAAAAAATACCATAAGCTTAAGGCGAGGGTGCTTTTACACTCCTTTTTCGTTACTCATGTCAGCATTCTCTCTTGGGATATTTATTTTGTAATTACCTATTCTTAATTAAAGAAATAAGCATGAAATTTACCCAACGTTCCGCTATCTTATAATTTTTTAACTAATACTAAATATTATAAAAATTATAAACAAGGTGTCGGTATATTGTTTAGATCCGTTATATTTTCGATGCTTTTAACTGTAATTTATCTAAACCAGTGCTCTGTTACGAGATCTTCAAAAAATGGCCGCTTCTAAGCCTATTTCCTGGTTGTATAAGAAATTAGCTTCCTTAATTTCACTTAACAATAATTTTGGAACCTTAAACTCTTGTTCTGGGCTGTTTCCCTTTAGACATACAACCTTATCGTACTATGTCCGATTATTCAATAAAAATCTTTGCCCTTCCGAGAAAGAAACTCACTGATAAAACTTTCACGTCCCCCAATGTATACAAAAAAGAAAAATTTCTTATATTGTCCGAGATCCATTTCTGTACCTACTAAGATATTATTTGAATTACCTACTTATATAGGTTTCGCGGAAAACCAGCTATCCTAGTCAGTTTTGTCTTTCACTAACTTACCACAATTCTTCGGATATCTTTACAACGATAACCCGTTCGGACTTTTGTTCTCCTGATTATGGTAAGATCACTAGGTTTCGGGTCTAATAATAGATACTAACTTATTTTTTTATAATTGATTTACCTAAGTACGTATACTCGCATCTACTATTAACTTACTGACCCATTATGCAAAAGGTACACTTTTCTCCAATAATTAATTTTTAGTTAAGTTGCTTGTAAAATTACTATTTCTAAAATTTCCCTCACGGTACTTGTTCTCTATCGCTTATATATTATATTTAGACTTAGAGGAAGGGTCCCCTATATTCAAACAGATTTAAAATCCGTTTTACTTATTATTTCTTTACTACGTTCATTCACACTAATAGTAGTATCTCGTTTGATTTATATTCCTAAAGTTAATAAGATATTTCAATTAGCTTCGTTTATATAATGATTTATCTAAGAAGTGTCTATACAGTTACCATTAATCAGGTTATTATGCCTTTTTGGTGGTCAAAGTGGTTAGCTCAGGATTTTCTTTAATACATAGCCGTTTATCCGCAATAATTTGTTTTTATACTTACCAAAAGTTCATAAGTATATGAAAGAATGAAATGATAAAATAAATATCTTATCTTATTTTCCTAAAAAATCTATTTTATTTTAAAAATATACATCGGGTTATTATGATTCGAACATAACAATTTCTCAACCCAAATGAGACGCCTAACCAACCTGGCTCTAACCCGTATAATAATTAAGATTCAATTATTTATAGTTAATTATAATTTACACAGAGAATATCCGATTTGAACGGATGTAGTTTTTTAAATCTAAATAAGTCTCAAGCTTACCGCCTTAAACCACTCAGCCAATTCTCTAAATATATAAGTAATTCTATTTATTTATTATTTTAATAAATATTTTACGATAATTATTACTTTAGTCAAAATACAATTAATAAAAAGCAGTTGAATTTATTAAAAAAATAAACTAGTGTGAATATTAAAGGATCGTACTACGTTAATTGTAACAATGTACTACATCAGATAAAAATTATCACGTGAAATTACTTACAGTGCTATTTTGAATAAATCATGTAGCACTATAAAAGCTGTAACCCTAATTTCTTTTAACAAAATATTAAAAATAGAAAAATGAGAGTTTCTCGTACTCGTTATAACAATAATTGAGAGATTTAACAGTTAATTCAGTACTCTAACTTAATGCAGTGAGTCGCTCTGTATAAAAAATATAGTAATGGAAAACTAATGGTTATTAGATCGCCATATTAAAACTCCAGTCAGCTGCCTAATTATCACAAGCAAAATATTATTCAACCAACTAAACAAAAAAAAGATCTCTTTTTTTATTGATTAATTTATAATTAGAACAAATTTATATTTGTAGGTAATATTTCAAAGCTGTATAAAATACACGGTATAAGTACTACGAAAGCTATGACTATAGGCAACAGTACAGTTCAACAGAATGACATTAGTTGATCAAAACGTATTCTAGGGAATGATGCTCTTACTCATATAAAAGTAAATATCATTATACAAGATTTAAAACCTAAACTTAGTCCATATAACAATCCTTCTATTAAAGGGTTAGAAAAATAAACTTCATAGCTATTATGAGAATGTTGTAAATTAAGAGATTCTAAGTCAAACAATAATCAATCTATCAATTCAATAAGAACATTAAATAAAGGTAAAAAATTAAGTATATAACCTCCAAGGAATAAAACACTATTTAATATACAAATAAGAACAATACTAGCATATTCAGCTAAGAAGAAAAATACAAAAATAACAGCAGCATGTTCCGTCATAAATCCACTAACTAACTCAGATTCAGCCTCAGCTAAATCAAAAGGTGCTCTATTAGTTTCTGCTACTGATCCTATAAAGAAAATAATAAATATAGGAAATAGAGGTATTATAAATCAAATAGCTCTTTGAGCTTCTATATTTACAGTTAAATTTAAACTACCTGTTAATAATATAACTATTAGTATAGCAGAGCTTAGAATTAATTCATAACTAATTAATTGAGCTGTACTTCTTAATGACCCTAAAAAAGCGTATTTAGAATTAGCAGATCAACCTGCTAATAGTATACCATATGTAGATAACGAGGATACAGCTAACATATAAAGTATACCTAGATTAAAATCTGATATAGCTAAACCAGGTCCATAAGGTACCATAGCAAATCCGAGTAATGAAAAAATTAGAGTTATTATAGGACCTAGAAAAAACAATACTAAATTAGCTTGTGTAGGGGATACATATTCTTTCAATAATAATTTAAGAGCATCGGCAAATGCTTGTAATAATCCTCAATATCCAACAATATTAGGCCCCAGTCTTCTTTGCATACTACCCATTGTTTTTCTTTCCGCTATAGTAACATAAGCTACACAAAGTAAAACAGGGACTGTTATAAAAATAACTTCTAAAATAGAAAAAATGGTAGGAGAATATAACATAAAATCAATGAAAATATAATATTACACTAAAATAGATTAAAAATATAGTTATATTTAAATTCCTTTAGATATAATTAATTTAATTATATACATATCTTTAGTAATTTAATTATATTGTTGTTTAAATTACTAATAAGATTAATGTGATATATATTACAAATTACAAAATATAAAAATTTTTTTTATTAATGTAAAACCGTTAAACATAAAATTTGTATAATAATTTATGGTTTATTTTTAAGGTACCACCTTGTATTAAAATATAGACAACATCCTTATAATTTTATCATCCGATTTTTTTTTTATTTACCGAAAACATAAGCCTAAGCTACAAAACACAAAATTATATTTTGCAAAGAATTAAGATCCTCAATAGTAAATAGATATAAATAAGAATAATCAAACTACATCTACAAAATGTCAATAAAGGATTCCTGCTTCTAAACCGAGATGATGATTTTCAGTTAAGTGATAAGCTAATAAACGTCAAAATCCTACAGCTAAAAAAGCTGTACCAATCATAACGTGTAGCCCATGGAAACCTGTACCAAAATAAAAACAAGATCCAAATACTCCATCTGAAAGAGTGAAAGAAGAAACTGAATATTCTACTCCTTGACAAATTGTAAATATTACAGCTAATACAATTGTTCAAACTAATCCATATAAAGCTCCACTTCTATTACCTTGTATTAAAGAATGATGAGCTCATGTTACAGTAACACCAGATGATAATAGTATTACAGTATTAAGTAAAGGCAATTCAAAAGGATTGATAGCTTCTATACCCATAGGTGGTCATTGAGAACCTAATTCTATAGTAGGAGATAATGCACTATGAAAGAATGTTCAAAAAATAGCTAAGAAGAAAAGTGCTTCAGATACTATAAATAAAGCTACACCCATATTTAAACCTTTTTGAACAGCTAAAGTATGGTTACCTAAATAAGTACCCTCTGATATTATATCTCTAAATCAAAATGACATAGATGAAATTAGTGTAGCCAAAGCTAAAAACACAAACATATATGCATTAGAAAAACCATGCATAGTTAAAACTCCTGTGGTTGTTAAAGTTAATAAACTAATACAAGTATAAATTGGTCAAGGAGAGGGAGAAACTAAATGAAAAGGATGGGCTTGAAACATACTTCTAGTAGTAGACAACATTAAATAATTTATTAAAAATACATATAATCTAGAGTAAAATAATTAGAGTGATTGCCTAAAAACGCTTTTTATATCTTTATTATATAAATACTTTGTATCCAAATTATAAATCTCATTAAATAATTAATAATAGAAAATAAGGGTAGTAAATTTTAACACTTATAAATGAAGAGAAGTTTTTTTATATATGAATTTGTTTGGTCTATTTTTCATATTTATTAAATTGTTAATTTATCTGTCTAAGAATTTCTTCTTTTGAAATCATTAACCAAATTTTCAAGTTCATCTAAATGATGAACACCTTTGTTTGCCTCTATTTCGGCAAATTTATTCACATATTCCACTAAAGCTTCTTTATTATAAGAAGGATTATGAAAAGTATTATAAATTGTTTGTAAGTGGTTCTTTTTTATAACAGCTAGTCTTTCAGTGTAGGTTAGAAATATTAAGCTCCCTCTCTGATTATTTTCAGAGTTGGATGATCCCGTTCCTGAATTAATACTACTACCTGAATTATTTGAAGTAGTATTTCCTGAAGACGAAGAAGAATGGTTATCAGCAAATAAAACATTACTCTTAGATGCCCCATCCACATAATCAAGCATATTATGAGATAGAATTGAAAAAGAACCCATGGTACCGTAATAAATATGAGATAATGTTTCATTATAGTCTACAAATACGTTTATATTAAAATGGTCATTAACTAATTTTCGGTAATAGTATTCCACTAATAGTATAATAGATAATATAAAAAACGGGTTAAAGAATAGGTATACTTTTTTTGTTTAAGATAATAGATTGAAGTGGTAAGTTCACGAAAGCATGAGGCTTTGGCGGACTATTAAGAGATCATTCTAAACTAGTATAAGCTCTATTTAATAAAGCTTGTAATACATCAGTAAAGAATTGAGGAGTTAGTCAAGGATTTCTTGAGGCTTTTTTACCATAAACTAACTGATCAAATAATATCTTCAGAAACAATCACGTAGCTATAACGGATATTATAGATCCAAAACTACTTATTAAATTTCATCCAGCATATGCATCTGGATAATCACTAATTCTTCTAGGCATTCCTTGTAAACCTAAAAAATGTTGAGGGAAAAATGTTACATTAACCCCAATAAATAATATTCAGAAATGAACCTTACCTAATAATACATTATATTCTAATCCTAATATCTTAGGTATTCAGAAATATCATGCACTAAATAAAGCAAATACTGCTCCTAAACTTAATACATAGTGGAAATGAGCAACAACATAATAAGTATCGTGGAAAGCAATATCAAGTGATGCGTTAGCTAATACAACTCCACTTAATCCTCCTATAGTAAACATAAAAACAAAACCTAAAGCAAATAACATAGACGGAGATAAATGTAATGAACCTCCATAACAAGTAGCTAATCAAGAAAAAATTTTAATTCCTGTAGGTACCGCAATTATCATTGTAGCTGCAGTAAAATAAGCTCTTGTGTCTACATCTAAACCTACAACATACATATGATGACTTCACACTACAAATCCTAATACACCGATAGACATCATAGCATATACCATTCCTAAATAACCGAATACAAATTTGTTTGAATAAGCTGAAATAGTAGTACTTACAATTCCAAAACCAGGTATAATTAAAATATAAACTTCTGGATGCCCAAAAAATCAAAAGAGATGTTGGTATAATATAGGATCACCACCTCCAGCAGCTTCAAAGAAAGAAGTATTGAAATTTCTATCCGTTAATACCATAGTAATAGCACCTGCAAGAACAGGTAAAGATAATAACAGTAAAACAGCAGTCACTATAACTGCTCATCCAAATAATGCTAATTTATGTAATCTTATTCCAGGGCTTCTCATATTTAGTATAGTTGTTATAAAATTTACTGCACCTAATAAACTACTTATCCCAGATAAATGTAAACCAAATATAGCTAAATCCACACTTGGTCCACTATGACTTTGAATACTTGATAATGGAGGATAAAGTGTTCAACCAGTACCTGCTCCATTTTCTATACCACTAGCAAATAAGAATAAAAGTAAACTAGGAGGTAATAATCAAAAAGATATATTATTTAATCTAGGAAATGCCATATCAGGACCACCCACCATTAAAGGTAATAAGAAATTTCCAAAACCTCCTATTAAAGCAGGCATAACCATGAAAAAGATCATAATAATAGCATGAGCAGTTATTATACTATTATATAATTGATTGTCAGCTATATATTGTACACCAGGACCAGACAATTCTAATCTTATTAAAACAGAATAAGCTGTTCCTACTAGTCCTGAAAATAAAGCAAACATTAAATATAATGTACCTATATCTTTAGCGTTACAAGATCAAAATCATCTCTCAGTTCAAAGAGAAACACTAGAGTTTCTCTTTATCATGTCGCTTTCCATATTATAAAAGAATATTTTAGATTCCAATTGTTCAAATGGAGCTGAGTAATTCAATGTTTCCACATTAGAGGTTTTTAAAGTATCACTTGCATAATCACAAGAGTTATTCACAATTAAAGATGAAGACCTATCCACAAATATATATAATTTAATTATTACATAGGGTATAATTTTAAAAATATTAACTTGAAATAAATGAATTTTTTTTAACAATAAATAATTAAAATTAGTTATTTATCATTATTTAATTATTATTGTGTTATTTATAAAGAAAATTCTTTATAAATAAATTAAATTTGTAAAACAAAGGATTATAAAACCTTGTGTTTCATATTAACAAATTAAAAACACAAATATAATATATATGTTATATTTTTTTTTAATTAATGAATATTTTTTTGTTAATTAATTAATTATATTATTATTTACTTACTTATGTTTTTTTTTAGTTCTCTGTACTGCTATCAATTAAAAACTACTTATTCACGTTTTTAATCCAAATGATCCATTACGTGTTTTAGAGTTAACATTTGTATATTGAATGTTTGATTTCATATAACCTTTTATTAAAGTAGAAGATAAACCTTTGTAAGAAGAATTTATATTCTTTAAACTTCCTTTGTATTTAATTTTAAATAATGATCTAGAAGCTGTTAAACGCTTTGTTAATCTACCCGATGCTTCTATTCTTATACCACTAATTTTTTTCAAACTAATGGAATTTAAAATAGATTTTATTTGTTTATTAGATGAATTAAAATGCATTTTTAATGTTTTATATTTATTTAAATTTACTTTTTTTTCAATGTTTAATGTTAAAAGTTGGTGTATAGTAGGTATTTTTATCAATTTTAAAACTCTTTTTAAAACTCTTAAAATTCTATTTTTCCTATTTCTTACTTTAATAGCCATAGACTCTGAGATAATGTCACTACTCAAATGCATATATTTTAAATTTACAATATTAAATTCGATTTTTTTTTTATATATATTATACATAATATTTTTTAAACCCAACAGAAATCAATTTTTGTATTTATAATTGTGAATAGAAATCATTTGTACATAATATATATATAAAGGTAAAAATAAATTTAATTTTTTTTTTAATAAAACATTGGACTGAGAAATTAAAATGTTTTTTTCTTCGTTTAAATTATTTTTTAAAAATATTAGTGAATTAATAGATGATCTTGAAGGTATAATAAAATCACCATCTTTATTCATTGTAGTATTTTCACCACGTATTAAAGTAGAATTATTAATTAATTTTATTTTTCTAACAAATATTTTAGAACTAATTTTTAAAATTATGGTTTTTCAAATAGATATTCTATTTTTTGTTAAAAGTACAAATCTACGTGATTTATATAATTGTTTAAGATAATAAAAAGGTAACATAGTATTTTTGTTATTAATTAAATTGAAAAAAAAATTATATTTTTTTAGATTGGATTTAATTATTTTATAGCTGTTAGTTCTATAAATAGAATTATATCTTCTTAATACTCTTAATTTTTTAAATAGACTATTTAATATAGCTTTTTTAAATAAAAAGTTCATTTTATTATTTTCATAGGTTTTACTGGATTTATTATAATCAAAATCTAATATATTTTTAATATTATCTATTTTTATTGGATAATTTTTAACCATTTTTTCATTTATAAAATTATTTAATATTTTATATTTATTATTTGTATTAATAAAATTTGAAAATTTAAAATGTTTTAAATAGTAAAATTTGTATTTAATAAAAGAATTAATACTATAATTAAACCTTTTTTTATATACATTATTGTTAAAAAAATTAATATTAATAATTCTAAGCTTATTTGCATATAAAAATTTTTGTTTTGCAAACCTATATTTATAGTCAAATAGTTTTTTTGTTATTTTATCTAATTTAAATTTATAGAAATTTAAATAAGTTTTTATTGATTTACTATAAAATAATTTACTAATATAATAATTTTTATTTTGTAAAATTATTTCTTTGTTTTCATTACTATTAAAATTAGTTTTAAATGAATTTAAAACTTTTAAATTTAATATAGGTAAAATTAATTTTATAATTCTTGATATTTTTTGATTTGTAGTTATATTTTTCAATAATTGAAAAATATATAATTTTCTTATTTTTCTTTTAGTTTTATCTTCATAAGCTTTAACTTTAGATATAGCTTTAGCTGTTCTAATTGTTTTCATCAAAGTTTTATGTAATTTATTTATTATGTATTTACTTTTACCTTTGGCTTTAGCTATTCTAATAGATTTCATTAAAGATTTTATAGAAGTTTTACTGTCTTTATCTATTACTACCAAACCATTAAAAGGATCTAAAATATTAATAATCATTTTAGAAAAGATAAATTTTCTTGAAATATTAACTATACCTGAAAGAAAAGATTTCTTTAAGACAGATATATTTCTATGTATTAATATTCTATTTCTTAAAATAGTTAAACCGTTACAAAATAAAGTCCTATTATAAGTATAAAGAGTAATAATAACTTTATTATTAGTATGTTTCATCTCTGCTCTACTTAAAAATATTCTATTTGCTGATAATCTCTTAGCTTTTATACGCATATTTCTTGGTTTTATTTTATATTTTTCAAAAGAAGATGTTAAATGAAAGTAACTTTTAAATAGTTTATTTATTATTTTATCTGTGATAGGTAATGATTTAATATAATTTTTATTATATTGATAAATAGTATTAAATCATTCTTTATTTGTAGGTGGATAATGTTTGATTTGGCTCAAATCATTTAATTTAAATAAAGAATTTTTATCTAAATGTAAAGCGTTTGTATAATTGGTTTTTTTTATTTCGTTATGTGTTAAATTATTCATATGTATACTAAGTTTTGTAAATTATGTTGCTTAAGCATTAAATTATAATTTATAAAGCAAATAATGTGGATATTTTTTCATATCTAAAAAGAAAACTTTATAGAGATATGAAGGAATTGAACCTTTATTGTTTGATCTGCAATCAAAATGCAGAACCATCTGCAACATATCCCTAAATTCTTATCCAGGATTCGAACTTGGGTCCAGATATTAGAAGTATCTTGCTCTACCATTAAGCTAATAAGAATTTATTAGTCTATAATAGATAAAAACAACAATAAAATGAAAAACAAATAATAATAGCCAGGAGAGAAATTTGAATTCTCATTCTTAATGCATGAAATTAATGTTCTAACCAATTGAACTATCCTGGCCAATTAAATAATAATAAAATATATTAAAATTATAATAAAATTATAAATATCTCACTACATACTAACCATAGTTAAAAGGGAGGATACCCTGATTTGAACAGGGAACTTACTGTTCCACATACAGTTGTTCTACCGATTGAACTATATCCACCTTTAAATAATAATGGGTTTATACTAATCTTTTTATGTTGGAGTGATTCGAACACTCAATAGTAAATACCAAAAATTTATGACTTACCGATTAGTCGACAACATAGTTATTATTATTATGGGTAACAAGACTTGAACTTGTATGGTTATTACCACCTCGTCCTAAGCGAGACCTGACTACCAATTCCAGCATACCCATTTTATTTATTTTTTTTCCTTATTAATAATTTAATTGCTCAAGATAAGATTTGAACTTATAACCTAAACATCTTCAGAGTTCCGCTCTACCAATTGAGCTTCTTGAGCTTTAACACATAATATGGAGCTCGCATCACATACCTTTAAATTAATTTTTTCTTAATTTAAATACACATGGAGAAATTAGGACTCGATCCTAAATTAACGATATGCAAAATCGCAGTTTTACCAATTAAACTATATCCCCTTTTATTATTTAATTATTATGATTAACCCTACTGGGATTTGAACCCAGGATTGAAACATTGAAAAAGTTTTGTCCTAACCACTAGACTATAGGGTCTAAATTTTCATTATATTTTATTGTTTAAATTTTCATTATATTTTGTTGTCTAAATACTGATTTAATTTAATTAACTTTATTTTATCCGAAAAACGACTTGAACGTTTACGATATTACATCAATAAATCTTAAGATTATCCTGTCTACCAATTCCAGCACTCGGACTAATACAAAATAAATATTAAAAAATTATTATATAAGGCCAGAATGAATTGAACACTCATCTTAGCTGTCATGAGCAGCTTGCTTTACCAATTAAGCTATAACCTTATTAGTGCGGACAAAGGACTTGAACCCTTATATACTGGGCATGAGCCAGTTATGTTACTATTACATCAATCCGCATTAGAAAATATTTTA
>Ga0134123_10001747_pt1 | contig 14156 bp, 12 predicted proteins | sample KB303_FD_96460 | JGI IMG/M metagenome (GOLD analysis project Ga0134123, IMG submission 96460) | Terrestrial soil microbial communities without Nitrogen fertilizer from Kellogg Biological Station, Michigan, USA - KB3-0-3 | ecosystem: Environmental > Terrestrial > Soil > Unclassified ...
AGGATCGGCACCAGCGTGGCGGGAATACCGAGCAGCACGAACAGCGCCAGCTTCCAGCTCACCACGAACATCATCACCGCGGCGCCCAGCATCATCAGCAGGTTGCGCACGAACATCGACAGGCCGTAGCCGATCACCTGCTGCACGAGCGTGGTGTCGTTGGTCAGGCGCGAGATAATTTCGCCGGTGCGCGTGGCCTCGAAATACGCCGGCTCCAGCGCGAGGATGTGGTTGAACACCGCGCGCCGCAGGTCGGTGACGACGCGCTCGCCGAGGCTCATCATCAGGTAGAAGCGCACGAACGTGGCCCCTGACAGCAATGCCGCCACGCCGACGATGGCGACCAGCGCCTCGTTCAGGAGTTGCGGATTTGCGCTGCCGAAGCCCTGGTCCACCACGTGCTTCAGGCCCTGGCCGAGCGCAAGCACGCAACCCGCGGCCACCAGCAGCGCGAACATCGCCACCGCGATCTTCAGGCGATAGGGTGCGACGAAACGCGCCAGGCGGAGTGCGTGCCTCATGGGCACACTTTACTATGGGTCCCCGCCCAAAGCCGTGGGGACGACGGTATCAGCGCCCGTAGAAGCGATAGTTGTTCCGGCCGAGCTCCTTGGCGCGGTACATCGCGACGTCGGCGTTGCGCAACAGCGTATCGCCGTCGCCGGCGTCCGCCGGATAGAGCGACACGCCGATGCTGGCGCCGATCGAGAATTCGCGCCCGTCGACGCGGAACGCCGGCTCGAGCGCGCGCAGGATCTTTTCCGCCACCACCTGGCAGTCGGCGTCCAGCTGCAGGTCCGGTATCACCACCACGAACTCGTCGCCGCCGTGGCGGGCGAGCGTGTCGGCCTTGCGCAGGCAGCCGGCGATGCGGTGCGCCGCCTCGCGCAACACCGCGTCGCCCGCGCGGTGCCCGAGGGCGTCGTTGACCTGCTTGAATCGATCCAGGTCGACCACCATCAGCGCGAGGCGCGTATCGCGCCGCTGGGCGAGCAGCACCGCCTGCCGCAGGCGATCGTCGAGCAGGCGGCGGTTCGGCAAACCGGTGAGCGTGTCGTGGTGGGCGAGGAAGCGCGCCTCCTCCTCCTGGCGCTTGCGCTCGGTGATGTCCTGCGAAACGCCGATCATGCGGTGCACGCGCCCCGAGGCATCGGCGAGCGTCTTCGCGTGCGAGGACAGCCACGCCACCTGGCCGTCCTGCCGGATCACGCGGTACTCGTTGGTGCAGGGCCCGGCTTTCTCCCACGCGGCATTGACGACGCTGAGGTAGCGCTCGCGGTCTTCCGGGTGCACCAGTTTCACGTACTCGGGCCAGCGCGTCGTCTTCCCGCCGCTCGCGCCGACGATCGCCGAAGGGTCGCGGCCCCAGTGCAGCTGGTCGGAATCGCGGTCCCATTCCCAGTACATGAGTCCGGCCGCGTCCACGGCGAGGCGCAGCTTCTCGACGTTTTCGTAGAGCGCCGCGGCGGCCGCCTTTTCGGAGGTGACATCGCGCGCCGTGCCCGTCGCCCCGATCACCGCGCCCTTGGCGCTGCGCATTGGCACCGCGTTGATCGACAGGTCGATGTGGATGCCGTCGCGCCGGACATGGCGGGTCTGGTAGTCGAAGACCGACTCGCCCTCGAGGATGCGGCGGAACACGGCGAGGTCCCTTTCTCGCACTTCCGGCGCAAGCTGCTCCCGGATTTCGTGCCCGAGCATGTCCGCCGGCTCGCAGTCGTAGATGCGGCGCGCCGCCGCGGGGCTGAGGTAGGTCCAGCGGCCCTCGGCGTCCACCGACCAGATGAGGTCGTTCGAGGTCTCCACCAGGTTGCGGTACATGGCTTCGCTCTTGCGCAATGCGCGCTCGGCCTCATGCCGCCCGCTGGTATCGCTGTAGGTGAGGATCACCGACGCCTGCGGCGATTCCGGATTCATGGCGCGGCCCACCGCCCGGCACCACAGCGCGCTGCCGTCCTTGCGCCGCAGCCTGAATTCGCCATCCATCACTTCGGCGCCGCGGAAAAGCCGGTAGCGCTCGCCCGCCTCGCGCCAGATTTCTTCGCTCGGATACAGGATTCTCGAGGACTGGCCGTCGAGCTCGCCGGGGCCATAGCCCAGCATCAGCTCCAGTTGCCGGTTGGCGCGCGTGATGACGCGGTCGGCGATGAACGCGATGCCGACCGGCAGGATATCGAGAACCAGCTTTCCTTCCCCGTCCACCGTCACGGGTTTCTCCCCAGCCATCAAGCCACGCTACCCTCCCGGTTAGCGCCTGCAGCCGGCACAACAACACGCGAATGACAGTTTCTTGCGTTCGCGCCGACGGGCGGCGCGCGGCGCCCGACATGCGTACAGGAACACGCCGGCGTGTCAGGCGCTGGCGCGCTCGACTTCCACCAGGCAATCGTAGAAGGTCGCCGCGCCGCCCAGGTCGGCCGTGCGCTGCGAGGTGAGTTCGTTGGCGTTCCTGCGGTCGCCCGAAAACTTCTTCCACCACACCGAAGGCGCCACCACCACCCCGCGCCGGGGCTTGTCGTTGACCCGCGCCTTGAGGGTGAAACTGCCGCGGTCGTTGAACACGCGCACCGCATCGCCATCCGCGATGCCGCGTTTCGCGGCATCGTCCGAATGCAGCTCCAGGCTGGGTTCGCCCTCCGCCGCGCGGAAGCGCGGCAGGTTGGCGAACGAGGAATTGAGGAAGTTGCGCACCGGCGGCGACAGGAAACTGAGCGGATACCTGCTCGCCAGCTGCGGATTGCTCGAGGGCAACTCGGCCGGCGGATTGTAGAAAGGCAGCGGATCGATGCCCTGCGCCTTGAGCGAGGCGCTGTAGAACTCGCATTTTCCGGAGGGCGTATGAAAACCGCCCTTGGCGAAGGGCGCAAAGGTCTTCGGCAGCGCGAGCCTCTTCCAGCCGTCGCGCTTGAGCGATTCCCAGTCCATGCCCGCGAGGTTGGCGTGGCCCGACCCGATCGCCTGGCGCGCGAGCTCGTCGTCCGAATCGCGGAAGCACTCCTCCTCGAAGCCCATGCGCGCCGCGAGGCGGCGGAAGACTTCGGCGTTGGGCAGCGATTCGCCCACCGGCGCGATCGCCGGATTGTTGGCCAGCACATACAGGTGGCCGTAGGACTTGTGGATGTCGGTGTGCTCCAGCTGGGTGGTCGCCGGCAGCACGATGTCGGCGTAGTCCGCGGTGTCGGTGAGAAAGGAGTCCATCACGACGCAGAACAGGTCCTCGCGCCTGAAACCCTCGACCACCTTGGACGAGTCGGGACACACCGCGACCGGATTGTTGTTGTAGACGATGACCGCGCGCACCGGCGATTTGACGGCCGTCAGCACGTCGCCGAGCTTCGAATGGTTGATCACGCGGGGCCGCGCGCCGGTAGAACTGCGCGGCATCAGGTCGGGCCGCTCGAGTTTCGCGTGGTCGAAGTTGTAGTTGTCCGCCGTCGTCAGCAGGATGCCGCCCGCGGGATCGCGCCAGGCGCCGGTCAGCGCCGGCAGGCAGGCGATGGTGCGCGCGGCGATGCCGCCGCCGGCGTGGCGCTGCATGCCGTAGTTCAGGCGGATGGCGGCCGGCTTGAGCGTGCCGTAGTCGCGCGCCAGCTGCACCACCTCTTGGACGGAAATGCCGCAGGTCTCGGCGGCCCATTGCGGCGTGTATTCAGGAAGTTTTTCTGAAAGTTCCTTGAAGCCCAAAGTGTATTTTTCAATGTAATCCCGGTCGATCAGGCCCTCCGTCACCAGGATATGCATCATTCCGAGCGCGAGCGCGCCGTCGGTGCCGGGCAGCAACGCGATGTGCTGGCTGCACTTCTCCGCGGTCAGGCTGCGATACGGGTCGATGGCGATCAGCTTCGCGCCGCGGCGCTTGGCTTCCTGCGCGCGCGTCCAGAAATGCAGGTTGGAGGTGATCGGGTTGGAGCCCCAGATCACGATGAGCTTCGAGTCCTGGTAGTGCTCGGGGTCCATGCCGTAGCTGCCGCCCAGCGTGGCCTTGATGCCGGCCTTGCCTGCCGACGAACACAGCGTGCGCTCCAGCTGGGTGGCGCCGAGCTTGTGGAAGAAGCGCCGGTCCATCGAGCTGTATTGCAGCATCCCCATGGTGCCTGCGTAACTTAACGGCAGGATGGATTCCGGATTTACGGCCGCGAGCGACTTCAGTTTCGCGGCGATCTCGTCCAGCGCCTCGTCCCAGCTGATGCGCCTGAATTCGCCCTTGCCCTTCGGTCCGACGCGCTTGAGCGGATGCAGCAGGCGATCGGGCGAATAGGTGCGCTCGGCATAGTGGGCGACCTTGGTGCAGAGCGAGCCGTCGGTGAACGGGTGATCCGGGTCCCCCTGCACCTTCACCGCCACGCCGTCCTTCACCGTCACCAGCATCGCGCAGGTGTCGGGGCAGTCGTGCGGGCAGGCGGCGCGGACGATCGTTTCCATGCGTCGATTCTACTCGTCCAGCAGCTGGATCCAATGGCGCACGGGCGTGCGCGTGCCAGACTGCAGGTGGCTCAGGCAGCCGATGTTGGCGGTGGCGATGGTCGCGGCGCCGCCGGCGGCCAGCGCGGCCAGCTTGCGCTCGCGCAGCCTGCCCGAGAGTTCCGGCTGCAGGATCGAGTAGGTTCCGGCCGATCCGCAGCAAAGATGGCCGTCGGCGACCGGTTCCAGTTCATAGCCGGCGCTTTCCAGCAGCGCCTCGACCTTGCCCTGCAGTTGTTGCCCGTGCTGCAGCGAGCACGGGGACTGGAAGGCGATCCGGCCGTGCCTGATTTTTCGCGGTATTTCGCCCTCCGGCAGAACTTCCGAGAGGTCCTTCGTCAGCGCCGAAATCTGTTGCGCCTTTTCGCGATATTCGGGGTCATCCTTTAAATGTTGAAAAAAATCTTTCGTAAAAACTCCGCAACCGCTGGCAGTCATCACGATCGCCTCGACTTCGCCCGCCTCGACCATCGGCCACCAGGCGTCGATCAGCGCGCGCATGTCGTCGCGGCCGCCTTCCTGGTCGTTCAGGTGAAAGCGCAGCGCGCCGCAGCAGCCGGCGCCCGGCGCCTCGATGAGGGAAATTCCGGCCCGGTCGAGCACTCGCGCCGCGGCCGCGTTGATCGCCGGCGCAAGCGCCGGCTGGACGCAGCCCGCGAGCACCAGCATGCGGCGCCTGTGCCGCGGCGCAGGCCACGCACCGGCAGGTTCGCTACGCGCCGGAATCTTGCTCTTCAGGTTTTCAGGAAGAAAAAACTTCATTGCCCTGCCCACATCCAGCAGCAACGAAAACAAACTGGTCCTCGGCAGAACCGCGGCCAGTACCGACCGCTTGACCCCTTCCCAGGCGCCGCGCCCCACTTTCTGCTCTACGATTTCGCGCCCGATGTCGGCCAGGCGGCCGTATTGCACGCCGGACGGGCACGTGGTTTCGCAGGCCCGGCAGGTGAGGCAGCGATCCAGGTGCAGGCGCGTCTTCGCCGTCGGCGCCACGCCTTCGAGCACCTGCTTGATGAGGTAGATGCGGCCGCGCGGCCCGTCGAGCTCGTCGCCGAGGAGCTGGTAGGTCGGACAGGTCGCATTGCAGAAGCCGCAATGCACGCACTTGCGCAGCACGGCGTCGGCCTCGCGCCCCTGCGGCGTATCGCGGATGAAATCGGCGAGCTCGGTTTGCACGGCTCGCTATACTTTCTGCATGAGAGGTCTATTCTGGCTGGTGCTGGCGGGCTGCGCCGCCACGATCGTCTGGCTGGTATGGCATATCCGCCGCAAAGCGGAAGAACGCAGGCTCGCCGAGGAAGCGCGCATTGCGGCATTCATGACCGGCCTGCCACTGGTGCCGAAACCGGCGCCGGAAAAAACCGCCGCCACAAGTTCGCCGGTGACCTCGCCGGTCCGGGCGCCTGCCAACGATGTCGCGCCGCAGAAGCTCCTGTTCGATGCGGCCCACAAGGCGGGCGAGGCAGGCGAACTGGCTCTCGCCATCCAGCTGTATGCCAGGCTTCTCGCCCGATACCCCGCCACCGCTTTCGCGGGCGAAGTGCGCGCGGCGGTGGAAACGCTCAAGAAGAAGCTCGTCAAAAGCTAGAACTCCGGGTACAGCCGGCCGGCATTCAGGATCCCGGCGGGGTCGAAAGCGGATTTCAGCTTGCGGTGCAGGCGCGCGAGCACCGGCGGCAGCGGCGCGAACGCGCCCGCCGGCTTGTCGGCGGCGCGGAACAGCGTCGCATGCCCGCCCAGGCCCGCAACCGCGGCGCGCACCGGCGCCGGATCCGCATGGGACCTCAGCCAGCGCAGTGCGCCGCCCCACTCGATCAGCTGCGCGCCCGGCAATTCAACCTGCGCCGCGTGCGACGGCAGCGAGAGGCGCCACAGCGGCGCGTCGCCCGCGAAGAATGGATCGGTCTGCTCGCGGATGCCGGCCCAGAAGGTGGCCGCATCGCCGGCGCCCAGCTTCTCGCCGCCCAGCTTCTGCGCGGCGAGCTCAAGCGCGCTGCCGGCGCCCGACAGGCGAAGCGCGAGTTCGCCGTCGGACCAGGCGCTGCCTGATATCGGCAACGGCTGCCCCGCCCAGCGGTTCAGGCTCTCGAGCGCCTTGCCTTGCGGCAGCTCCAGCTTCAGCGTCAGTTCGGCGCTCGGCCGCGGCAGCACCTTGAGGGACACCTCGGTAATCAGCCCCAGCGTGCCGAGCGACCCGGTGAGCAGCCGCGATATGTCGTAACCAGCCACGTTCTTCATGACCTGGCCGCCAAAGGAAAGGAGGTCGCCCTTGCCATCGATGATTTTCGCCCCGAGGATGAAATCCCGCACCGAGCCGGCGCTGGCGCGGCGCGGGCCCGACAATCCCGCCGCAACGCAGCCCCCGAGCGTCGCCCCGGAACCGAAGCTGGGGGGTTCGAAGGGCAGGAATTGTCCCTGCTTGAAAAGCACTTCATGCAAATCCGAAAGCAAGGTGCCGCAGCGCGCCGTCACGACCAGTTCGGTCGGTTCGTAGGCAACGATTCCCGCATGGCCGCGCGTCTCGAGAAGCTCGCCGCGCGGCGCGTTGCCGTAAAAATCCTTGGTGCCGCCGCCACGAATGCGCAAAGGTGCGCGTCGGCCCGCGGCTTCCCGGATTTTTTCCTGAAATTTTTCCAAGATCAGAAGCGAGGCAGGCCGGCGTGCGGCTGCGCCGCGGCATGCACGTGCCGGCGCCCGAACTCAGCGCAGCGCGACAGGGCCGGAACCGCCTTGCCCGGATTGAGCAGCCCCTGCGGATCATAGGCGCGCTTGACGGCGTGGAAGATCCCGAGCTCGGCGGCGCCGAATTGCACGCACATCTGGTCGATCTTCTCCACGCCGACGCCATGCTCGCCGGTAATGGTGCCGCCGACCGCGACGCATTTTTCCAGCACCTCCGCGGCGAACTGCTCGGTGCGCTTGAGCTGCTCCGCGTCGTTGGCGTCGAACAGGATCAGCGGATGCAGGTTGCCGTCGCCGGCGTGGAACACGTTCGGGCAGCGCAGGCCGTATTTCTTCTCCATCGCGCCGATGAAATTGAGCACTTCGCCGAGGCACTTCTTCGGGATCGTGCCGTCCATGCAGTAGTAGTCGGGCGAGATGCGGCCGACCGCCGGAAAGGCGGCCTTGCGACCCGACCAGAAGCGCAGCCGCTCGGCCTCGTCGCGCGAGACCGTCAGGCGCGTGGCGCCGGCGCCCTCCAGCACCTGCTTCATCTTCGCGATTTCTTCGTCGACTTCGGCGGCGCTGCCGTCCGATTCGCACAGCAGGATCGCGGCGGCATCCACGTCATAGCCCGCGTGCACGAACTGCTCCACCGCCCGCGTGGCCGGCCGGTCCATCATCTCCAGGCCCGCGGGGATGATGCCCGCGGCGATCACCGCGGCGACGGCGTCGCCCGCCTTCTGCACATCGTCGAAGGACGCCATGATGACGCGCGCCGTCTCCGGCTCCGGCAGGAGTTTCACGGTGACTTCCGTCGTCACCGCGAGCAGTCCTTCGGAGCCGATGGCGAGGGCGAGCAGGTCGTAGCCGGGCGCATCCAGCGCCTCGGAGCCGAAATCCACCGCCTCGCCTTCGATGGTGTAGCCCCGAACGCGCAGCACGTTATGCACCGTCAGGCCGTATTTCAGGCAATGCACGCCGCCCGAATTCTCGGCGACATTGCCGCCGATGGAACAGGCGATCTGGCTTGACGGATCGGGCGCGTAGTACAGGCCGAACGGCGCGGCCACGTCGGAAATCGCCGCATTGCGCACGCCAGGCTGCACCACGGCGATGCGCGCCAGCGGATCGACGCGCACGACGCGCATGAATTTCGCGAGAGACAGCAGCACGCCGTCCCCGGGCGGCAGCGCGCCGCCCGACAGGCCGGTTCCGGCCCCGCGCGGAACGACGGGAATTCCCATTGAAGAACAGGTCTTGAGAACGCGCTGCACCTGCTCCTCCGTCTCGGGCAGCGCGACCACCATCGGCAGGCGCCGGTAGGCGGTCAGGCCGTCGCACTCGTAGGGACGCGTGTCTTCCTGCTGCCAGAGCACGCTTCGCTCGGGGAGGAAGGCGCGCAGCGCCTGCGCGACGTCTTTCTGCCGCTGGAAATCTATTTCAGGTACGGCGCTGCCCACTTCAGTCCTTCGGCGGTGTCGCCCTTCGGGATGTACTCGGCGCCGATCCAGCCCTTGTAGCCGAGCCGGTCGATGTGCGGCAGCAGCCAGCCGAAATTGATTTCGCCGGTGCCCGGTTCGTTGCGATCCGGCACGTCCGCAATCTGGATGTGGCCGATCCGGGGCAGCAGCCGTTCGATGGTCTTCGCAAGGTCGCCCTCGACGATCTGCATGTGGAACACGTCGTACTGCAGCAGCAGGTTGTCGGCGCCGACGGCATCGATGACCTCGATGCCTTCCTTCGAGGTATTCAGCAGAAAGCCCGGAATGGTGCGCGTATTGCAAGGTTCGGTGAGCAGCGTCAGTCCCGCCGCCTTCAGCCTGCCCGCGGCAAAGCGCAGGTTTTCGATGAGCGTCTGCTTGGCTTTTTCGCGAGGCACGCCGGCGGGCGCGATCCCGGCGAGCGCATTCAGCCGCGGGCAGCCAGCCGCCCTGGCGTACTCGATCGCCCTCTCGACGCCTTCGCGGAATTCGTTCACGCGCTCCGGCAGGCAGGTAATACCGCGATCGCCCTTGGCGGCATCTCCCGCGGGGAGGTTGTGGAGCACCACCTCGACCTTCGCAGCGCGCGCAGCCGCGCCAATCTCCGCCGCACTGCCGAACGCGTAGGGAAACTGGTACTCGACGTAGCGAAAGCCCGCTTTCGCAGCGGCGGCGAAGCGCTCCGCAAACGGCAACTGCGGAAACAGGAGGGAGATGTTGGCGGCGAGTTTGGGCATCGGGTTAGCATAACGCGAAATGCATGTCGCAGACACCGCCGTGGTCGCCTGGTGGATATGGCCGATCGCTCTGTTTTTCGCCAGCTTCGCCCTCGGCATCGTGGCAGTGCTTGCCGGCGTGGGTGGCGGCGTGCTCTTTGTGCCGATTGTCGGCAGCTTTTTCCCGTTTCACCTCGACTACGTGCGCGGCGCCGGTGTCCTGCTCGCATTGGCGGCGGCGCTGGCGGCCGGTCCGCGCCTGCTGCGCGACGGGCTGGCAAGCCTGCGGCTGGCAATTCCGCTATCGCTTGCGGGGTCGATATTTTCGATGGTGGGCGCGCTCACGAGCTTTGCCGTGCCCACGCGGGCGCTCGAAACGTCCCTGGGCGCATTGATCCTGCTGATTTCATTGTTGATGTGGCTCGCACCCGGCGGCGGCATCTCGAACGGGCGCGATGATTTTTTCTCGACCGCGCTGGGGCTGCGCGGCAATTACGTAGACCCGGCCACCGGCGAACGCACGGTATGGCAGTCGAAGCAGCTCCTGCCGGGCGTGCTGGTTTTTTCGGTGATCGGGTTTGTCGGCGGCCTCTTCGGACTGGGCGCCGGCTGGGCCAACGTACCGGCGCTCAATCTGCTGATGGGCGTCCCGCTGAAGCTCGCGGCCGGCACCAGCGGTCTCGCGATCACGATCGTGAACACACCCGCCGCCTGGATCTACTTCCTCGAAGGCGCCATGCTGCCGATCATCGTCGCGCCATCGTTGATCGGCGTAATGCTTGGCGCAAATCTCGGCGCCCGGCTGTTCCGGACCATGCCCGCGGCCCGCATCCGCCATTTCGTCATTGCGCTACTGCTGTTCGCCGGTATCCGCACCCTGCTCAAAGGCCTTGCCCTATGGACCTGAACAATCAGGATCATCACGACCTGCGGCAAGCGGACCGCGAAGCGAGCGAGGAATATGCGCGCTGCATGGCGATCGGCACCGCAATTGCGTTGGCCCTGATCGTCGTCGAACTCATTGCCTACGTTTCGGGCGCGCTTACCCCGTTCGTGCCGTTGCGCGACCTGCCGGGACTCTGGGGCATGCCGATGAGGCAATACCTCGCGGCCGCAGGGGTTCCCGCCGGATGGGGCTGGATCGCCCTGGCCGGCCGCGGCGACTACGTGAACTTCATCGGCATCGCCCTGCTGGCGTCGATCACGATCGCGTGCTACCTGGTCGCCCTGCGCCGCTACCTTGCGCGGCGCGACCGGATCTACGCGGCCCTGACGGCGGCGCAGCTCATTGTGCTGGTTGCCGCGGCGTCCGGGCTGCTAAACTCTTTCGCAGGAGGCAACCCATGAAAACATCCATCGCGGTAGCAGTGGCTGTACTCGCCATTCTCGGCGCAGGCGCGGCCCATGCGCAAGGCACGCTCGAAGCAGTGCAAAAGAAGGGTTTCGTGCAGTGCGGCGTCAACGGCGGCGCGGTCGCGGGATTTTCCGCGCCTGACTCGCAGGGCGTCTGGAAGGGGCTCGACGTCGACCTGTGCCGCGCGGTCGCGGCCGCGGTGTTCGGCGACGCGAACAAGGTGCGCTACACGGGCCTCACCGCGCAACAGCGCTTCACCGCCCTGCAATCGGGCGAAGTGGACATCCTGTCGCGCAACACCACCTGGACCATCACGCGCGACACCAGCCTCGGCCTGAATTTCGTCGGCGTCAATTTCTACGACGGCCAGGGCTTCATGGTGCCGACGAAGATGCGCGCCAAGGGCGGCAAGCCCGCCGCCAAGGCCGACAAGAAAGGTGCCGCGAAGGGCGCCGCGCAAGGCGGAATCACCAGCGCCAAGCAGCTCAACGGCGCCACGGTGTGCGTGCAGCCGGGCACCACCACGGAACTCAACCTCTCGGATTACTTCCGCGCCAACGGCATGACCTTCAAGCCGGTCGTCATCGAGACGCTGCCGGAGGTCCTGAACGCCTACTTCTCCGGCCGCTGCGACGTCTTCACCACCGACGTCTCGGGCCTGGTTTCCTCGCGCGCCTCGCGCGCGCCGAAGCCCGAGGAGCACATCATCCTGCCCGAGGTGATTTCCAAGGAGCCGCTCGGACCGGCCGTGCGGCATGGCGACGACCGCTGGTTCGACATCGTCAAGTGGTCGCTGTTCGCGACCATCGAGGCCGAGGAAATGGATCTCACCTCGAAGAACATCGACCAGAAGGCCTCCAGCAAGGACCCGAGCGTGCAGCGCTTCGTCGGGGCCACCGGCGACATCGGCAAGATGCTCGGCGTGGACAACAAGTGGGCCTACAACATCGTCAAGCAGGTCGGCAACTACGGCGAGAGCTTCGACGCGCACCTGAAGCCGCTCGGCTTCACGCGCGGGCTGAACAACCTCTGGACCAAGGGCGGCCTGATGTACGCGCCGCCGATCCGCTAGGAAAAAACCCCTGTGAAGCGGGGTTGGTTCTACCAGGCCGCGCTGCTCGCCGCGGCCGGCCTGGTGCTGTGGTTTTTCATTTCCAACACCCAGCACAACCTCGAGACGCGGAAGATCGCCAGCGGCTTCGGCTTCCTCTGGCGCGAAGCGGGCTTCGAAATCGGCGAGACAGGGGCCATCGCCTTCGGCGCCGCCGACAGCTACCTGCGCGCGCTGGGCGTCGGGCTCTGGAACACGTTTCGCGTGGCGGCGGTCGGGGTGGTGCTCGCCACCATTCTCGGAACCCTGGTAGGCCTCGCGCGGCTGTCGCCCAACTGGCTGCTTTCAAGAATCGCCGCCGGCTACGTCGAGACGATCCGCAACGTGCCGCTGCTGGTGCAGCTCTTTTTCTGGTACGCGATCATTTCCGAAAACCTGCCGGATCCGGCCGAAGCGCTGCAGCCCCTGGCGGGCGTCTTCCTCAGCAATCGCGGCATCGCGTTTCCGACGCCCTGGAGCACGCCCGCGCTCAGCGGCTTCAACTTCGTTGGAGGCGCCGTGCTGTCGCCGGAATTCGCGGCGCTGCTCGTGGGCCTGGTCATGTATACCGCGGCCTTCATCGGCGAGATCGTGCGCGCAGGGATCCTCTCGGTGGGGCGCGGCCAGGTGGATGCCGCACATTCGATGGGACTGACGCGCCGCGCGGCGCTGCGCTTCGTGGTGCTGCCGCAGGCGCTGCGCCTGATCGTGCCGCCCCTGACCAGCCAGTACCTGAACCTCGCCAAGAACAGCTCGCTCGCGGTGGCGATCGGCTATCCCGACCTGGTCTCCATCGCCAATACCGCCATGAACCAGACCGGCCAGGCGATCGAAGGCGTCGCCATCATCATGGCGGTATTCCTCAGCATCAGCCTGTCGATCTCGGCGTTCATGAACTGGTACAACCGGCGCGTCGCGCTGAAGGGACTGCGCAGGTGAACGCGGCCGTGCATTGGGTACGCGCCAATCTCTTCTCGAGCTGGCCGAGCGCGCTGGCGACGCTCGTGATTTTCTGGCTGGCATGGAAACTGGTGCCGCCGTTCGTCGACTGGGCGCTCATCTCGGCGGTCTGGCGCGCGCCCGATTCGGGCGCCTGCCGCGAAGCCGAGGGCGCCTGCTGGGCGTTCATCGGCGAGAAGCACCGCTTCATGCTCTTCGGCACCTATCCCTTCGAGCAGCACTGGCGCCCGGCGGTGGCGACCGCGGTGCTGGTTTTTCTCTGGATATTTTCTTCTTTCAAGAGATTCTGGAATTGGTGGCTGTCGGCGATCTGGACCGCCGGGCTCGCGTCCATCGCCGTGCTGATGTGGGGCGGGGTGTTCGGTCTCGCCTACGTCGAGAACGAGCGCTGGGGCGGGCTGATCCTGACCCTGATCCTCGCCAGCTTCGGCATGGCGCTCGCCTTTCCGCTTTCCATCGTGCTCGCGCTCGGGCGCCGTTCCCGGCTGCCGGTGGTGCACGCGGCCTGCGTCGCCTACATCGAGCTGATCCGCGGCGTACCGCTGATCAGCGTGCTGTTCATGGCTTCGGTGATGCTGCCCCTCTTCATGCCGGAGGGAATGACCATCGACAAGCTGCTGCGCGCGCAGCTCGCGCTGATCCTGTTCGCCGCCGCCTACCTCGCGGAAGTGGTGCGCGGCGGGCTGCAGGCGATCCCGCACCACCAGTACGAGGCGTCGGAGGCGCTCGGCCTGTCGTACGCGCAACGCATCGTGCACGTGATCCTGCCCCAGGCCCTGCGGCTGTCCATCCCGCCGCTGGTGAACACCTTCATCGGCCTGTTCAAGGACACCTCGCTGGTGCTGATCATCGGGCTGTTCGACCTCCTCTCCACCATCAAGATCTCGCTGCAGGATCCGAAATGGGCCGGATTCGGCATCGAGGCCTACCTGTTCGCTTCCGCGGTCTACTTCGCGTTCTGCTATGCGATGTCGCGCTACAGCCGGGGCCTGGAGCAGGGCGCCCCGGAGCGCGTGCTGCGGGGGTCGTGATACACTTTTTGCGAGTTCATCAAGAGGAGAAATCCCATGGGCGTCATCTTTGCATCTCTCGGCCGCACCATCCTCGCCGGCGTCGTTCTGGTCGCAATCCTGATGGGCGTCGCCGGAGCCTTCGGAAGGATGGGCGAGCACGGTTACTGGCTGTTCTTCATGCGCTGGCTGCATATCGCATCGGGCGTGATGTGGATCGGACTGCTGTGGTATTTCAACTTCGTGCAGACGCCGTCCATGCCGAAGATCCCGGATGAGCAGAAGCCGGCGATCAGCAAGGTTATTGCCCCGACCGCCCTGTTCTGGTTCCGCTGGTCGGCGCGCGCGACCGTGATCACCGGCCTCCTCGTGGCGGGAATGAACGGCTATCTGGGCGGCGCGCTGACGCCCACGCCCGGC
>Ga0134123_10001748_pt1 | contig 14152 bp, 11 predicted proteins | sample KB303_FD_96460 | JGI IMG/M metagenome (GOLD analysis project Ga0134123, IMG submission 96460) | Terrestrial soil microbial communities without Nitrogen fertilizer from Kellogg Biological Station, Michigan, USA - KB3-0-3 | ecosystem: Environmental > Terrestrial > Soil > Unclassified ...
CGCCGCGTTCTCGCCGAACGCCAGCTTCTTACTTATGTACAGCACCTCGACATCAACGATGGTGCGGGTCTTACGAGTTACGTCACTCGACTGGCCCATGCGACCAGCAGCCTCGACTCCGCTCTTGCCGGCGGTAAAGTTGTCACTGTGCCGGCACTGAACGCACAGCGCTCAGACTTTCTGGCAATTCAACGACTCTCCGACACGCTCGCCACCAAAATCGACAGCATCGCGGGCTCGCGACGCTCTGCGATCGGCGCGACGGAGACTTTCGTAGCCGTGGCGATTGCGGGACTCCTCCTGATTGGACTGGCTGCCGCATTTCTCGTCGAACGATTGGGCATGCGTTTCCGCGCTCTCGCGCTACTACTTGAGGAACGTCGTTCGGAACTCGAGCGGGTAACGGAGAGCCGGACGCGACTTGTGCGCGGCTTCACTCATGACGTCAAGAATCCTCTGGGCGCCGCCGACGGATATCTCGCGCTACTGGAGGAAGGTATCCTGGGCCAGCTGTCCCAACGCCAGCGAGAGACAATCACCAGAGTGCGGCGGTCGATTCGAAATGCGTTGGAGCTCATTGCAGCCTTGCTTGACCTTGCGCGCGCTGAGGCTGGTCAACTTGAAATCCGGCGATGCCCCACCGATGTCGGCGGCGAAGTTCGCGAGGTCGCGGACGCGTTCATCGCACAGGCCGGGGCAAAGGGGCTCATGATGGATGTTGCCGTAGACTCCGGGCTGCCACTACTCGAAACCGATCCAGCTCGGCTTCGGCAGGTCGTCGGTAACCTGATATCGAACGCGGTGAAGTACACGCCGGAGCGCGGACATATAAATGTGCGCGCTGGCCTTAGCACCAAATCAGGGTCGTTGGATGAGCGAGAAATTCGGATCACGGTCTCTGATGATGGACCAGGCATCTCAACGGAAAAGCTGCCTCTTCTCTTCACCGAGTTCACACGCTTCGACCCGGGTGCTGCAGAAGGCGCCGGCATTGGCCTGGCAATTAGCAAGAAAATCGCGCAAGCGTTGGGCGGAGACATCTCATTGGAGACGAAACAGGGTCGCGGAGCCTCCTTTGTGATTCACCTACCCGTCCAGCATCGCACCGCTTCTCGCGACGACCGGGCACGATAGGATCCGCCAATCGATAATTCCGTTTTGTTCAATCACCCTAAGGAGCGGACTCAGGAGCGGATATCGCCCAGGGCAGAAGCGCCGCCACTAACAGTGCAAAGGCCTCCGTCAGCGCACCTGCCATCAAGAGCCATCTTCCGGTCTCCGGCGTCGGATGCAGAAAAAACGCGCCCACACCCAAGGCAACACTCGCAAGGCCGGCCAGGCCAAGGGCACCACTTAATATGTTGCCACCGAATCGTCGCTGCAGGTGTCGCGCGGCGATCACCTTCAGCAACCCGATACATAACGCAAAGATCCCGGCGAGGCCGATGTATAGCAGCAGGGCGACGACATGGTACGGGATCCCCGGGGCGATTCGCAGCGACCAGGCTGCTGCAAGTAGAAGCAATCCATCAATGAAGGCGACCAGCACGAAAAAGCCGTGGAGCGCCGGCACGGCCAGTGCGAGCGCGCCCATGCAAAGCGCAAGTACTCCGTCGACAGTCGCGAACCAGATGAAGGGGTCGACAAACGCCAGGTGGGAACCCGATTCGGCGGCGAGCCGTTCGGCAAAAAGAACGCCGACGACACCACGAGCGATCAATACGACGCGAATCAGCAGCCGGAAAATCACAGGTGGTTCAAATTCGACCGCTACCGAGAGCGTGAGCGATGTCGGTCTGCGAAATAACTCCGACCAGACTCCCTTGATCCTCGACGAACAGGCGCCGCGTTTCTGTGTAGAGCATGTACTTTGCGGCCTCGAGCACGTCTGCTCCCGGGTCAATGACGTGCGCGTTCGGCGTCATTATCTCCTTCACCATGGTGTGCTCGAGAAACCTCGCCTGCGCAACCGCGTCATCCTTCTCGGAGCTGGCCTGCAGAACATCGGTGGCCGAGACGACACCCATTACGCGGCCCGAGGTTCCCACAACCGGCAAGCCAGAAACGCGCTGATCGGCGAGAGTCGTGACCAGCTCGCGAACCGAGGCATCGGGTGCAATTGATTTCACATCCTTCTGCATTAAATCCGCTACTAGCATTCTGCCACCTCCGGTGGTTGTCGGGGAACCATCTGCGCGGGTAAGCCTAGCTGGCGAGGCCGCGTTTGCGCCTGGTAGTTCTTATTGGCCGCGTGCGTCGCCGCCGCAATGTTTGCGAAACGGCTTGCGCCGCTGCAACGAGCGCGGTGGAAACAGCGCTTTTGAGATGCCGTGCGCGACGCTCGACTACCACGCTTGGCAATCTCTTCAGCACCACCTTGATTCGACATACCATGTCGACTCCGCCACGTGGTCCGTTGACATCCCGCACTCTGACCGTGATCCGTTCTGCTACGCGGCCGTATCTGCGGAACAGCGTCCGCACCCGCCGCCGAATGTATTCGCGATCCTCCTCATCGAGGGCGACAGCGTGGACCCGAATGTTCGGGACAGCAAGTAAAGTCATGTGCTCGTCGCCACGGCGGCAGCTGATTCCACATTTGCTTCGATGTCTGCGCTTTCCGGATTCGGATGAAAAACAAGAACTGACATTGGCGATTTCCTCGTCAGCTCGTCGGCAATGGTTCCGAATACGAATCGGTTCAGCCCGCCAATCCCGTTTGTCCCGATGGCGATCACATCGACTCTGTTGCGCGCTGCATAGTCCAGAATTGCGGGGGCCACATCAGTGTGAAGAATGACCTGTTTGGTTGCCGAGACACCGTGCTTGATCAGGTAGTCCACCGGCCACGAGAGGTACGCCTCGGCATTTTCCATGTCCGTATCCCACCACGGCAGGCCCGGCTGCATGATGCGCTTCTGCGAGTAGGTTTGCGGCGTCAGGACGTGCACAACCGTCACGGCCGCACTGACGGCGGACGCCAGCTTCACCACTTCTGGCAGTATCTGCTCTGCCAGCGGCGAGCCATCGAGTGGCACAACGATCCGACGTTCGGCAGTTCCGGAAGCTTCTGACGCGAACGTCGCGTCGGCCCTCACAACCAGAACGGGTCGGTTCGTATTCCGGATCAGAAAATCAGTGACGCTGCCGAGGTTGATTCGCTTCAGCCCTCCACGAGAGTGACTCGACATCACGATCAGATTGGTGTTCAGTTCCTTCGCATAGTCGGCGAGAGTCTGGTTGACGTTTCCCTCTTTGAGATCCGTCACCACGCGTACCCGGCCGTTCGCTCGAACGTTCTCTCCCAACGCCTCCAGCTTGCGCAAACGGAGAAGCTTTTCTTCCGCCAGTGCCTGCAGGGTGATCTCTGTCGCCGGAAATTGCGGCAGAGTTTCAGCAACGATTGGCAGCGCCAGGACCTGAACAAGGTGCAATGTCGCGTCGAATCGCTCGGCGAGTTTTGCCGCGACTTCGATCGCCGCATTTTCAAAATCGGATGCTTCGGTCGGGGCCATTATCGTCTCATACATCTCTCCTCCTTGGCTTGAGCGGAAGGGGCCTGCTCTATTGGCTTTCAACGCTGCGACCGTCGCTGGCGCTTGATTCAGTTCTCAGATATTACGGGCGGCGTCACGAGCATCGGCCAGTGGCCGTCGCGGATAAGGGCACGGGTAACGCTTTCCAGAGGAAGACGGGTGACTCCTTCACTTCGCTCGCTACCGATCGCAATGAGATCGGCGGCGATGGCCTGCGCTGCGCTGAGGAGCTCTTCGATCGGATTTCCAATCCGATGAAGGCTCTCGACATCGATCGACCTGGCCGCCCCAATATCGTTGGCGAGGTGAAGGAAGCCATCGGCGACTTCTTCAGCGCGCAGCGATGAGGGATGTTCGGTCGCGTCATCCGACATCTGTGTCGTTGGACTCACATGAACCAGAACGACTCGACCATCTGGTTCGGCGAAGTTTGCCGCGATGTGCGCGGCGTGGCGACTGGATTCGTCGAAATCCGTCGCAACCATGATCACTCTTGGCATTGTCGACATCCTGGGTCGCACGCCAAGAACCGGCACGGGAGCCCTCCCGATGATGCGCGTCGCTGTGTTTTGCCCGAACGCCTGCGCGAAGTGACCGTGATTGTTGATCCCCATGACGATCAGTTCGGCATTCTCGGACACTGCTTCCTGAATAATCCTTTCCGCTGGATCTCCGATCACGCTTTTACTAGGCCAATCCTTCCCTTCGCCAACCGCGTTCGATATCAGGTCGTCCAGCAGGCGGCAACGATTGTCGTGAAAATTCTCTCCGAGGATCGCATTTGCGTAGGACAACGCCGACGGCGATGTGAGCGGATGTCTTGGTGGGCGAGTGACATTGATGACCCTCGGAATGGCCCCGCGCTTGGTTAGCTCGCTGGTAACCCGAATCGCCGCAAGTGCGTTATTATCGTTTTCGATCGCAAGGAGAAGATTGAACGGCTCTCCGGTGCACAGATGATGGAAGCCCGTCGGAAGCGTCGCCGCTGTCGGCGTTCCGGTTGTGGGAGCGCGGCGGCGGGGAATTAGCTGCTCTTCCAGCTCCGAAGGAGCGCGATGGCTGTGCGGTGGCGGCCGTTCACCATAGTAGGCCATGGACTCGCCTCGAAGAAAGAACCGCCTTGCGCCAAACGCCTAGGTTTAGGGAAGGGGTACTACGGCAATGTAGCGACATTATTCCCCTCCGCAACTTGCGGTGGTTTATTCCGCGTTAGCAACGCAAGGAGGTCCACGTGCGATTGTTGAGACTGAGAACTGTTCTGGCCGGCACCGACCTCGAGCCGTCATCGGATTCTGCCGTAGAAAGCGCGATTCGGCTCGGTGATGCGGCGGGGGCGGAAGTGCACATAGCTTACGTCTCGCCGGATCCCCCGCGTAGCGGCAGTCCAGCTCACGCTCCCGAAGCGGGATCCGTTGTAACCACGTTTCGCGAGCGGCTTGGTTTGTCTGGACGCAATGCTCGCTTTCACGTCAAGTCGGGCGATCCGGCCACCGCTCTATCGGACCTGATGGATGAAATCTCTGCCGACGTGATCGTCATCGGTCGGCATCGCCAGCGGCGCGCGCAGCAGTCTGACGGTTCGATCGGCAGCACTGCTTACGATGTAGTTACCCGGACACTTGCTCCGTGTCTTATTACCTCCCATTCAATCGAGGTGCCAATTCGAAAGGCGGTTGTTGCAGTCGATACATCAGAGACTGCGCGGGGAGCACTCCTCGTCGCGCTGTCGTGGACGTCCGCACTCCGGCAGTCGAAACCGAATGCGCCGGGCACTACGCTGACGGCCCTCCATGTTGAAACCGGCAATCCACTGTCGCCCTCTGACGCACATCGAAAGCGAACGGTCGACCACGAGCTGGATATCCTCAAACGCGGCGCGGGATCCTGGGCAGGCGTATCTTTCACGGGCGCAACAGAAACGTCCGACAATCCGGTACGTGCGATTATCGACTTCGCCGACGATCAGAAGGCTGACCTCATCGTGCTTGGGACGCGCGGGCTCGCTGCGATCGAGCTCTCCGGCCTCGGCTCAGTATCGGCGGCCGTAATGAACGAAGCAAACCTGCCGGTGTTACTCGTACCACCTGCGGTTTGGCGGAACTACGCACACGACATTGACTATCTCTGAGGAATGTGGCTCAGCGCTCTTTGCAATGCGGAGTGTGCTAGAATATTGATCAACAGGAGGTTGACATGATCAGAGAGACGCCCTCGACCTCGACACTGGCCGTGGCCTCGGAGTACGTCCGCTCTCGCCACTTGTTCGCGCCCCAGGTCCGGTACCCGGTCCTGGTCGCGGTCGCCAACGACGATAACGCACCGGCCGTGATTCAGCTGACCGCAGCGCTGGCAGATCGCGGTGCAGAGCCCACCGTGCTGAACACCATCCATCTCCTGGCACCTGCCGCGGGTCGTAATGCTGCGGAGACGACACTCGCGTTCGCCCATTCCGCGCTGGGCAGCGACGTCTACCGGCACCAGGAAAATATTATCAGGCACATCATTCGCGAGACGCTTGGTGCCTCAGCCTGGCCGATCAAGATTGTCGCGGGTGAGCCTGCATCGGCGATCGCGTCCGCGGCCGAAGAACTCCACGCCGATTTGCTCGTGATGGGTATCCATGATCACGGAAAATTCGCGCAGGTGCTCGGTGAGCACACCGCTATCCGGGTGATGGCGAAGGCGCCGATGCCAGTGCTCGGCGTGAGGCCGCAGACAGTGCGGTTGCCGCAGTGCGTGATGGTTGCGACTGATTTCGGCAAATCCAGCTGGGAAACAGCGCACATTGCGGCAAATCTGGTCGATCCAGGCGGGACCATTGTAATCGCTCACGTTTCGTGGTCGCCGCCAGTGGTTGATGAGACCGACGAAGGGGCAGCGTTAGTCCGAACTGAGGGAATCTCGAGGGTCTTCGAACATCTCGCCGACGAGATCAAAATAGGCAGATCGATCGAGGTGAAGCTGATCGCCCGCGAAGGTGACCCCGGCACTGAACTCCTGGCGGCCGCCGAGCAGATCAACCCCGACCTGATCGCAAGTGCGAGTCAGCGTCATCGTCTGCTGACTCGGCTGCTCGTTGGGAGCGTTAGCCGCAAGTTGGTTCTTGAAGGCAGATGGTCAATGTTGATCACTCCGCCAATCGCATAATCGACCGATACGGAATGCCACGCGTAGTGCCTCGAAAGAAGCCAGACTCGCAGAATATGAGCGCCCCGCTGATAGAGGCGCTGAGTGTAACGAAGTGCGAGGAAATCCTTGCGCGAAACAGCGTTGGGCGCCTCGCCTTCAGCGTTCACGGCCGCGTGAACGTGGTTCCAGTCCACTTCGTGTACGACAAAAAATGGGTTTACGGTCGCACATCACCCGGTGGAAAGCTTCTCCAGATTTTGCGCAACCGTCGCGTTACGTTCGAAGTCGACGAACACGCGGCGCTGTTCGATTGGCGAAGCGTAGTCGTTCATGGAACGTTCTACGTTATCGAGCAAAGCGAGGAGAACGCCGCCGTGTTCGAGAACGCCGTGGGTCTGCTCCGGAAACTGCTGCCCGAGACGTTGACGGCCTCAGATCCCGTTCCCTTTCGCTCGCATCTTTTCCGCATAAACGCAGCAGAGATAACCGGCCGGGCTGCCAGCCCAACGGGCGGTCGCGTAGCCGAACGCTCCGACGAAGAGCCAGCGGAATCGGCGGTCGCAGAGAGGGATGTCACGCTCCGTAACACGGTGCTCGATTCTCTCCGCAATCTCCACAGCGCGGATACCAGTAAGGTGATCGTCGAGGTGGTAGAGGGGATCGTCATCCTCGGCGGAGTTGTGGAGAAGCGTAAAGAAGCCGAGGAGATCGAGCGCGCCGTCACCAGCGTTCCTGCTGTGAAGGTGCTGGTCCAACAGATTGATGTCGACTCTCCGAGTGAGGCCCCACCCGAACCGTTCGACCTGGCACGGGCAGCCAATCGCGCTCTTGATGTTGCCTCGAGCGACACCTCTGCCAACGTCCACGTCATCGTTGAGAACGGGTGGGTGCGTGCTGGAGGAACAGTTCCGACCTCATCGCTTCACGCTGACGTCGTCAGAGGATTACGACAGATCAGAGGCGCAAAGGGCTTCGTCGATCGCATTAGCGTGAAACGGTCTTCCTAGACGTGCGACGAAAGGCCCGGGGCACGTCGGGGAAACCGCGTTACCGCCGCTCGGCCTGCTCCCGATCGAATCTATCAGGGCGACAATGACGGAACTCGACGGGGCCGTAAGGCTCGCGATTGCGGGACTCGTGGGCCTCGGGGTTGGCGTCGAGCGCGAGTGGACGATTCACGCCAGCGGTCGCCCCGCGAGATTCGCGGGTCTCCGCACCTTCAGTATGCTGGGACTACTCGGCGGCTGTGCGGGCTTGCTGATGGCGATGGGTTATGGCGGTGTCGCGGCGGCCGCCATTGGCGGTGGAATGGCGCTGAGTGTGACCGCTTACGCGATGAGCGTGCGTCGCGCGGAGGGCGATCCCGACGGAACGACAGAAGTCGCGGCTCTCCTGGTCGTGACGCTTGGCGCCCTGGCGGGGACCGGCCTTCTCATTCTGGCGGCAGGCACCGGCGCCGTAGTCGTGCTCGCACTGAACGAGAAGCAGCGCCTTCACGGTGCGGTGAATGTGGTGCGAGAGGAAGAGCTGCGCGCGGCGCTGCGCTTCAGCGTGCTTGCGCTCGTGGTGCTGCCCCTTCTTCCCGAAGGGCCGTTGTTCGGTCCTCTCGCAGTGAAACCGCGCGCGCTCTGGGTAATTGTGCTGCTGTTATGCGCGCTGAACTTCGCCGCATTCATTGCGCGACGCGCGACCGGCAGGCGACACGGGTACGGAGTGGTCGGAATGCTGGGGGGATTGATATCGTCGACGGTTGTAACGCTGGACTTCTCGCGACGAAGCCGCCGCGAGCCGACCCTGGCCCCCTCTCTCGCGATGGGCGTTGTTGGCGCATGCACGGTATTGATCCCGCGCGTCCTCGTCGTAAGCGCGGTCCTCAACTCCTCGGTGTCGCTCACTCTGCTGCCTTTCCTCGCGCCGGCAGCCCTGGTCGGTGCCTTGCTGGTTGCTCGCGACTGGAAGTCAGACGATTCGAAGGACGACGTTGGCGAACTGCCGCCCGGGAACCCGTTACGGCTCTGGATGGCCATTCGCATGGCGGTACTTTTTCAGTTCGCGCTAATCGCCATCGACTACGTGCGATCCGTCTGGACGACGCCCGGACTGTACGCCACCGCCGTCGCCCTGGGGCTCACCAACATGGACGCGCTCACACTGGCGATGAGCCGTTCCAAGGAATCGATGCCGGCGGAATTGGCCGCGCGCGCCGTCGCGGTTGGGATTTTCGCCAACGGCGCTTTCAAGCGCTTGCTCACGCTCACATTGGGTGGGCCCGGGTTCCGCCGGGCCACGGCGGTCGGACTGATCGCAATGGGATCGATGATCGGGGTAAGTCTCTGGCTGCTGTAGAATGCAGAAACCCCGCTTACGGACGTATCCATAAGCGGGGTAATGAATTCTGATTCATGGGCCTGGGTAGAGTTGAACTACCGACCTCACGCTTATCAGGCGTGCGCTCTAACCACCTGAGCTACAGGCCCTTCGCCACGAGGTAACAGAGTGTGGCGTAGAGTCTTGCAACTTAGCCGGGCCTGCTAACCCGGTCAATCGGCGGCGATTGGAGCGGAAACGGGAGCGGGAGCGACCGACATCACACCATCGGGGGCTTTGGCATCCGGCTTTCGCCAGGCTGGCCTCTGATACGCCGGACGTGCCGCGATGGCGAGCAGTTCCTCGAAATACGCGATGATGCGCCTGCGAACCGACTGTTCGGTGTCGTTAGCCGAAGCTTCGAATGGAGCGTAGCGGGTGCTTCCGCTCGAATCGAGTCGAAACCACCACCATGGCGCCATACCCGCGCGCGGAGACTCGACGGAACAATAGAATGTGCGTCCTGAGTCGACGAACTGGAAATCCTTCAGTTTGCTTCCTTGACGGTTTCCTTGAATCTAGCTCAATGGCGGGCTCTGAGCCGGCTAATCTCGATACCTCGTCAGTTAACCGGCTGCTGGAGCGCAGTACTGAGAAAGGCGCTCAGTCTTCGTATCGCCGCGGGTGGGATGGGTGCGGCTTGTCCTCGTCCTCGGTGTCGAACTCGTCGTCCAGATCTATGAGATCGTCGTCGAGGTCGTCGTCCAGATCGTCGTCATCCTCGTCATCGAGGTCGTCGTCATCCAGGTCGTCATCGTCGAGGTCGTCGTCGTCCCAATCGTCTTCGTCGCCCTCGACATCGTCTTCTTCGTCATCCTCCAGATCGTCCTCGAGGTCCTCGTCCTCGGGATCCGCATCCGGTGTTTTCTTCGCCAGCCACGGTTCCGGCATTCCCGCACCATCGGTGAGGAACGTTTCCGCGGACTCCAGCATGGCGCACATTACCGTGATCTCCTGGTTGTTAGACCGAGGCGCGCTCCCGCTTCGCCTCGCGCGACAACTTCTTCCGATCGTTCGCGCTGAGGAAGCGCTTCCGCAACCTTATCGATTGCGGTGTCACCTCGATCAGCTCGTCTTCCTCGATATACTCCAGCGCCCCTTCCAGCGTCAACTCCCTCGGAGGCTCGAGCTGGATGTTCTCGTCGCTCGACTTCGAGCGCATGTTGGTGAGCTTTTTTTCCTTGGTCGGGTTTACATCCATGTCGCCCGGCCGCGAATTCTCACCAACCAACATCCCCTCATACACCGCATCGCCCGGTGAAACGAATAGGGTAGCGCGCTCGGAGAGATTCGCAAGCGCGAACGCAACAATCACACCGCCTTCCATGGAGACTAGTGTTCCCCGCATTCGACCGGCGAGAGGCCCGGCCCATGGGCCGTACTCGAGAAACCGATGGTGAATGATTCCCGTGCCTCGGGTATCCGTCAGAAATTCTGATCGATAACCGAACAATCCGCGGGCGGGGATTTTGTAAAGAAGCCGTACCATTCCCTGCCCCGGATTCTTCATCTCCAGCATCGCCGCGCGCCGCGGTCCGAGCTTCTCGATGACGACGCCGAGGAATTCTTCGGGGATATCGATGGCAAGCTCCTCGTACGGCTCGAGCCGCTGACCCTGCGGGCCTTCACGAGTGATTACGCGCGGACGCGAAACCTGAAACTCGTAGCCCTCGCGCCGCATCGTCTCCATGAGGATGGTCAGATGCAGCTCGCCGCGACCGGAGACGGTCCACGTGTCGGTCGAATCGGTGTCCTCCACGCGGAGCGCCACGTTGCGCTCGAGCTCGCGATAGAGCCTTTCGCGCAGCTGGCGAGAGGTGACGAACTTCCCTTCCTTGCCGGCAAATGGAGAGTTGTTGACGAGAAAATCGACCGAAATCGTCGGCTCCTCGACTGAGATGCCGGCCAGTCGCTCCGGATGCTCGATGTCGGTCACAGTGAGCCCGATCTCGACGCCTTCCAGGCCGGCGAGCGCGACGATCTCTCCTGCCGAGGCCTCCGGCACCTCGATGCGATCGAGGCCCTCGTAGGCGAACAACCTGGTGACTCGCGACTGCTCGCTCTTCTGCGATGGATCCAGCGGCAGCAGCGTGACGGCATCACCGACGTGCACCGTCCCCCGCTCGATGCGACCAATGCCGAGGCGTCCGAGGTACGGAGAGTGATCGATCGTCGAGATCAGCATTTGAAATGGACTTACCGCGTCGCTGGGCGGCGCCGGGACGTGCTTCACGATAGCGTCGAACAAAGGCGACAAATCGACAGGAGCGACATCCATATCCATCGTGGCGACACCTTCTCTCGCCGACGCATATACGACCGGCGCGTCGAGCTGCGCCTCGTCGGCCTCCAGCTCGATGAACAGGTCCAGAACTTCGTCGTGCACGCGCATCGGATCGGCGCCGGGGCGATCGATCTTGTTGATGACGACGATCGGCGTCCGCTGCAGCGCGAGCGCCTTGCGCAGCACGAAGCGCGTCTGCGGCATCGGACCGTCGAACGCGTCGACGACGAGAAGCACACCATCCACCATGCGCAGGATGCGCTCGACCTCGCCTCCGAAGTCGGAGTGACCCGGCGTGTCGACGATGTTGATCTTGGTACCGTGCCAGCGAATGGATGTGTTCTTCGCCAGAATGGTGATGCCCCGCTCTCTCTCGAGGGGGTTGGAATCCATCACGCGCTCAACGACGACCTGGTTCTCGCGAAAAGCACCGGCCTGCCGGAGCATTTTGTCGACGAGAGTGGTCTTGCCGTGATCGACGTGAGCGATGATTGCGACGTTACGAATTTCCTGCTTGGCCATAGCCTTGTAAGTTAGCTAGGCGTGCAAGTGTCTCTCCCGATCGAGCATTTCGTCGCGCTCCAGCTGAATCGTGACGTGCTGGATGCCGAAAAGTTGCATCGCATCGTGGACGTGCTCGAGGACGTGCTGGTGCTTGTCCGGCTCCCGGACAATGCAATGGGCGCTCATGGCGATGACCGCGGGCGTAACCGACCAGATGTGCAGATCGTGCACCGATTCGATGCCCGGAATGGCTTCCAGCTGGCCTCGAACCGCGAGAAGCGGAATGTGCGCCGGCGTCGATTCCAGCAGGATATCCACGGACTCGCGCACCAGTCGCCACGCGCCGCTCATGATCAGGACAGTGGTGAGGATCGACGCGATCGGGTCCGCCATCAGCCAGCCCGTGAAGCGGATCAGAATGGCGGCCACGATCGTTCCCGCCGTCGCCAGGAGATCACCGAGCACGTGAAGATAGGCACCACGCGTGTTGAGATTGCCAGACGAGCTCGCTGCCAGAATTTTGGCGGCGATGACGTTCACGACCAGCCCCGCGGTCGCCACTGCCAGCATGAGCCCGCCTTCGACGGGCTGCGGGACGCGAAAGCGAGTCACCGCATAAAAGAGAATCCACGCTGAGATGAGCAGCAGTGTCGAGCCGTTGATGAGCGCCGCCAGAATTTCCCAGCGCAGAAATCCATAGGTCTTCTCCGGCGTTCCGGGCTGTCTGCTGAACCAGGCCACAAACAGCGCATGTCCAACAGCCGCCACGTCGGTGAACATGTGCCCGGCATCGGCAAGCAGCGCGATCGAGTTGGACGCGATCCCGCCAATTACTTCCACCACCATCAGAATTGCGGTGAGAATCAGCGTCAGGCGCAACGCCGGCACCGACGCGTCGGAGGCGTGAGAGTGCCCAAGACCGTGCCCGTGACCGTCGTTATGCTGGTGTCCGTGCCCGGAATTGTGGTAAGTTGAATCCGTGCTCGGTCGGCTACTCGCCATAATTCTGCTCGTGCTCCTCAACGCGTTCTTCGTTGGCGCCGAGTTCGCTCTTGTCCGCTCGAGAAGGACGCGTTTGGAGGCGATGACCCGGAGCGGCGACCGGCTCGCCCGCATTGCGTTGCGCGCCTCCTCAAATATCTCCCGCGTTCTATCCGCGAGCCAGCTTGGGGTGACGCTCGCCAGCCTCGGCCTGGGGTGGGTCGCCGAATCGACCGTCGGCGAGATCTTCGCCAACCTGTTCAACAACCTTCCATTCGCCATCGAAGCTTCAGTGCGGCTCACCCTCGGCGCGACCGTCGCACTGATCGTGGTGACGTACCTCCACGTCGTCTTCGGCGAACTGACCCCCAAGGCCGCGGCACTCAATCATCCAGAGGGGCTCGCCAAATGGCTGGCGCCGCCGCTCCTGCTGTTCGCCTTCCTGACCAAGCCCTTCACCTATTTCCTGAACAAGTCCTCGCAGGCGATCCTGCACGCCCTCGGACAGGAAGCGGCGGGCCAGGAGGAGGCGGTACACTCGCCTGAAGAGATCCGGCTGCTGGTCGAGCAATCCCAGGAAGGCGGACAGATGCAGGCGCACGATGCCGACCTCATCGACGCGGTGTTCGAGTTCTCGGAGAAGAACGCCCGCGAAGTGATGACCCCGCGTACCGAGCTCGTCGCACTGCCAGTCGAAGCGACGCTCTCGGAAGTGCTCGGCGTCGTCCAGGAAAGCGGATTGTCGCGCTACCCCGTATACGATGAGTCGATCGACAACATCATCGGCGTCGTGCTCGCCAAGGATCTACTCAAGCTGCTGGCACCGGGAGGCAACACCGATGCGTTCGACCTCCCGTCGATAATGCGGCCGGTGCACGTGATCCCGGGCTCGCGCGAGGTCGAGGAGGTGCTTGCCGATTTCAAGCGCCTCAAGGAGCACATGGCGATCGTGCTCGACGAATACGGCGGAACCGCGGGCGTGGTGACGATGGAAGACCTGCTGGAGGAGATCGTCGGCGAGATCCTCGACGAGTATGACACTCCCGAAGACGCCGAGGCGCCGATGCACACACGCGCGGGCGAGACGATGGTTCCTGGCAGTACCCACATTGGTGAGCTTAACGAGCACTTCGGTCTAACGGTTCCCGACGTGGATTACACCACGATCGGCGGTTACGTCTTTGGCGTTCTGGGGCGACTGCCCGTCATCGGTGATCGGGTGATCGCCGGCGGCGCGATCTTTACCGTGCGCGAGATGGACGGCCGGCGGATCGAGACTCTCGCTGTCGATCTGCACTCGCTTGGCGATCGCCGCGGGACGGAACGCGAGACGCAATCGACGCACACAGAA
>Ga0134123_10001751_pt1 | contig 14147 bp, 13 predicted proteins | sample KB303_FD_96460 | JGI IMG/M metagenome (GOLD analysis project Ga0134123, IMG submission 96460) | Terrestrial soil microbial communities without Nitrogen fertilizer from Kellogg Biological Station, Michigan, USA - KB3-0-3 | ecosystem: Environmental > Terrestrial > Soil > Unclassified ...
GCCAGCGTCCCGAGCCCGATCGCCGCGTGCGCGGCCATGATCACCCAGAACGGAACGTAGAACGTCGGCCCGAGGTGTCCGGTCGAGAACAGCAGCACGGCGATGATGCCCATCGTCTTCTGCGCGTCGTTGGTCCCGTGTCCGAGGGAGTACGCGGCGGCGGAGACGAGCTGCAGCTTCCGGAACAGGCGATCCACGCGCACCGGCGACGCGCGGCGGAAGAGATTGAGCGTGAGCACCGTGATCAGCAGCGCCATGGTCATGCCGATCAGCGGCGCGAGGACGATGTAGATCAGCGTCTTCGTCCAGCCCGAGACGATGATCGCGCCGAAGCCCGCGTTCGCGACGGCCGCGCCCGCGTAGCCGCCGATGAGCGCGTGCGAGGAGCTCGTCGGCAGGCCGAAGTACCACGTGATCAGGTCCCAGATGATCGCGCCCATCAGCCCGCCGAAGATCACGGCGAAGTTGACGGCGGCGAGATCGATCATCCCCTTGCCGATCGTCTTCGCGACCGCGGTGCCGAAGGTGAACGCGGCGACGAAGTTGAAGAACGCCGCCCAGATCACCGCCTGGCCCGGCGAGAGCACGCGCGTCGAGACGACCGTCGCGATGGAGTTCGCGGCGTCGTGAAAGCCGTTGATGTAGTCGAACAGCAGCGCAACGGCGATGAGGCCGATGACGGTCAGAAGCATCATGCGTCAGCCGTGCTTCACCACGACGTTCTCGAGGAGATTGGCGACGTCCTCGCACGCATCGGTCGCTTCCTCGAGCACGTCGAGGATCTCCTTCCACTTCACGACCATGATCGGGTCCCGCTCTTCGTCGAAGAGAAGGCCGATGGCGTGTTTGTGGATGCGGTCGGCCTCGTTCTCGAGGCGATTGATCTCGACCGCGCGCTCCAGGACGCCCTTGCGGTTCTCGAGCGCCTCCACGGCGGTGCGCAGCTCGTCGGTCTGCTTGATGATGACGGTCGTGAGCTCGCGCGCGCCGGGGCGCACTTTGTCGATGCGGTAGAGCGGGATGAGCGCGGCCGCGCTGTCGATGGCGTCCATGACGTCGTCGAGGGTGCGGGCCAGCTCGTGGATGTCCTCGCGGTCGATCGGGGTGACGAAGGTCTTGTTGAGCCGCTGGATGATCTCGTGGGTCAGGAAGTCGCACTGATGCTCGACTTCCTTGATCTCGTGGGCTTTGTCGGCGATGGGCGGATCGACGGCCAGCATCTGCTCGAGCAGCCGCGCGCCGGCGCGCAGCTGATCGGCCATCAGCTTGAAGTCGTCGTAGAACTTCTCCTCGCGGGGGATCAGACGGAATCGGGCCACGCGGAATCCTCCTGGGAAAGGGCGGCGCGATTCTATGTCAAGTCGCCGGGGAGGCGGACTTCGAAGGTCGCGCCGCCCGACGGGCGGTTGTACGCGCGGATCGTTCCGCCGTGGAGGGCGGCGAGGTGCTTGGCGATCGCCAGGCCGAGGCCCGTGCCTCTCTGCGAGCGGCTGCGGTCGACGCGGTAGAAGCGGTGAAAGACGCGCTCGAGCTCCGCGGCGGGGATCCCCGGGCCCTGATCGGAGACGCGCACGACGCTCTCGCCCTCCTCGCTCGCCACTTCGACGCGCACCTCGCCGCCGCCGTGCCGCGAGGCGTTGTCGAGCAGGTTGGAGAAGATCTGCTGCGCGCGGGGCTCGTCGATCGACGCGAAGACGTCGGCGCCTTCGAGGGTGAAGCGGTAGTCGTCGCCGAGCTCGCGCAGGACGTCCCGCAGGTTCGCGCGCCGCAGCTGGAGCGTGATCCGGCCCGACTCGATCTGGTTGAGGTCGGAGACGTCGCGCACGAGGCGCTCGATGCGCGCGATCTGCCGTTGCATCACATGACGCAGCTGCTGTTCCTGCGAGGCGGTGAGCCCGCCCTGCTCGAATGTTTCAGCGGCGGAGCGGAGTCCGGCGAGCGGCGTCCGCACTTCATGGGAGAAGTCGTCGAGGAAGTCCTTCCGGATGCGCTCGAGCCGCTCGATGGTGGTGACGTCGATGAACAGCGCGACGGCGGCGATATCCGGCGAGGCCGCGACCGGAAAGGCGCGGATCTCGATCTGCCGCTCGCCGAGCGCGAGGCGGTCGCTGGAGGTCTCGCCGTGCAGCGCCTTGTCGATCGCGGCGACGACGGACTGCCTGCGGACGACTTCGACGACCGAACCGCCCACGAGGCGGTGATCGACGCCGAACATCTCCGCGACGCGGGGATTGGCGACGACGACGCGTCCGCGCGGGCTGACGGCGAGGATGCCTTCGCCGAGGGAGTCGACGATCTCCGCCATCGCCGCGCTGTGCAGCTCGTGCGACGCGCGCTGGCGCACGATCATCCCGCGCGTCTCCTCGATCGCGCGCGCGAGGTCGTCGAGCTCGCCGTGATAGGCGCGGTCGGTGACCGGGCGGTCGAACGCGCCCTCGGCCACCCCCCGCGCGCGCTCGGTCAGCTCGTCGAGATCGCTCGCCCGCCGTACGGCCCAGAGGAACACGCCCGACCACGGCACGAGGAACACGAGGAAGGTAACGATCGCCAGCGTCGCCGACGCCGGCCGCGCGACCCCCGCCTGATGCAGCGCCGCGCCGAACCCCCACGCCACCGCGATTGCGACGACGAGCGAGACGTAGAGGAGGACGCGGAGGGGATGCATGAGAGTGCTGGGTGCTGGGTGCTGGGTGCTGCGCTGCGAATTACAGCACGCAGCACTCAGCACGCAGCACTATTCAAATCGATACCCATATCCGATCACCGTTTCGATCCTCGACTTCCCGATTTTCTTGCGCAGGTTGCGAATGTGCGCGTCGACGGTGCGCGTCTCGACGTCCTCGGCCATCTGCCAGACCTCGGAGAGAATGCGGTCGCGCGACACGACGGCGGGGCGGTTGCGGACGAGCATCAGCAGCAGCTCGAGCTCTTTCTTGGCGAGCTTCACCTCGGCGCCGTCGACGTAGACGCGCAGCGTGCGGTCGTCGATCCGGAGATTGCCGTCGTCGTAGGCCGCGGTCTCGGTGTCGGCCCCCTTCGAGCGCCGCAGGATCGCGGCGACGCGCGCGAGGAGCTCGCGCACGCTGAACGGCTTGACGAGATAGTCGTCCGCGCCGAGCTCGAGTCCCATGATGCGATCGGCCTCGGAGGTGCGCGCGGTGAGCATCAGGATCGGCAGCCGCGCCGTCGCGCGGTCGCGGCGCAGCTCGCGGCAGATCGTGAAGCCGTCGAGGTCGGGCAGGTTGAGGTCGAGCACGAGAAAGTCGAACCCGCCCTGCTGCACGGCGAGCAGTCCCTCGTGGCCGTTGTTGAAGTGAGTGACGAAGTAGCCTTCGCGCTCGAGATTGAGGCGAATCGTGAACGCGAGGTCGGCGTCGTCCTCGATGACCGCGACGCGTACGTCAGGCCGGCTCATTGCTGTGTTTGATCACTTTTCCTTCGACCAGGTAGACCACCATTTCGCAGATGTTCGTCGCGCCGTCGGCGATGCGCTCGAAATACTTGCCGACGAACGTGAGGCGAATCGCGCGGGAGATGTTCTTCGAGTCTTCGAGCATATACGTCAGCAGCTCGCGGAAGGACTGCTCGGTCAGCCGGTCGACTTCGTCGTCGCGCGCGATCACCTCGCGGGCGAGCGCGGCGTCGCGGCGGACAAAGGCGTCCAGGGACTGGCGGACCATGTCCTGGGCGATGCGCGCGAGGCGCGGGATGTCGAGGAGCGGCTTGAGCGGCGGCTCGGCGTTCAGCTCGATGGCGCGCTCGCAGACGTCGACGGCGAGATCGGCGATGCGCTCGAGCTCCGGCGTGATCTTCATCGCCGTCGCCACGAAGCGGAGATCGACCGCCGCCGGCTGCATGGTCGCGATCAGCTCGATGGTGTGCTGATCGATGTCCAGCTCCATCCGGTCGATGCCGCTGTCGGCATCGATCACGCGCTGCGCGACGGCCGAGTCGCGCTCCAGCAGCGCGCGGATGGATTCGTGGATCTGTTCCTCGACCATCGCTCCCATGCGCAGCAGGAGCTCTTTGAGCTCTTCAATTTCGCGGTCGAAGTGGCGCACGTTAACCGAACCTTCCCGTAATGTAATCCTCGGTCAATTTCTGTCCCGGGTTCATGAAGATCGTTCGCGTTTCGTTGTACTCGACCAGTTTACCGAGCATGAAGAACGCGGTGCGATCGGAGACGCGGGCGGCCTGCTGCATGTTGTGAGTCACGATGACGATCGTGTAGTTGTCCTTCAGCTCGTACACCAGCTCTTCGATCTTCTGCGTGGCGATCGGGTCGAGCGCCGACGCCGGCTCGTCCATCAGCAGCACGTCGGGATCGACGGCGAGCGCGCGCGCGATGCAGAGGCGCTGCTGCTGGCCGCCGGAGAGCGCGAGCGCGCTCCTGCCGAGGCGGTCCTTCACCTCGTCCCACAGCGCGGCGCGCTTGAGCGAGCGCTCGACGGTCTCGTCGAGCACGCGCCGGTCCTTCACGCCGCCGATGCGCAGGCCGTAGGCGATGTTCTCGAAGATCGACTTCGGGAACGGATTCGACTTCTGGAACACCATGCCGATGCGGCGGCGCAGCGAGACCACGTCGATGCCGGGCGCGTAGAGGTCTTTGCCGTCGATGGCGATGCGTCCCTCGGCGCGCGCACCGGCGATGATGTCGTTCATCCGGTTGATCGAGCGGAGGAACGTCGACTTGCCGCAGCCCGACGGGCCGATCAGCGCGGTCACCTGCTTCTCCGGGATGTCGAACTCGATGCCATGCAGCACCTTCGCCTCGCCGTAGAAGAAGTTGAAGTCGCGTACTTCGATTTTCGTCGTCATCTTCGAGAGCGCGTTTTCACGCGGATGATCACTCCCGCGAGGTTGAGCAGAAACGTGAGCGCGAGCAGGACGAACACCGTCCCGTAGAGCAGCGGCTTCGTCGCCTCGACGTCGGGCGACTGCGTGGAGAGGATCAGCACGTGATACCCGAGGTGCATGAACTGATCGGTCACGCGGTGCGGCAGGAACGGCAGATAGTACGCCGCGCCGGTGAAGAGGATCGGCGCAACCTCGCCCGCGCCGCGCGAGATGCCGAGGATCGCGCCGGTGAGAATGCCCGGCAGCGCGCCGGGCAGCACCACGCGGCGAATGGTCTCCCACTGCGTCGCGCCGAGGGCGAGCGAGGCTTCGCGCAGGTCCTGGGGAATCGTGCGCAGCGCTTCCTCGGTGGCGACGATCACGGTCGGCAGCGTCAGCAGCGCGAGCGTCAGCGCCGCCCACAGCAGCGACCCCTGTCCCCACACGACTTCGCCCGGCGGCTGCGTCGCGCGGTCGATCGCCCGGCCGACGAACTGGATGAAGAACCCGAGCCCGAAGAGGCCGAACACGATCGACGGCACGCCCGCGAGATTCGCGACCGCGCTGCGCGTGACGTTCGCGAGCAGCGCCGACATCGCCCGGAAGAAGAGGCGCTTCCGTCCGGCGCGCCCCTTCGAGAGCCGGAAGCGGCGCCACGCCAGCGTGAGCCCCTCGGCGGGCGTGTATTCGTGCAGATAGATCGCCGTCGCGACGCCGAGCGGCACCGCGGCGATCGACATCAGGATCACCAGCGCGGCCGTGCCGACGATGGCCGGGAAGATGCCGCCGGCCATCAGCCCGTCGCGCGGCGGCTGGGTGATGAACTCCCACGTGACCGTGCGCGCGCCGTGGATGGCGATGTTGCCGATGATCACGACGAGGATCGCGAGGATGAGCAGGACGCTCGCGCCGAGGGCCGCGATCGCGATCCGGTCAGACATTCGATTTGCAGGCCGCCCCTTCACGCCGCGCCTCCCTGCATCCGGCTCTGCATGTTCCGGATCACCCACTGGCCGAAGGAGTTGCTGATGAAGGTGATGACGAACAGCAGCGTGCCCATGAAGAAGAGCGCGCCGTAGTGCTCGCCGCCGACGACGACTTCGCCCATCTCCGCGGCGATGGTCGCGGAGAGCGTGCGCAGCGGATCGAGCAGCGTGAGCGACGTGATCGCGGCGTTGCCGCCGGCCATCAGCAGGATCATCGTCTCGCCGATGGCGCGGCCGAACGCGAGGACGAACGAGGCGAAGACCGCGGGCGCGGCGGCCGGCAGCACGACCTTCATCGCCGTCTGCAGCCGCGACGCGCCGAGGGCATACGATGCCTCGCGATACGAGCGGGGCACAGCGGCGAGTCCATCTTCGGAGATGGTGTACACGATCGGCACGAGCGCGAAGCCGAGCGCGAGGCCGGCATTGATCGCGTTCAGGCGATAGACGAAGCCGAACGCGTCCTGCAGCCACGTCGCGAGGATGATCAGCGCGAAAAAGCCCATCACCACGGACGGGATCCCGGCGAGCAGCTCGATCACCGGCTTGATCACCTCGCGCAGCTTCGGCGGCGCGAACTCGGAGGAGAACAGCGCGGCGGCGACGCCGACCGGGCAGGCGAAGAGGAGCCCGACCACGGTGGCCTTCAGCGTGCCGAGGATGATCGGGATCATCGACAGCTTCGGGATGTCGGACGTCGGCTGCCACACCGGCGGACGCGCGAGGAAGAACGCCTTCATCGCCGGCAGGTTCAGCACCGGCGCGGTCTCGCGGAAGGTGAAGAGGAAGATGAGAAAGATGAAAACGATCGCGACCCAGCCGGCGACGGAGAACGCGCCGGTCATGAGTGCGTTGATGCGAAGACGACGTCGCTCGCGCGGACCCGATTTCATTTCGGCAGAGGGAAGTAGCCGACCTTCGACACGAGCGCCTGCGCTTCCGGCGTGAGCGACCACTGCACGAACTTCGTCACGCGCTCCGGCGCATTCGCGGCGTGGTAGAAGAAGAGCTTGCGCGAGAGCGGATACGTGCCGTCGGCGACCGTCGCTTCCGAGGGCGCGACCGGAGCGGCGCCCGCCGCGGCGATCGCGATCGGCTTCACGTCCTTCGCGTAGGCGATGCCGCCGTAGCCGATGCCGTTCTTGTCCTTGCTGATGGCGTTGATGATCGCGGCCGTGCCCTGCAGCGTCTGCACGCGCGGCGAGAAGTCTTCTTTGTTCAGGACGTGCTCGCGGAAGTAGTCGTACGTTCCCGACGAGCTCTCGCGGCCATACAACACGATCGGCGCGTCGCCGCCGCCGACCTGCTTCCAGTTCGTGGCCTTGCCCTGGAAGATGTCCCTGATCTGGGCGAGCGTGAGCTGCGCGACGGGGTTGGCTTCATGGACGAATACGGCGAGCGAGTCGAGGGCGACCGGCCGCTCGACGACTTCCGCCCCGCGCGCCGCGGCCGCCTTCTGCTTTTCGTCGTCCTTCATCGGACGCGAGGCCATCGCGAGATCGGTCGTGCCGTTGATGAACGCCGCGATGCCGGTGCCGCTCCCGCCCCCCGTGACCTGCACGAGATCGCCGGCATGCCCCTTCATGTACTCCTCGGCCAGCCTCTGTACGAGGATGACCATGGTGTCGGATCCTTTGATGGTGAGCGGCTTGCCCGGCGCCGCCGGCGCAGGCGTCACCGCCCCCTCCCTCCGCTCTCCCCCGCCGCACGCGACGAGCGCAACGATGACGATGGTGAACACACCACGGGTGATCTGCTTCATGCGCGCGGACTTTAGGGCGCGTGTGTCGAGCGGTCTCGCAGGGCGTGTAAATTCGGTGTGAAGGGGCTTGGTTCCGGTTGCGCGGTTACGCGGTTACGCGGTTACGCGGCAAACCCACGATTGCGACCAGACGTTGTCTCAAATTGAGATGCCACTTCGTCCAGCGTGACGAGGGGGCTCGTCGATGGTGACTCGACGCTCGTCGAACGTGACGATGCCTCTCGTCAATCGCGACGAAGGGACTCGTCGAGTTTGACAAGGGAGCTCGTCACTCGCGACGAGAAGGCTCGTCGACCGGTTTGGGTCCGATGCCCAGGGTAGGGACACGGTCCGGTCGCGCTACTCCTCCGATGCGTGAAACGACGAAGCTCGAGCGATTGGCCTCGAGCAGGAGCTGAATCGCGTCCTGCAGATTGGCACGTGCTTCCTCGATCGTCTCGCCCTGCGTGATCGCACCCGGAATCTCTTCCACGAACGCGATGAAGCCGCCCTCTTCGGCCGGCTGATAGACGGCGGTGAAGGTGTTGGTCATTGCAGGCTCGGGCATGACGACAACTGTAACACTCGAATTGTTTCAACGGCCAGAAGCCGGCGAGACGCCGGCGGACCAGCCGGCGCGGGACGCCGGCGTTCCGGAACGCCGCCCTCTCGCTTACCGAAACCCCCGAAACACGGCCGCCCCCACCCCGTTCACTACCGCCACCACCACCCCGATGACCATCGCGTAGCGCGCGGGGGAGGCGACGGGGACGATCGGGACGAAGGTGAGGATGAGGAACGCGATCGTCACGGCGAGGCCGGAGAGGGCGGCGGCGCGGACGTGGCGGGGGGCGGGGGTGCGGAGGGGGATGGTGAACATCACGATGTAGGTGATGGCGAAGAGGACGCCGGCGGTGTTGAGGAGGATCTGGAAGGCTTCCTGGCGGGCGGCGAAGAGGATGGCGGCGAAGGAGCAGGCGAACGTCGCGGCGCCGGCGAAAAGGATGGCGTTGACGGGAGTGCGCGTGCGCGGCTGAAGGCGCGTGAACCACTGCGGGACGAGGTGGTCCCAGCCGGCGACGAGCGGCATGCGGGTCATCGCGGCGAAGGCCTGGCTCGACTGCGCGAAGTCGCGCGCGACGAGGAGGAAGATCGCGCAGGCCACGGCAATCGCGGCGATGGAGCCGAACGGGCGGAGGGCGATCGAGAACGCCTGGGCGACGGGGTTGATCTGATCGACGTCCTTCGGCGCGATGAACGTCAGCACCGAGTGCGTCCCGAGGATGTACGTCGCGCCGATGAACGGCACGGCGACGGCGATCGACTTCGTCACGGCGCGGGCGCCGCCGCGGCACTCGCCGATGAGGATCGCCATGCACTCCAGGCCGGCGAGCGCATAAACGGCGATGCGCGTGAAGAGCACGAGCTGCATCAGCGAGAACGATCCGGCCGCGGTCTCGACGCGCGGCGAGCTGCTGAACAGCGGCAGCGCGATCAGTACGGCCACCGCGAGGAGCAGCGTGAGCGACGCGACGTCGTGCAGCAACTTCGCCGCGCCGAGGCCGGCGATCGCGAGGACCATCAGCAGCAGCGTCACGATCGCGCTCACACCGATCTGCCACGCGCGGTTCGACATCCACGCCTCGCTCGCGCCGCTCGCGTATCCGATCCCCGCGGCGACGGTCAGGCCGAGCATCGAGAGGAACACGATGATGAAATGCCAGAAGTTCCACGCGACCATGAAGCCGGCGAAGTCGCCGAAGGCCGCGCGCGCCCACTGATACGGCCCGCCTTCGAGCGGCATGGCGCGCGTCAGGTGCATGACCACGATCGCGAGCGGGACCTGGAAGAGCGCGATGCCGAGGAGCCAGTACGCCCAGTGAAACGATCCGAGGCGCGCCGCCGGGCCGATCGAGCTGAGGCCGACGATCACGAGGATCTGCGCCAGCACGAGATCGCCGAGGCGCAGCGTGCGGCGGAGCTCCCCCGCGTGTGCAGTGATCTCGGTCACGGCCGCCGTCCCGTCACGATGCTCCAGTAGCCGAACGTCGGCACGACCGCGACGTCCGCGAATCCGCACTCGCGCAGCAGCGCCGAAAGCTCGCGGCCGGAAAACTGCTGCCCGCCGCACCACGCCAGCATCGCCAGCGAGGAGGCCGCGACGGTGAAGGGCCCGCGCTTGTCATCGTCGTACAGCATCTCATGGACAATGATCAGGCCGTCTGGCGGGAGACGCTCGAAACTCTGCCTCGCGAGGCTCCTGCACTCCTCGGGCGTCCAGTTGTGAAATATATCCGCATAGAAGTGCAGGTCTGTCTCAGGCCATGCGTCAATCCACATGTCCGCCGGGCGGGTCCTGATACGCTGATTCATGCCATATTGCGCAATATAGTGCTCCGCGGCTGCGCAGACGGACGGCAGGTCGAGGACGGTCGCCGCGAGGCGCGGCCAGTGCAGCAGCGCGCCGATCGAATGCGCACCCGAGCCACCGCCGACATCCAGCAGATGCCGGCAGCCGCCGAGGTCCACCTTCCGCGGCCAGGCGAGCGCGGGAGCCATGCTGTGTCCGTGCATCATGCGCGTGAACGCGGACGCGCGGGCGGCGTCGGTGCGATGCGCGTCGATCCACGGCCTCTGTCCGTGCGGCCACTCCGCTCCGGTCTTCACGGCGTCGCGCAGGCGGTCGAACGAGATCGGCGGATCCTCGCCGGTCCAGAGCTCGAACAGCGATCCTGCGTACGTCGGACTGCTTTCGACGAGGTAATCCTCGGCGACGGCGGTGAGCGCGTAGACGCCGCCGTCGCAGCGGAGCAGACCTCCGGCGACGCAGAGGATCAGCAGCGCCTCGGCCGGCCGCGCGCCAAGACCGAGGGCCGCGCACAGCTCCTCTGCCGTGCGCGGCCCCGACGCGAGAACGCGAAACACGCCGACGTTGAGCGCGACCGCCACGGCGATGCCGCCGGTGGCCGCGTCCGTCAGATCGCAGATCAGGCGATCGTCAGTGCGTGGTTGCATGGCGGCGAGCGTACCGGGCGTTCGCGGGATACGCGTTCTGCTCCTCGGGACGAACCGGAGCGACGCGGACGCGCGTGCCGGTCATCGGCCCGTTGTCGATGTTCTCGATCACCGTGCCGTCCGGCAGGATCAGATCGGCGACCGCGTAGCCCGTCAACTCATTGTCGCCCGCGAGCTCGAGCGTCTCGCGCACGCGAATGCGACCCGCCGGCGCGTGATCGGGCTCGAAGATGAACAGCTCGAACGTCACGTGGTACTTGTCGCCGTCCTTCTGCCATGCGCCGTGTCCCGGACCCTCGCCGAGGTTCGCGAGCAGGTCGGAGGTCTCGCTCATCGTGCCGATCGCGTGAAACGTCTGCAGCGCGTGGAACGCCGGCGTGGCGGTCGTCTCGACCGTGAATACCCACGATCCCACGAGCGCCGGGGATGCCGCGCGAATCACCCGCTCGGCGTCGCTCCCATCCAGGGAGGGCTTCTGTGCGTAAACGGGCTGGATACTGATCAGGATTGCCGCGATACCGAGGAAATGTTTGAGCTTCATGTTCGTCTCCTGTTTGCTTTTCGCTACGATGGAGACATGGTCGGTCCGCGCGGTTTGATAGTCCTTTTGCGCGTCTGAATCTTTTCTGAAGAGATCTGAATGGCCGCTGCCGCCTTCGAGTTCGCGCCGTTCCGGCTGGACCCCGCGCGCCGCGCCCTGACGCGCGGCGGCAGCGAGATCACGCTCTCGCGCAAGGCGTTCGACACGCTGCTGGCGCTGGTCGAGGAACAGGGGAAACTCGTGACGAAAGAAGCGCTGATCCGGCGCGTCTGGCCGGACAGCTTCGTCGAGGAGAACAGCCTCAATCAGAGCATCTCCGCGCTGCGAAAAGCGCTCGGCGATCAGGCCGGCGTGCCGAAGTACATCGAGACCGTCTCGGGACGCGGATACCGCTTCGTCGCGCCGATCACGCTGCAGACTCCGAAAACGGAGGCGGCGCCGCGCTCGCTGGCGGTGCTGCCGCTGCACACATTCGGCGCCGATAAAGGCGACTGGCTGGGCGTCGGCATCGCCGACACGCTGATCACGCGACTCAGCAACGTACGCGAGCTGGCCGTGCGTCCGACGAGCGCCGTGCGGCGGTTCGCGAACGCGACCATCGACGCGGTCGAGATCGCGCGCCTCCTCGACGTCGACGCGGTGCTGGAGGGCAACATCCGCAAGGCGGGCGACCGCCTGCGCGTGAACGTACAGCTGGTGAGCGTCGCGAGCGGCGCGCCGATCTGGGCGCGCACATTCGACGAGCGTTTCACCGAGATCTTCGCCGTCGAGGACGCGATCTCGGAGCGCGTCGCGGAGGCGCTGACCTCGCACATGACCGGCGAGGAGCGATCGCGGCTCACCCACCGGGCGACCGAGAACAGCGAGGCGTACCGGCTCTACCTCAACGGCCGCTGGTACGCGGACCGGCTCACGCGCGAGTCGCTGACGCAGGCGCTGGAGTCGCTGCAGCAGGCCGTCGACCTCGATCCGCGGTACGCGCTCGGATACGCCGGGCTCGCGTATCACTATCTGCAGTGCGCGGATCTGACGATGCCGTCGCGCGAGGCGACGACGCGCGCGGAGGCGGCGGCGCGGCGCGCGCTGGCGCTCGATGCCTCGCTCGCCGACGCGCACGGCGTGATCGCGGCGGTGCGGCTGTTCCGCGACTGGGACCGCGCGGCGGCGGTGCGCGAGTTCGAGCGCGCGCTGGCGATCGATCCGCGAAGCGCGCACGTGCGGCAGCTGTACGGCTGGTGCCTCACGCTGAGTGGCGAGTTCGACGACGCGCTACGGCAGTTGCTGGCGGCCGAGGAGATCGATCCGTTCTCGCAGTCGCACGCGGTGTATACGGCTCCCGCGCTCTACTTCGCGCGCCGCTACGACGAGGCGATGGTGCGCACGCGCGCGACGATCGAGCGCGATCCGGCGTTCTGGCTGGCGCACGTGACCGCGGGCCGCATCCTCGAGGCGACCGGCGACCTCGCCGGCGCGATCGCGTGCTACGAGGAAGCGCGCCGCGCCGACGACTCCGTCGACGAGAGCCTCGGCGATCTCGCCCGCGCCCTCGGCAAATCCGGCCGCACCGCCGAGGCGCGGGCGCTGCTCGCGCGCCTCGGGAGCGCGCCCGCGTTCACGATCGCGAACGTGCACCTCGGCCTGGGCGACCGCGAACAGACGTTCGCGCACCTCGACGCCGCGATCGACGAACGTTCGTGGTACGTGACGTGGTACCGCATCGACCCGTTGCTCGATCCGCTGCGCGACGATCCGCGCTTCGCGCGGCTGCTCGAGCGCGCCGTCTAGCCTTCCGGTTCGTGCTCCGCGTCGATCGTGGTCATCTCGGCCATCACCAGGCGCTCGGAGTGAGCGGCGCCGACTTTGCCGGGCGGGAGGCTGAGGGCGACGCCGAAGGCGAGGACGACGACGGCGGTGCTGACGGCGAAGATGTTGCGGAGCGTGCCTTCGAGCGCGTGCTGCAGGCTCGCGAGCGTCGCGGGCGGCATGTGCGCGCGCGCGTCGGGATTCACGAGCGCGTTCGGGTTCGCCGCGAAGCCGGCGAGGCCGGAGGCAAGGACGGCGCCGAGGAGCGCGACGCCGATCGCGCCGCCGATGGAGCGCGAGAACTGATTCAGCGACGTCGTGATGCCGAGCTGTTCGCGCGGCACGGAATGCTGCGCGGCGATGAGCAGCGTCAGCATCGTCAGTCCGAGGCCGCTGCCGATGAAGACCAGCTCGAGGACGAGCGTCCAGCGCGGCGTCGTGCGGTGGAACGTCGCCAGCGCGGCGAAGCCCGCGATCATCAGCACCAGCCCGGTCAGCACGAGCGGGCGCGTGCCGACGCGGATGAGCAGGCGTCCGCCGACGATCGACGCCAGCACCCAGGACAACATCAGCGGCGTGAGAAACGAGCCCGCCTCGGTCGCGGTCGCGCCGAGGACGCCCTGCGCGAGCAGCGGCACGAACGTGATCGCCGCGAACATGGCGACGCCGGCGAGAAAGCCGACCGCGATCGACACCGAGATCACCCGATTGCGAAACAGCGCGAACGGCACGACGGGATCGGGAGCGCGGCGCTCGATGAACACGAACAGCGCGAAGAGACCCGCGACGAGGGCGATGAGCACGAACGCGCGCGGCGAGACCCCCTCGCCGAGGATGAGCAGCAGGATCGTCACCGCGGCGGTGAGCACGAGCGCGCCGGCGTAGTCGATCTTCGGCCGTTCCTCGCGCTTCTGCTCGGTGAGCGCGAAGCCGATGATCAGCGCGGCGGCGATGCCGACCGGCAGGTTCACGTAGAACACCCATCGCCACGAAAGCTGATCGGTGATGAACCCGCCCAGCAGCGGGCCGACGATGCTCGACAGGCCCCACACGCCGCTGAACAGTCCCTGCATCTTCGCGCGCTCGGCGAGCGTGAAGATGTCGCCGATGATCGTCATGGCCAGCGGCACGAGCGCGCCCGCGCCGAGGCCCTGCACCGAGCGGGAGATGATGAGCTGCGTCATCGTCTGCGCGAATCCACATGCGGCCGAGCCGAGGAGGAACA
>Ga0134123_10001754_pt1 | contig 14139 bp, 10 predicted proteins | sample KB303_FD_96460 | JGI IMG/M metagenome (GOLD analysis project Ga0134123, IMG submission 96460) | Terrestrial soil microbial communities without Nitrogen fertilizer from Kellogg Biological Station, Michigan, USA - KB3-0-3 | ecosystem: Environmental > Terrestrial > Soil > Unclassified ...
CACTCTTAATTACACCCGTCATAAACGATGAAAGCTTCCTAACCAAGAGACTCTTACCCGAAGGCTCTCTTGCCGCAGACGCGGAGTCGCGGAGGTCGGCGCGGAGAAAGCCCAGGATCGTTGTTGTATCCCCGTTTGTGCAAGGCGCGTACTTGGAAGAAGCGGCCCGTGGATCGAAGGCCTGCTGCAGACTCTTTAGTAGGCAGTGCGGGACTGCTATATTGACTCAACGAAGTTCACGAATGAGAAACCGAACCCAATTCACACTGGGCGCGATCTTCTTCACGCTGCTGCTGATCTACGGCGGGGTGCGGTTTGTGAGAACGCTGCCGTTGCTCGGGATGGAAAGCGAGCCTGGCTGGCGTGCCGGTCAAGTCGGGACATTGGTTATGATCGTGGGTTTCAGTTCAAGCGAGCCCCAGGCGCAGCTTCGGCCGGGAGATGAGCTTGTAGCGATTAATGGCCGCCCGATCACTTCAGCTTCGCAAATCCCGCCAATCTTTAACGACATCGCGCCGGGCGAGTCGTACACCGTTGTGGTTAAGCGCGACGGTTTTTTTCAACCGCCGTTCAATCTCCAAGCTCAGGCTATCCCACTTAGCTGGTGGGTAGTGAACGGCATTGCGAGGCTCGTCGTCCCAAATATCTTTCTGCTCACCGGGCTGGCTGTCTTTCTATTGAGGCCGGACGACAAGCAAGCTCTACTGCTCGCTTTGATGTTCGGGATGTTCACTGGAGCGCTCTCCGCGATGAGTCCCTCCTTTGCAGGGGAACCAGCCTACCTGGTAGTTGTGATGCTGACGGTGCATATCGTCTCGCTTTTCTTGTGGCCGGTGTTCCTTCACTTTTTCCAGATCTTTCCTGAGCCGTCGGCGCTTGTGAAGCAATCGCCTCGACTTGAGGCCTACATCTACGTTCCTCACCTTCTGACAATCTTTCCGTTCTTCGCGACTTTGAATCTGCTCGCGTTGTTTGCCCCGGACCGCATGATCAGTTTTAGGCTTGGCTACTCGGCGGGGGAAACAATATGCGTCCTGGTTGCGACGCTCTACATAGCAGCCGGATTGGTATCGTTGCTGGTCAACTACCGGCAGGCCGGGTGGGCGTCGCAGCGCCGGATGCGTGTTGTCGTCGCCGGCAGCATTGCAGGCTTCCTCCCGATGTTCTTGGCGATCGGTCTGTCGATGCTTTTTGACCTTCAGAAGAACAACCCGAGGCTTGCGCAGTGGCTAATCATCATTGCTTTGTTTTCGTTCCCGCTGTTTCCGCTGTCTTTTATGTACGCGATCGTCAGGCATCAGGTGATCCCGGTCAGGTTGATCCTTCGAAGAAGCGTTCGCTATTTGCTGGTTTCCCGCGGCTTCATCATCATCCAGGCGCTCGTGGTATTTGCGGTCCTAAGCTTTCTGCTAACGGGCAGCAGGCTTGCTGCGATCGACCGCCTGGGCGATCGGGCGGACATCATCGTCACAATGGCCGCCACTGCGCTTGCGATCGGAGTGCTCACGCTTCTGAACCAGCAGGTGATGCCGATCATTGACCGCATATTCTTTCGTGAAGCCTATGACGCGCATCAGATCCTCTCCGATCTTGGGATGGAAATGCGAGGCGTCACCGCAGTTCGGCAAATGCTCGAGCTCGCCGTAGCCAAGATTCAGGAGGCGCTTCATGTCGAGAGCATAAACATCTTCCTGCGCGATCGGTCGAGTGGCGACTATCCGTGCGCAATTTCATCTACTCTCGAAGCCACAGGTGTCAGCGCTGCCGACTTTGACTCAAGCCTTCTACTCCCGGCCGACGGATACGCGGTAATGAAGATTCAACGGTCTTCTCTGCCGCTTGCCGTAGATCCTGCCTCGTGGGGCCAGGGGACTTCGACGGTCGATCGGGAGCTAGTCGAGCTTCGGCAGCAAGAGCGCGGGATGCTGCGCCGCATTCGGTCTTCGCTGCTGTTGCCGATTGCGACCAAGGATGAACTTCTGGGGGTCATCTCGCTTGGCCCGAGGCTTGGCGACTTGCCGTTTTCCCGTGAAGACAAACAGCTGCTGATGGCAGTTGCGTTGCAGATGGCGTTCGCTATTCAGAATGTCGAGCTTGTGCAACAGGTCGCGGGTGAAGAACGGCTGAGACACGAACTGGAACTCGCAACTACGGTTCAGCGGCGGCTTTTCCCGGAGTGTCCGCCCGAGTCGGCTTCGCTCGATCTGGCTGGCGTTTGTCATCCGGCCCACGGAGTTGGAGGCGACTACTACGACTTCATTCAACTAAACGACGGAAAGCTGGGAATCGCGGTCGCGGACGTGGCCGGAAAGGGTATTTCTGCCGCGCTGCTGATGTCGACGGTGCAGGCCTCGCTGAGGAGCCGCGCCCAATCCGTCAACGGCAACCTGATCGAGCTAGTGTCGTCTATGAATGAGCTCCTGCATTTATCAACCGACGCGGCAAGCTACGCGACCTTTTTCTATGCCCAGTTCGACGAGCAAACGCGAATCCTGACTTATGTGAACGCCGGTCACAATCCACCGATACTCGTGCGAGCGACGCCGCCTCCTAAAGCTAAGCGCGCCGGCAGCACAAGCGCCGGAGGGTCCGCGACACTTCCAGTCGAAGAGGGTGAAGCTGACGCCCTTGAGCTCCAAGTGCGACTGCTTACTTCGGGCGGTCCGATCATCGGCGCGTTTTCAGATTGCTGCTATGAGCAGGAAGCGATTCAGATGGAGCCCGGGGATGTCCTGGTGGCTTACACCGATGGGGTCACCGAAGCATTTAACGCGGGTGAAGAACAGTTTGGAGAGCCCAGGCTTAGGGAGATCGTCGCCCGCTCGGGCCATCATTCAGCAGATGAGCTCAGCAAAGTGATAATCGAACGGGTTCGCGGTTGGTGTGGAGATACAGCACAGCAGGACGACCTTACGCTGGTCGTGATGAAAGTGAAGTGAGGTCCGGGAGCGCGGACCTTACGCCCGCAGAGCTGGTTTCGGACGGCGGACGCGAGGGTGAGAACTCGCGTCCACGGGCCCGAACGAGCAAACTACTTCATCGCTTCCGCGGTTTCGGCAATCTTCGCTACGTGTATGGTGTCGCCTTCGGCTGTCCCTTCCAGGGAAACGCCCAGCCCTTTTTCGTTCTTGGTGTTCTTCAGAAGCTCGGCGACTTTCTTGTTGCCGTCCTCATCGAACTTGTAGAGCTTGCCGTCGGCGAATATCGCATACCCACTCTTGGCGCAGGCGGGCATTTGAGCACACTTGACTGAGTGCGCCTTAACCTTTTCCAATGCGCCGTCACCAGTCGCTCGCGCCGAACACGCGTTGTCGATGACATACCCGGTCAGCTTGACGTCCTTCTTCTCCGCCGCCAGTGCGACGGCAGACATGACCAAAACCAAACCTAAGACGAGAGTCCTTCTCATAGTTGTTCCTCCTGAACGCTTTGAATTGTTGCGGTAGGCACGAACCCTATCAAGCTGGGGCGCAAAGGTCAATCAAGCTCGACCGACCGCGCGCTCCGCTCGGCGCTATGACTGTCCCTTGGATCCGACCAGCGCGAAGGCCTGGACTTCAGAAAGCCGCACGTAGAAACGCTCGAAGTTCGCGGTCGCCAGATGATTCGAGTAGTGCTCAACTATGACGTCGTTCAACTCGATCAACTGAGGCGGGTCTCCGCCCTTCTCCTGGCTAAGAAGCTCATCGTGAAAAGTCATGCCCGTTCGCCCCTTGATAACGCCGAACGAGGTGTAGACGACAAGGTGCCCGAAGGCTTGAGCTCCACCTCCGGTTAGTGAGGCTTTGAGCAGACCGATAAGCGCATCGGCGGGAGCTGCGATCTTGCTTTCGTTCATCAAGGCGCGCCTCCAGTCGCCATCCTATTGATTTGCAGGGCGCGCTTGTTCCGCGGCCGGGGTTGAGGAGCGCCAGGGTATCCTCTTGGAAATGTCGTTGAAGATCACAAAACCCATCAGCAACATGAGCATCACAAACCCGACCTGCATCATCCGCTCCTTGATTCGCATTGTCAGCGGAAGCCCGAACACGCCAAGCACTGATTCAAGAAGGATCATGAAGATCAGACCGCCATCCAGCACAGGTATGGGCAGGAGATTGAAGATGCCAAGATTGAGCGAGAGGATAAACATCAACTCGAAAACCGGTTCGGGTCCGCGTTGCGCCGCCTGACCGACAATCTGCGCGATGCCGACAGGCCCGGTCAACGTATCACTCGCCGAGCGCTTGCCCGCGAACACCTGCGAGAGCGCGGTCCCTGTAAGAGAGAGGATCCTGAGGTTGGCGTTGACCGCGTACTTGAACGCCGCCACCGGCGACAGCCGCTGATTGACCATCTCGTATCCGATGATCTCCGGGGAAAAGCCCAGGCGCACGTCACCGTCGGTCAAGATCGGCGTCGCCTTGATATCCAGCTTCTCGCCGCCGCGCACCACGGTGAGTGTGATCGGCTGGTCGGCGCTGCTCCTTATCAGTCGAACAACCTCAATCGTTCCGTAACCGCTCTGTTCAACTCGATTCCCGTTTACTGCGACGATTTGATCTCCTGCCTGAAGTCCCGCTGCTTCTGCCGGCTCACCGTGGCGCACTTCCCGGACGACAATCTTAGTTTCTTCCGGCTTGAAGCCAGCGTAACCAATCTTTTCCTGATCGACGGGCCGGCCTTTGATGGGCAACGTGAGATGTTTGATCTCATTGCCTCGCTTAATCGCGAGCGGGACAGATTGGTCCGGGTTCACGGCTACCGTGTCCTCGATATCATGCCACGTCGGGCTTTCGCGTCCGTCGATGTTGACTACCAGATCGCCCGGCTGCAGTCCAATTCGCTCGGCCGGTGAATCAGGTTCGACTGCCTTGATCAGCGGGGCCCTGTCGAGATAGGCGGGCACCTCGTGGTGCATCATTGCCATCACCGTGGGAATCGTCAGCGCGGTGAGTACGTTCATCGCGGGACCCGCGAAGGCAACGCAGAGTCTTTGCCATTTAGGCTTGGAGGTGAACTCATAGGGCGCGCCGGTTAGCTGTTCGTCAAGGTTCTCACCTGCCATCTTGACGTAACCGCCAAGTGGAATAAGGCTGATTCGATAATCAGTGTCGCCCTTCTTGACTCCCCAAAGGCGTTTCCCAAAACCTACGCTGAAAACGTCGACTCTAATGCCGAAAAACTTAGCAACGATGAAGTGGCCGAACTCGTGTATCACGATCATCGCACCAAGTACGATTACGAATACCAGTGCTGAGAATAAGAAGCTACCCAATGTGAATCTCCTTTAATGCCTTCGGGAACTCTCCCCAAACTGTCTTCGGATGCGCGCTGTCCGCCGCCTAAAACGCCTCACAAGTGTACCCCTGCGCCGGTTGAGTGTCTACCGGCGTTCCGGAAGCGCAAGCATGGAAGTTTGACTTGTCCGTCAGGAATCGGTTGAGAGGTAATCGACCAACAGCACGGCCTTCTGTTGGTCGGCTTTTTACGAGCTGGCCGCTCCGGCTGAACTTACCAGCCGCCGGAGAAGAGGGGGCAACGGAAGCCGCCCGTGCGTGCTGGCGTTAGGAAGTCGCTAACTGCCGACAATCGACGCATGGCCCGATATCACCGTTTCTGCGCAAGCACGGGCCCAACGGTCGGCCTCCAAAACTGCTTCGATGCTCGAACATGGCGTGGTAGCGTGGCTGTTCATCGTCTCGGCTATGACTCGCGGGATCTCCATGAACTTGATCCGCCGGTCGAGGAAAGAGGCAACCGCGACTTCATTAGCGGCGCTCATCGCTGCCGGCATTGTTCCACCTTCGCGCATGGCCTCATACGCAAGGCCGAGACACGGAAAGCGTTCGAGATCCGGCTCGAAGAATTCGAGCTTGGAAAGCTTATCCAGTGAGAGCGCCGGCAGTTCCGTAGGCAGTCGCTCGGGATACGTTAGCGCGTACTGGATCATCAACCGCATATCGGTCACGCCCAACTGTGCGATGATCGAGCCGTCTATCATCTCGATCATAGAATGAACAATCGACTGCGGATGCACCGCCACTGAAATCTGATCGGCGCCGAAGCCAAACAGCCAGCCCGCTTCGATCACCTCAAGGCCCTTGTTCATCAACGTCGCCGAATCGATCGTGATCTTGGAGCCCATTTGCCACGTCGGATGCGCGAGCGCCTCTTCGACAGAAGCTTCCCGCATCACATCGAGCGATGTTTGCCGGAATGGGCCCCCAGACGCGGTCAGGATCAAACGCTTGACCTCAGAGAGATGCTCGCCTCTCATGCACTGGTGAAGCGCGTTGTGTTCGCTGTCGACCGGCAATAGCTCGGCGCCCGATTCTCGGGCGGCGCGTGTCATCAGCTCGCCGGCCATAACCAGCGTCTCTTTGTTCGCCAAACATACTCGTCGCCCCAGCGAGAGCGCTTTGTAAGTTGGAAGAAACCCGACCGCCCCGACTGTAGCGGAGACGACTGTATCGACGCCTTCAAGACTCGCTACCGCGACGAGGCCTTCTTCACCAAAAACGATCTCGGGTAATGGATTGATACCGGCAGCTCGGAGCCTGTCCTTCAGGTCACTGATATAGGACTCGTCCGCGACGGAAACTAGTTGTGGTCGGAAACGCGCCACTTGCTGAGTCAGGCCGTCGAGATCCCGGCCGGCCGCGAGCGCGCTTACCACAAACCTATCGTTTAACGACTCAACTACTGAGAGCGTGCTTTGACCTATCGAGCCGGTTGAGCCAAGAATGCTGATGCTTGTCATATTGTGAAACGAACGAGCGCGATTCTATCACGCGTTCAGCGTGAGTTGCCAAACATTTGACCTGTCCGACTTTGCGCGCTTGCTGAGATGCGAGAGGAAAGGGTATAGAGGCACATTACGGCTTGATCGGCGCACCTCACACTCGGGGTCTATGAAAACACCAAACGTTGAAGCAGCTTCGAACATTCAGGGACAAGACCGAGCCGGGGTGGTGGCTTACTGGTTGACGATCTCGCTGATCGTCGCTGTTCCATGCGTCTTCAGCACGGCGGTCTACAGAATGTATGCCGTGCCAAAGTTCGCGTTGTTGTTGACCGGCGCGGCGGTTCTCCTGCCGTTGCTGTTGTGGATCACCGCTTCTTCGCGGCAACGTTACCAGGCACGCAGTCTCTTGAAGTCCAGGCAGATGTTCCTGGTCTCTTTGTTCTTGATCATCATTTCAGTCTCCACTGTTTTTGGCACTTCGCCGGTTGCGGAGCTCTTTGGAAGCTCATACAACCTGATGGGTCTGATCACACACGCCGGCTTCTTTGTCGTCTTTGCCAGTCTCATTATGGTCATCGGCGTCGATGAAAAGCGATTTCGGTGGATTCTGTGGGCGATAACTCTGACGGGTCTTGCGATCGCAACCTACGGGTATCTGCAGTTTTTCGGACGCGATCCTTTTGTGCCTTCTCAGTTTTATACCTTTGAGTCCAGCGGCGGGCGTGTCTTGAGGATCATCGGCACATTGGGTCACTCAAATTATCTGGGTAACTTTCTGTTGTATGTCGCCCCGGTAGCCGCAGGGCTCGCATTGAACTCGCGTGGAACCGCACGCCGCGTGGGGCTTGCGACGGCGGTTCTCTCAGCGGCCGCAATAATATTCAGCGGAACGCGAGGCGCGTGGCTTGGCCTGGCTTCAAGCCTCCTGACCTTTGTGGCGCTCGCAAATTCAAAGGCAAAGAGCGTCGCGCTGCTAAGACGTCGGGCCACGGTTCGCTGGGTAATCGCCACGTCCGCAGTCATCGTGTTGTTCGGCGCATTGATTGCCCTCAGTCCCGCATCACGAAACATAGCCAAAAGAGCACGGCTGCTCGGGAGCGAACAAACCGGGTCAGGACGAACATTGTTGTGGCGTGACTCCATCAAGATGCTTGCGCAGCATCCACTCACCGGGTGCGGTCCTGAAGGGTTTCGCAAGGCCTTCCTGCCTTACAAGTCGATTGAACTTGCGCGTTTCGCGCCGCGAACCAACAACGAGAGCTCACATAGTTCCTACCTCGACGCAGCTCTGTCTTATGGATTGATAGGGCTGATTGTCTATGTTGCGATCATCGCATCGTCCTTCAGGATCTTGATGCGAGCGCGGCGCCTTTCACGAGACGCAGGGCTAAGAACGATTATTGTGTCGTTGATTGCGTCGCTCGCCGGAGTCGTGGTCCACAACATTTTTATTTTTGGTCAGATCTCCACCGGACTGTATTTCTTTGTGTTCGCGGCATTGGCCCAGGCAGCGAGCCACGTGACGACCGGCGATGCCGCTGCCTCACCCGAGCAAACCGTCGCTTCGGAAAACACCGATACGCTTCTGGAGGCTGGGCCTCGCCGCGCTACTGGTGTTCTTGGCCTTGCAATACTTGTGATTGGGGGCGGCGCGCTGTTTGTGGCAACGGCATGGTATTCAATCTCGATTGTTCGAGCAGATTCTGAAATCAGAAAAGCCGTCGCGGCCGCGGCCGACGGCGACCTGGGCGAAGTTTTGAGACACGGCAATCTCGCGATAAGCCATCCGGATCCCGCCGGGGACCATCACTTTTTGTTCGCTCAGGCGCTTGCGCTCTGCGGAGACAATATGCCGATTGTCGATCAAGAAAACCGACCTCCGGGAGAGGCGCCGAACGCGGGCGGTGAACGCAAGTTCGCATTCACTCAGGCGATGACCCATGCGGAGGCGTCCATAGGGCATACCCTTACGCCGGACGCCACCTACATGCTGCTCGGGTATTTTGCGCTTCAGCTTGGCCAACCAGAGAAGCTATTCAGCTACGCCGGCGAGGCTGTCAGGACTGATCCAAATTTCACCGGCTCGCACTGGCTGATGGCCGAAGCTTATCTGGCTCGCGGTGAGCGGGAAGCCGCCGCGCGGGAAGCCAGGCTTGCCTTACGCCTGGACCCCAATTCGCACGAAGCAATATCCACGCTAAAAAAGGCACGAGGCGTTCCGGACAACACCCACGATCCGGTTGAGTTGATCAACTATGCCAAAGAGCTCGCGAGTAAGGGTAAGTTCAACCAGGCTCAGCGCGCGTTGATGCGCGCAATACAAAAGTCGGCAGGGCCGTGCCCGGATTGCCACGCCGCTCTGGCCGTTCTTTACGAAGACCGTCGCCTTTACCGTGAGGCGATCGCTGAGTGGAAGGCTTTTGCCGAGGAGGCGCCAAAGCGTGCTTCGGACGAGAAAACAAGTTTGCGAATCGAAGGGCTTGAACGCGAGCTAAATCGGTAGACGACCATCTCCTCCATCAAAAAAAGAGGGCCGGCCAAAGCGGCCAGCCCTCTTGCTTCATCTGATGCGCGATGCCCGTCAGGGGCAAGCGCATGTGTTGTTGAGGGTATTTGTGTCCTTGATACCGTAGGTCACTATCGACAGCCCGTTGACCGTCTTGATCGATGCCGTGCCCGTGTTCGTACTCGTATTCACCGAGACGGTATTGAACTTCGGGTTCTGGAAATGGGTCAACGTGATTGTCGAGCCGTTTGTCGTCACCGTCCCGACCCCACTCACGGTAAACCCGGTACTACACTGCGTGCTGGTGTAAGCACCGGTGACCGAGTTGAATCGGATGAAGTCTTTCTTCACGTCGTCCTGGACACAGAAGTTGAATGGCTCGCCGCAGATACTGATGTCGTCAACATGCCATCCCGTGGTGGAATTCGCGATGTTGTCGATCGAATCAAAGCGGAAGCGCAACCTTACGGACGTTGCGGACCCTACCAGAGCCGTAATGTTGGCAAACACGGTATGCCACTGGTTGTCGTTTATGAGATTCGCCTTGGACAAGAATTGCGTCCAGGTCGCCCCGTCGTTGGTTGAGATATCTACGTTTGTAGTGTCGAACCCTCCCCCTTCTACAAACAACAGGTAGTTGAAGCTCAACTGGAATGGCGCGAAGCTTCCAGCCAGACTGATCGGCGGAGAAATCAGGTTTGAAGCGTTTCTCGCACCGGTGTCGTAGTTACACGTCAGGTCCTTACCATAGTAGAACGTATAGGGTGTCGTGTGACCTGCGAGAAATGCCCGGCAAGAAGCGTTTGCGACATGCCACAAAACCAGCGGCGTTCCGAATATCGGCTGCGCGGTGAATCCCTGAACCGCGCCGCCCCCGAAATCAAACGTGGTGCAGGTTTGAGTTCCGTTCGCGGCAACTATCTTAACGGCACCTGATCTTCGCTCCGGTACGCCCTCGGTTGGCGCAAAACGCTTCTGAGCTTTCTTTTGTTTTTGAGCCTTCTGTCCCGAGATGTCCGCGCTGGTGCTCTCGCCGGAAAGATTGCTCGACATGACAACCCAGCCAAGCATTCCCAAGAACGCTAATTCAAGACCAACGAGCGTCAGCCGGCGGGCTACTGGCCTGTTGAACATAGCTTGTTCTCCTTTTTCTACTTTCGAGTCGCGGCGATCGCCGTAACTTAGGCGGCATAGTCGATGCCGGACCGTAATGATGCCAGAAAATCATTTCTCCGAGGGCGACGTAACCTGGAAACTCAAAGAATACCGACGGGTTGAGCCGGAGTTTGAAAGCTCCGAAAGGAGAAAGCCTCAACCCTCAACGGCGGAACACTACTATTTCGAATTGATATTGTCAACGGTGCGATTAGGCGTCTGCGCTATTCGATTACCTCAACCCTGCCGGGCAGTAAGCGCGGCGGGTTGGATGCTATAATCTTGCTGGTCCGATCGGCGCTGAATGCGAATCCTCATAGTCAAACTAAGCTCGATAGGGGACGTGGTACATGCCCTACCTGCCGCCGCGTTTCTCAAACGCGCCCTACCGCAAGCTCACATTTCGTGGGTTGTCGAGCGTCGTGCCAGCGCAATTCTCAAGAATTCTCCAGTAATCGATCAACTAATCGAGATCGACACTCGCTCGTGGCGCAGTGGGATGCTGAAGCGACGCACTCTGCTGGAGGTGCGGGCCCGGCTCCGAGACATAAGACGGAATGACGCACAAACCGATGGCGGGGTGACTGATGTCGCGATCGACTTTCAGGGTCTGGTCAAGTCCGGGATCGTGGCCCGCGCCTCCGGAGCCAGGAAACGAATTGGTTTCGACTCCGCCGATTTGCGTGAAAAAGTCAGCCGGGTGTTCCTAACCGAACAGGTCAAGACGTCGGACCTCAGCCATGTCATCGAGAAGAATCTTGCGCTCGCGCGAGCTGCACTCGGAAACACCGCCGCGCTTAGCGACTCAGGGCCTTACCAATTTCCGCTTGCGCTTGCACCGGAAGACGAACTCTTCGCTGAGTCGGAAGCCGCCAAGAGCGGAAGCCGCTTCGCGATTCTGAATCCGGGAGGCGGCTGGCCCACCAAGTTGTGGCCGGCTGTGCGATTCGGTCAGTTGGCTGATTTACTCCTCCATCAACACGGACTCGCCTCGATCGTCACATATGGCCCAGGCGAAGACTGCCTAGCCAACCAGGTTGCTGCAAGCTCGCATGCCAGAGCCGCGCGGCCGCTGGCTTCAACCCTTAAGCAATTCATCGCGTTGGCCCGGCGCGCAAGTCTGTTTGTGGGAGGAGACACCGGCCCGCTTCATCTTGCGGCTGCGAGCGGCACGCCTATCGTTGGGTTGTACGGACCGACATCGGCCGACCGGAATGGTCCGTTCGACAAACGAGACATCGCGGTGGGCCTCGATCTGTGGTGCCGGCCGAACTGCCACCGGCGAAGTTGCTGGCATTGGGAGTGTATGGACATTCCCTTGAGAACGGTTGCAAACGCTGCGTCTCGGCGGCTTGCCGCAAAGCAGGGAAAGGATCACGAGTGAGCTTCGGGCATTTCGCGCAACGTATCCGGGTCCCCGCAGGCTTCGTGCTTGCGCCGTTGCTCTTTATATCCGCGAGGCCCACCGCCAAATCGTTGCTGATGGGTGGAGCGATCGCGCTTACTGGGCTTGCGATTCGCGCCTGGGCATCTGGTTACCTAAGAAAGAATGAGGAGTTGACGGTCGCCGGCCCCTACGCACACACAAGGAATCCGCTCTATCTTGGAACTTTTCTTCTTGGTACGGGAGTCGCGCTCAGCGCGGGTACTTTGTGGTTTACGGCGCTTTTCATTTGTCTCTACCTTCTTATCTATCTGCCGGTGATGTTTACCGAAGCAGCAACGATGCGTGCGTTATTCCCGAGTGAATACAAAGACTACAGTAGATGCGTCCCGTTGTTTCATTTGCGACTGACGCCTTATCGAAGAGGACCGTGGCAAACCGCGCTGGCCGGAGGGAATCAGGCTGAAGCGGGCCGCGGGTTCGACGCGGCGCTCTACTTAAAACACCGTGAGTATAGAGCGGCCTTAGCTCTTCTGGCTGTCTACGCAATGCTCGCGGCAAAACTGGTGCTGCTTCCAGCAAATTAACAGGCCACCGAAAGCAATCATGAAGTCCACGATCTTGTCGTTCTCGAAAGCTCTCGTCGCAGCCTTTGTGTTGACCGCGATCGGCGCTGCACAGACAAACCCCGAGAGACCCGTTGCTTCTACGCCGGCCGCGAAAGTCGCTCTACCGCTTCCGTTTCAGCCGGGAGAGACGCTTGTTTACGAGGTCAGCTTCTCGAAGCTGGTGTTCTCAGGAATCGTCGGCGATATTAAGATCTCAGTCCTGAAGCCAACCAACCCCGAGGCCGCCTCGATTGAACTCAAAGCCGAAGCAGTTTCGCGCGGGTTTTTTCCGACTTTGCTTGGATTCAAAGTCAAGGACACCTATTTATCAACACTGAATGCAGAAGACATGGGTCTCCAGAGTTTCAGGAGAACGATTCAGGAAGGCAAGGTCCGACGCGAGCAGACTGCAAACATCAACCGTGAAACCGGCCGAGTCACCTTTACCGACCGCAATCTTGCCGACCCGAAAGCGCAGCCCAAAACCAAGGAAGCCTCGTCGCCCTCGTGGGTTCAGGACATGCTTTCGGCACTCTACTTTATTCGAACGCAGAGACTAGCGGAGGGCGACGTAGTTGCGATACCGATAAGCGACGGCGGAGACCTCTACAATATCGAGGTAATCGCGGGTAAGCGCGAAGAACAGAAACTGGCGGTTGGTAGATTCAAGACCATTCGGTTGGAAGCCAAGGTCTTCGATGGCCGATTCATAAAGCGAAGCGGTGAGATGCTGGTCTGGTTGAGCGACGATGCGAAACGGATTATCACACGAGCCAGAATCAAAACGTCGGGCGCGACCGTGATTGCCGAACTGAAACGCATCGGCCAGGATGGCGCGAGTTCTCCTCCGGGCGCGGCGCAAGGCGAGTCGAAGCCCAGGTCATCTCGCAATTGAAGATCGCATTGCAAGCTTCGCGCGGCAACTCAAAGCATCAAACACGTATTGAAAGCCGTCCGGGTCCACCGGGATCGAGTCTTCGTCCACGGATATGCCCATCGAACGCAGATTTGGGGCAATCGGACGCAAGTCGGAGGGGCATGAACCGTTTGCCGTCTTCCACTTTGCAAGCACCGAATTAATCGCGTCGAGTTCGTCGAGCGAGCGGAGCTGTTTCAACCGGTCTACCGCTTGAGCACTTATGTTCTTGTCATCGCTTCCGAGATAGATGGTGTAGATGGCCCGAGCGGCGTCGCGGCTGCCGCCTTTGATCCGCATCAAACCGGCGAGATCGCGCATCCACCACAACGAACCCGGAATCTGACCTCCTCGCTCGTACCACTGGGCGGCTTTTTCATAAAGTGCCGGCCTGTTTTCGACTCGTGCGGCGTTGCCCTCTTGCCAGTAAATAAATGCGATGTCCTGATAAAGCCGCCACTCGTTCGGATTCTCCTGGATACCTTTCTCAAGAAGCGCGATCGCGGCCGGCAGGTCGCGTTCTGGCAGGAAAACCGCGCCAAAGCGATATGCCTGGATTTGCTGCGGATCAAGCGTAACGACAATGTCCAGCAGCGGCGCGAGCAGCGGCATATCGATGTCGGCGGTTCTCATCGAGCTCAAAGGTAAACCGCTGTCGATTACCTTGCGGCCAAAGTACTGAATCGTTCGTACCCAATAGATGTCAGCCGCCAGACCTTCCAGCCCAAGACTCATCCTTCTTATTGTCTTGCCCGAAGAAAGGTAGAGATGCTCATCGCTCACGACTTCAGCAGCAGCGGCGCTGTCGATCCAACGCTGCAACGGGTACAGGGACAACATTCC
>Ga0134123_10001756_pt1 | contig 14110 bp, 10 predicted proteins | sample KB303_FD_96460 | JGI IMG/M metagenome (GOLD analysis project Ga0134123, IMG submission 96460) | Terrestrial soil microbial communities without Nitrogen fertilizer from Kellogg Biological Station, Michigan, USA - KB3-0-3 | ecosystem: Environmental > Terrestrial > Soil > Unclassified ...
GGAACGTCCTGCGCTTCCCGTACTCGTGCTAAGCATGTATCCGGTGGACCAGTACGCGCTGCGCGTGCTCAAGGCGGGTGGCGCCGGATATCTCACCAAGGAAAGCGCGCCCGAGCAGTTGCTGGCTGCGGTTGGAAAGGTATCTGAAGGCGGGCGATTTATCACAGCGGAACTTGCCGAGCATATGGCCAGAGAGCTGGCAGGTGGATCTCCGACGTTGCCGCACGAGAGCCTGTCGGACCGCGAGTTCGAGGTTCTGCGCCTCATTGCATCGGGCAGGACCCCCACGGAAATCGCCGGACACCTGTCCTTGAGCGTCAAGACCATCAGTACCTATCGGACGCGCCTGCTGAACAAGATGGGTATGCGACACAATGCAGAACTTACCCACTACGCCATTTCCAACCACTTGGTTTTCTGAGGTTGTCGCAAAAAAGCGACGCTGCTGCGTAGGCTAAACCTGTACAAAAATACCGGTGTTTCCCCGATTGTTCTGGGGCTTGGCAGGACCAATGCTGGTAATGTGGCGCTCGAGATAATAGGGGTCGCATCAGCACATGAATGTGCCTCCGCTGAGCTGTTCCGCGTTCCGAGATTGCGCCAGAGCGGGGCGCGACTTCCAACCTGAACAATCCGCTCCTTCGATTGGCACAATAGCCGCCCGAAGCCCGCGGCGCGAACGATCCAATCGAACGACACTGCCATCAGATGCTCACCCGCCATGGGTCTGGGCCGAGGCCGCAGTCGACGAGGGCACCACGTTGTATTTTCGCTTTCAGGAGAAGCTGGGGATGACCGGACTTGAACTCGTCGAAATATTGCTGGTGGAGGACAATCCGACCGATGCCGAGCTTACGTTGCGGGCTCTGCGGCGGAACAACTTGTCCAACAACGTGGTGTGGGTGAAAGACGGCGCCGAGGCGCTCGATTTTCTCTACTGCAAGGGAGAATACGCAACCCGCAAGAACGGCACCCCGAAGCTGATTCTTCTGGACCTCAAGCTGCCCAAAGTCGACGGCATAGAAGTGCTGCGCGCGCTCAAGTCCGACGACAAGACCAGGGTCATCCCGGTGGTCATGCTGACTTCGTCGCAGGAGGAACGCGACCTGGTGGAAAGCTACCGTCTCGGCGTGAACAGCTACATCGTAAAGCCGGTCGACTTCGAGAAGTTCCTGGAAACGGTGTCAAAGGTGGGATTCTACTGGTCGCTGATGAACAAGATCCCGCCGCATCATTCATGAAGTAATTGTCTTGCACGCGGAGTCTGAACCAGTCACCTCCTAATCATGACAACAAGCCCGGCCAATCTGGTGGAGCCGCTACGAATCCTGGTGGTCGAGGATGTCAGCGCCGACGCGGAACTGGAGTTGCGCGAACTGCGCCGTGCCGGCGTGCAGTTTGCGGCACGCATCGTGGAGATCGAAAGCGATTTCAGGAGGGAGATCGGCACTTTCGATCCGCACGTGATCCTTTCCGATTTCTCGCTTCCGCGTTTCAGCGGCATGGACGCGCTGTCGATTTCACGTGAGCTTTGCCCCGACATCCCCTTTATTTTCGTGTCGGGCACGATCGGCGAGGAAAACGCGGTTGCGGCACTCAGGAACGGTGCCACCGACTACGTTTTGAAGACCAACCTGAAGCGCTTCGCTCCTGCGGTGAGGCGGGCCGTGGAAGAGGCGCGCGAGCGCAAGGCGCGCCTGGCGGCGGAGCAACTGGCCCGCGAGACCCAGCAGCATTTCTCACTTTTCATGCGCCATCTGCCAGCCTCGGCGTACACAAAGGATCTGCAAGGACGGTTCACTTTCGTCAACTCGACTTTCGAACTGCTTGTCGGCCGTCCCGGGGCGCAGATACTGGCCATGACGACCAGCGATCTGTACCCGCCGGAATATGCGGAAAATATAGTTGCCCACGACCGCTTGGCGCTCGAGACGGGACAGCCATTGCGCGCCATCGAGAAGGTCAAGCTGGGTACCACTGAACGCGCCTTCCTTGTCACCAGATTCCCGATCACCAACGACGGGGGCAAAGTACAGATGCTGGGCGGTATCGCGCTCGACATCACCGATCGTCTCGAGATGGAAAAAGCGCTTGAACGGAGCGAAGCCCGCTTTCGCGGCATCGTCGAAACCACCGAGGAATGGATCTGGGAGATCGATGCCCGGGGCGGGATGACCTACAACAATCCCGCCGCGGAACGAATCCTCGGCTACTCGTCCGAGGAGCTGACCGGGCGCACCGTGAGCTTCCTGGTAGACGAACGTGATCACCCGCAACTGGAAGAATTGGTCGAGAAGGCGGCCCGGTTGAAGTCCGGTTGGAACGGCGTGCTGCTGCGCTGGCGTCATAAGGACGGAAGTCTCCGTTGGCTGGAGAGCAACGGCAAGCCATTCCTGGCCGCCGATGGCACCCTGCTCGGATTCCGTGGCGCAGATCGTGACGTGACCGAGCGCGTGCTGCAGGAAGAAAAAGTTCGGCGCCTGTCGAGAATGCACTCGGTGCTCAGCGCCATAAACGCAGCCACGGTCCGGGTAAACGACCGCGAAGATCTGCTTACGGAGGCCTGCCGGGTTCTGGTCGAAAAGGGCCAATTGAAACTGGCGTGGGCGGGCGTAGTGGAGCCGGGGGCTCGCACCATCCTGCCGGTCGCCATGCACGGCGATGGCGCCGACTCGCTGCGGCGGATCAATCTCGGCACTGGCGGGCAGGAACACGAAGCCGACAGTATCGGGGTGGTCGCACTCAGACGCCGCCAGCGCGTCATCGTCAACGACATCGAGCGCGACGGCCTTTCCGGTTTTTGGAGGCAATACACCCTGGAACTTGGCTTCCGCAGTGCCGCCGCGTTCCCGCTGTCGGCAGGCGGTGAGTTCGTTGCGGTGCTGGTACTTTTCGCCGGAGAAGCCAACTTTTTCGACGCCGAAGAAATCAGGCTGCTCGACGACCTGGTGGCGGACTTGTCTTTCGCGCTCGATCACATGGAAAAGCAGGCGCAACTGGATTACCTGGCCTATTACGATTCGCTCACCGGACTGGCCAATCGCGCCTTGTTCCTGGACCGCCTCGGCCAGTCCCTTCATGAGACGGCGCGCAACCGCACTGCCCTTGCCGTAATGCTCATGGACCTGGAGCGTTTCGGCGCCATCAACGATTCACTGGGCAGGCAAGGTGGGGACGCGCTGCTCAAGCTCGTCGCCGAAAGACTGCGCAGCCTGCACGGCAGCGATCACGTCGCGCGAATCGGAATGAACAGCTTCGCGGTGCTGATTGGAGGGATCGCCGGGGAAATGCATGCCGGCCGCGTCGCCGAACAGAGCGCCAAGAACATTTTCACCAATCCATTCCGCATCGATGCTAACGACCTGCGCCTGGCTGCGAAATTCGGCATCACGATGTTCCCGGCGGACGGCAAGGATGCGGAGACGCTCTTGCGCAACGCCGAGACTGCGTTGAAGCAGGCCAAGGATTCGGGCGATGGCTTCGTCTACTACGAACCGAGGCTCAACGCCGGCGTCACCGAACGGCTCGGGCTGGAGAACAGGCTGCGCCGGGCAATGGAGGATAACCAGTTCGTACTTCATTACCAGCCCAAGGTAAATCTTGCCAGCGGCAAACTGGAGGGACTGGAGGCGCTTATCCGCTGGAACGATCCGGAGAACGGGCTGACGGCGCCCTTCAAGTTCATCCCGATCCTCGAGGAAACCGGCATGATCCTGGATGTCGGCCGCTGGGCGCTGCGCGAGGCGGCGACTGCGTTCTCACGCTGGCGCGAACAGGGATTCGCCGCGCCACGGATCGCGGTCAACGTCGCGGCGAGTCAACTGCGCCAAAAGAACTTCGCTGCCGAGGTCGCCTCCATCGTCGCATCCAGAAAGGCCCGCCATGGCGTGGACATCGAAATCACCGAATCGATGATCATGGAGGAGATCGATCGCAGCATAGTAATCATCCGTTCGTTGCGCGAGGCCGGCATCATGGTGGCCATGGACGACTTCGGCACCGGATATTCATCGCTGAGCTACCTGGCGCGACTGCCGATCGACTACCTCAAGATCGATCGGTCCTTCATTGCGAAGATCGACGAGGACTCCAACGACCTGACCATCGTCACCGCAATCATCTCGATGGCGCATTCGCTGCATCTCAAGATCGTCGCGGAGGGTGTGGAAAAAGCGGCGCAGCGGGACCTGCTCAGCGGTTTGCAATGCGATCAGATCCAGGGTTACCTGGTAAGCCGGCCCGTTCCGGAAAACCAGATCGTCGCGCTGTTTTCCCGGGAGAAGAGCTGACACGCCGTTGAGCTCGTCACGCACCCCGCAGGAAGTCGAAGTCGCAACCCGCGTCCGCCTGCAAAATGTGCTGACTGTAAAGACGAGCGTAGCCGCGTTCCGGCAGCTGCGGACCCTTGAATTCTGCGCGCCGCTTCGCCAGGTCCGATTCGGCAAGCACCAGGTCCAGTCGCCGATCCCTGACCGAGAGACGAATGCGATCACCGCTTCGGACCAGCGCCAGCGGGCCGCCCGAGGATGCATCCGGCGCGACGTGCAGCACCACCGTGCCGAATGCTGTGCCGCTCATGCGCGCGTCGGAGATCCGCACCATGTCCTTGAGGCCGGTCCTTGCCAGTTTTTTCGGGATCGGCAAGTAGCCCGCCTCGGGCATCCCGGAAGCGCTGCGCGGCCCGGCATTCTTGAGCACCAGGAAATCATCCTTGGTCACGTCAAGATCCGGCAGGTCTATTCGAGCCGAGAGGTCGTCGAGAGACTCGAACACCACCGCTCTTCCTTCCTTCTCGAACAGGTTGGAATCGGCCGCGGCCCGTTTGAGGATCGCCCCGCGCGGAGCGAGACTGCCGAACAGTGCCACCAAACCGCCGACCGGCGATATCGGATCGCTTCGCGGCCGGATTACCGCGCGATCCACGAACGCTGCGCCGCGGGCGATGCGCTGACCAAGTGTTTCACCGGTGACCGTCATGCAATCCAGATGCAGCAAGTCTTTGAGTTCCACCAGCAAGGCGCTCATTCCGCCCGCCGCATGGAAATCCTGCATGTAATGGCTGCCGGTGGGTTTCAGGTCCAGCAGAACCGGTGTTTCGTCCGATAACCGGTTCAGGCGTTCGAGCGGGATGGCGATGCCGCGACGGCCCGCAACCGCGGTGAGGTGGATGATCGCGTTGGTCGAGCCGCCTATCGCAAGCAGCACGCGCAGGGCGTTCTCAACCGATTTCTCCGTGATGATGTCGGAAGGGCGCGGACCTTTCGTCCTGATCATCTCCACCGCGCGCGCGCCCGTGGCTTCCGCCGCGCGTAAGCGGTCTGCGTGCACGGCGGGGATCGCGGCCGAGTCGGGCAGTATCATGCCCAGACCCTCGGCAACGCAGGCCATGGTGCTTGCCGTACCCATCACTGCGCAGGTGCCGGCAGTAGTGGCAAGGTTGCCCTCGATGTCGTCTATGCCCGATTCGCTGACTTCTCCGGCGCGAAACTTCGCCCAGAACCGGCGGCAATCGGTACAAGCACCGAGGCGCTCACCCTGAAACGGCATCGCCATCATCGGCCCGGTCACCAGCTGAATCGCGGGTATGTCGGCGGAAGCGGCCCCCATCAGTTGCGCCGGGACAGTCTTGTCGCAGCCCCCGATCAGCACCACCGCATCCATCGGCTGCGCCCGGACCATCTCCTCAACATCCATGGCCATGAGGTTGCGGAACATCAGGCTGGTGGGGCTGAGAAATACCTCCCCGAGAGAAATGGTCGGAAAGTCGATCGGCAGCCCGCCGCTTGCGAGCACTCCGCGCTTGACCGCCTCGGTAAGTTCCGGCACGTAACGATGGCAGTTGTTGAACCCGCTTGCTGACTGGGCGATGCCGACGATCGGTCGATCCAGCATCTCCTTGGAGTAGCCCATCGAGCGCGCGAAGGAGCGGCGCAGGTAGGCGGCAAACTCCGGATCGCCGTAATTGGTGAGATTGCGGCGCATGCCGCGCTTGTTATTGTCAGCCATGCTTGGTCAGAACTCTGTCGCGATGAAGGAAACCCAGAAGATGGGAGCATTCAGGGACGGGAATTGTATGATAATTTTCGTAATGTCCTGTACCTACGAACGGAACGACACTATGCGCTACTTCATCGCCTTCACTGCTCTTCTTCTCGCCACGAGCCTCGCGCAAGCGCAAACCGCGCCCGCGCTCACCGAAGTCAAGGGCACGAAGGTGAGCTTCGATGCCCACGCCACGGCACAGGTGGATAACGACGTGATGCGTGCCACCCTGTTCGTGGAAATGGAGGATACCGACGCTACCCGGCTCGCCGAAAAGGTCAACCGCGCGACCAACGACGCGATCAAACTCGCAAACGGATTCACCGGCTTGCGTGTGAAGACCTCGGGCTACACCACTTATCCGGTCATCTCCAAGGAAAAAATCGCGCGCTGGCGTTCGCGTTCGGAAATTACCGTCGAAGGGGAGGATTTCCGCCGCATGGCCGAGGCAATCGGCAAGTTGCAGGTGTTGATGCAACTCGGCGGCGTGGAGTTTTCCGTGTCGCCGGCGACGCGCGCCAAGGCTGAAGAGACGCTTACCCAGAGCGCCATTGCCGAGTTCCTGCGCAAGGCGGAACAGGTAGCGAAGGCTTTCAAGGGAACAAAGTTCAACGTGCTCGAAGCGACGGTGTCCGCCGACGGCGGCTTCATTCCACCCCGGCCGATGATGATGAAGTCGATGGCGGCGGAGTCCGTATCTGCGCCGGATCTGCAAGGCGGCACCAGCCGGGTCACCGTTACCGTCGCCGGGGCCATCCTGATTCCCCAATAGGCAGGCCTCACGGCCAACACCAGCATTGCCGTTGCTTTTTCAGCTGACAAATTGCGCGCAACGGTAGATATGGCATAGGGTGTGCTTGGTAGGATCCAGGAGCTTCAGAGAACAACGCGAAACTACCATGCTGCGCCGGATTTCAAACTCGATCGGCAAGGCGCTTGCCCGTTATCTGAGCGCGCCGGTCGCCAATTACCGGCCATTGACGACTTCCCAACCGAGCCAGCTCGCGTCGACGCTACGACCGGGAGACGTATTGCTGGTTGAAGGCAACACCCGCATCAGCAATGCGATCAAGTATCTGACGCAATCCACGTGGTCGCATGCCGCGCTGTATGTCGGCCCCATCCCCAGAATGAGCAATAGCGACGAGGGCGAGCCCTTTCTGGTCGAGGTGGACATGGTTCATGGCGCCATAGCCGTGCCGTTGAGCACGTACTCGGCGTTTCATACACGGATCTGCCGCCCGGTCGCGCTCACCGACGAGGACGCGGCTCGCGTGGTGGAATACGCAGTTTCGCGCCTCGGCCAAACGTACGACCTGAAGAACCTGATCGACCTCGCGCGCTATCTTCTGCCTACACCCCCGCTGCCCAGGCGCTGGCGACGGCGCATGATGGCTCTCGGCAGCGGCGATCCGACAAAGGCAATATGTTCGACACTGATCGCGCAGGCGTTTCAGTCCGTAGGCTATCCCATCCTGCCCGACATGATCCGGCGACGCGACGACCCCGGTGCGGATGACCATAACCGGGAGATCCTTACGATTCGCCATTTCAGCCTGTATTCGCCACGGGACTTTGACATCTCTCCCTACTTCGAGGTCGTCAAGCCCTCCATCGAGCACGGCATTTCCTATCGCAGCACTGATCGAAGACATGCGCCGGCGGCAGCAAGCGGCCAAGTGCAATCGACAACGGAGGGGCCTGCGCGCACCGACGGGAACCTGGTTCCCAAACCCATCGCCCATTAGCAAAAAGCGGGGAGCCGGCTTTCGTTTTTCGCCCGTGGGGATTCAGACACGTTCGATGATGGTCGCGGTCGCCTGTCCATGGCCGATGCACATGACCTGAAGGCCGAGCGTCCCGCCCGTGGCTTCCAGACCGGCCAGCAACTTGGACATCAGTCCCGCCCCTGTCGCGCCGAGCGGGTGTCCGTGGGCAATGGCGCCGCCCCAGGGATTGACCTTGGCCATGTCGGGACGGATTTCTTTGGCCCAGGACAGCACCACCGCCGCGAAGGCTTCGTTGATTTCGATCCAGTCGACGTCCTTGATCGAGAGGCCCGCTTTCTTCAGCGCAATCTGCGTGGCCGGAATGACGCCGGTGAGCTGCATCATCGGATCGGAACCGACCGCGACACGGGCGAGAAAGCGCGCTCTGGGTTTGAAACCGTCGGCCCTTGCCGCGTCTCTGTTCGCCACCAGAACTGCAGCGGCACCGTCGGATATCTGACTGGAATTCGCCGCGGTAATCACGCCGTTCCCGTCCGGACGGAAGGCCGGTTTCAGCGAAGCCATCTTGGCTTCGTCGATCTGGGCGCGCACGCCTTCATCGCGTTCAAACCGCATCGCCTGACCTTCCGGCGATACGCCCTGAACCGGCAACAGCTCCTTGTTGCAGCCGGCCTTCTGCGCCTGCGCGGCGCGGCGGTGGCTTTCCCTGGCGAAGTCGTCGAGCATCTGCCGAGACAAATCCCATTTTTCGGAAATGCGTTCTGCGCTTTCTCCCTGATGGATCAATTCGTGACGCTCGAACAACTCCGGGTTCAGCACTTCGAAACCGCTCACGGTCCGGCCCAGGCCGATGTCGAGGAACATCGGGGCGCGCGTCATACTCTCCACGCCACACCCGATCACATAGTTCATGTCGCCCGCCGCCACGGCCTGTGCGGCAAAATGTACCGCCTGCTGGCTCGAGCCGCACATGCGATTCAACGACACGCCGGGTACTTTGACCGGCAACCGCGAAAGCAGCACCGCCAGCCTGGCGGGATTGGCACCTTGCTCGCCTGCGAGCGTCACCGTGCCGTCGATCACGTCCTCGATCTTGCCAGGGTCGACTTGCGCCCGCTCGATCAGGCCGTCGAGGGCATGAGCCAGCAACGTGTCCGGCCGCTGCTCCCGCAGCGCCCCGCCGCGCCTGCCGAACGGCGTGCGCACCGCTTCGATAATCACTGCCTCATTCATGAATACCTCCAAACAAACGCCGGACACCCGGAGACGCGTTGGTAATCCCTCGCGTGCAAAGCGTTTCGATTTACCGTCCGGTCACCAGTACGACCTTGCCGGTGACTCGCTTATTGAGCACCTCGTTGAGAGCTTCGGCAGCGAGTTCCAGCGGATAAGTGGCATGGATATGCGGCCGGACCCTGGCTGCCGCGTACATCGCCATGAGATCGTAGTTGTTCTCGCGATTGCGCTCGGGCTCGTTCCTGGTAAAAGCTCCCCAGAACACGCCGACTATTGAGCATCCCTTCAGCAATGTCAGATTCAGCGGCACCCTTGGAATATCGCCGGCAGCGAAGCCAACCACCAGAAAACGGCCATTCCAGGCCATATCGCGCAGGGCCGGTTCCGAATACGGACCGCCGACCGGGTCGTACACGACATCCACGCCCTTGCCCGCAGTGAGCGCCTTGATCCGTGCGCGCAGATCCTCGGTGCCGTAGTTGATCACCTCATCCGCGCCATTCTGTTTGCAGATCTGCAACTTGGCATCGTTGGATGCCGCAGCGATGACCTTTGCGCCCATGGCCTTGCCGAGCTGTATTGCGGCCAGTCCCACACCGCCCGCCGCGCCAAGCACCAGCATCGTTTCACCAGCCTTGAGATCGGCGCGGTCCTTGAGGGCGTGATACGACGTGCCGTAGGTCAGCACGAAGGCCGAAGCCGGAACGAAGTCCATCCCCGCCGGCATGGAAATGGTGCGTTCCGCGTCGACGGCGATCTCCTCGGCAAATCCGCCCCAGGTGTTGAACGCAATGACCCGATCACCGGGCTTGACCCGGGACACGCCTTCGCCGACTTCCTTGACGATGCCGGAAACCTCGCCGCCGGGCGAGAACGGCAGCTCCGGCTTGAATTGATATTTGCCCTGAATGATCAGGGTATCCGGGAAATTCACTCCGCAGGCCTTCACGCTGACGACCACCTGTCCCTGCGCGGGTTTTGGCGAAGGCACATCCTCGACCACCAGCCTGTCGGGCATTCCCAGCTCTTTGCACAGGACCGCTTTCATGTGCTACGGAACCTCTCTGATGTTGGCACGCGTCAGTGATTCAGGATCTTTTCCACCTGGCGCCAGCCCGCTTCGGCCATTGGCCGGGCCCGCCGGCCCTGCTCCATCGCATGCGCGCTGGCGGCGGTACCGTCCTTTACGCGGCCCATGATGCCCTGAAGTATCCCGGCAAGGCGGAACATGTTATAGGCCAGATAGAAATCCCAGTTGGGAATGTGACTCCTGCCGCTGCGCCTGCAGTAGGCGGCCACATATTCCTCCTCGGTCGGTATTGCCAGGGCACGGAAGTCAATTCCGTTCATGCCGCGGAACTGGCCTGGCGTCAGCCGCCAGGCCATGCAGTGATATGCGAAATCCGCCAGGGGGTGTCCGAGGGTGGACAGTTCCCAATCGAGCACGGCCAGGATCCGCGGTTCCTGTGGATGGAAGATCACGTTGTCCATCCGGTAGTCGCCGTGCACGATGGTGGTCTCGTCACCCGCCGGAATGTTCTTCGGCAGCCAGTCGATCAGGTTTTCCATCGCTTCGATGCGTTCAGTTTCGGAGGCGCGGTACTGCTTGGTCCAGCGGCTGATCTGGCGCTCGATGTAATTGCCCGGCTTGCCGTAATCGGACAGGCCGGCCTGCACGTAGTCTACTTTGTGAAGCGCGGCGATCACGCGATTCAACTCGTCGAAGTACGCCGCGCGCTGAGCCATGCTTACGCCGGGCAGCGACGGATCCCAGAGCACGCGGCCTTCCACGTAGGCCATGATGTAGAACGCGGTGCCGATCACCGCCTCGTCCTCGCACAGACAATAGGTTTTCGCCACCGGCACGTCGCTGCCGTACAGCGCGGTGATGACACGGTATTCGCGATCAACGGCATGCGCGGACGGCAGCAGCTTGCCTGGCGGCTTGCGGCGCAGAACGTAATGCTTTCCGCCAGCCGCCAGCCTGAAAGTCGGATTGGACTGGCCGCCCTTGAACTGTTCGACTCCGAGATTTCCGGAGAAGCCGGCGATATGCTGGCGCAGATAGCGTTCCAGACTGGCCACATCGAAGCGATGCCGCTCCTGCACCGGCATCGTGCCGATGAACTCCTCGTTCATGAACCGTCTCCGCCATTTTCCATGAGCCCGGCGAGAATACCATCGGCGCTTCGAGCCTGCCAACGCAATGCCGGGCCGTGAAAACATGCATGCTAGAATCCGGGCGTTTTTCCTCAGCGCCCGCGCCAATGAAAGAGTTCAAGCACCGTGTCGCAGTCGTCACCGGCGGAGCAAGCGGGCTAGGCCGCGCGATGGCGCTGCGCTTCGCCCGCGAGGGCATGAAGGTCGTCCTCGCCGACGTCCAGGCCGACGCCCTGAAAAAAACCGCAACCGAATTTGAACAGGCGGGCCTTCCGGTGCTGGCGGTGCGCACCGACGTATCGGAAGAAAAAGACGTCAAGGCGCTCGCCGACAAGGCTTTCAAGACCTTTGGCGGCGTGCACATATTGTGCAACAACGCTGGCGTTGCGCCTGGCGGCACCGTGTGGGAACACACAGAGAAAGACTGGGAATGGACGCTGGGCGTCAATGTCTGGGGCGTGATTCACGGCATTCGCGCTTTCGTGCCGCGCATGCTCGAGCAAAACACGGATGGCCACGTGGTCAACACGGCCTCGGTGGCCGGACTGCTGTCGCTGCCGGGGATGAGCGTGTACTGCGTGTCCAAGCACGCTGTCGTGACCCTGACGGAGTGCCTTCACCACGATCTGGCCGGGCTCGGCGCCCGGGTGAAGGCTTCGGTGCTCTGCCCTGCGTACGTCCCTACCGCCATCTCCGATTCCGAACGCAATCGCCCCGCATCGCTGCTAGAGAACCGAAAGAAAAGCGCGGAGGACCTGAAGCGCGAAGAGCAGTTGCGCCACGCGGTGCAATCAGGGCGCATCTCCGCCGAACAGGTTGCGGACCTGGTTCTCGAGGCCGTCAAAGCGGAGAAGTTCTACATTCTTCCGCATCAGAAGATCAAACCGGCGATCGAAATCCGCATGCAGGACATCCTGCAGGAGCGCGAACCTACCAACACGCTGAAACCGCCCACCCCACCTCGCACCGCTTCCTCCTGATGGGGTGGCGAGGCGAAGTGGCGGTATGCGTTTTCACAGGTCGGCCCACATCCTCATCAGGTTGTGATAGCAAGCCGTAAGCCGGACTACCGCATCGGTGTCACCCTGTGCTCGGCGCAGCGACAGGATCGACATGTCGAGATCGAACAACAGCCGCCGCTGCTCGTCCTGCCGCACATGCTTTCTATCCAGAAGATAAAAGCAATGCGCGCACCGCGCTTGACGGGCTCGACCCCGATGGCCGCTCAGGGTCCCGTAGTGGTTCGAGTTCCGGTTCGGGTTCCGGTAGGGACTCAATCTTGACCTCGCGCACTTGCTCGAGTAACGGCTGAGGCGGCGCGGACGATGCGCGACCCTTGTATTGAGGCGCCGGCAGCAGTGTCACCAACAACGGCATGGGTTCTATGTGCCGCCTCGCTTCGAACAACTGCACGATGAGCAGCGCTGCTGCCACATGCGCGACCACGACCATGCCCAACGTCCCCCGCGAATGCTGCAGTGACCGGACAGAAAAATTGCTGAAAGTCGGGTTCACGCCAACCGATCCGGACTATTGCGCCACGCGTCGGCACGCGACGCCGCGGCGAGAACGCGCGCTGGCAGCGGATAGGCTTTGCTTGTTCGCGTGAAGTACTCTGGATTTATCGTCTTATTCATTGTTCTGCCAAGCGTTCCGCTAACCCGGCCTGACCGGGAGCGCGGCGAAAACAACCTCTCGCCGCACCCCGGGGGACGGGTTCCCCACTCGTGCAAAGGGGGTTGCACGAACAGTAATGCGAATTGTTCTCATTAATGAGATGGCTTGTCAACAACTTCCTGGGAATCGGTGTCTCGGTCCGTAAAAACAGCGGCTTAGGCTGTGCCTGGCAGGATGAATGATCCGGCGCAGAGCGATCCATTTGAAAGAGCATGGCGTCAATGGTCTGTTTACAATCCGCGATCGACACAGCATCGGAGGATCAATGAACAGCGCCCGGGCGCAGTTTCTTACCGGTATGAAGGATGCCTCCCCGCTGCTGATCGGCGCCGCTCCGTTTGGAATCATCTACGGCGTGATCGCGACTGGTGCCGGAATCCCGGTCTTGATGGCGCAAGCGATCTCGCTGATCGTTTTTGCCGGCTCGGCGCAATTCATAGCGGCCCAATTGATCGGCGCCGGCGCATCCGGGCTGGTGATCGTGCTGACCACTTTCATCGTCAATCTGCGGCACGCGCTCTATAGCGCTTCAATGGCACCGCATGTGAAAGATCTGCCGTCGCGATGGAAGTGGGCGCTCTCCTACCTGCTCACAGACGAAGCCTACGCGGTGGCCATCACGCATTACCGCGATAACGTCGGCGAGCAGAACCGGCATTGGTATTTCCTCGGCGCTGGGCTGGCCCTGTGGACTACCTGGCAAGCGAGCACTGCAGCAGGCATCTTTCTCGGCACCGAAATTCCGCGTGAATGGTCGCTGGATTTCACTCTTGCGCTATCGTTCATTGCGCTGTTGGTGCCGGTGCTTCGGACTCGCGCTGAGCTCGTCGCCGCGCTGGTCGGCGGCGCAGTCGCGGTAGCTGCTTTTGGCATGCCCTACAAGCTCGGGCTGATTCTTGCCGCGTTCTGCGGTATCGGCGCGGGAATGCTCGCCTGGAGGATGGGGAAATGAGTCTCTGGCTGGTGATGGTCGTCGCTGGGGTGCTGACTTTCCTCATTCGCCTCTCCTTCATCTCACTGCTGGCGCATGGGGAGATGCCGGCCCTGGCGCAGCGCGCGTTGAGTTTCGTGCCGCCAGCGGTGATGAGCGCGATCGTTTTTCCCGAACTATTGGTTCGGGACAGCCACCTCGCGATGGGCCCGGAAAATCACCGCCTGATCGCCGGTGTGATTGCGATTCTGATAGCCTGGCGCTTCAAAAAAATAATGCCGACCATCGTGGTCGGCATGGCTGCCTTGTGGTTGCTGCAATTTGCGACTGAGTA
>Ga0134123_10001760_pt1 | contig 14099 bp, 9 predicted proteins | sample KB303_FD_96460 | JGI IMG/M metagenome (GOLD analysis project Ga0134123, IMG submission 96460) | Terrestrial soil microbial communities without Nitrogen fertilizer from Kellogg Biological Station, Michigan, USA - KB3-0-3 | ecosystem: Environmental > Terrestrial > Soil > Unclassified ...
CTGCAGGAGCCGGTGAAGGACATCGTCATCTGCGTGCCCGCGAACTACGACGCGCACCAGCGGCAGGCGACGAAGGACGCGGCGTTCATGGCGGGGATGAACGTCGTGCGCGTGCTGAACGAGCCGACGGCCGCCGCGCTCGCGTACGGTCTCGACAACAAGGCGAACCAGCTCATCGCCGTCTACGACCTCGGCGGCGGCACGTTCGACATCTCCATCCTCAAGCTCGAGGACGGACTCTTCGAAGTGTTGTCGACCTCGGGCGACACGTACCTCGGCGGCGAGGACTTCGACAAGCGGGTGATGGACTGGCTCATTGAGACCTTCGAGCGCGACACGAAGATCGATCTCCGCGACGACCGCATGGCGCTGCAGCGGCTCAAGGAAGCCGCCGAGCGCGCGAAATGCGAGCTGTCGATGGAACAGGAGTCGCGCATCACGCTGCCGTTCATCTCCGCCGACTCCACCGGCCCGAAGCATCTCAACGCCGTCCTCACGCGCAAAGAGTTCGAGAAGATGGTCGAAGACCTCGTGCAGCGCACGATCGACCCCGTCAACGACGCGCTGCGCTCCGCGGGCGTGACGGCGAAGCAGATCGACGAGGTCGTGCTGGTCGGCGGCCAGACGCGCATGCCGCGCGTCATCGAGGCGGTGAAGCAGGTCTTCGGCAAGGACCCGAACCGCAACATCAATCCCGACGAGGTCGTGGCCGTCGGCGCGGCGATCCAGGGCGGCATCCTGCGCGGCGACATCAAGGACATGGTCCTCCTCGACGTGACGCCGCTGTCCCTCGGCATCGAGACGCACGGCGGCCTGTTCACGAAGCTCATCGAGCGCAACTCCACCATCCCGACCAAGAACTCGCTGGTCTTCACCACGGTCGCCGACAACCAGACCCGCGTGCAGGTGCACGTGCTGCAGGGCGAGCGCGAGTTCGCGCGCGAGAACAAGTCCCTCGGCAAGTTCGATCTGATCGGCATCCCTCCCGCGCCGCGCGGCGTGCCGCAGGTCGAGGTCACGTTCTCGATCGACTCCAACGGCATCGTCAACGTCACCGCGCGCGACCAGGCCACGGGCCAGTCGCAGGGCGTGCAGATCAATCCCGCGGGCGGATTGTCGAAGGACGAGATCGACCGCATCATCAACGAAGCCTCCGCGCACCAGCGCTCCGACTCCGCGCGGCGCGAGCTCCGGATGCTGCAGAACAAGCTCGAGGGAATGATTTACACCAACGACAAGGTCTTCAAGGAGTTCGGCAAGCTGCTGAACGAGGATGACCGCAACCGCGTGCTGCGCATTCTGACGCGCGCCAAGGAAGCGGCGACCGCGGAGGAGAAACAGGTCATCAACGACGCGATCTTCGAGTTGCAGGCGGCCTCGCGCATCCTGACGAGCGTGATGCTCTACAACCCGCTGAAAGTGTCGGCGTCCACGGACAGCACCACCACCTGAACGAATGGCAACGACGGAAAAACGCGACTACTACGAAGTGCTCGGCGTGGTGCGCACCGCGGCGATCGACGACATCAAACGGGCTTACCGCAAGCTCGCGCTGAAGTATCACCCCGACAAGAACCCGGGCGACGCGGAGGCGGAGGAGAAGTTCAAGGAAGCCGCCGAGGCCTACGGCGTGCTGTCGGATGAAGAGAAGCGCTCGCGCTACGACCGCTTCGGCCATCAGAGCGCGGGCGGCTTCGGCGGGTTCGATCCGAATCAGTTCGCCGACTTCGGCGACATCCTCGGCGACCTGTTCGGCTTCGGCGACTTCTTCGGCAATCGCGGCGGACGCCGCGGCTCGCGCGCCGCGCGCGGCAACGACCTCCGCTACGACCTGCAGCTCGACTTCATGGAAGCGGTGTTCGGCAAGGACGTCTCGCTCAACGTGCCGCGGGTCATCTCCTGCGCGACCTGCCACGGCTCGGGCGCCCGTCCGGGAACGCAGCCGGTGACGTGCACGGGCTGCCAGGGCCGCGGCCAGATCCGCTACTCGCAGGGATTCTTCGCCGTCGCGCGCACCTGCCCGCAGTGCGGCGGCCAGGGGAAAGTGATCAAGGATCCGTGCGCGACGTGCAACGGCGCGGGACGCATCCACGAAGAGAAGAAGATCTCGGTGAAGATCCCGCCCGGCGTCGACGACGGCTCGCGCCTGCGCGTGGCCGGGGAAGGGGAGTCGGGCTTCAACGGCGGTCCGGCCGGCGATCTCTACGTGTTCATCAACGTGCGCGATCATCCGAAGTTCACGCGCCGCGACTACGACATCCATTCCGAGCAGGCCATCAGCATCACCCAGGCCGCGCTCGGCGGCGAGGCGAAGACGGAGACGATCGACGGCTCGGAGTCGCTGAAGGTGCCGGCCGGCACGCAGCCGAATCAGGTCTTCCGGCTCCGCGGCAAGGGCGTGCCGTTCCTCGACGGCAGCGGCCGTGGCGATCACTACGTGCACGTCGCGGTGCGCATCCCGACGTCGCTGAGCGCCGAGCAGCGCGCGCTCCTCGAACAGCTCGCGGTCCTCGACGGCGAACAGCCGCCCACCGACAAGCCGCTGCTGGAGAAAGTGAAGGACTTCTTCTCCTAGCGGCATGGGAGCCGGCACGCCGCGCCTCTTGCCAAGATCGCGGGGCCCTGAACCCGCCCGTTCAGGGAACTATGCGACACTCCCCGCATGCCGGCGGACAGGGAAGTCATGCGCATTTGCTTCGTGGCAGTCCTCGGCGTCGTTCTCGCATTCGCCGGATGTTCGTGTCCGAACGTTCCGCCGGTCGTCGCTCCGGCGATCCGGGAGCCCGGACCCGAACTGATCGTCGGCGGTGAGATCGTTCCCGGCCGCATCTCGGTCGAGCTTGGGCCGGAGCTCTGGCGGCGCGAGTTCGCGATGGCCGCGAACGACGAAGACGGCCTCGAACGGCTCGTCCCGGGCACGCCGCTCGTCGACCTCCTCCTCTGCCACCGCGTGGAGCGGGTCTGGCGCCGCTTTGCCGAGCTCGAACGGCGGAGCGGCGACACGGTGCGCGTGGTCGGCTATCGCGAGTGGTACGCGAGCTTCCACGCCGCGCGGCCGAAACGCGCGAACCAGCAGCCGTACGAAGTGCCGGAGCTGCCCGAGGCGGCGGATGCGTTCGATCTCGACTTCCCGGACCGGACCCGTCTCGACGCGGTCGTCGAGGCGCTGAAGGGCGTGCCCGGCGTGCGCGACGCGAGCATCGTGCGCCGGCCGCGGGTCGCGTTCACGCCGAACGATCCGGGCTGGCTGGCCAAGGGAACTGCCGGCTTCGACAAGTCGCTGGCGCTGGGCCGGTGGGGATTCGACCACACCGGCGAGGCCCTCGGGCCGCTGTCTCTGGAGGGCTTCGACATCAACGCGCCGGAAGCGTGGAATCTGCAGCGCGGCTCGCCGGCCATCGTCGTAGCGGTCGTCGACAGCGAGATCGACGTCGCGCACGAAGACCTCTACCTGAACATCTATCTGAACAACGGGGAGGTGCCGAAGGCGATCGTCGACGCGCATCGCGGCGCGAGCGCGGACGACGGTCTGCCGGAGACGCTGACGTTTTACGACCTCAACGTGCCGGCAGTTCGGGCGGAGCTCTTCGCGGCGCACCCGGATATGAACGGCAACGGCCGCGTCGATGGCGAGGACGCCCTCGAGTGGTGGAGCAACGGTGATGACGCCGACGGCAACGGCCGGAAGGACGATCTGATCGGCTGGAACTTTGTCAACGACAACAACCAGACGTTCGCGCCGGCTACGAATTGCCTCACCGGACACGGCACCTGCGTGGCCGGCCTGATCGCCGCGGTCGCGGACAACAAGACCGGCGTGGCCGGCGTCGCGCACCGCGTGCGCATCCTGCCGGTAACGAACGCGCTGACGATTGCCGAGGTGGTGTATGCGCTGTCGTTCAGCGAGGTGAGGGTCATCAGCCAGTCGACCTCGTCGAACTGGAAGGAGCCGGACAAGAGCACCGGTCCGATCCTCGAAACGCTCGAGCCGGAAGGCGTGCTGTACGTCGCCTCGCTGGGCAACGTCGACAACTTCTCCTATGGCGCCGATCCGTCCAGGCACGAACAGGTCGTCTCGGTCTCGAACTTCGGTCCGCAGGGCCATCGCTCGCAATTGGGCGGCTCCAGCTATGGGCCGAAGACCGATGTCGCCGCGCCCGGCGAGGGGCTGTGGTCGCTGAAGCCCGGCGGCGGCACTTCGCCGTTCGGCGGCACGTCGGCCGCTGCGCCCATGGTGGCCGGCGTGGCCGCGCTCGTGGCGAGTCACTCGCCCACGCTCTCGCCCGAGCAGATCCGGCAGGTGCTGCGCATGACCGCGCACGATCCCCCTGCGGTCAGCGGCGACAACGGCGAGAACACGCCCGGCTGGGACCTCTTCAGCGGATGGGGACTCGTCGACGCGCACGCGGCGCTCCTCTCGCTCAACGGCAGCGCGAGGCCGCGCGCAAACATCCTCTCGCGTCCGGTGAATTTCTCGTCGTGGTGGATCAACAACGACGAGCTGGCGATTGGCACCGGCCTGGTACCGATCCGGGCCATCGCCGGCGTGCCGAACGGTAAGGAAGTCCAATGGACGCTGCGCCGCTGGACGTCGTTCGATATGACCTCGCCGCCCGCCTTCGAAGTCAACGGCAAGACGGGCCCGCTCGACGGCACTGAGGATCTCGCTGTCATCGACACCGACCTGCTCGACGGACGACAAGTCCTCGAGCTCGAAGTGAACGCGGACGGCGTCATCGCGCGCGACATCGCGGTCATCGATCTGCCGCGCGCGTACATCAGCAACATCTCGCCCGAACAGTTCCTCTTCCTGAATCCGGAGATATACGGCTTCGCATACGGACCCGGCTTCAAGCAGTACTGGCTGCAGGTGGCGCCCGGATGGACGCCCGCGGACTCCGAATTCGCCGGGGTTTCCACGGATACGACACCGCAGGAGCCGCCGTTGTCGACGATCCTCGGCACGATCGATCTGGCGGCCCTTCCGATCGAGTTGCCGGCCGACGGCCGCTTCACGATCCGCGTGCGCACCGAAGGTGCGCGCACCTGGACCCATGACGTGCACGTCGTCACCGACGTCACGCATCCGCCGGAGCGGGCCGGCTTTCCGGTTACAGGCTTCTACAACTCCATTCCTTCGCCGACCGCGGTCGATCTCGACGGCGACGGGCAGAAGGAGATCGTCGCCGTCGGCAGCGACGGGGACGGCATCGTGAAAGTCATTCGGGCGGACGGCACGGTGCCCGAGCCCTGGCCGCTGGTGTTACCGCCGGGTGCGTATCAGGCGCCGGCCGTGGGCGACGTGACGGGCGACGGCCGTCTCGACATCGTGTTGCGCGGCACGTCGGGCCAGAACATGGACACGATCCATGTGGTTCGCAACGACGGCACGCCCGTGACCGCGGGCTTCCCCGTCTCGTTCGAGAATCCGGCCGGCATCTTCTCCGCGCTTTCCCAACTGAATCCGCCGGTGCTCGCCGACGTCTCGCGCGACGGCGTGCTCGATATTCTCGTGAGCATTGATCGCAGCATGAGCGTCGCCACGCCGCGCGTCCGCGCCATCGACGGCGCCGGCTCGACCATCCGCGAATTCGCGACGACTGCCGAATACGAGCGCATCGGCCCTCCGGCCGCGGGCGACATCGACGGCGACGGCTCGATCGAGATCGCCGCGTGCGCGCGAAAGACCGCCGCTCCGACGCATGCGATGCTGTACGTCTGGCGCGCGGACGGGACGGTGCTCTGGACCGCCGAGGTCGACGACCACGGCTTCGGCTTCGGCAACGGGAACTACGGACCGATCCTCGCCGACATCGACGGCGATGATTTTCTCGAGCTCGCCGTCGCCTCCTACCAGTACCCGGTGCGGATCTTCGACCACGACGGCAAGCCGCTCGCGAAGAGCAAGGGCAACACGTCCCAGGCCAGGCTGATTGCGGTGCAGTTCCGGCCGGAAGCGGTGCCGGCGGAGATGAACGTGCTGTTCGGCACCCTCCTGACGATCAGCAATACGCCGAGCACCGTCGTGCAGGCGGTGAACCTTCCCGACTGGGAGGTGGTCTTCGGGCCGGAGTATCCGGTCGCCGAGCCGATCGCGGCCGATTTACGAGGCGATGCGGAAATCGAGATCGCGTACGGCCACGCTCCGCCGACTCCAGACGTCAAGAACCTCATCCAGCTCGCCCTCGCGACGCGCAGCGGCGAGCTCGTCGATGACGGCGGCCAGTGGCCGCTCCGCCTCGGCGGGGGGATCAAGGCCACCCCGCTCGTCGCCGATCTCGACGGCGACGGAAAACCGGAGCTGGTCGTGCAGTGCAGCACTCCCGACGAGCGCATTCACGTCTTCGATCTCGACGTGTCGACGCACCCGGGCTGGATTGCCTGGGGCGAGTTCCGTCACGATCCGAAGCGCACCGCCAACTACCACGCCGATCTGCAGATCCTCTCTCCGTCGACGAAGCGCAGCGAGACCGTCGGTCCCGTCGATCCCGCGCTCCAGGGCGCGCTGGTCGTGCGCACGCGATTCTCGCGCGGCGCGCCGGCCGGCGACACGAATGCGTCCGCGTGGACGGTGCGCATCGGCGGCCTCGCTGCGAACGTGCGCGAAGTCTCCCGCGTCCTCGGCGAGCACTGGCTCGTCGTCGATCCGATCGCGCAATCCATGCCCGGCGCGAAGATGCTGTACGTCGCCTTCAACGACGGCGGCATCCGGACGTGGGACAGCTACGCCGGAGCCGTGGTCTACGAAGCGGCGGCGCCCGGTCATTCCACGGTGGCGGTCATCGACAAATCGGGCTCGATGCTGGATGACGGCAAGATCGAGGCGGCGCGCATCGCCGCGCGCTTCTTCGCCGGGTCGGCGTATCCGAACGATCAGGTCGGCGTCGTCGCGTTCAACGACGTCTCCGAAAATCGCCTCGCGCCGGCGACCCTGCTCGCCGCCGGCCCGAATCGCGACACCATCGCCGCGGCCATCACCTCGATCGACGGCGGCGGCGATACGTCGATCGGCGCCGGTCTCACGCGCGCGCTCGAGCAGCTCGGGGCGCAGGCGAATCCCGCGAATCAGTGGAGCATCGTGCTGCTGTCGGACGGTCTCGAGAACAACGCCCCGTTCTGGGAGAAACCCGGCCCGTTGCCGCCGGTGCATCCGATCGTCCCGGCCGGGCTGCCCATCCACACGGTGGCCCTCGGTCCCGACGCCGATCAGGCGCTGCTGCAGGACATCGCCGATTCGACCGGCGGTGAGTTCTATCCGGTCGCGCTCGGCCACTCGCTCTCGATGGTCAATCGTCTCGCCGACGCGTATCACTTCGCGCGCGAGCGCACCGACCGCTCCGAGCGCCTCTTCACGTTCGGCGACACGCTCGCTCCGGAGCGTCCATGGTCCGATCGCGTGCTCGTGCCGGCGGGCGCGCGGCGGCTGCAGTTCGCTTTGAACCAGGATCGCGCCGGCCGGATCCACTTCAGGATCGATCGTCCCGATGGCACACGCGTCAATCCCGGCGATGCGGGCGTGGTCCTTACCTACGGACCGACCTCCATGGTCTATACGATCGCGGCGCCCGCCGCGGGAGAGTGGCGCGTTTCGCTGACGAATTACACCGGGCACGACATCGAGACGCTGCTCGCCGTCTCCGCCGCCATTCCGCTGCGCGTGCGCGCGGTGTGGCTGCCGCGACTGCTGCGAGGAGAACCGGTGGAAACGCTGGCCGCGTATGCGTCCGATGCGCAGGGAGTCGTGCGCCATGCGACGTTCACCGCGCTCGTGACGAGGCCCGACAAGAGCACGTTCGAGGTCGTGCTCCACGACAACGGCCAGGGCTTCTTCCTGGGGGACGTTCCGATGGCGATGCCGGGAAGCTATCTGGTCTCGCTGCAGGCGAACGGCACGGGCGCGAGCGGAGCGTTCGAGCTCACTCAGATGACAGGACGCTTCGCCGCCGACGCAGCCGAGATTCCCACGGATTGCGATCTTGCTAAAATCTCGCATTGATGCTGAGAAGGACACTCGCGTCGTTGGTCCTGTTGTTTGCGGGCATCGCCGCCGCGGAGTCGAAACCCGTCGTCCGCCAGTACCAGACGATTCCCGCGGCATCGGATCTGCGGCAGCTGTGGCACGAAGCCGGGATCATCGCGCTCGTCCGTATCACGGAGAGCTCCGTGGGCGGCATCCCACCCTCGAATCCTCGCTTTCTTCCCATCGTCTACACCGAGCACACCGCGGAAGTCCTCGAAGTCTTCAAGGGGAATGCGGATAAACGCGCCGCGCTTCGCTTTCACCAGGCTGCCGGCTCGCTCGAGCTCCCGGACAAAATCGTTCAGGTCCCGGGCCGCGAGCCGCTCGAGATCGGCGGCACCTACTTCGTCTTTCTGACGGCGATCCCGGACGGGTTCGCCCTCGCGTCCGATCTCGAAGGAGCGTTCAGGACGGACAAAGGCGTCCTGATTCCTCAGGGCTTCGGCCCGCTCGCCGTACAGCACAGGAACATGCCGGAGCGGCAGTTCATCAGGGAGCTTTCGTACATCGCACGTTGAGGACGCCGTTGCATACGCCATGGCGATCTGGAACCCCTGGTTTCTGGCGAATGACCTGCCGGAGCCGTTCAGGTTCGCGCAGTATGGCTTTGGCGACATCAATGTCTTTGTCGACCCTGCTCTCCACGGTCAGGTGAGTGCAGCAATCATCGACTATGACCGTACGATCCGGCTGAATCCCGACTTCCTGAACTTTGGCATCGAGTTCTGGGTGCATACCCTGGGGCATGAGCTGGGTCATGCCCTTGGATATGGCGATGTCACTACAGATGGTTGCGCAGGCCGGACCATCATGTACGGCATCATCGACAGGTACTCCGGCCCGTTCTCCAGCTATATCGAGTCCGGCGACGAATGTGCCCTGTCGCGTGATTTCGCATCCCAGGAACCCCCACCCCACAATGAACAACCCCAGGTGATCAATCCCGGCTCTCCGATCATCATCGATCTCGACGATGACGGCTTCGATCTCACCGGCATCGACGAACCGGTGCGATTCGATATCACCGGTGACGGACCTCGCGAAGTGATGTCATGGACTGCGCCGGCTGCGAGAGATGCGTTCCTGGTGCTGGACCGAAATCACAACGGCGTCATCGACGGCGGGCAGGAGCTGTTCGGCAACGCCACGCCATTGCTGTCCGGAGCTCCCGCGCCGCATGGCTTCATCGCGCTTGCTGAATATGACAGTTTCGCAGCCGGAGGAAACGGTGACGGTGTCCTGTCGTCTCTCGATGCGATCTGGAGCTCACTGCAGATGTGGGTCGACGCCAATCACGACGGCTTTTCCGTGCGGAACGAATTGGCATCGATGAGCGAGGCCGGCGTGGCGGAGATCGAAACGAAATACACGCGCTCGGGTCATCGCGATCCCCACGGGAACCTGTTCCGCTACAAGGCGAAGGCGCTGGTTCGGGACAAACACGGTCGGACACACCCTTCGACCGTCTATGACGTCTTCTTCGTTCTTCAGCCGTGATTGACCAGCCCCGGGGGAATGCGGTCGCGGATCTCGCCGTGAAAGCGCGCGAGCTCGGACCAGTGCAGGCCGGGTTTGAGGTGGTGGGCGGTGTGGTAGCCGGAGTTGAACGTCAGCAGGTTGTAGAGGCGCCCTCCTTGATTGCGTGACGCCGTCAGTTGATCGCTGGTATCGAGGCCGGCGTGCTGCTGATAGCCGATGCGGATGGTATTGAGCACGTTCACGAACATCGGCAGGACGAACACGAGCAGCGCTTTCCGCGGATCGATCGCCAGGAGCGCGATCAGCGGCAGGAGCGCCGGAACGAGAAGCCACTGCAGCTTCGCGAGCACGGTCGGATGCTGCCGGCCGACGGCGATCGTGTTCGGTACGAGGTCGCGCAGGTTGAGCCAGAGATACGTCGCCAGCGTCATCGGCTCGCCGGACGGGTGGCGCCAGCGCAGCGTATCGGTCGCGGGGCGGAGGTACTCGCGGTGATGCCCGAGGTTGTGGTGGAGCGTCAGCAGGTACGGCGGCAGGCCGGTCTCGAGAAACAGTACCATCTCGTACAGCCGGTTCAGCAACCCCGACCCGAACACGGCGCGGTGATGCTGGTAGTGCACGCAGGCGATCGTCACCGACTGGAACGGAAACAGCGCGGCGACGCCGGCGGTCGTCCACAAGAGACTCTCGACGCGGAAAAACAGCCAGAGCTGGACGGCGAGCACCGACGCCACGAGCGCGAGCGCCCACCCATCCGACGGATGCCGGAGTTTCATCATTACTGAAGGAGAGTGTATGAGCTCGCCAATCCCTACCCAGGGGCATGCGGCTACAATCCCGCGCGCATGAACTTCTCGCGCTGGCGCCCCCACCCGTGGCACGGACTCTCCGCCGGCTCCGACGCCCCGCGCGTCGTGAACATGTTCGTCGAGATCACGCCGTTCGACCTCATCAAGTACGAGGTCGACAAGGCCAGCGGCTATCTCAAAGTCGACCGGCCGCAGCGGACGTCGTCGCAGCCGCCGGCGCTGTACGGCTTCATCCCGCAGACGTATTGCGCGGAGCGCGTGACGCGGCTCTCGCCCGGCGCGGAGCGAGGCGACGGCGATCCGCTCGACATCTGCGTCCTGAGCGAGCGTCCGATCTCGAAATCCGAAGTGCTGATCCCGGCGCGCGTCATCGGCGGACTGCAGCTGCACGATCGCGGCGAGGCCGACGATAAGATCATCGCCGTGCTGCAGGGCGACTACGTCTGGGGCGAGGCGACGGATATCGCCGACGTGCCGGACGTCCTGATCGAGCGGCTGGAGCACTACTTCTCGACCTACAAGCTCGTGCCCGGCGAGCCGCCGCGCATCCGGATCGCCTCGCGCTACGGATTCGATCACGCCGCGGCGGTCGTGCAGGCGGCGATGGAAGACTATCGCGCGCACTTCGGCAGCGGCGATGCGTGAGCGAGGTGCTGCGTGCTACGTGCTGCGTGCTGAGAGTTTCTCACGCAGCACGCAGCCCCCAGCACGCAGCACCCTATGATCGATTTCATCCTCGAGATCACAGGCGACGAAGAGCTGATCCAGGCGCGCCTCTTCCTCACCGCCTTCACCGGCAGCACCTCGTCGGACGGCAAAGTCGAGGCGTACTTCGACACCCCCGAGGACCGCGACGCGGCCGCGGAAATGCTCGGCGGATTCGGACTGCGCACGATCGAGCGCGAGCGCGTCGACTGGCTCGAGCGCTACCAGCAGTCCCTCGAGCCGATCGTGATCGGGGAGCGCTTCGTCGTTGCGCCCGACGCGTCGCTGCTGCCGCACGGCGGCGAGCGGCTGACGATCGTCGTGCCGCAGGAGCAGGCCTTCGGCACCGGCTCTCACGAGACGACGTCGCTCTGCATCGAGCTGCTGGAGTCGCTCGAGCTGCGCGGCCGCCACGGTCTCGACGTCGGCTCCGGCAGCGGGATCCTCGCCATCGCGATGCTGCGCCTCGGCGCGCAGAAGGTGATCGCCTTCGACAACGACGTCGACGCCTACGGCGCGTTGCGCGACAACGCGATGCGCAACGGTGTCGATCTCGATGTGTTCATCGGCAGCGTCGAAGCGCTTCGCGGCGGCGCATTCGACGTCGTCACCATGAACATCATCCCCGAGGTCATCCTCCCGCTGCTGCCGGCCGTCGTGTCGCGGATGGCCGACGGCGCGCAGCTGATCCTCAGCGGCATCCTCGTGGTGAAACGCGACGTGGTCGTCGACGCGGCGCTCGCGCTCGGCCTGGAGCTCGCGCGCGAGCGCGAGAAGGGCGAATGGTGGGCAGGTTTGTTCCGGCGCTAACCGCGCTTGCCGATGGGCACGTAGTCGCGCGTCGGTGAGCCGGTGTAGATCTGCCGCGGGCGCGCGATCTTCTGATCGGAGTCGTTCAGCATCTCCTGCCACTGCGCGAGCCAGCCGGAGACGCGCGGGATGGCGAAGAGCACGGTGAACATCTCCATCGGGAAGCGCATCGCCTGGTAGATCAGGCCGGAGTAGAAGTCGACGTTCGGATAGAGCTTCCGTTTGACGAAGTACTCGTCCTCGAGCGCGATGCGCTCCAGCTCGACGGCGATGTCGATCAGCGGGTTCTTGCCGGTGACTTCGAACACCTCGTACGCCACGCGCTTGATCAGCTTCGCGCGCGGGTCGTAGTTCTTGTAGACGCGGTGGCCGAAGCCCATCAGCCGTCCGTCGCCTTCCTTTACGCGCTTGATGAACTCGGGGATGTTGTCCTTCGACCCGATCTCGTTGAGCATGTGGATGACGGCTTCGTTCGCGCCGCCGTGCAGCGGGCCGTAGAGCGCCGCCGCGGCCGCGGCGACGGCGGAGTAGGGGTCGACGTGCGAGCTGCCGACGGCGCGCATGGCGTTGGTCGAGCAGTTCTGTTCGTGGTCGGCGTGCAGGATGAAGAGGACGTCGAGTGCGTGCTCGAGCACGGGGTTCGGCGTGTATTTGACCTCGGTCATCTTGTACATCATGTTCAGGAAGTTGCCGGCGTACGACAGGTCGTTGTCCGGGTACGCGTACGGCATCCCGACCGTGCTGCGGTAGTTGAACGCGGCGATGGTGATGACCTTGGCGATGATCCGCTCGATCTGTTTCTGGCGGACGGCGGGATCGAAGATCTCCTTCGACTCCGGATAGAACGTGCCGAGGGCCGCCATCGAGGCGATGAAGCGCCCCATCGGATGCGCGTTGTAGCGGAAGGAGTCGATCAGCCGCCGGAAGTTTTCGTTGAGGATGGTGTGATGGGTGACGGTGTACTCCCACTGCGAGAGCTGCTCTTTCGCCGGAAGCTCGCCGTTGAGCAGCAGGTACGCGACTTCGAGGTAGGTGCTGTTCTCCGCGAGCTGCTCGATCGGATAGCCGCGGTATTCGAGGACGCCCTTGTCGCCGTCGATGTAGGTGATGGAGCTGCGGCACGACGCGGTGTTCATGAACGCCGGGTCGTAGGTCATCAGGCCGAAGTCGTCGTCGTCGACTTTGATTTTCCGGAGGTCGAGCGCCCTGATGGTCCCTTCCTTGACCGGCACGTCGTAGGACTTGCCGGTCCGGTTGTCAGTAATGGTCAGGGTATCCGCCACCAGGCCACCTCCAGGAGAAATTGCGGCGGTGAATCTACTACAGATCGCCGAGGCGGGCAGTGAGGATCGCAACGGCCGCGATGGCGGCGGTTTCGGCGCGCAATCGGCGGGGGCCGAGGCGGGCGAATGTGACGCCGGCGGCGCGCGCGGATTCGAGCTCGTGGTCGCTCCAGCCGCCTTCGGGACCGATGCACACGGTTGCGCGGTCGCGCGGTTGCGCGGTGGAGGGTGCCGCATCTGCATCGAACAGGATTTTCGTGCCTTCGCGTTGGATGAGATCTTCGAACTGCGTTGGCGCTTCGATCGTGGGGACGATCGATCGGCCGCTTTGTTTGACGGCTTCGAAGACGATTTTCTGCCAGCGGTCGGCTTTGGCGGAGTAGCGTTCGGGGCGGAGGTCGACGCGGTCGGTGACGAGGGGGATGATCGAGCGGACGCCGAGCTCGGTCGCTTTCTGGAGGACGAGCTCGAATTTGTCGAGCTGGATGATCGCCATGGCGAGGTCGATCGCTGCGTTCGTCTCACGCGACGCGATCTCGTCGCCGACGCGCAGCACGGCGCGGTCGCGCGCAATCGATTCCACCGTCGCCTTCGCCATCTTCCCCGCGCGGTCGAAGACCTCGACCTCCTCGCCCTCGCGTACCCGGACGACGCGGATGGAGTGGTGGAACTCTTCGCCTTCCACGGTTACGCTGGGGGCGATGGCATCGATGAAGATTCGGTGGCGCAACTTCTCAATTCTACGTTCTGCGCTCTGCGTTCTGCGTTCATCTAAGATTGCGCCGTGATGCTGGACCAGCTCCGTTCCGCCCACAAAATCGCGTATGTCTTCTCCGGCGGCTCGTCCCGCTGTGCGTTCCAGGTCGGGGTGATCGAGCGGCTGAGCGCCCTCGGGGTGAAGCCGTCGGTCTGCATCGGCGTCTCGGGCGGGACGTGGAACGCGGCCATCGTGGCGGCGCGGCGGGAGCATCGGATCAGGTTCTTCTGGAAGTC
>Ga0134123_10001761_pt1 | contig 14096 bp, 7 predicted proteins | sample KB303_FD_96460 | JGI IMG/M metagenome (GOLD analysis project Ga0134123, IMG submission 96460) | Terrestrial soil microbial communities without Nitrogen fertilizer from Kellogg Biological Station, Michigan, USA - KB3-0-3 | ecosystem: Environmental > Terrestrial > Soil > Unclassified ...
TGCCTGTAATAGTTGAAGAAGGAAGTGAATTAACAGTAAGCGATTTGCTCGAACTGCTCGAACAGCCATTCTGATCAGAAACAGTAACTGTATAAGTTCCGGCTGAAGCAACTGTTACACATTGCGTGGTTGCACCTGTACTCCACAGGTAACCTGAAAGTCCGGAAGGCGCACACCACTGCGTGGACGCACCTGAGCAAACAGAACCGCTGCCTGTAATAGTGGAAGAAGGAAGCGAATTCACAGTAAGCGATTTGCTCGAACTGCTCGAACAGCCATTCTGATCTGAAACAGTAACTGTATAAGTTCCTGCTGAAGCCACTGTTACACATTGCGTGGTTGCACCAGTGCTCCACAAGTAACCTGAAAGTCCTGAAGGGGAGCACCACTGTGTGGACGCACCTGAGCAAACAGAACCGCTGCCTGTAATAGTTGAAGAAGGAAGTGAATTAACAGTAAGTGATTTGCTCGAACTGCTCGAACAGCCATTCTGATCTGAAACAGTAACTGTATAAGTTCCTGCTGAAGCAACTGTTACACATTGCGTGGTTGCACCGGTGCTCCAGAGATAACCTGAAAGACCTGACGGAGCGCACCACTGCGTGGACGAACCTGAACAAACAGAACCGCTGCCTGTAATAGTGGAAGAAGGAAGTGAATTAGTCGAAGTTGTCGCAGAAGCAGTTCCTGAACATCCGTTTCCATCTGTCACGGTTACTGTCCATGTTCCGGCTGCATTTATCGTAACACATTGTGTAGTTGCTCCTGTGCTCCATGAATAACCAGAAAATACCTGCGTACATAACTGAGTAGAAGAACCCTGGCAAAAAGTAAGTGTGCCTGTTACCGAAGGTGTCGGATTTGAATTGGTTGTTGTTGTAGCTGATGCAGAAGCAGTACAGCCATTTGCAGCAGTAACCGTCACAGTCCATGTGCCTGCAGTATTTACGCTGATTGTTTGTGTGGTTGCTCCTGTTGACCAGGAATAACCCGAATATCCTGCCCCGGCATCGAGTGTAGTGGGGCTCCCCTGGCAAATTACTAAATTACCCGTGATAGTGGGCGTTGCCGGGCTTGGATTTACTATTATATTAAATGAAGCCGTAGCGGTACAATTTCCGGCATCAGTAACGGTCACTGTATAGGTTCCCGTTGTGAGATTGGTAGCTGTTTGAGTAGTTTGCCCGTTGCTCCATAAGTAACCGAAAGGAGCTACACCGTCAGAGTTTGCAGTAATGGAACCATTACCGGTACTATTACAATTTACATCATTTACTACACCTGTTACAGTAATAATCTTTACAGTTACAACCTGGTCGGCTGCGCCAGCGAGAATGCAGGCATCACCGCCAATAATTCTTCTGAAAAAAGTTTTTACAAATAAAGGTCCGATAGCAGCGCCTGAAAGATTTTGCCCGTTTTGTCCTGACATGTTTGACCAGTTGACACTATCCGTACTTGTCTGCCATTGATATGTTGCTGCTGAAGCAAGAGCAGGATAAGTTGAAGTAGTTCCATTCCGGGTTATAGTGGGCAGGGAATAATTAGGAACCGAACCTGTAATGTCCTGGGGAGTTGTTCCTGCGCAAATGGTCTGATCATCATTTATTGTATTGTTAACAAGATCCGGAGGATTTGCCCATACAACTAATCCCGGCTCATAAGGGGTGGTACTAATTCTTGAAGTATTCAGCGCACCTACTGTTAATGGAATATTGTTAGATATGGAAGTGACTATGGTATATATACGACAGTTGGAGAATTTAATTCCGCGTTCTCCTACAGGATCATAATCGTCATTGCTGCCACCGTAATACGTGCTGAAAACAAGAGTTGATAAAGTAGAATTCAGCTTAAGAAATACTTTATCATTCTGTCCTAAATTGGTGGTTTGTAGCGGAGTATTAGGAAGAGCTGAAACAGGAAAATTAGTACTGTTTGTATAGCCAAATACATAAACATCATTATTAAGGTCAGTGTTTAATCCCATCATGTTTACTTCGTTTAAAGAACCACCGAGGTAAGTGGCAGCCACAAAATTCTGGTTGGTATCCATCCGGCAAACGAAGAAGTCATTAGTACCTGCATTATACGTGCTGTCATAAACTCCCACGTGACCTATGTTAGCAGCGACTAAACCGTTAGTAATACCGCCAAAGTATAATTGGTTTTTTGTGGTGTTGAACTCCATGCACAGGATAGATGCGGTACCTCCTGAAGCCGATTGGAAATAAGAAGACCACAGGGTGGTCCCGGCTGAATTAAGCTTTTGAAGAAATCCGCTTTGCGCACCGTTGCGTGTTGCCTGACGCGGAATTGTGGTTGGAAAATTGGTAGAAGTGGTATATCCGCCCACGTAAATTTCACCGGTTGAATTATTTTGCACCATGATAGTAGGCTGGTCAATTCCGCTTCCTCCATAATTTTTTACCCATGAAACGGCCGAAAGATCAGAATTAATCTTAAAGACTATTCCGTCAATATTTCCACTATTTGCATTGACCGCACCGCTGCCTGGTAATTGGGTTAAAAGGTTTGTGCTTTGTGTGTTACCACAAATTACAATGTCGCCTGAATTGCCAATACGAAGGTCAAATGAGCCGTCATCACCGTTACCACCAATTACAGAACTTTTGATTGATTGACCGTCCCTTGTTATTTTCATTATGAAAATATTATCTGTCGTTTGAGTACGATGATCAATGCTTGCACCGCCCCCGGTAAATGCCGTTCCGCCAATAAGTGGAAAGTCAGTGCTTGAGGTATAACCGGTGATGTACAGGTTGCTGTCAGGGCCCTGCTCCATGGCATATGGGTTTTCATCACCACTTCCTCCAATGTAAGTCTGCCATACACGTGTGCCGCTTCCTCCGATTGCTGCAGGCTCAAGGTATTTTCCCACAATCGTTTCAAGGTTTCCATTTGCAGACACATCAAAAGCTCCTACAGTAATTTGGTCAGTAGTTCCTACAACGCGTGCCACGACATAAATAGCTCCGTCAGCCTGGTCCACCCAAATACAGTGACCGTGATTGTCACCGCTTGAATTGGTATTTACCCATGTTGCCCAGCGCAATGCTATCGGGTCAATAATGACGGGCTGTGTGGCATCGTAATCTCCTAAGTTAAAACTAATCTCGTTACCTTTTATAACATAACGCGCTGTAACAGTTTTCTCAACGCCATCCGTTTTCTGGTAAGCAACGGGGGCAGGAACATCCACATCACCTACGCTGGTTTGTAAAACAAGATGCCCGTCAGGCAGCATTTTAATTTTTTCAATCCCATCAAATTTTATTGCAATATTCTTCCTGTTGAAACCGGGCTTGCACACGATATCATATTCGAGCGCGCCTTCGGCTGAAGGGTAATAACGTACATCCACATTATCATATACATTGTTGTACCAAATCTCACCGTAGTTATTTACGCTGCCGAGCTTTTTGCCACCTGTGAAATAATTATATACATCAGAGTGATGCTGCTTTGCCTCGATTATCATGGAAGGAGAACTGTTGATGAAATTCATTCTCCATGAATGACCTTTCATTCTTGTTGAAACGGGCCTCCAGGGCTTGCCATTTTGAATGTCCAACTCCACCTGTTCGCCTTCCTCCTGGCGTGCGTTCATCATTGCAGGATCATACGTGGATACGATGATACCCTCTTTAGTCACAACTGCCTGCCCGAGTGGAAAATCTGCCCTGTAAAGTACCTGTTGATTAAACTGTCCCTGGTTTTGAGTAAAATAAATTTTCTTCTCGTAGCTTTTTAACAACGCCTGTATTCCGCTATTATCATTATTGGTATTCACGCCTGTAAGCCGTGATGTTTGTGCAAAGCCCAGATTTAACAGAAGCAAAGCAACGATGGTCGTAAGTGTTCTTTTCATTAGTTAATTGGATTTATAATATGTTGAATTTTTATTTTTTTTCAGATGATAAATGATTTTTATAGGGAATCACAACCCGTTGCTTTGTGCCACTTTCATAAATTATAATTGTAAAGGATTAAGAAATTGCTTTTATCGCTGAAAAGCTTTACTGGCCTAAGTAGCGAAGGTATGGACTTTATTTTTACTGGAAAAATTTTTTTTGGCGAATACTCATTTTTGTTTGGTAAATATTTGAAAGTGAGAAGTAAAATATTTTCTCCGAAGAGAATTAACATAAAAATAACAGGTAGATAAATTAAAAATTTATGCTTTCTTTTCGTGTAAAAGCTTCTCGGAGTAAGCAAGCATAATAGAAGAAAGCAGGAAGACCACATGAATAATAACCTGCCATTTCACATATTCAAGATTCCTTTGTTCAATATTTATAAAAACCTGTAAGAGGTGAATACCGGAAACGCCCACCAGCGAACCGGCAAGTTTAACTTTTAAAGTCCCTGCATCTACTTTCTTAAGCCATTCAGGACGGTCCTCATGGGTTTCAATATCTATTTTACTTACAAAGGTTGAATACCCACCGATAATTACCATGATAAGAAGGTTTGCCACCATTGTAATATCAACCAGAGTAAGAACCCCAAGCATCAATGCAGATTCAGTTATTTCACCAATGGTTGCACACAAATGAATTAATTCACTCACAAATTTATACGCGTATAAAACACCACCGATAATTAACCCTACATACAGGGGAGCCTGCACCCAACGGCTGGCAAAAATTATTTTTTCAAGTACCGATTCTGCTTTACTGGGCATGTTCAATTATTTAAGGGTTCAAAATTAATGTTTTTATAAAGCATAAATAATTCTATTTTTGCAATCCTTAATGCAATATTGCCCTGGTGGCGAAACTGGCAGACGCACCACTTTGAGGGGGTGGCGGGCAACCGTGCGAGTTCGAATCTCGCCCAGGGCACGAAAAATGGTTTAAGGTTTAAAGTTGGAAGTTTAAGGTTGACCTTTATAATGAACCTTAAACTTCAAATGCCCGGGTGGCGAAATTGGCAGACGCGCAGGTCTCAGAAGCCTGTGGGGTAACACCTTTAGGAGTTCGAGTCTCCTCTCGGGCACTTAATAAAACAGGTTTGAGGTTTTTTCTATTAACCTTAAACCTTAAACTTCATAGATGCCCGGCAATTCTTTTGGTCAGCTCTTCCACATTACCACTTTTGGTGAATCGCATGGTGAAATGATCGGTGTTGTCATTGACGGATGTCCGGCAGGATTAGAAATTGATGTTGGTTTTGTGCAAAATGAATTAGATCGCAGAAAACCGGGACAATCATCCATCACTACGCAACGAAAGGAAAGTGATATGGTAAAATTTGTTTCAGGAATTTTTAATGGAAAGACAACAGGAGCTCCGATTGCAGCCATTATTCCTAATGAAGATCACAAAGAAAGAGATTATGAGAATTTGAAAGACAAGTATCGGCCGTCTCATGCAGATTATTCTTATGAGATAAAATATGGTATTCGCGACCATCGCGGAGGCGGCCGTTCATCCGCCAGGGAAACAGCAGCAAGGGTTATTGCCGGAGGAATTGCAAAATTACTTTTAAAGAAGTATAATGTGACAATTGCAGCTTACGTTTCTGGAGTTGGCGAAATTATTTTGAAGAAAAATTATGCGGAACTAAATTTAAAAAATGCCGAAAAGAATATTGTTCGTTGTCCGGATGAAGGTACTGCAAAAAAAATGATAAAGCTTATTGAGGCAATGAGAAATGAAGGTGATTCGGTGGGTGGAATAATTTCCTGTGTAATAAAAAACACTCCTGCAGGATTGGGAGAACCGGCATTTGATAAGTTGCACGCTGATTTGGGAAAAGCAATGTTAAGTATTAACGCAGTTCATGGATTCGAATATGGAAGCGGTTTTTCCGGAGCCGTAAAAAAGGGATCACAAAACAATGATGCCTTTTCAAATAAGAAGGGAAAAATAATTACCAAAACGAATTTTTCAGGAGGCATTCAGGGGGGCATCAGTAATGGCATGGATATTTATTTTAACGTTGCATTCAAGCCTGTTGCTACAATAAGGAAAGCACAAAAAAGTGTGAACAGAGAGAAAGAAAATATTATTCTTGAAACAACAGGAAGACACGATCCGTGTGTATTACCCCGTGCCGTTCCCATTGTTGAAGCAATGGCTGCGATTGTTCTGGCGGATCATTTATTGAGAAATAAAAATTCAAAAGTCTGACATAACTTTAATAACTAATTTTGATGTTTCATTTTATTCAGCATTTTCAAGTTTGATGTCAACCGATTTACAAATAAGTTCATTAACCAGTTGGTTTCCTTCAGCTAAATCACCTTTAATTATTTCCGGCCCGTGCGGAGCGGAAACTGAAAAGCAGGTGATTGAAACTGCGGTTGCCATAGCAGAATTAAATAAAGTAAACGTTCTTCGGGCGGGTATCTGGAAACCGCGTACGCGGCCCGATTCTTTTGAGGGTGCCGGAGAAAATGGTTTAAAGTGGTTGGAAAAAGCAAAAAAAGAAACAGGGTTAAAGACAACTGTGGAAGTTGCAAATGCTGAGCATGTTAAACTCGCTTTAAAATACAATGTGGATATTTTATGGATTGGTGCGCGCACAACAGTCAACCCGTTTTACGTACAGGAAATTGCAGATGCTCTGGAAGGAATTGATGTTCCTGTGATGATAAAAAATCCGCTGAGTCCGGATTTACAACTATGGATTGGTGCTTTGGAAAGAATAAACCGGGCAGGAATTACTAAGCTCATAGCAGTTCACAGGGGGTTTTATTCCTACTCAAATTCTACCTATCGTAATTCTCCGCAGTGGCAAATTCCAATCGAGCTGATGCAAACAATTCCTTCACTGCCGGTAATTTGCGATCCGAGTCATATCGCAGGAAAGCGTGATTTGATTTTGCAGTTAGCTCAGCAGGCGTTAGATCTTAAAATGTGCGGACTAATGATTGAATCTCATATTCATCCGGACCAGGCTTTAAGCGATGCGGCACAACAATTAACCCCGGTTGCGCTTAGCGAATTATTAAATTCGCTTGTCCTTCGTGTTGAAAAGTCAGATAACATTGAATTTCAAAACACACTTGAACTGCTCAGAAGGAAAATTGATAAAATTGACCATCATTTAATTGAAACCATTGCTTTCCGAATGCAAATTGTTAACAAAATCGGTGAATATAAAAGCGATCATAATGTCACTATTCTTCAATTAGAACGCTGGGCGCAAATAATAAATGATCGCATTCCTTTTGGAAACAACCTTGCACTAAATCCTGAATTTGTAAAACTTCTTTTTCAACTGATTCATGACGAATCTATCCGGATTCAGACTGAGATCATGAATAGTTCTGTAGAAATTAAAACCTGAAATTGAAAATCAAACTTTCCAAATATTCTGTATATATTGGTGATGATGCATTACAGCATTTACAAAAATTTGTTTTATCAAAAAACTATTCTTCCATTTTTGTCCTTACAGATAAGAATACGAATAAACATTGTTACCCTGTCATAAAAAGATTTCTTCCGCAGCATTCAACCATTACGATCCCTCCCGGTGAAGAAAGTAAAAAATATGAAACGTGCAGTACAATCTGGATTGAACTTGCAGGTGACCAGGCCGACAGGAAATCTTTGCTCGTGAATTTAGGCGGAGGAGTGATTGGCGATATTGGCGGACTATGTGCAGGATTATTTAAGCGTGGTATTGATTTTATTCAAATCCCGACCACGCTCCTTTCGCAGGCGGATGCAAGCATTGGCGGAAAAACCGGAATTGATTTTTTTCATCATAAAAATGTAATTGGTTTATTTAATAACCCCAAAGCAGTTTTTATTTATCCCGGTTTTATAAAAACATTGCATACAAGAGAAGTGCTGTCGGGTTTTGCAGAAGTTATCAAGCATTATTTAGTAGCAGATAAAAAAGCGTTTGAAAATTTAGGCTCAAAAAATATTTTGCCTCCCGATTGGAATAAAACAATTATACAATCAATTAAAATAAAATCATCCATAACGGAGAACGATCCTTTTGATACAGGAATGCGGAAAGCATTGAATTTTGGTCATACAATCGGTCACGGAATTGAAAGTTCTTTTTTACAGGAAGGCGTAAGTCCTTTATTACATGGCGAAGCAGTGGCTGCAGGAATGATTTGTGAATCTTTTTTATCAGCAGAAAAAAAGCTTTTGGATAAAACTGCTATGAATAGAATTATTTCTTTCATCAAACGGTTATACGAATTACCCGTGCTCGATGAAAAAAGGATGGAAGCGGTTATTGATTTCATTAGGAATGATAAAAAAAATGAGTATCATAAAATTCATTGTACGTTACTGGGCGGAATCGGTACTGTGCGCATTAACCAGGAGATTACTACTGAAGAAATCTTTTTAAGCATGCGTTTTTACAATTCTTTTATTCAATAAAGAGCGTGGGTAATAGTATACGAATTAATCATCCGTCAAAAAAAATTTCAGCTGCCATTATTATACCCGGTTCCAAAAGTGAAAGTAACCGGTTGTTGATAATGAATGAACTTTCAGGAAAAAAAATCAGGATTGAAAATTTATCTTCTGCAGACGACACGCAGGAATTAAAACGGTTGCTCGCAAGCCCTTTCAAAATACTGGATGTAAAAAATTCCGGAACGAGTATGCGTTTTCTCATTGCCTATTATTGTGTGATCAATAAAAACAAAGTTATTACCGGCTCACATCGTATGCAGCATAGACCCATTGGAAAGTTAGTAGATGCTTTACGTTATATTGGTTTTAAAATTCATTATTTACAGAATGAAGGGTTTCCACCTGTTGAAATAATTCCGGCTGAGCGAACACATTTAAAATATACGGTTGATGTGGGAGCTGATGAAAGCAGCCAGTTTATTTCAGCTTTACTGATGATTGCACCGGTTTTCCCGGATGGATTAACGATTAAACTTCAAAACAAAATCGTTTCAAAATCATACATTCAAATGACGCTCGATCTAATGAAGCTGTGCGGAATTAAAAATACCTGGAAAAAAAAGGAGATCAGAATTGATTGCCAAAAATATCTTCCGTCCGTGTACCATGTAGGACCTGATTGGTCGGCTGCGTCTTATTGGTATAGCATTATAGCTTTGTCACAGGAAGGGCAAATGGTGTTAAAGGGATTTAAAGAAAAATCTATGCAGGGAGATCAGATCATAACCAGTTGGATGAAAGATTTTGGAGTTTCAACAAAATATACGGAGGATGGAATAATACTTAAAAAAGAAAGCGAACCTTTAGTTAATGAAATGACTTTTGATTTTAATGATTGTCCTGATCTTGCTCAGACAATACTTGTGCTCGCTGCCGCAAAGAATATTAATCTTAAAATTAAAGGATTAAAAACTTTACGGATAAAAGAAACAGACAGAATTGCAGCTTTACACAAAGAACTCCGAAAAATTGGTGCGCAATTGATACAGCATAAAACTGACTTCTATGAATTAAAACCAAATTGGAGCTACAACGGGGAAAAAATTGAAACGTATGATGATCATCGCATGGCTATGTCTTTTGTTCCGATTGCAATGACGGGAAACATAGAATTAAGCAAACCGGTTGTTGTTTCTAAATCTTATCCCGAATTTTGGGAACACCTCAAAAATGCAGGCTTTGAGATAAAATAATTAACGCTTTTATATTGTTAGTGCGCAAACAAAAAGCTTACTCACTATCTGATCTTCTCCATTCAAAAATTTTAGTGGAAATAAAAACAATGCCGGAATAAGTGACAAAAAGAACAAGGAAAATTGCAATTGGATCACTTAAAATACTCCTGAACCCGAAAAGAGAAACAATCTCATTAACCAACAACACGGGAAAAAGAAGCAGGTTGCCGATAATATTTGCTATTTTCGGAGTTTGAGCATTTGCGAAATAAAAATGAGTTACACCGAATGCAATGAGCGTGCAACCCATTAGCAAAAGCGGACTGTTGCCTATTTTCAGAGATTTGAAGTGATTCATTTAATAATTTATTAATGTTCGGTTAACAATTATAAGATGAAAAGCGGTGCAAAGTAAAAATACTTTTTTTGAAAAACAAGTTTTTAAATTAAAATTTCAATATGGATTTTCAAAGCAGCAGTAAAATACTGGTTAGCTGTCCGCTCAAAATAACTCCGTATCTTAAGCTGGAATTGGTACAGCTTGGTTTTTCAATATCGCAGGAAAGTCATACTTCGATAGAAACAGAGGGATCTCTTGAAGATACAATTAAATTAAATCTAAACCTTCGTACCGCAAACAGGGTAACTTTTCTTGTAGATCAGTTTACAGCTAACTCTCCGGATGAGTTATACGAGCAAATAAAAACAAAAATATATTGGGAAAATATAATTGATATAAAAGGATATTTCAGCGTCATCTCTTATACAGAACATCCGTCTATCAATAATTCCATGTTTGTAAATCAGCGTTGCAAAGATGCGATTGCAGATTATTTCCTAAAAAAATTTAACGCCCGTCCTGATTCAGGTCCTGATAAAAATAAAACAGTAATTTACGTTTATTGGAAAAACAATTATGTCTCCGTATACCTTGATACTTCGGGCGAATCGCTTTCCAAACATGGCTATCGTAAAATTCCGTTTCTTGCTCCCATGCAGGAATCACTTGCGGCCGCCTTAATACTTGCAGGTAATTGGGATAAAAATTCCCCTTTTATTAACCCAATGTGCGGATCAGGTACACTTGCTATTGAAGCCGCCTTGATTGCCGCAAACAGGCAAAACGCCCTGCTGCGAACTAACTATGGATTCATGCACATAAAAGGATATAACGAATCAGTGTACCTCGAAGAAAGAAAAAAAATAAAGGAAAAAGTAAAAAGCAAACTAAACTTTAAGATTCTTGCAACAGACAATAACCCCAAAGCAATTGAAGCTGCAAAGCAAAATGCCATGACAGCCGGGGTAGATCATTTAATAGAATTTAAAGTTTGTGATTTTTCTGAAACTGAAATTCCACCGGGCAATGGCGTGGTAATGTTGAACCCTCCTTATGGTGACAGGATAGGAGAGGAGGTGGAACTGGAATTTATATATACCGGTATTGGCGATTTTTTTAAACGAAAGTGCAAAGGATATACCGGCTATGTTTTTACAGGCAATCCTTCGCTTGCAAAAAAAATCGGGTTAAAAACAAAACGAAAAATTGAGTTTTATAATGCAAAGATTGAATGCCGGCTTTTGGAGTTTGAATTGTATGAAGGTACCAGGAAAAGAATAAAAAATGAAGAATAAAAAATATTTTTTACCGGTATTAACAAGGTTTTTATAAATGCTTTTTAATATACAGCTTTAAAAGTGAAAAAAAGTAAAAAGCATAGTATCGTCAAAGAATCCCTGATGATTTCAAAATCGCGAAAGGGTTTTCTTGAAAATATTTTTAACTATCCGTACTTTATCATAATTCTCCTTCCTGTAATTTGTTTTGGAAGAACAATTTTTTTTGAGTTTCTTAATTATGATGACCAGTTATTTATAATTGAAAATAAAACATTGATCGGGAGTGTATCAAACCTTTCAAAAGTATTTACAACGGGAATTTGGAGTTTCATTCATTTTGTTTCATCATACGATTATTACCGTCCCTTTTTAATTTTGTCTATGATGCTTGATGCTCAGGTAGGAGGGTCTTCACCGGTTATTTACCATGTTTCCAATTTAGTATATCACATAGTTGCCTGCCTGCTTGTATTTACATTATTAGTTAAACTTAATATAGAAAAAAAATCATCTTTACTATTAAGCTTGCTGTTTGCAGTTCATCCTGTAGTCACTCAGGCAATTGCATGGATTCCCGGAAGAAACGATACCCTGCTGACTATTTTTATACTTGCCTCTTTTATAAACTTTATTAAATATATAGAAACTGGAAAAGTAATTTTTATGACGCTCCACTTTCTTTTTTTCTTTTTGGGGTTGCTTACAAAAGAGACTGCTGTTCTACTGCCCGTCATTTGCCTTTTATATTCGACCCTTTTAGTGCAAAATAGAATATCCTCCCGGAATACTATAATTTCTATAATTATTTGGACACTATTATCCATTATATATTTTTATGCAAGAGCGAAGGCAATTGGAAACACAGAAAATCAGGTTACGTTTCAGATGTTATTTGAAACTGTGATATACCGTTTACCTGCAATAGTTCAGTATATCGGTAAAATTATTTTGCCCGTCAATTTATCCGTCAAACCTCTTCAGCAGAACACAAGTTATACGCCCGGAATTTTATCCGTCTTACTAATTACGGTTCTGTTATTCCTTTCTAAAGAAAAAAACTATAAACAAATATTGTTTGGTCTTACATGGTTCATTTTATTTTTGACTCCTGTGCTGTCACTACCCACAATTTTTAACAATAATATTTTTGAACATCGTGCTTATTTGCCCATGATAGGGATGCTGGTTGTATTAAACGAATCCGTTCTCTTTAAAAATAAATTTTTCGCAGGAAGAAATGGATTGATTATAGGTTTTGGCATGACTATTTTGTTTTTTTTTATTTCATTTAATCATAGCAAATATTTTAAAACAGCATTTATTTTCTGGCAAAATGCTGCACTGAATTCTCCAAATGATGCTGAAGCGCAGTTAAATTTCAGCAGTCAGTATTTTAATAAAGGTGATAAGAAAAATGCGGAAATTTATATTCAGAAGGCATTAACACAGAACCCGGAGATAAAAAGAGCCAATGCCGGGTTGGGTGCTATATATGCTGACAGAGGTGAATTCGCCAAAGCTGAAAAATATTATAAAACGGAAATTAAATTGGGTTCACATTATATAGAAGATTTCAAAGGCTTGGGTGGAGTATTGATGAATCTCAAAAATGATAGTGATGCAATCGTATGTTTTGAAAAAGCCCTGCTGCTTGATTCAACAGACAACTCTGTAAATTCTAATTTAGGATTTCTTTATTTTAATCATCAAAATTATAATGCTGCAAAAAAGATTTGGGAACGCATGATAATTCTATTCCCAACTCAACTACACGTTCATGAAAGCCTGGCTATCTTATATTCAAGGATTGAAGAGTATGAAAAGGCAATTTATTATGCAGAAAAAGAAGAAAAACTCGGAGGTAAAATGCCTGCAGGATTTGTACAGACTATGACTGAACAATTAAAGGTACAGCGTAAAAATTAAAATTAGAAAATTGTTTGAATAAAAGATTTTTTAATCGTCAAACGGAATTTCTTTTGAATTCATTTACAAATACAATTCTAAAAATTTTGTTAAAAAAAAATACCCTTCATTTCTGAAGGGTATTTTTATAAGTACGGCAACGACATACTATCCCACACATTTCGTGCAGTACCATCTGCGCTAATGGGCTTAACTTCTCTGTTCGGAATGGGAAGAGGTGGACACCATTGCTAAAGTCACCATAATTATCATAAAGACATATTTTGAAAGAAAACACATTTAAGAACATCGTTGATAAAAAGCTTATGGGTAATTAGTATTGCTCGGCTTTGACATCACTGTCTTTACACCTGCAACCTATCAACGTCATAGTCTTTGACGACCCTTATAAAGAAGTCTTATCTTGAGGCAAGTTTCGTGCTTAGATGCTTTCAGCGCTTATCTTAACCGGACGTAGCTACCCTGCGATGCAGCTGGCGCCACAACAGGCAGACTAGAGGTCCGTCCGACTCGGTCCTCTCGTACTAGAGTCAGGCCCTCTCAAACTTCTAACGCCCACAACAGATAGGGACCGAACTGTCTCACGCATGTAATCCACTGGTTCTTCACCAGGGCATGGACTATACCTTCATCCCGAATGCTTATCGGGAGATTGGCGTATTAGCATCTCAAAAATTTGAAACACTCTCTCCTTTCGGATCAGTCTCTACGGGGTCAATCCGGATACTTTCGGACGACTTCCCTCGGTATTACCCTCTCCACCAGTTTTGAACATGAAGGAGGGCTTCACCGATATGAGCCAATTTAATTTTTCAGGGAATTACTTCCCAGCAACGCAGTGATTTTTGGTCTACGTTCTGAACCCAGCTCGCGTGCCACTTTAATGAGCGAACAGCTCAACCCTTGGGACCTTCTCCAGCCCCAGGACGTGACGAGCCGACATCGAGGTGCCAAA
>Ga0134123_10001764_pt1 | contig 14085 bp, 13 predicted proteins | sample KB303_FD_96460 | JGI IMG/M metagenome (GOLD analysis project Ga0134123, IMG submission 96460) | Terrestrial soil microbial communities without Nitrogen fertilizer from Kellogg Biological Station, Michigan, USA - KB3-0-3 | ecosystem: Environmental > Terrestrial > Soil > Unclassified ...
AAAGCCCTTGTCGCCCTGCTTGGCGGCACGCACGACGGTAACTTTCTTGCCTTGATAGACGGGCATAGGGAAACTCCACCGCCGGGGTGGCGGTTAGGCCAAACGCGCACCGCAATTCTTTGGTTCACCAATCCTGCACCTCGCGCGCACCGCAGGTGACAGGGTCGGGGGCGGGCGATCCTCCGAGCAGTCCCTAGCCCGATGCCCGAAGATCGCCCGTCTCTCCGACACACAGGAGGAAAAATGGCAGTCGACCCACTATGCGTTAGGGTGACGGATTTCGGCGCGATCGGCGACAATAGCCACGACGACGGCCCCGCCATCCGCGAGGCGCACAACTACTGCTCGACCCACAAGCCGGGCTTCTACCTCCCACTCCACTTCCCCATCGGCCGCTACCGCATCGACAGCGCCGGGGCCATCCCGCTCGTCTCCGGCATGCACTGGACGGGCGAGGGTCACTACAACGACGAAAAAGAATACAGGACGCAGATCCGCTACAGCAAATCCCACTTCTTCAGCTTCGCGGGCGGCACCCGCGAGTTCATGGCTTTCACCGGCCTCTGCTTCGATGGTCGATCCCAACCATACAACCTGATCGAGCCTTCAACATCCCACCAGATCAACTACAGTACATGGGACAAGTGCGGCTTCAAGAACTTCAATCACGTCTTCGACAATGCCCTCCTGGGCAACAAGATCATGAACTGCTTTTTCCAGAACAACCTCTGCACCGGAAATTTCCGCGGCTCCGACAACCTCATCGAGAACAACTACATCAGCGGTTCCAACTACAATCCCGGCACTGGTAACTCTATCAGCGCAGGTGCCGATACATTCGCCATGAAGTTCGGATCGTTCCGCATCAACTGGGTCAATCGCAACTTCATCACCGGCCGGCCGCAGATGGCCATGCAGATCACTGGCGACATCGACGCCACGATCTTCAGCGGCAACAGGTTCGACATCTGCGACTGGTCGGGTCTCGCGATGGAGAACAGCTCGGGCGGCATCTTTGTCGGCAACAGCTTCAACCGCTGCATGATCGGCCAAGACCCCGACATCGACGAAAGCTTCGGCACCACATCGGACGAATACGACGCCATCGTGCGGATGCAGAATTGCCAGGACATGGGCTTCTGGAACAACTGGTTCGGATACGTCGAGCACGGCCTCCCAAAAGGCGAGCCCGTCAAGACATTCCACATGAACGGCTGCTCCGGCATCCAGATCGCCAACAACACATACCGCGCCCCATACGAGCGCCTCGACGACAAGGATAACTGATGCCACGCGGAGGACGCGCGGGGGAGCACGTCTACACGCCAGAGCTCGCAGATAAGATATGCGCGCGCCTCTCCGAAGGCCGTGCGCTCAAGGCAGTCTGCAGAGATGACGATATCCCTGTTTCATCTACCGCAGTCAGACTCTGGGCCGATGCCGACAAGGACGGTTTTGCTTCCCGTTTCGCGCACGCGCGGGCAGTTCAAATGGACGCCCTCGCCGACGAAATCATTGAAATGGCTGACAATGCCACCAACGAGGACGTGCAGGCAGTGCGGCTGCGCGTCGACGCCCGCAAGTGGATCATGTCGAAGATCGCCCCGAAGAAGTATGGCGACAAGCTCGACCTCACCCACGCCGCCCCCGACGGCGGCCCGGTGCAGTTCGTCACCATCTACGAGGCGAAGAAGGAGAGGCAATGAGCCTTATTCCACTTATTCCCAAGAGCCTGAAGCAGGCCGAGACCCTGAAGCATGTCATCGACTTCGTCTGCGAACGGCGGGAACCCGACACGAAGATGGTCTATACCAAGGATTTCCGCGCATTCGCCCTGGAAGTCATGTGTGACTACGTGCAAGGGCCCGTGACTACGCCTGAAGCCGCAACGAAACTGGAGTATCTCATCTGCGATTATGAGGCCGGGATCGAGAGCGGCTCAACCAGCAGTGCCCACAATTCAGGGCAAAATGGTCAAAGTCCCCCGCTGGACACACGTCCTGAGTGAAGATAACCCATTCGATCCGCTACTACCAGCAGCCGCTGCACCGGTTCATGGTTGGCGGGGGCAAGCGCGCCCTGGCTTGCTGGCATCGAAGGGCTGGCAAGGACGAGGTGGCGCTGGCGGTAACCTGCGAACTGCTCCACAAGCGGATCGCAACCTTCTGGTACTGCCTGCCAGAGTACGAAATGGCCCGCAAAGCCTTGTGGAACGGCATCAATGCCGCCACCGGCCAGAGGCGCATTGACGAGGCTTTCCCGGAGGTGCTCAGGGAGAGCAAGGATGAGCAGCAGATGCTCATCAAGTTCAAGTGCGGCTCGACCTTTCAGTTGATCGGCAGCGACCGCTACAACGCCACGGTCGGCAGCGGGCCGGCCGGTATCGTGTATTCCGAATGGGCGCTCGCGAACCCGTCAGCGTGGGCATACCACAAGCCGATGCTCCGGGAGAACAAGGGCTGGGCGCTCTTCATAACGACACCGAGAGGCAGGAACCACGCGAAGACCATGTTCGATAGCTGGTCAAAGCGTTCCGACTACTTCACCGAGCTACTGACCGTCGACCAGACTGGGGTGTTTACGGAAGAGGAACTGCAGGAGGAGCTGCGCGACTACATCGACCTCTATGGGCAGGATGAAGGCCGCGCCCTTTACGAGCAGGAATACCTCGTCAGCTTCAACGCCGCGATCCTCGGCGCCTACTACGCCCGCGAGATGCTCGCAGTGCGCGCTGAGGGCCGCATTGCTGAGGTGGAGGCGCTGCCAGGCGTGCCAGTGTTAACTTCTTGGGATATCGGTGTCAGGGACGACACGAGCATTTGGTGGTGGCAGGTCCAGGGCACGCAGGTCGTGCTGCTCGACTGCCACTCAGAGAACCACGGGCACCTCGAGAGCTTCGCGGAGCTCGACTACCAGAAGCGCCAGGAGCACGGCTGGCCGCGCTGGCGCGACAAGAAGAGCGGCGAGTGGGCGACGATCGACTGGGTGCCTCACGACGCATCTGTGAGGGAGTGGGGCACGACTGGCGGCCGATCGAGGCTCGAGACCATGCAGCTCCTCGGGCTGAACCCGAGGCTCTGCCCCAACATGCGTAAGCTGGACGGGATCAACGCCGTGCGTCGGACCCTGCCTCGGGCTGTCTTTCACCCCCGATGCGAGGATTATGGCATCCCGGCTCTGGAGCAATATGCGAGAGACTGGGATGACGACAAGAAGGTCTTCAGGAACGACGACAACCACAACTGGGCGAGCCACGCCAGCGATGCCTTTCGCTACCTGGCGCTCGCCTGGCAGCAGATCCCGGTGAAGGACGTGACGCCAAAGCCGACGCTACGGCCTGGGCAGGTCATCCTGCATGGACCGCCACCGCCGAGGAGCGGCAGGAGGATCGCGATATGATTGAGGGCCTCATCTACTTTGTCGTTTACCTGATCATCATCGGCCTGATCCTATGGGTCTTGCTCTACGCCGTGCAGAATATTCCGATGCCGGCGCCCTTCGCGCAGGTCGCCAAGGTCGTCATCATGGTGATCGGGGCGCTGATCGTGATCCTGCTCCTCCTGCAGATGCTGGGTGGGCTCGGTCCCGTGCCGAGGCTGTTCCCTCGTGGCTAACGCCTACGAAGACCTCGGCGACAACGCCGAGGAGAGCCCTGCCTATCAGCCGCCCGAAAAGCCAGACGATGCAAAGCCGTGGCTGGCGCTGATCTCAGACGCCGAGCACTGCTTTGAGAAGTACCACACGAAGTGTGACACGATCGACGACCTCTACGCCAAGCTGGATCTGCTCGGGAATACGACGGCGGATCGTGAGTTCAAGATTTTTTGGGCGAACATGTGCGTCATGATGCCCTCCATCTACGCCCGGCCGCCGATCCCTGTTGTGGTGCCAAAATTCAAGGATCGCACGGAGTTAGCGCGAAGAGCTAGCGAACTACTTGAACGCGCGCTGATCTCCGTCACTGACGCTAACGACGGGCAGTTGCACGAGGCGATGAAGCTTGTGCGTGACGATCTGGCCATCCACGCCCGCGGCGTCATGTGGCTGCGCAACAGCGATACAATGGTGGAGTTCGACCAGCTCGACCGTGGCGACTTTTTGCACGAGCCGGCACGCAAGTGGCGTGAGGTGGGCTGGGTAGCGCGGCGCGACTGGCTGACGCGCAAGCAGATGCACGCGCGCTTTCCCGACACCGAGGAGGACTGGCTGCAGAGCGCCGTCTTCAAGGAAAGGAAGGATAGCCGCGAGGAATACAAAGGGGAGCAAAAAGCCGGCGTCTGGCAGATATGGTCACGCCCGAAGCGCGTGGTGGTCTGGATCTCCGAGGGCGTCGAGGTGGTGCTCGACCAGCGTGTGCCGGGCGAGCCGCCACAGGACGGTTTTTTGCCGCTGCCGAACCTCGAGGGCTTCTTCCCTTGCCCGAAGCCGGCATACGCCACGCTGCAGCGGCGCTCGCTCATCCCTGTCCCGGATTTTCTCTACTACAAAGATCAGGTCGAAGAAATCAACGAGATGACAGCGAGGATTAGCTCTCTCGCTGAAGCGCTTAAGATGAAAGGGTTTTATCCTTCTGGAGCCGGCGACCTGGCACAGGCGATCGAGAACGTCTTCGCCGACCAGGAAAACCGCGCCGTGCTGGTCGGGGTCAGCAACTTCGCAGCCCTTGGCGGCTCGAGCCTCAAGGAGAGCATCGTCTGGCTGCCGGTGCAGGACGTGGCGACGGTCATCACCGAGCTCGTGGCGCTGCGTCGACAGCTCATCGAGGATGTCTACCAGATCACGGGCCTCAGCGACATTATGAGGGGCCAGACGGACCCGAATGAAACGCTCGGCGCGCAGGAGCTCAAGGCACAGACGGGCGCGGTGAGGATACGCGAGAAGCAGGCCGAGATGATCCGCCTGGCGCGGGACGCCATCCGCATGGCGGGCGAGATCATGGCGGAGAACTTCACGCCCGAGGCGCTGCTCGACATGTCGCAGATCAAGGATCTGCCGACCGCGCAGGTGGTGCAGCAGCAGGCGATGCAGGCCGTGCAGCAGCAGACCATGCAGATCGACCAGATGATCATGCAGGCGAAGCAGAACCCGCAGGTCATGCAGGCAGTGCAGCAGAACCCGCAACTGGCGCAGCAGGCCCTGCAGAAGGCGACGCAGCAAAAGCAGCAGATCCAGCAACAGGCGCAGCAGCAGATGCAGCAGGCCATCACGGTCGAGAAGGTGATGGAGATGCTGCGGTCGGAGAAGGTCCGGCCGTTCGTGCTCGACATCGAGACGGACTCGACCATCCAGCCGGACGAGGACGCCGAGAAGCAGCGTCGGACCGAGTTCATCACGGCGGTCGGCGGCTTCATTGGCCAGGTGGTGCCCGTGGCCGCACAGTTGCCGGAGATCGCGCCGCTTGCGTCCGAGATGCTCAAATTCCTGGCGTCGGGCTTCAGGGCAGGGCGCGAGCTGGAGGGGGCGATCGAAAAATTCGCGGAGACGGTCGAGCAGAAGGCCAGCCAGCCGCAGCCGCCCTCGCCAGAGGCGCAGGCGGCGCAGGCCAAGGCGCAGGCCGAGCAACAGAAGCTGCAGATCGCGCAAGCGAAGCAGCAGAGCGACCAGCAGATCGCTCAGGCGAAGCAACAGGCCGACAGCCAAGCCGCACAACAGAAGGCCGCGGCCGAGCAGCAGAAGATGCAGATGGAGCAGGAGCGGCATCAGACCGACATGGAAATGGCCATGCAGGCGATGCGCCTGGAGCATCAGAAGCAGCAGCACGACGCCGGCATGCAGATCCAGGAACTGCAGGCCAAGTTCGCCTTGGACATGCAGGCCGGGGCGCTCGACATGCAGAAGACCAAGGCCGAGATCGAGAAGATCTACGCTGAGATCGAGCGCATCGGGGCGCAGGCAAAGGCCGTCGCCGAAAAGCCGAAGGCTGCCGCTAAGGAGGCCGCATAATGGCGGTCCTTGCTCCTCCAGTGCAGGTAGTGGCGTCCGGCGCACCGCCGTTTGTGCAGGTGCCGTCCGGTGCGCCGCCATTCGTGGTGACGACCGGCCCGGCGCCGCCGATCCAGATCGTGGCGTCAGGGGCGCCGCCGATCACGCTATTTAATGCGGACGGCTCGATCTGGAGCGCGCACACGCCGGCCGGCGGCGAGCTGCTACTGACCGGCGAGACGGACGGCTTCGCGACCGACTTCCTGCACCCGGTGGACGCCGAGCGGGTGGCGCTGAAAAGCAGCGGCTCGACGCTCGCCTATGCGGTGGATGCCTTCTACCAGAACGCCGGCACCTCGCCGAAGATGGTCTATGACGTGGCGGGGACGCTGGGCTGGTCGCCGCATAATCTGCTGTTGCAAAGCCAGACGTTTGATAACGCGAGTTGGTCAAAAGAACAGTCAACGGTAACAGCAAATGCGACGACAGCTCCTGATGGAACACTTACGGCTGACAAGCTCATTGAAGATAGCAGCACCGGCGCACACGACGTTGGCCAGGTATATACCGCGATAACTGGAGTGGTTTCTGTTTATGCCAAGGCTGCGGAACGCTCATTTGTTATGTTTTATGATTATGGGTCTGGTAATGGAGATGCATTTAATCTTTCAACTGGTGTTGTCCTAGCTGCTCCGGGCGGTGGTGTTTCTTCGACGGGAGGAGCAACAATTCAGAGTGTAGGAAATGGTTGGTATCGTTGTTCCATGCCAATTACTGCCTCAACAGGGGTGAATATCTATACTCATAACGGAACAACATATAACTATGCAGGAAATGGTTCTTCCGGTATTTATATCTGGGGCGTACAAGTCAACAAGGGCACCGTCCCGCTTGCCTACCTCCCCACCACCACTGCCGCCCGCTTTGGGCTGGCGCTCGACTACGACCCGGTGACGCACGCGGCGCGGGGGCTGCTGTGCGAGCCAGCGGCGACGAACCTTGTCGTCGACAGTAAGAACATGACGACTGGCTGGACGCTCATCGCTGGGATGACAAGGACGCTTGCGCAGGGAACCGCTCCGAATGGCGCGAACGAACTTATTAAATTTACGATGGCCGCTGGTTCTACCGCAAAGCAGATATGGTGCCCCACCGGGGCCGCAGCGGTAAGGCCAAACAGCATCTACGCCAAGGCCGGCACGCTGAACTGGATTTGTGTGTCGGCGCAGGGGGCGAATACCGATGGTGTTTACTTCAATCTCGCGACCGGCGTGGTCGGAACGCAGAAGGGCACTTCAACTGGCTACATGGAGAATTGCGGGAATGGTATCTGGCGCTGCGTTACTGTGCTTCAGGCAGGGTCTTTTTTCACGCTGACCTGTCATTCCGCCGACAATCAGGCTGACACATGGAACGCGACCGGTGGCGAGACGGTCTTCGTATGGGGCGCGCAGTGCGAAACCGGCACCGTCGCCACCTCGCCCATCCCGACGCTCGCCGCCACGGTCACGCGGGCGGGGGATCGGGCTTTCATTGAGGCGGCATCGATTAATTACAGCGCCACGGCGGGCAGTTGGTGGGTGGAGCACTACACGCAACTCGGCCAGACTTCACAATGGATTATCGGCACCAATACTTCCGCTGCCACTCCGATATTCTCCAGCGGCGACCATTTCTACGGCATGGACTCAGACAGCTCTCCGATCTACAGCATCATTGGCAGTGGCGCGACGGGCAATATCAATCGAGCTGCAGTCGCATTCCAGTCCGGTGATCGGGCGATAAGCGCCAAGGGACTTGTGCCGACTACTGATGCCGGGGCGACTGCCGCCATCCTGGCTCCCCTTCAGATTTGGTTCGGGTTTGGGTCAGGCGGGATCAACATGAACGGCTGGATACGCAAGGTCCGCTATCTGCCGCGCCGTCCCAGCAATGCTGAGCTGCAGGCGATGACCACATGATCGATTTTCTGTTCAGGGCCACCACCCGCAAGGACTGGGAGGCGATGGCGCGCACCGCGCTGTTTGTCGACGACGAGAACAGGCCGCTGCCGGACATTACCATTGATCCGCAGATCGGCACGCCGGAGTATGAAAGCGGGATACTTATCGTCGACGTGCCGTCGCCGGATGAAGTGACGCCGCCGCTCATGAAGACCGGCTGGCACGCCAATGTCCGCATTAGCGGCGAGCGCGAGCAGCAGGAGATCGAGGGCCTCGACCAGACGGACGAGGAGGGCAATTTGCTGCCGGCTGCCGAGCGGACGCATTTCGGCATCACCTTCTCGGACAGTGGCACCGTTGCGGTGGATGGCACGACCGAGGGCGTCCAATACGCCAACGTGGCGCTGATCAACGAAACGACGATCGTTTCGCCGCAGCGGGTCTGGCAATAATGGCGGTCAAGACCCGCGCCGCTCTCAAAGCCGAAAACTCCGCCGACTTTCCCGATAATGGTGCGCATCTCATCTCGCCCGCCTCCTTGCGCGGGCAGATGGATGACGTCGTTGATAGTGCGGTTTTTCCAGAAGATAGCATTACCGGTCCGCCGGGTCCGACTGGTCCCGCCGGGCCAGCGGGCGCCACTGGTCCGGCAGGGCCACAGGGTCCGGCGGGGTCCGCGCTGGAGTTCAAGGGCACGGTCGCGGATCACACAGCGCTCTTGGCGCTGCCGGGGCCGCATGTGCTGGGCGATGGGTACATCGTCTCGTCGCCGATCCCGGCCCATTTGTGGGTCTGGGACGGTGCGTCACAGTTCGACGACGCCGGGCAGATCCAGGGTCCGGTTGGGCCTATGGGGCCAACGGGGCCGACTGGTCCCGCTGGAGCCACTGGTCCGGCCGGCGCAACAGGCGCAACTGGAGCCGCCGGGCCGGCGGGGCCTGCTGGTGGTGATACAGCATCTTACGGGAGCGTAGCCGCCATTTCAGCGGCCACGATCCCGAACAGCGTCAAGAGCATCAGGACAGCCGGCTACTCGGTGGCCGGCAGCGGCGGGGCGCGTTACAGCCGGATGACATTGGCTCCGGTCGCGCCGCTCGACGCCAATCGTGGCGTCATCCGCTCGGTAGACCGCTACACGGCAACGGGCGCGACCGACGCGACGAACGGCGGCTACTGGATGCTCGACATCGAGCAGGGCGTCTATATCACGATGTTCGGCGGCGAGATCCGCACGGCGGCCCAGTCGGATGGTGCGGGCCTGGAGCCAATTAATGACGCGGCGCTGTCCCATGCGCAGACCTTCTGTAACAACGTGCAGCCGGGGTATTTCGTCCCGTTGATTTTCCCGGTGGGACGGTTCCGCATCTCCACCACGGTGCCGCTGCTACTGGGCATGAACTGGCGCGGCGAAGGCATTACCTCTGGATCGGACACGGAGAACACGGCAACCATCTTCAACAACGACAATCACATATTTTCGCAGTCGGCGGACCTGCGCGACGTTTACCTTACCGGGCTGGACTTCGATACTAACAGCCTCGCCTTGGACATTCTCGACAATGGCCATCTGTGGGACTTGCAGTGGAGCAAGATCCAGTTCTGCGCCTTCAAAAACGCGCGGCGCGGCATACGCATCACCAGCACCGGGTCGGTGATCAAGAACTGCATGTTCCAGGGCTGCAACATCTCGATGGACCTGACCGGCTCGGACATGTTCGTGCAGGACAATTTCATCGACTCGCACAACACGATCGTCAATCCACAGGTATTGCTGAGCACCCTGGGCCTGACGACGTTCCGGGGGAACTTCATCACCGGCCGACACAAGATCCCGCTGGTGCTACGCGGCAATTGCCGCGGCACCCGCATCTACGACAACGAGTTCGACATCTCGAACTACGGCGGGGTGTTTTGTGACCAGGCGCGCGGCTTCACGATGTTCGCCAACACGTTCAACCGACTGATGCAGTATTACAACCCCGGCTCACCCTGGGACGTGGCGGCGAGGCCACCTCCGGCGAGCGCGGACTATTCCGGCATTATGAGCCCGGTGGTCGCCGGCGTCTATTCTGATGCCGAGTTCCGGGCGCACAACTCTTACAACTACAACCTTCACGACAACATCTTCATGGAGGCATCGTTTGCCGGGACGGCAGCCACGGCAAGTGCCCTGCCCGGCAGCGGCACGCTGGGCGACACCTATTTCGTTCAGGATACACAGCATATTCACATGTGGAACGGCACCGCCTGGGTGGACGAGGGGGCGTTTCCGCCGACGCATAAGCTGACATCGGTCACGACCTCGGCGCCCAACGACCCGCTGCTGGGGCGGGCCGGGCATGACGTCTACATCGACGACGTGAATTACCGCGATGGGAAGGTCAGGAACATCGTCATCGGCGACTTGAACGTCTGCGCACCGAGGTTGGGATCGCGCCATCCGGCGGGGATCCTGAACGTGACGACGGGTTCTGTGAACGTCCGCCCAGGCGAAGCCAGCGTGATCACCGTCAATCTGGTGGCGGCGGCGACCATCACGCTTACCAACTATCCGCAGGACAGCAAGGACGCGGAGTCGATCCTGATCAACCGGCGTGACACGAACGCTTTCGTCTTGACGATCAAGACTGGCGACGCCGGGGGCGGCGGCACGAGCACGACGATCAAGACATTCGGCAGCGGCGTGTCAGGCACCACGACAGCCATCTACGACGGCACCGTCTGGTTTTGCACTTAGATGAAGTGGATCGTCACCGGGACCGGCTTGGTCCCGGCGGAGGAGTATTGCCGGCCGACGCCTAATCGATCGACGCTGCCTGCGCCGCATGTGATGACCGACAGCATGCCGCCGGTCAAAAGCATGCTCGATGGCAAGCTCTATGATAGCAAGTCCCGGCTGCGGCAGACCTACCGGGCGGCCGGCGTGACCGAGGTCGGCAACGACGTGCACATGACGCCGCCAGCACCAAAGCGACCGCGCCGCGCAGACATCAAGGCGGCAGTCGGCCGTGCTTTTTCCAAGGCCGGACTCGGGGCCTGACGCCCCTCTAAACCCAAGGATCATCAATGTCTGAACAGGGCTCGCCTTCACCGGCGGCCGACGCACCTGCGCCTGCGCCGTCGAACGACCCAGCACCTACGCCGCCACCCCCATCACCGGCAGAGCGGGCCAAGGAGCCGACGCCGCGGGGCTCGCTCGATCGGGCGTTTGCCAAGGCGGGCGTGGACGAGCCGGCACGCGCGCCAGAGCCCATCCAGTCCACCACAGAGCCTGTCCCGGAGGCCAAGCCGGCGCCGGAGGCCGAGGCGAAGCCGGAGCGGCAGCGCGGGCCGGACGGCAAATTCCTATCAGCGGACCCAGCCAAGGTAGCGAAGCAGGCTGGCGATAAGCCAGCCGAAGGCAAGGCCGAGGCCGCCAAGGATAAGTCCGAGGCAAAACTCAACGGCCATTTCGCTGATCCTCCTACACGCTTTTCCCCTGACGCCAAGACGGCCTGGAAGGACGCCCCCGAACCAGTGCGCGCCGAGGTGCATCGCGCCTTCCGCGAGATGGAGCAGGGTATCGCGAAACTCCGCGACGACGCCACAGCCTACGCCGACCTGAAGGACTACGACGCGCTCGCCAAACAGCACGGCACGACCATCCGGGCAACGATGGATCAATACCTGCGCCTGTCGCAGACGCTGCAGTCGCGCGATCCGATGCCGGCCATCCAGGAACTCTTACGCCACGCCGGGATGACCGTGCAGGACCTGGTGGCGCATGTGTCGGGCCAGCAGCCAGAGCAGGCGTCGGCCGGCGCCGCCCGCGAGATCATGGAGCTGCGCAACCACATCGGTCAGCTGCAGCAACAGCTGCAGGGCGAGCTCGGCCAGGTGAAGAGCACGCTGCAGAACCAGGAGGCGCAGGGCCTGCTCGGCGAGATCCAGCAATTTGCGGCCGACAAGCCACGCTTTGACGAATTGTCGATGGAGATTGCAGCCCAAGTCAGGGCCGGCTATAATCTCGACGAGGCTTACGTGCGCGCCGAGCGGCTCAACCCGCTCCCGGCAGCGCCTCCCCCTCCCGCAGCCGCTCAGACCGGCGCACCTCCCGCAGCCGCTCAGCCCGGCGCGCACGATCCGATGGCTCAGACCCGTGGATCGCTCTCTGTCACCGGTGCTCCGGCCGCAGGCTCAGACCCTCGCAACCGTGGACCGTCTCCAACCACCAGGGCAGCCCTAGACAAGTCTTGGGCTTTGTTGGGCCTGCCTCAATAGGAGGCCACATTGGCACTCACATCAGTTGAAAAGCTGCAGGAGGCTTTTTCGCTGGCGCTCGAAGACCGCTCGGCCGGCTATGCCGACCTCGTCTCGAACTCCAACGCGCTCCTGTCCACCATGAAGTCCCGCGGGCAGTTCAAGACCTTCTCGGGTCCGACCATCCGCGAAAGACTGCTCTACAATGAGACGGGCTCGTATACGCGCTATACGGGCTATCAATACCTGAACCCGAACCCGGCGGAACTGTTCAACGACGCCGAGTTCGTGCCAAAACTCGCGGCCGTTTCGGTCACGCTGTCGGGCGAGGACATCCTGAAGAACTCCGGGGCCAATCAGCTCAAGGATATCATGGAGGAGCACATCTCTGCGGCCGAGACTGAGCTGCAGGATCGCTTCACTGAGGATCTGCATTCCGCCGGCACGTTGCCGAACCAGATTGGCGGTCTGCAGTTGGTCATCCCGACCACGACTACCTCGGGCACCTATGGAGGCATCGCGCGTTCCAACGCCGTCTGGCAGACAAAGACCTACGATGCGCACACGGCATTTGCGTCGATCATTCCCGCCACGCCGGCAACCTCGCAGGTGTCGGCGGCGACCATCAAGGCGATGTTCGACTATATCATGATCACGCACTCGCGTGGCACGAAGGGGCCGAACCTGATCCTCTCCTCGGCCTCGCACTACACCGCCTACACGGCGGCGACGGTCGCCATCCAGCGCATCAACGACGAGTCGACGCTCGGCAAGATGGGCTTCACGGCACTGAAATATTACGGCGCGGGCAAGTCGGTGGATGTGGTGCTGGAGGGAGGCATCGGCTCGGCCATGCCGCCGGACACGACCTACTTCATCGACACTTCGGCGCTGAAGTTCCGCTACCACCCGGACCGCAATTTCGTGAAGTTCGGCGGCAAGCAGATGCCGATCAACCAAGACGCCGTCGTGCAGCACATTGGGTTCTTTGGCGAGCTAACCATGAACAATCCTTTGCACATGGTGAAACTCTACGACTCCACCCCAGGCTCTTAAGGAGGGCACTATCATGGCATATAGCATTGCCGAGAATGCCCTTCTGGGGCAGGCGTTTGCCGACACCTCGACAAAGAAGATCTACGAGCTCGGGACGATCTTTCGCGGCAAGGACCCGACTTACGGAGGCGGGGAGTTCATCTACCTGCTCGGTGTAGCCAATACCATTGTCGGATCGGTGGTGGTGTGGGACGACCCCACGCACCAGACGACACTGGCACCGGTCGGCTCGACACTGCCGCGCCCGGTAGCCTTCGCGATGTCGGCGAATGTCGCCAGTCAGTATGGCTGGTATCAGATCAATGGCATGGCGACGGCGGCGAAGGCTACCGGCACGACGTTTGCGCTCGGGGCGGCTGTCGGCGTGGCCGCGACGGGGCTAGTGGCCGCCTCGGCGGCCGGCCAGGAGATCGTGGGCGCACTGGCGGCTGCGGCCGCGACCAACGGGCCGACCACCGTGCTGCTGCACGTTGACCGGCCTCGCATGCAGGGACGCATCACGTAGTCAAGGCATCAAGTCGGAGCCCGCAGGGTTTCCTGCGGGCTCCTGTCATCTATTGGGGAGAGAAACCATGGCCATGAGCCTCGTGGGCGATACCTCGCACCTGTTCATCGAGTTCAAGCCCGAGAAGGTCGAGAACGCGGCAAAGACTAAGGAGGCCGGCCGTCCGATCTTCGATGACATCGAGCTGTGTAGCATCCAGCATGTCGGTGACCAGAAGACCTGGCTGTTCGTGCCTGCGGACGAGCGATCGATCTACATTCGTGATCCAGGCGGCTCAGGCCGCTACGTGACCTACGCCGAGTGCTATTACGAGCACTACAAGGCCTTCAAGGAGGGCCAGGCGAGGGCGCAGTCTGGCACGCCGATCGAGGAACTGCCGTTCCTGTCCGCCGCCAAGCGGGCCGAGCTGAAGGCGCTGAA
>Ga0134123_10001767_pt1 | contig 14079 bp, 8 predicted proteins | sample KB303_FD_96460 | JGI IMG/M metagenome (GOLD analysis project Ga0134123, IMG submission 96460) | Terrestrial soil microbial communities without Nitrogen fertilizer from Kellogg Biological Station, Michigan, USA - KB3-0-3 | ecosystem: Environmental > Terrestrial > Soil > Unclassified ...
TAAAACCAAATGAAAAGCAATATTATTTTTAAACTATCTATGGTAAATCTCGCTAACCATCAATGGGTAGATTTTTCATGCAAATAATTTTTTACCCTCTGAAACGTGAAGAAAAAAAACGAGCCTGTCATTTTTTATATACCGGTTATGGTATACTTGCGGAGGGTACGAAAAAAGTTTAACTTAATTCCAAACTGAGACACCACCTATACCACAGTCTTTTGTGGTTTGTATTGTAATAACGGGTGTCAGGGAATAGACCTACTTTTGAATGACTGAAATTCTATCGAAAAAAATTCTAGATACATTTATTATGGTTTGGTAAGCATAATTATACATCATTCAAATGACAGGCAGAAAAAAAATTCAGCTCCGGCAGCTTTTTGCGCTCATAGTTGCGTGGCAGGTAGCGGCTGTATTAATTTCTGTGTATGATCATTTTGTAATGCATGCAGCTTTTGTAACGATTCATGATGCGTCTTACTCATTCCCCGCTTATGTTATGTTTAATATGGTTGCTGCGCTGCTGGGCGGCATAATAGCAGGCCCGATCATCATCTTCTGGGTAAATGAAAAGTTTTTGAATAAGCCTTACGGGGTTTCCATACTTCTCGTAGTAATTTTTTTCCTGACTATAACCACCTTCCTTATTTTGCTGATGGGAATATTTTATACTTCTTATACCACCGGAGTTTCTTTCGGTGAGGAGGGATTTTGGGAGCGCTACAATCCGTATATATTCAGTCTCTTTCAATTAAAAAAACTCCTGGCCTGGTCGGTCATCGTGGCGCTTACACAATTGGCGCTGCAGATGGACAGGAAATTCAGCCACGGAGTTTTATGGAAAATCATTTTGGGCAAATACCATTTACCAAAAGAAGAAAACCATATTTTCATGTTTGCGGATCTGTCAGACTCCACCACCATAGCAGAAGCTATCGGTGATGAGAAATACCATATGCTGCTTCGCGATTTTTTTTCTGATATCACCAACGCTATTATTGACAATGAGGGAACTATTTATCAATATGTGGGGGACCAGGTTATTGTTTCGTGGAAAATTGAAAAGAACGGTGCAGGCAATCATTGTGTGCAATGTTTTTTCGATATGAAAAAAAGCATCGAGGATAAGAAGGAAACATACATGAAAAATTACGGGGTTGTTCCTGTTTTTAAAGCCGGTATTCATCTGGGCAAAGTAATAGCAGGTGAAATCGGGATAATAAAACGGGATATTACGTATTCCGGAGACGTGTTAAATACAACTTCGCGCATACAGGGCAAATGCGGGGAATTGGATGTAAATCTCCTCGCTTCAGACGACTTGCTGGAATTAGTAACTCTTCAACCCGGATTTATTTCCAAATATATGGGTTCGATAAAGCTTAAAGGAAAGAAAAATGAAATCGGGTTGCATGCAATTTTTGTCTCAGCGGCATCTCCATTTTCTTAGCTCTTTCGCAAAGATTTTTATCCATTCAAAAGTAAATTTATTTCAGCATTATGCCAAAAATCAAAAAGAAATGTTCGGGGTTTTATATGGGGTTTCCTGGTTAATTTTGCTTTTCATTAAATAAAAGCATGCTTCACTTAACCGTAAAAAAATCATTTGATAAATACTTTGAAGCGCCTGCCGAAACGTGGTTAAAATTTGTTCAGCAATGTGTGGTAATTGATTTTGGAAAAGAAGAAATAATCAAGCGGGCTAACGCACGCGAAAATTATTTTTATTTTGTCCTTAAAGGCAGCGCAGGAGTTTTTCTCTGGAAAAAAAATAATTTTGTTTGCATAGACTTTGCTTTTGAAAATAGCTTTTATGGCGATTATATGTCATTGCTTACTGGCGAACCAACCCCTCTTCAGACAATGACGCTGGAAAAATCACAAATGCTGAGAATCACAAAAGAAAAATTTTACAGGCTTGCTCAGAAACCTTTCGGGCAGTTAATTAAGCAGGTGGCCGCTGAATCTGCGTTTGTGGAGAAGCAACAACAGCAGGTAGACCTGCTTACGCGGACCGCAGCAGAAAGGTACCAGGCGCTTATTGAGAAATTTCCGGAAATTATTTTACGTGTTCAGCAAAAACACATTGCATCCTATCTCGGCATCACCCCGCAAAGCCTGAGCAGAATCCGTAAAGCTGTGAAATAAATTTTTTACCGTAAGGTAATTTTTATCCGGTAATTACCCATCAATTTTGCAGCCTTGGTAATGGTATCATGCAATTAAAAAACTTTCTTGAAACAAAAACAGGTGCGGTAACAGAGCTGGCTTTATTTTTTGGCATTGTATTATCCATGCAACCGGCAGGTATAGTTATTTCCTTATTGGTGCTGATTGCAATTGCATCACTTAAAATCCGCAAGCTGAAAATAGCAGACCTTGGTTTTATGAAGAGTGATTTTATATTTAAAAAAATCATTGCCGGCATCATTACTTCAGCCCTGTATTTTATTATGTTTCAATATTTGATTGATCCCCTTGTTTCAAAAATAACACCTGCTGAACTGCCGTCAATTTTTAATATTAAAGGAAATATCGTACAGCTCCTGGTCTGGATCATTATTTCCTGGACCCTTGCAGCATTTTATGAAGAAATTATTTTCAGGGGCTATTTAATTAACCGGCTTGGTAATATAATAAAAGGAAAGCTGCCCTCTAAAATCGTTATCGTAATATTGGCAGCAACTGCATTCGGTTTTGCCCATTATTACCAGGGGTTTCATGGAGTAATTACAACAGGGATATTCGGATTGTTTCAATGTGTAATTTATCTTTCAGACAACAAAAAATTAACTATTCCATTTATTTCGCACGGCATGTTTGACAGTATCGCTTTTGTCCTGTTGTTTTCAGGAATGTCAGTATAAAAAAACTTTTTGTACCCGGCAATCGGAAGAGCCTGAAAAGACAGAAGAGCGCAAAGACTCTTTGGAATTCCAGGAGAGTATGACAGGAAGTTTTTTTGAAAAATGCTTCAAAAGGCATATGCTCCAGGGAAATTAAATTTTTTTACTCCCGATTTTCAGCACTCCACCCATTTTTTTAATGAGTTCCTCAAATTTTTTAAATGTAAATTAATATTTTGGTGTAACTATGCAGGTTTTTAAAAACTACCGGTTAACCCCTTAATTTAACTCTTCCTGTAAAATAGAAGTTTACAATTTTAAATGCTTAAGAATTTCAAAATTCCCGTGCGAATATTTTTATTCCACATTTATAACCTTATTAATCTCATTCAACAATTTATAGTTACTTAACAATTTAAACAAAAAACAAAAAACAATATGAAAAACAAAAACAATTATGCCATTAAAAGTACAGCTTCGTTTACGAACGGGCGGTCAACCATTTGTAAGGTTCTTAAAAACCTGCTTGCCGTCCTGTTAATTACCTTCATGGCTGTGAAGGCAAACGGGCAGGCTGCAAACCTGGACCAGGTGCGAAACGGTCCGGTTGCATCTCCGACAAGCCCGGGTGCTTGGGTAAACGGAAATGTGAACGCATCACAGGCTCACATGGTGGAAGGTTATTCGGTTCCTTATCGCATGGTCGTAACCGGGCTGACCACTGGCGCTCACAGGTTAGACATTCAGTACCAGGTGCGCGTTAACAGTAAAAACGGTATAGATTACCTTACCCATTTTAACCGCCTGGAGCCGCACATTACACAATTTGGTCATGCAGCGGAAGTGATTAACCCTCTCATAGGACAAGGATTATCTTCACCATCCGTTGTAACTTTTCCTATCCCTCTCCCGAATGTAACAAAAATGGTAAGCGGGTTACCGCAGCCGCAAACGAGCTTTAATGCTCTTCCGGCAGCTGAACGAATGATGACCATGTACAACGGACTGGCAATTGACAGCATTACGTTTCTTTCAGTGGGGTCACTCACAGTAGCCAGTTCATCAACTGTCATGCGAATCTGGTTCAGAACCAATAATGCTAAAGTAGTGTTTGCCTGGGGAGGTCACATTGCCAGCCAGTATGACTGGGGAGCAGGCCAATCAGCATCCAGCATAAGCGGTTCACCCTATCACATGAGCCTTGTAGGAATTGACGGACAGGGCGGAAGCCAGGATCGCGCATTGGCTGCAGCGGCAGTTGTTGCTCCTCAGTGCCTGATCGGTGGGCCGATGGCAGTTTGTTCAGGAAGCACCAATACATATACCGGTCCTTCCGGTTCGGGATTTACGTATTCCTGGGCAATAATAAATAATACTTCGGGAGCAAGCTTTGCCGGTCCCAGCACCGGTCAATCTGTTTCGGTCAGCTCAGGTTCCACTGCGGGAAGTTTTGGATTGCAGATTACAGTATCATCGGGAATTTCAAACAGCACATGTAATGTAACAATAACTGTGAGCGGAGCTACCTCATGTTCTATTTCACCCAGCGCATCCGTTTGCCCGGGAGCAACCACAACGTATACAGCTCCCGCAGGAAATGATTCCTATTCCTGGAGCATTTCAGGTTCGGGAAGCATTCCGCCATCTTCGACAGGGCAATCAGTCAGCGTTTCAGCAGGCAACGCTTGCAACGGGTCTTATACACTTTCTCTTACAGTTACGAAAGGAGTTTGTTCTTCTACCTGTTCACAAACTATTTCTGTAATAGATAATACGGCTCCTACCATCGGTAATCCAGGTCCGAATGGAACAATAAGCTGTACGCAAACACCGCAGTTTACAGCTCCATCGACTGCTTCTGACGGTTGTGACGCAAGCCCGACTATTGAAGAAGTATCGGATGTAACAACACCGGGTGCTTGTGCAAATTCATATACAAGAACGAAAACCTGGAGAGCAGTTGATGATTGTGGAAATCCATCTAATACAGTGAGCCAGACCATCACCGTAATTGACAATGTTCCTCCTTCCATTACATGCCCCAATGCAATCGTATTGGGTTGCAATGCATCCATTCCTGCTCCTGATGTCAATACGGTAACTGCCTCTGACAATTGCGCAGGAAATGTTACAGTTGTATGGGATAATGATGGCACACCTACCACAAATAGTGCGTGTGTTGAAACAACCATAAGAACTTATCGTGCTACAGATGCATGCGGGAATACAAATACATGTACACAGTCTATTTCAAGAACTGTAGATACGACTCCGCCAGTAATAACATGTCCGGCTGACGTTCAGCAAGGGTGTAATGCTTCTATTACTCCGGCCAATACAGGTACAGCAACGGCTACAGATAATTGTTCAGTCCAGGTAACATTCACTGATGTGACTACATCGCAAAATTGTTATTCCTATATAACCCGTACCTGGACTGCAACAGATTTATGCGGTAACACGGCAACCTGTGACCAGCATATAATTATCGTTGACCGTACTCCTCCCGTATTTAATTGCCAGGCGAACGTGCAGTTAAACTGTGGTGATGCCATTCCAACACCCGGTGTTACGGATAATTGTTCATCCGCTTCACAGATAACCGTATTTTTTGGTGATGCACTCGCATCAGGGGGATGTCCCGGAAGCAGTAACAGGACACGTACATGGACAGCAATAGATGCAAGCGGGAACAAAAGCACATGTGTACAGCAAATCAGCTTTGTATCGGCAAGATACCCTGGCGGCAGTGAGCCGGGAAAAAACGGAGAAATTGTAAATTCTGATTTGCAGATTTCCGCTTATCCCAACCCATTTGATTCAAAAGTATCCATTGAATTTATTCCAAAAACTTCTTCAAATGTCAAATTGGAAATTTTTAATTTGAACGGAGAAAAGGTTACCGAGCTTTATAACGGGTATTCGGAAGCTGCTAAAGTTTATAAGTTTGATTTCAAAAGTGATGACCAGGCACAGGGAATCTATTTTTATAAACTGACGTCTGATGGCAACACGTATATGAATAAATTGATTTTAATTAAGCAATAAAAGGTTTTCTTTCACGAAAAAAAGACTCCTCAAAAGGGAGTCTTTTTTTATTATAAGAGATTGCCGTTCCCGGTCAAGCGCCACCAGAAAAGTAAAAACTTTTCACTGCGGATTTTCGCTTTTCAGGCAGCTTAATATGCAATAAGTTTTCCGCTTCTGAGTATTTCAGTGCCTGAGCAAATTTGAACAACATATATACCCTGTTGCAAATTTAACCGGACATTTTCGCGGTTCAGATTAATAGTATTCTGAATTACCAGTTGTCCGGCAATATTAAAAACGCGCAACATCATACCTGAACTTTGCACAGGGTTTTCAAATGAAAAAGATGTTGCAGGGCTGGAAGAGTTCGCGGCAATTGAAAAACCAATAATATTTTCTCTTTCTGAAATAATCTTTTTAGTATTAAAACCGGTTTCCGGTTCATGAAATGCAAATGGGCCCAGGTTTGGAGGAAATGTATATTTTGAAATAACTGCGCTCAAAGTATAAGGCGGATTCGCATTCGGATTTTCAAGGTAGTAAACAGCGGGGCTGAAATCTGCATCAAAACGCCCGGTATAGCTTCCGCACAGGTAAATATTATTCTGGTTATCAGATAAAATTCGCGGGTAGTAAGCCGAACTATCATAAGAATTGGATATTTCATTATAATAGAAAGCATTGAGCATGGAATCCATTTGTACAATGATTTTTTTTCCGTACGAACTACACTGCCCGATAGTAGGGATACCTATTGGGGCAAAAGCGGTAGAATCTTCACTATCTGCAAACAGGAAGAACTTATTATCTTTTGTTATATGGAAATCATGAATATGATCCATATATGTTCCACTGATGAATTTTGAAAAAAGATAATTTCCATTTTTACCGTACTTTACAATAAGGATATCTTCGTCATCATTTGATGTAATAATAACAGCATTTGGTCCCGGATCAACATCAAGAGTTCCTGAAAAGTCACCCCAGGTATAAATATTGTCATTAGCATCTATTCTAAACGAATAACCCGCACAGATTTTTTTTCTATAAACAAAATTACCGGATGAATCTAATTTTTCCAATAAACAATGAGGCTTCATTGCGGTGAAAATATTAGTGTCAGGCCCGGAATCAATATCATAAAGACCCTGAAGTTGTATTCCAAATAAAATATTATCTTTTGAATCAACTGCAATTGAGCCGACATAGATATCAGCCGATCCTCCATTACCGGTACCCAAACAATGGAGCACATTTATAAAAGTGATGTGCCCTTGAGAATTCATCTTTGTTATAAATCCATCCGTTTCTGTCGTAGTATATATGGCGACAGCACTTCCGGGTGCAATATCTTTTGTTTTACCATAATTACCGAAATATCCGCTTATTATAAGATTATCATGATGGTCAACAATCGCATCCCTCAGATCCACTCCCAAAGCCATTTTTTTTACACTGCGTATATTTCCATTGCTTCCGTATTTTATAATGAAAAATCTGAACTTTCCTGCAGGGATTGAATCAAAGATCATATTGCCATTCACCCTGAACCCGATGCCTGTATAAGTATAAGGCGGAGTATTTACTGCATAAAGCCCCCATATCATATATGTATTCCCGATATGATCACATACTATTTTTAAAAACGTTCCTGCATCGTATTCACCGGCCATTGTATCTGCTGCAGAGCGGGCATAAACTAAATTTCCGCTGGTATCATATTTTGCAATATATAATCCCAGCGGCAGATTGTTCAGCTTCACAATTCCCGGACCGGTATCAAAGTCTGCGGTCGTGTCGGCCCAACCTGTGACAACCATGCCGTTGTCCATACTCATATCGGAGTAGAAGATGTCTATAGAGTTATCATAATTACTTCCTACACTGTGCGCCCAATTTAAATTGAGCTGAGCATACGTACAAGGTTGGTCAGCGAGATAAATTAAACATGCAATAAAAAGGACATGGAGTTTTTGGCAGTTCATAAGTATTTTTTTTTATAAAAGTACATAATCTTTATACGTTCTGAAAAGAAAGATATATATTGATGAAAATACTATGAGACAGTCTCAGAAAAAAGACACGGGCAGTTAAGATATTCTAAAATTGGTTTTTTATGAGCAGGGTTAATTTTTTTGATTCAAAAGGCGCAAAGGAGAAAACCGTGGCAGATGTTTATCACATTATGAGTAACCTGATTTTTAGTCCGTATCATCAAACCACTTTTTTTCTGTCCATCGCGATAATCACCACCCCTCCTACCAGCAGGACAGCTCCGAGTATAGGTGGCCAATTAACATGGTGTGTGTTCTCCTTATTTATTTCGATGGGCCCTGCATCTATGATTTTTTCTTTGGTTTTAAAATTAAAGCCTGTGAAAATAATCATCAGTAATCCGATAATAGCTAACACAATTCCTGTTGTTTTCATATTTTGAAATTTGTTTTCTTATGTCCAGTATGTATCGATTAAACAATCATGCCAACCTAAACAAAACCACGCTATAACAGGGTTTATTTTTGCCACCAAACCAGCCGTAAATGCTTCAGCTCAAAGTAAAACGGTAAAATCGAAAAAGCTCTCAAAATATTTTATTCCACAACATTCATCTTCTTTATCACCATCTCATCCATATTTCGTGCTGTAAGGCAGTAAATTCCTTTTGCAAGATTTGATTCTTTAATCACAACAGTTTCGTTCTCTGTTTCAATTTTTTTCACAACTTTTCCAATCTCATCAGTCAGTTCAATTTGTATTGAAGATGCCGGGTGGTGTAAAAATTTGATAGTAAATTCTCCGGAATTAGGATTCGGATAAACTGTAAAATCTAAATTATTAAGTGAAGAGACAATTTCCCCTTCTTTACATGGAACTGTAACGGCAACATTCCCCGAAGTTTTTGAACAGCCATTGCTGTTTGTAACCTGTACTTTGTAGTTTCCACCCGTGGTTGCAGTATAATTTGATAATGTTGCTCCTGAAATATAATTACCGCCTTTTTTCCATTTGTAAGTTAATCCTGTTCCGGTATTTGCGGCAAGCACAACGCTTCCGCCTGCACAGAATGTCGTAGGCCCCTGCGGGGTTATTGATGAGGAAGGAAGACTATTTACGGTAACTGAAATTCCGTTGGAGGATGTTTTTACGCATCCCGTCAACATGTTAGTAACCCTGACTTTGTACACTCCCCCGGAATTTACATTATAAGAAGAGGCCACTGCACCTGGAATATCTATTCCATTTTTTTTCCATTGATATAAACGGTTAGAACCTGCAGGTGCATTTAACAAAACACTTTCGCCTGAACAGAATGTGGTTGGGCCACCGGGAGCGATGGCAGCAGAGGGTAATGAATTAACTGCTACAGACACAGGTGAAGACACTGCGGAGCAGCCGGCTGAGTTTGTTACTGTAACTGTATAGTTTCCGCCAGAAGCGGCAAAATAAGTTATGCCGGTAGCGCCTGCAATTGAATTCCCATTTTTTTTCCATTGATATGAAAGCCCATTTCCTGAATTGGCACTTAACAACACGCTGCTTCCATTGCAAAATGTAACGGGTCCTGATGCTGTTATAAAAGCTGTGTCAGGAAAAGCGTAAGTAATAACTAATTTGGGTCGTTTCGCTGAATCAGCATGATCACTTGAACAAAAATCCAACCGAAATTGTTACCGGGAAGCATATCATTTATTAAATTAGTCACATCTATATCCGTATAATCCTGCGCGACTGAAGTAGAGGCCGGAAGCAGTACGCTGTTTTGCGTTGTTGAGGGCGGTTGGTTGTTCCACGTAACAGTTGATTCATCCCAGGGCGCAATGACTCTTTCAATCAACCCTTCATTAGATCCGCTCAAAGTAGAATGCTGGCCTTCTCCATAGAGAGAAAGTTGTGCCGATAAGATTATTGAATTGGGCGGAATTGCAGACAGGTTGAATTCAAGAAAACTTCTTGTTACATAAGGTATTCCTCCTGCGGTCCATGCCCAGGCTAACAAATTCACGGATGATCCGAAATTTAAATCTGAGAAAGTAGAATAGTCGTCTACAAAGGCATCCTTACCTGTTGCACTGCCTGGCTGCAAAACAACAGTGAATTGATTGCCGACCATAATATTTACCCCGGCAGAGAAGCCGGTACAACCGGATGCGTTTGTTACATTCACAGTATACAACCCGCTTGTCCTGGCAGCGTAAGAAACTGATGTAGCTCCCGGGATAACTATACCATTCGCGTTCCATTGATATGTATAACCTGCTCCCGTACTTGCATTAAGAATGACACTATCGCCTCCGCATACATTTGGTGACCCGGAAAATGAAATAGTTGCCGGAGGAGCTGCGCAGTAGGTAACTACTAACTTTGGCCGCTTGGAAGGAATGGAACAATCACTTGAGTAAAAGTTCAGCCTTCTATAATAAGATTCATTATCTAATTTCAGCCTGAACCCGTAGTTTACTGATGCATTCAAGATATCCTGTGTCAACTGGGTAACATCACCAATATAGTTCTGTGACGGACTGCCCGAAGCCGGTAATTCAACATGGTTTTGAAGAGTTACGGCCGGCTGATTATTCCAGGTAATTGTTGATTCATCCCATGATGCGGTGACTCTCTCGATCCATCCATTATTGGGTCCGCTCATAGAAGAATGCTGACCAATAGGATCATTGACGTCAACGGCATACAGAGAAAGATAAGCAGTAAGGATAGTGGAAGAGGCAGGAATAGAAGTTAAATCGAATTTGATAAAACTTCTTTCTACATAAAGTGTTCCATTGATTGTCCAGGCAAGTGAAGGAATTTCAACTTCATTCCCGAAGTTCGTATTGACCAAAGTTGAGTAGCTGTGTATAAGAGCATCCTTACCTGCAGTGGCACCAGGTTGAAGAATTAATGTCGTTTGCGCTATAGTGCCTGAAATGCAACAAGAAATTAAAATAGACAAGAACCCGCATTTCAGGATTTTATTTATCATAGTCCGGATGTTAACAGTTAGTAAAAAGTCTGAATGTGTTTAAAAATTTGTTTCGCTCCAAAATTAGATGCAATTTCTCTGTTGCACAATACTACTATAAGATGATTTTGATCAACGGTTAAAAATTGAAAAGCCCGGCAAGTGCGTTATTGAGTTATGTTGATTTTCTTTATCATCACGTGCTCATTATTTCTCGCTGTCAAACAATAAATTCCTTTTGCAAGATTTGATTCTTTAATCACAACGGTTTCATCACTCGTTTCAAATCGTTTCACAACTTTTCCAACTTCATCGGTCAATTCAACTTGTACCGGAGAAGAGGGTTTATTTGAAAACTGAATAGTGAATTCTCCCGAGTTAGGATTCGGATAAACACTAAAATCAAAGTTATTTAAGAAGGAAATAATTTCTCCTTCCCTGCAGGGTACATTAACTGTTATTCCTGCAGATGTTTTTGAACAACTGTTTGCATTGGTTACAATAACCTTATAAGTACCCGCAGTTGTTGCAGTATAATTCTGCATAGTAGCACTGCCGATAATTCCATTCCCTTTTTTCCATTGATAAGTTAACCCTGCTCCGGTGTTTGCCTGTAACACCACACTCCCTCCTGCACAAAATGTTGTGGGCCCCTGCGGTGTTATGGTTGCAGCGGGAAGTGCATTTACTGTTACTGTTATCGCATTTGCAGTAGTTTTAGAACAACCCGTTACGGTGTTTGTCACAATCACTTTATAATTTCCACCGGTGGTTGCAGTGTAAGATGATAATGTGGCTCCTGAAATAAGATTAGCTCCCTTTTTCCATTGGTATGCTCTGTTTGTTGCAACGGAAGCATTTAATGTAACATTGCCCCCTGAACAAAAAGTTGTTGAACCGGCTGGTGTTATGGTTGCTGATGGGAGTGAGTTTACAGTTACAGTCACTGCTGATGAAGCAGCAGTGCCACACACGTTAGTAATCGCAACAGTATAACTTCCTGCTGCCGTTGCTGTATAGCTTTGATTTGTTGCTCCTGAAATATCTGTTCCGTTTTTTTTCCATTGCCAGGTAAAACCAGGACCATTATTTGCAGAAAGAAGAACGTTTCCCCCGCTGCAAAATATAGTTGATCCGCCCGGAGTTATTGTTGCTGCCGGGAGTAAACATTGACTCATTTTATGAATAAAGATATCAGGGCTGCCTGATGCAGTCAAATTAGCTGTTCCCGGGCCGGGGTTAAAGTCAGCCGTTTCATTGAAATAACCTGTTGTATAAACGTTCCCTGATGCATCTATACTAATATTGTTTCCCGCATCTTCAGCGGTTCCGCCTAATTGTTCAGCCCATATAAAATTTCCGGAGGCATCTAATTTTGAAATGAATATATCAGAGTTACCTGCAGAGGTTAAATTAAAAGTTCCTGCTCCGGGATCAAAATCAACAGTATTGTTAAAATATCCTGTAGTATAAACATTTCCCGATGCATCGGATTTGAGAGATTGCCCGCGATCACTTGTGGACTGATTTCCCATTTGTTTTGCCCATACGAAATTCCCGGAGGCGTCTAATTTTGAAACGAAAATATCCAGGCTGCCTGCAACGGTCAAATTAAAAGTACCGGCACCGGGATCAAAATCTGCTGTTCCCTGGAAATAACCGGTGCTATAGACATTCCCGGATGCATCTATATCAAGGGAATTTCCAGCTTCACCCGAAGTTCCTCCTAACTGTTTAGCCCAAACAAAATTCCCGGAAGCGTTTAATTTAGAAATAAAAATATCCGTAAAACCAAAAGAAGTTAAGTTGAAAGTACCTCCTCCCGGGTCAAAATCGGTGGTTCCCGCAAAATAACCTGTTGTGAAAACATTACCGGATCCATCCGCTACAATTGCAAGTGCCCTATCTTCTGTAATCCCCCCTATTTGTTGTGCCCATAAGAAATTTCCAGAGGCATCTAACTTAGAAATGAAAATATCCGAACTTCCGAAAGAGGTTAAATTAAAAGCGCCCGGACCCGGATCAAAATCTACTGTTCCATAAAAAATGCCAGTTGTATAAACCTCACCGGATGAATTTAAAGCAATCGAATACCCGAAATCACATGAAATTCCGCCAATTTGTTTTACCCATACGAAATTTCCGGAGGCGTCCAGTTTTGATATGAAAATATCCGTACAACCCACCGGGGTTAAATTGAAAGTTCCCGCACCGGGATCAAAGTCAGCAGAACCCTGGAAAGTTCCGGTTGCATAAACATTTCCGCTTACATCAACAGCAATACCGAAACTTTCATCAAAATAAGTCCCTCCCAACTGTTTTGCCCATAATAAATTTCCGGAGGCATCTGATTTTGAAATGAAAATATCTGAATAACCCGCAGAAATTAAATTAAAAATTCCTGCTCCGGGATCAAAATCAGTTGTGCCATAAAAATGACCGGATGTATAAACATTACCTGCTCCATCTACAGCAATGGAACTCCCGATATCATTTGAAATTTCTCCGTTCTTTTTTGCCCAAACAAAATTTCCGGATGCGTTAATTTTTGAAATATACGCTCCCTTTTTTGTACTGGTAACGTCTAAATAGAATACTCCCGGTCCCGGGTCAAAATCTCCGGTTCCGTAAAAATAACCTGTAGTGAGAACGTTGCCCGATGCGTCAGTTGCAACAGAATATGCAACTTCAGAAGAACTTCCACCCAATTGTTTTGCCCACACAAAATTTCCTGAGCCATCTAATTTGGAAATGAAAGCATCCGATGCACCTGCAGAGCTTAAATTAAAAGTGGCTGCACCCGGATCAAAATCTGCCCCTATAAAATAACCTGTAGTATAAACATTGCCTGAAGCGTCTAAAGCTATGGAGTTTCCACCATTGGAAGCAGAAGTTGAATTTGACTTTAGTTGATCCGCCCATGCCAAATCTCCAGAGCCATCTAATTTTAAAATAAAAATATCATAGCCGCCCATCGTCACTAAATTGAAAACACCGGTTCCCGGATCAAAATCTACTGTTCCATGAAAATAACCTGTGGTATAGACATTACCCGATGGGTCTGTCACAATCCCATTTGCAAGATCAATTGAACTGCCCCCGATTTGTTTTGCCCACAGAAAATTTCCCAGAGCATCCAGTTTCGAAATAAATATATCATTATTACCGGCAGTGGTCAGGTTAAATGATCCCGATGCATCGGGGTCAAAATCCACTGTTCCATCGAAGGGACCTGTGATAAAA
>Ga0134123_10001768_pt1 | contig 14073 bp, 14 predicted proteins | sample KB303_FD_96460 | JGI IMG/M metagenome (GOLD analysis project Ga0134123, IMG submission 96460) | Terrestrial soil microbial communities without Nitrogen fertilizer from Kellogg Biological Station, Michigan, USA - KB3-0-3 | ecosystem: Environmental > Terrestrial > Soil > Unclassified ...
CGAGCGGGAGCATGTAACCCGCGCCGATGTTACCGGACAGATACGTCTCCGAATTGCGGTCGCCCTGGTCAAGACGCGCGTGGGTAGCGCCAAACCCGGCCACCACGTAGGCACCCACGCCCACCTGCTCAAAGAAGTACGTGCCCCCGACATGGTAGTACTCGAGTCTGAGCCCGACGTTGTTTACCGACGGCGCGAATGCCTCGGAACTGAGCGCGCTGTGCTGGCGGCTGTAGAAGATCTGTATCTGTGTCTGCGGCTCGAGGCCAATGTCCACGGCAAGTGCATAGCTGGAATCGCTGTTGACGTTAACCGTCGTGTCGGTGGTCGAATCGGTCAGACTGCCCCCCCAACGATAACCACCGTAAAGCGTGACGCTGCTTTCCGATCGTGCGGCGGAAGGGGTCTGGGCGTAGATGGACTGCGCTGACAGGGCGAGAAGTGCCGTTAGCAACAACTTTACCGATGCCGCACGATGCCGCCGGGAGTCAATCAAGAATGCAGAGGTCAACATGAAAATCCTGGAAATCCTGTAGTGATTGAGAGGAATCACCGTTTTCCCGCTGCGCACGCGGAGTCAGAACGGCAGGGAAGTAAACAGACGAAAGCCGGTAATACCTTCGCCGCCGCGTACGGCGACTCCGATGCGGTCCACGTCGATGCCAAGAACCGAGAACGGCCGGCGAGTCAAGACGCTGATCGCCAGTTCGAATTCCTCTGCGATTGAATTTTCTACGTCGTCGAACTCGGCGAAACGCAGACGGCGGAAATATCGGTAATAAGCCGGGGTCATGGCGAATATTATGGGCCGTTCGAGAAACTCTGTCCGGGTCGGCACGACGATGTCCAGTCCTATCGCCAGATAGCCGAGCGGCTGTCTCGAATCCTCGTTCGAATTGTATCCCGCCAGACTCAACCGGTTGACCAGGGCGAACTCCACGCCCTTGTCTTCAGCCATTACAAAGCGGCTTCGCAACCCCGCATCGTAGATCCAGGCGTTGCCACCGCCTTCGAATTCCCAGCCGAGCCCTCCGGAGATATAGGGCTTGAGCCGCCAGCGCGGGGTAATCTGCTTTTCCAGTTCCAGGCCGGGCACGAAACTGATCGTGCTCAACGCCTCGGGCAGTCCCTGGTTGAAGATGTCGTTGTATTGATAGTCGTAGAAGCCGAATGAGACCGGCAGTGTCACCCGCAATCCCCAGCGATCTTCCGCGGGTTCCCGCAACGTGTAGCTCAACGGCAATTGCAGCACCGCGACGGTACGGTCCCCGGAAGTGTACACGCCAGTGCCGAAAGTGGCGGCGTAGTACCAGTTGACCAGATCGTCGCGCTCCTGCACGAAACGGCTCTGGGCGTGTGCCTCCGGCACGGCAGGCAGCCAGGCCAGGAAAACCAGCAACAACGATACGCGTGGAGTGGGTAACTGCAAGAGTTAGGATGGCGCGGCAACAGAAAACCCGGAATGAATCTACGGCGTCGTCCGAAGCGCGACGCAGTTCAGATGATAGCCTAACCTGCCGTCGAGCTATTGCGGCTCGACCCGCCATTCACCGTCGGGCAATTTGCAAAACGTCAGAACAATGCGATTGTCGTGACCGCGGGCCGAATTTGCCACTTCGAGGTCGCGGCAGGGCTGCCCCGAGCGCTCGAAGCTTGCGCGTGGAGTCAGGTCACCATGCGCGCCGGTTCTGGAATTCTCCCAGCGCCGGGTGCCCCCGTCGGGGGTCTGGTCGAGCGTCCTGAAGACGGCTGTCTCGAGCATGTCCTTGTCCTCGTCGGTCATGTACCGGACAGGCAGATCGCGCATCGAGAACACATTGACCGCTTGTGCCGCCCCGGGCAGCAGAATGCAAAGAGCGACGATTACGGCAATCCAATGATCCTTCATCTTGCTCCCCCGATGTGTTTTCAAAGATTCCCTTAGCACTTAGCACTCCGCGCGCAGTCCCGCTTCCCGGGATTCTTTTCTATACCCCCTTGAGGGGTATTCCGGGGCTTTCGCCCCATCACACAACAGCACTCACCACTTGTCACTTGTCACTTGTCACTTGTCACTCGTCACTCGTCACTCGTCACTCGTCACCGGTCACCCGCCACGATCCTGTTCCTCCTTCACCCACTTCTTCATGTCCCAGGGATGGTACAGCGTCCAGATGTAGTCGGTGGTCGAATTCTCCCGCAGATGATGGATGTTCTGATTCTCCGCTTCATCGATGAACTGTTCGAACACTTCCAGGCTCGGAAACTCGACCACGATCAACTGGCGGCGGGTGGTATCGCCGTGCATCTCGCGCAGCGGACCGGTGCCGGCGCTCACCACCTTTCCACCCAGGCCGAAAATGATCCTGCCGGCCCTGACGCTGTAGTCGCGGTATTCGTTTTCCTTGCCCGGAATCAGATTGAAAAGATTCAACGCATAGATCATGGCAGCATCCGGCTGTAACAGGGTTGGGTAGAATGCTATACGAATTGCCACAACGTCAGGGAGTCCACATGGCCAGGAATACGCAGGTGCTGCTTGCCAGCCGCCCCACCGGATGGGTCGAGGAATCGAATTTCAAGATCGTCGAAACCGATGTACCGAAGCCGGGGCCAGGAGAAATTCTGGTGAAAAATCTGTGGCTGTCGCTCGATCCCTACATGCGCGGCCGCATGAACGCGGTAAAGTCTTACACGAAATACGTGGAAATCGGCGAAGTCATGACCGGCGGCACGGTCGGCCAGGTCGTCGAGTCGACTAATCCAAAGTTCAAGGTCGGCGATTACGTGGTCGGCTCGCTCGGCTGGCAGTTGTATGCAGTGTCCAACGGCGAAAACCTGGCTGTGGTGGATCCCAAGCTGGTGCCGCTATCGGCGTATCTCGGCGTCTGCGGCATGCCCGGCGGTACCGCATGGATCGGGCTGCTGGAGCACTGCGCCCCCAAGGTAGGCGAAACCGTACTGGTGTCCGCTGCCACCGGCGCGGTCGGCGGCGTTGTCGGCCAACTGGCGAAACTGCAGGGCTGCAGGGCGGTCGGCATTGCCGGCGGTCCGAAAAAATGCGAGTTCGCAGTCAAGGAACTCGGGTTCGACGCCTGCGTGGATTACAAGGCCGGCAATCTCCAGGACGATCTCAAGGCGGCGTGCCCGAACGGTGTGGACAACTATTTCGAGAACGTCGGCGGCGAGGTTCTGGACGCGGCGTTCAGAGTGCTCAACCCGTTCTCGCGGGTGGCGCTATGCGGACTGATCGCCGAGTACAACTCGACCGAACCCTACGGCGTGAAGATGATGCGTTCGCTGCTGGTAAATCGCGTGAAACTGCAAGGGTTCATCGTTTTCGATCGGGTTGATCTGTATCAGCGCGCGATCCCGAAACTCGCAAGTCTGGTGTCGCAGGGGAAGATCAAGTACCACGAGACCATCGCCGAGGGTTTGAAGAACGCCCCGAAGGCGTTCATCGGACTGTTGAAGGGGCAGAACCTGGGCAAGCAGCTCGTCAAGCTCGCCTAATGCAAGACGGTTTTCACGCTTAAGGTACTACTGCGAAAAAGAGGAATGCTGCAAAAATTGCCAGGTGAACCACGCCCTGCAGCAGCGTGGTGCGGCCGGTGCCCAGCGTAATCACGCCGACGATCAGGGTCAGCGCCAGAAGCATGATTTCCTTGGGCTGAAGCCCGGAAAGAACCGGCTGGCCCATCAGGATGGAGACGACCGCAACCGTGGGAATCGTCAGTCCGATGCTCGCCAGCGCGGAACCGAGCGCGAGGTTGAGGCTGGTCTGCAACCGATTTGCCCTGGCGTTGCGCAATGCCGCCGCGCCTTCCGGCAAAAGCACCAGCATCGCAATGATGATCCCGACCACCGCTGCCGGCGCGCCCATCCGATTGACGCCCTGTTCGACGACCGTCGACAGAATCTTCGCAAGGCCGACGACCGCGATCAGCGCAACGACGAGCAGCCCCAGACTGGCCAGGGCTGTGCGGCCGGAAGGCGGAAGGGCATGCGTTGCCTCATCGTCGCTATCCGCCAGAAAGTAGTCGCGGTGCCGGATTGTCTGGATGAAAACGAAAACCAGGTAGAGCACGAGCGACACGACACCGGCAAAAACAAGCTGCGAAGTCGAGAGTCCGGGGCCGGGCAGCGTGGTGGCATAGCTGGGCAGGACCATCGACAACACCGACAACGCGCAGAGAACAGCCAGTGCGGCGCTCGCGCCCTGGATCTGGAATCCCTGCTCGCGATGGTGCATACCGCCGATCAGCAGGCACAGGCCCACGATGCCGTTGCAGCAGATCATTATCGCGGCGAACACCGTGTCGCGCGCCAGCGTCTCCCTGCCAGCGCCGCCGGACAGCATCACGGATACGATCAGCGCCACTTCGATCACCGTGACCGCCACGGCGAGCACCAACGTGCCGAAGGGCTCGCCCACCCGATGCGCAACGACCTCGGCATGATGAACCGCAACGATGACCGCGCCTACAAGCGCCGCGGCCGCCAATCCCCACAAGTATGCGCCCTGCATGGCGAACGAAGCCGCGATAACCAGCCAGGCCAGCGCCGGCACGATCCAGGTCCAATGCGGATTGGTCCTCTTCATGACAGGGCTTTTGCGGATCGGGAGGTGAATTCGGGAAGCGATTATGAGGTTGCGCCGGGTAAGTTGCCAGTGCTTCGCGCCCGACTACTCCGAACCCGCCTGCAGGACGTATCATTGCGCCTGCAGCCTGGTTCAAAAACCAACCCCCTTGGAAGGAGTATGTCAATGCGTTGCCTGGCACTGCTCGCCCCGCTGGTGCTGATCTCCGCAATGCCTGCGCCGGCGCAGGATCTGGCCAGCACTGTAGATCAGAAAGTTCGTGCGCTGGAACCGAAGATCATCGCCTGGCGCCGCGACCTGCACCAGAATCCCGAACTCTCCAACCGCGAACTGAGAACCGCGAAACTGGTGGCAGAGCACCTGCGCAAGCTCGGCATGGAAGTGAAAACCGGCGTGGCCAAGACGGGAGTAGTCGGATTGCTCAAGGGCGGCAAATCGGGGCCGGTGGTGGCGCTGCGCGCGGACATGGATGCGCTGCCGGTGACCGAGGAATCGGATTTGCCGTTCAAGTCCACGGTGAAAACAGAATATCTCGGCCAGCAGGTCGGGGTTATGCACGCCTGCGGGCACGACGCGCATGTTGCCATTCTGTTGGGCGTAGCCGAGGCGCTGGCGGGCGTGCGAGAGCAGATTCCGGGAACGGTAAAATTCATTTTCCAGCCCGCGGAGGAAGGACCGCCGCCGGGAGAAGAAGGCGGCGCGCCGCTGATGGTTGCCGAAGGTGTGCTGGAGAATCCGAAGCCGGCGGCAATTTTTGGTCTTCACGTCATTTCCGGAATTCCCGCGGGAGTGATCACCTTTCGCTCCGGGCCCTTGATGGCGAGCGCGGACTGGCTCTATATCACCGTGAAGGGCAAGCAGACCCACGGTGCGTGGCCGTGGTCGGGGATCGACCCGGTGGTCACCTCCGCGCAGGTCGTCACCGGACTGCAGAACATCGTCGCGCGGCAGATCGACGTTTCCAGGGAACCGGCGGTCGTGACGGTAGCGACCATCCACGGCGGCGCGCGCAAGAACATAATTCCCGACCAGGTCGAAATGACCGGCACCATCCGTACCTTCGATGAGAGCATGCGCCAGGACGTTCATGCCCGCATCAAGCACATTGCGGAATCGATTGCCGACGCCAATCAGGCGCGCGCCGAGGTCCGTATCGACAAGGCAGTGCCGGTGACGGTCAACGACCCCGCGCTCACCGAGAAGATGCTGCCGACGCTGAAGCGCATCGGCGGCGACGGCGGATCGAGACCGCAGCAGAGAGTTATGGTGGCCGAGGACTTCTCCTATTTCCAGGAAAAAGTACCGGGCCTGTTCTATTTCGTCGGTGTGACGCCGAAGGATCAGGACATGGCTGCCGCTGCACCGAACCATTCGCCGCGCTTCCACATCGACGAAACCGCTCTTCTGCAGGGCGCGCGTTCGATGGCGGCGCTGACGGTGGATTTCCTCACCGGTCGGTAGGGCATCATGACGCTGCGGCCACAATGGCGCCGACCGCTCTGCCTGTTGGCCGCAGCGGTGTTGGCGGCATGCGCCTCGGCGCCAAAACAGGATGTTCAATTTACCCCGGCCTTCGACGTGCCGGCGGCGGGTGCGGGCGCGCGCAGCGCCAGTGTAGTCGTCAGCATGGATACGCCAGAAGAACTCCAGGCGCAGGGATTCGTGCGCATCGGCATGCTCTCCGTCGCCTCGCAAAGCGATCCGACCGGCTCTCTCGTTTCGGCTGCGCGGAAGTACGGGGCGGACGCCTTGTCCCTGCACGAGGACAATCGCTCCAGGAACTCGGGCAGCAGGCAGAGGTGCGTCGAAATCAAGAACGCCGGCACCCCGACCTATTGCAAGAAATGGAATATGCAAACAGGCGTTTGCAATCATTGGAGCGCCCCCGATGACTTCGAATGCGGCCAATGGGAGACGGCGCAAGACGGCGCCGCTGAAAGTTTCAGCCGCGCAAGCCTGTGGCGCCGCGAGCCGCTCGCCGTGGCGATTACACGCGGGGAATCAGCGGTGCGCGAGGCGCTGGATGCCGGCGCGAACCCGAACGCGGGCTGGGCGCCGTTGTACTACGCCATCGCACGTCCGGATGCCGGGGCGACGAGGGCATTGCTGGCCGGTGGAGCCCGCGCCGATTCCGGAGCACTGGGTTATGCGGCGCGAACCGGCAAGATCGATGCAGCGCGGGCACTGATCGCGGCAGGAGCGCCCGTTCGGGCAACCTACGTGCGCCACTTCCCGGCCCCGGTGCAGGGCACGACTCCTTTGCACGAAGCCGTCGGCTCGGGCGACCCGGCGATGGCAGAGCTACTGATCAATCGCGGAGCGGACGTCAATGCCATTCCGGCATTCGGTTCGACCGCGCTCGCCGCCGCGGTCGCATCAGGCAATGTGGAGCTCGTCCGCATCCTGGTCGCTCACGGCGCGAATCCCGCGCTGAAGAATCTCGATGGACTCAGCGCTGCAGACGAAGCGGCGAAAGTCCCGGAACCAGTGAGATCGACCATGCTGCAGATCATGGCCGGCGCACGCGCGAACTAAACATTCAACTCGATCTTGTTGTTGATGACTTTGACCGGGTCGCCGACCCGCAGATCGGCTCCGTCGCGCGTCTCCAGGACGCGATAGCGCCCGTCGTTGAAGCGCACCGTGACTTCGTAACTGAGTTCCACCAGGCGGTCGCGCATTTCCTTGTTGCCGACCGCACCGACAAAAATATTATTGTTTGACGGGGTGTCGCCGCCAAAGCTGAAACTGAAAACCGGACCGACCGGCGGCAGGCGCTCGGTCACGGTGCGCGCCGACTCACGTTCGCGCTGGAGCTCGCGAATGCCGGAAATCACGCCGCATTCGCTGCATTGCGAAGCTGCGGAATCCGGCTTCTGTTGGGCGCCAAGGTATCCCGTTGCCCCCAGGGCACACGCCAGAAAAAGCATGCTGATCGGCCGCGTCATTGGATGCCGCCCGTCACTCGGGAATGCCCTGCAGCAGGTACATCGAAGACAGCACCACGCCCGGCCGTCCGAGGTAGCCCAGCCAGAGGTCGTAGATCTTCGCAATCTGTCCGGAGCGGTAGATCCTGGCCAGGGAGCGGTTCACGGCCAGCCGGAAATCATGATCGTCGCGACGCATCGCCAGCGCGTACGGCTCGATCGAGAAATCCTCATCGATCAGTTTGTAGGCCTGCTGGCCCTTGTCGTCGAGTGCCAGCCCGAGCAGCAGCAGGCGATCGGAGGCGTAAGCATCGACTTCACGGGTCGCGAGCATGGTCATTCCCTCGCGTTCATTGCTCACCGGAACGACACGCGCCGCCACCCCGCGGAGTTTCAACTCACGGGGCAGCACGTCCGCGGTGGTGGTTCCCGGCACCACGGCGATCTTCTTGCCGGAGAAATCGGTCAAGCGCGCCAGTCGTTCTCCGAGCCGGACCAGCAGGCTGCCACCGTCTATGAAGGTCATCAGGCTGAAGTCCACTCCTTCCTGCCGGGTGAGCGTCCAGGTCGTGGTGCCGCAGTCGAGGTCCACCCGTCCGTCCTTCACCGCCGCCAACCGGTCTTGAAACGTGACCTTGACCCACTCCCGGCGCAAATTCGGCATCCGTAATTGAGTACCGATCCCATCGACCACGCGATTGCACAAATCGATCGAATATCCCTCCGGGGGCTTGCCACTCTTTGCGAACGAAAACGGCGGCGCCGACTCAAGGAACCCAAGACGGACAACACCGCTGGCGCGTATGCGCTCGAGCGTGTTGGCGGTTTCGGCCCGTATTCCTGCCGCGGCCAGCGTAAGGAGCAGGCACAGCATTGCATTGGCAACTCTCATGGCATTCCCCATTTCCTCTTTCCGGTTCGATTATTTTTCCGTTGGAACCCTGTTTGTTAACATCCAGTACAAGCCGATACTCGCGACAGTTTCCACGAAAGCCGGAAAATTCACCGGCTTGACGATATAGCTGTTGACCCCAAGCCGGTAACTCTCGAGCAGGTCCTGTTCCTCATTCGAGGAAGTCATCACCACCACCGGTATCGTTTTCGTGCGTTCATCGCCTTTGACGCGGCGAAGAACTTCGATACCGTCGATCTTCGGCATCTTGATGTCGAGCAGAATCAGCTTCGGCGCGTGGCCTGCATCCCGGCCCGCGTAGGCGCCGGTGGAATGGAGGAAATCGAGTGCTTCTTCGCCGTCCTTGACCCAGTGGAGCTTATTGGCGAAATTCACCTTGCGCAGCGCGCGGATGGTCATCTCCGCGTCGCGTGGATTGTCTTCTGCAAGGAGTATTTCTATCAGACGGAAATCATCCATCGTTTTCACCCGGAGGTAAAGTAAAAGTGAAAGTGGCGCCTTCGCCGACCTTTCCATCGGCGCGCACGCTGCCGCCGTGCCGGGCAACGACGCGTTGAACGATCGCCAACCCGACGCCCGTGCCCGCGAACTCCTCCGCAGTATGCAGGCGCTGGAACACGCCGAAAAGTTTTCCAGCGTATTTCATGTCGAATCCCACGCCGTTGTCGGCAACGCGATAGACCGCCTGGCCGTTGTTCACCTCGCCGGTGACCAGGATTTCCGGCCGCGGCCGCGACCCTGCATACTTGAGCGCGTTGCCGAGCAGATTGACCCAGACCTGGCGCAGCAGCGCCTTGTCGCCACGCGCCCGTGGCAGGCGCCATATGTCGAGCCGCACGCGCTCCGGAGGCTGGTCGCGCAGCAGTTCCTGCGCGACCTCTTTCGCCAGCGCAGTCATGTCGATTTCGGCGTGGGCGCTGACCGGGTTGCGCCCAAGCCGCGAAAAGGCGAGCAGATCGTCGATGAGCCTGCCCATCCTACCCGATTCATTGCGCACAACGCCCAGCAGGCGCCTGCCCTCCTCATCGAGACGTACGCGATAGTCTTCCTCCAGCATTTGCGAATATCCGTCGATCGCGCGCAACGGAGCGCGCAAGTCGTGGGACACGGTATAGGTAAAGCTTTCCAGCTCCTTGTTCGTCGCCTCGAGTTGCGCGGTCCGCTCCTTTACGCGCGCTTCCAGCTCGGCATTCAGTCTCTTGATTTCCTGTTCGGCCTGCTTGCGATCCTGGATGTCGTTGACGGTACCGATCCATTCCACGATCTCGTTTTCCGCGTTCAACACGGGTGCCGCGCGCACGCTGACGAAACGATAGTCCGAGGTGGCGCCGTGCCATAGCCGTGCTTCGCATTCGAACGGTTTCCGGCTGAGCTCGGCCTGCGCCCATTGGCTCTCCACGGCAGCGCGGTCTTCGGCATGAAACGCCTTGCGCCATCCGGCACCCCGGCACTCGTCCCCGGATTGACCGGTGTAGTCTCTCCACGCTGCCTGAGAAGCGGCGAAAGCCTTGTCCCGATCCGCCGTCCATACCACCGAAGTGGTCGCGTCGACCAGCGTGCGGTTGCGCCTCTCGCTGTCGCGCAACGCCCGCTCCGCGACCGAGCGTTCAGCCATCTGGCGCTCGAGGGCGCGATTCGAGGTCTGCAACGCCTGCGTCTGGCGTTCGATCTCGGCGAGCATGTCGTTGAACGCATCCACCAGATATCCTATTTCATCCTCGGTGGTTTTCTTTGCGCGCAGCGAGAAATCACGCCGCTCGATCACATGTCGTGCCACGCCGGTCACATCCAGTATCGGCCGGGTCACGCTTGCCTGCAGCCATCCCGAAAGCACCAGAGATACGCCCAAAGCGAGGAAGCTTACGCCGAGAACGATTGCCAGATAGTTGCGCAGCCGTTGGTAGAACTCGTATTCCGAACGCAGGTACACCGTTCCCAGGATCTCGTTGTTCTCCACGATTCGCTTGAAAACATGCAGCCTGTCTCCGGAAACCCGAAACCCTTCGCTATCGGGCAGCGCCGGCAGTTCCGCGCTCGCGGCACCCGCTCTGAGGTAGCTGGCAAACAGACCGCCTTTCGCGTTGTAGATTGCGGCGGCACGGACCTTAGGTCGCACCTTCAGCAGGCTGAGATTATCGGCCGCGAACTTGCGATCGTCGAATTGCAAGGCGGCCGCACTGGCCCGGCCAATCAGTTCCGCCTGCGTCGTCAGGTCGTTTACCTGGGTGGTGTGATAACTGCGGAGGTCGTAAATGAGCATCGCCACGCCGGTGACCAGCAATGCGGCAAGGCTGGTGACCAGAACGCCCGCAAACAGCTTGTTGCGAACCGAGCGCAACCCGAAGTTCAACGTCACTGCGTGCTCCCCCAGACCCGCTGAGCGACTGCGAGCAGCGGCGCCCCGATACGCAAGCCGCCGCGGTTTGCCGCCGCGATCGATACTTCAAAGCGCACGCGGTTATCCGCGACCACAAAATTGATGATGCTGCCCTGTGCCAGTCCGTTATCGGTTTCCGTTACCGTCAGTACTGGCTGGCCTTGAGTCAGGGAGAGAAGTTCGCCGAGCCGGCTGCCTTGCGAAACGCCGATGAACAGAACATGCAGGCCCGCTATCTGGTCTGCGCTGCGGATGCGCCTTACCGCCACCGGCTTGCCATTCATCGTGCGCCCGGCGGCCACCTTGGAAAGTTCCTCCGCCAGCGGATCGGCACCTGCCACGCCAATGGTAAAAGGACTGTCCGGTCCCGCGGCTGCGCTCTCCGGCCATTCGACATAGCCGCCGAACTTGTACAGGAATGCCGCCTTGAGCCGCTGCTCCGGCAACTTTTCGCCTTCGTCGGCTGCGAGCGCCGATTGCAGCCACACGAGGCCGGGGACAAAGAAAAGCAGGGTCAATAGCGCGAGCCGGGGCATTCGGCTGCGGTGAGTAGCATTACTTGCGGGATGACTGGACAAGAACGGGATTGCTCCGACGAGGCTGATCCACAGTCGAACTGAAAATCTCCTCGATGCGCACATTTCGGTCGATACGGCGCCGACGTCCAAAGTATCCCCTGACGAGTCTAGCATCTCGTGGATTTGAGAGCGTGATGCATGACAGTGAACCCCTGTCCGATTTGGTCCGACACGTTTTCAGAGATTGCGCCTGCTTCACGCGTAGAAAGTCGGGGTTGGCTGATCTGTTCCCGATCGCAAGAACCGCGCGGCGGGTGTCCTCCAGAACACCCCGTCCTTCATGATTCCCGGCATTCTGCCCGGATCCTGCAGGATGGTGACGTCATCCAGTGGATTGCCGTCGATGAGCAACAGGTCGGCCAGATAGCCTGGCTTGATCTGCCCCAGGCGATCGCTCATGCCCATGATCTCGCCACCGAGTCTCGTCGCCGAGATAATCGCCTCCATCGGTGTAAATCCCAGCAGATCTACGAAGTGGGCGATGTCGCGCGCATCCGTGCCGATGCGATTCCAGGCGAAGCCATAGTCACCACCGATAAGAATGCGCACGCCCCGGCGCTTCAGGTCTTTCATGCTCTCGATCCCGCTTTCGAGTTCGCGGCCGACTCCGCGCTTTTCAGCAACGTCGCGCGAAATTCCCCACTGCGCCGCTTCATTCAGGGTGGTATAGAGGTGGCCCAGCACCGGCGCGACAAAAATTCGCGCTTTCTGCGCTTCCAGCCGGTCCTTCGCCTCTTCGTCGAGGAGCGTGGCGTGGTAGATGACCTCGACGCCGTGCCGCAGGCACATCTTCACCGATTCGGCGCTGCGGGCGTGCGCTGCCAGCCGTCTGCCATGGGCATGCGCGACATCACAAACGGCGGCGATTTCGCCCTCGTTCATCACCGTGGAATCGGCCGGCGAGGCCGGGACGCCGGCATCGCCCGATACGTTCATTTTGAGGGTATCCACCCCCTCGCGAACCATTTCGCGCGCAAAGCGGCGAAACTCGTCGGCCCCGTTGCAGACCACGGCAAAATTCTCGCGGTAAATGTGATAAAGACGCGCATCACCAAGGCCGGAGGTGACGGTCATCTCCGGGCTTGCGGCCAGGGTCCGCGGTCCGGGAAAATCACCGTTGTCGATGGCGTTGCGAAGCGCAACATCCAGCCTGGGTTTGGCGGAAGCCGCACTGAAGCAGCTGGTGAAACCGGCATCCAGCATGCGCCGCGCATTCTGCGCGCAGCGCAACATGTGCTCCTCCGGCGGTATGAAGCCGAGCTCGACCGATTGCGCGAAGTCGGTGAAAGAAAGATGCGAATGCGCTTCGACGAGGCCGGGCATCAGCGTTGCGCCGTGCCCGTCGATAACCCTGGCGCCGCCGAAGGCAGGCGAGCTGGCCGCGGGCATGACGGCCGCTATCCTGCTGCCTTCGACCAGCACCGAACCAGCGAAGGGAGGATTCCCGGTGCCGTCCAGAACGTTTACGTTGCGGAAGAGTGTCGCGTTCACGCCAGAAAAAACCCCGACAGGATCTTCGCCGTTACAGGTTTTCGATATACATCCGGTTCCAGGTCGGGCTGATGATCACCTGGTTGACGCACACGTGCGGCGGCATCTGGGCGACGAAACGGATGGTGTTGCCGAGGTCTTCGGCCTGAAGCATGCGCGCACGATCTTCCGCGCTGGGCGGCACCGGCCGCCGGTCCATGATCGGGGTGGCCACTTCCGCCGGGCAGATCGCGCAGGCGCGGATGCCGTTGGCGCACTCTTCCATGTTGATGGTTTCGGTCATTGCCGTGACGGCGTGCTTGCTGGCGTTGTAAGCGGCGCCGGTAAGCTTCGGATGGAACACGCCCGCCCAGGAGGAAACGTTGATGACCAGGCCGTCCTTCCTGGCGCGCATCCCCGGCAGCACGGCAAGGGTGGTGTAGAACGAGCCGTCGAGATTGATGCCGATTACTTCCCGCCAGCCCTCGATGGTCTGGTTCTTCCAGTAACGGTTCGGCACGTTCAGGCCTGCGCTGTTGACGAGTATGTCCACGCGGGCATGGCGGCCCAGGATGGCGGCCGCCGCTTTCTTCACCGCCTTTGCATCGGATACATCCAGCGCCTCGACCTCGGACTTTCCGCCCTTGATGCGGATTTTTTCGGCTTCCAGCGACAGCACTTCCTTGCGGCGGCCCGACAGCACAACCGTCGCACCGGCGTCCGCCAGCGCCTTGGCACCGGCGAGGCCAATGCCCGTCCCCGCACCCGTGATCCAGGCCACTTTCCCCGTCAGCGAAATCATTACGCCTCCTGTCATTTTGCGAATGCCGAATGTTTCTCTGCCGCTGCGCGCGTGGCCGCAAACGCTTCGCGCAGCGCTTGCGCCGATTCCGCGACGGCGTGTTTTGCCGCATCCACTGCGCCGCCCATCAGGATGAAGCCGTGGATCATGCCCTCGTAGTTGACCAGCCGCACGTGGTTGCCGGCTTCGATCAGCCGCTTCGCATAGTCCACCCCTTCGTCGCGCAACGGATCGTAACCGGCCACCAGTACCAGCGCCGGCGGCAGATTCGCAAGGTCATCGGCGGCCAGCGGCGCGAAGCGGAAATCGTTGGAGTCTGCGCGGCTGCGCTGATAGTGTTTGAAAAACCAGGTGATGGTATTGCGGCTCAACACGTAGCCTTCGGCGAACTTGTGGTGTGAAGGCGTTTCCGGTTCCGGCGCCA
>Ga0134123_10001769_pt1 | contig 14066 bp, 4 predicted proteins | sample KB303_FD_96460 | JGI IMG/M metagenome (GOLD analysis project Ga0134123, IMG submission 96460) | Terrestrial soil microbial communities without Nitrogen fertilizer from Kellogg Biological Station, Michigan, USA - KB3-0-3 | ecosystem: Environmental > Terrestrial > Soil > Unclassified ...
CAGAATGTCGTAGGCCCCTGCGGAGTTATAGTTGCAGCAGGAAGAGCATTTACGGTAACCACTGTTGCACTTGTTGTTGTTTTAGAACAACCTGTTACAGTATTTGTCACAATTACTTTATATTTTCCTCCTGTGGTTGCAGTGTATGATGATTGTGTAGCGCCTGAAATAAGATTGGCTCCTTTTTTCCATTGATACGTTCTGTTTGCTGCAACAGGTGCATTTAAAACAACGCTGCCTCCTGAACAAAAAGTTGTTGGACCGGCTGCAGTAATAGTTGCTGATGGCAATGGATTTACTGTCACTGAAATTGCAGATGAGGCAGCAGTGCCACAGGCGTTAGTAGTCACAACAGAATAACTTCCTGAAGCTGCTGCTGTATAATTTTGATTAGTTGCCCCGAAAATATCTGTTCCATTGTTCTTCCATTGATATGTCAGTCCTGTTCCGGTGTTTGCATTAAGTACAACATTTGCTCCTGAACAAAATGTAGTAGAACCGGCAGGAGTAATGCTTGCTGACGGCAGTGTGCATTGTGACATCTTGTGAATAAATGCACCCGGATCACCAACTGCTTCAACATCATATGAGCCCGCACCCGGATCAAAATCAATTATACTGCGAAAGATACCCCCGGTGAAAATATTAGCGGAACCATCCACTACAATAGAACGTCCCTCATCACCTTCACTGCCTCCCAATGGTATTGCCCATACAAAATTTCCTGACGCATCTAATTTTGAAATAAAAATACTCTTACCAATTGCCTGAAGGGTAAAGGTTCCGGCACCAGGATCAAAATCAACTGTGCCCATGAAATAACCTGTTGTGTAAACACTTCCTGATCCATCCACTGCTACAGAATTTCCAAATTGCGGCTGGGATCCTCCTCCTATACTTTTTGCCCACACAAAATTTCCTGACGCATCTAACTTAGAAGTAAAAATATCTTCATAACCTGTTGAAGTAAGACTAAAGATTCCGGCACCAGGATCAAAATCAACTGTGCCGGAAAAATAACCTGTCGTGTGAACATTTCCTGACCCATCTACTGCAATTGACTTTGCCTTTTGGGAATAATTACTACTGCCACCCATTTGTTTTGCCCAGATAAAATTTCCGGAAGGATCCAATTTGGAAATGAAAAAATCATTAGTTGAGGCAGTTAAATTGAACGTTCCGGCACCGGGGTCAAAATCCGCTGTTCCCTGGAAAATACCCGTAGTATAGGCATTGCCTGATCCATCCAATGTAATTGAATTTCCACTGTCATCAAATGCTCCTCCCATTTGTTTCGCCCAAATGAAATTCCCCAGGGTGCTTAATTTAGAAATGAAAATGTCATAACTACCTGAGGAAGCCATGTTACTAATACCAGCGCCCGGATCAAAATCAGGAGTTCCCTGGAAATATCCTGTGGTATAAACGCTGCCTGATGCATCCACGGCAATTGAATATCCGATATCATCTGAAGTTCCTCCTATTTGTTTTGTCCAAATAAAATTTCCCGAGGCGTCTAATTTGGAGATGAATATATCAGAATTTCCTGAAGAGGTTAAATTAAAAGCCCCTGCACCCGGATCAAAATCTACTGTTCCCTGGAAGCTTCCCGTTATGTAAATATTCCCCGATCCATCACTGGCAATCGAATAAGCATAATCAAGCAATGTTCCGCCTATTTTTTTTGCCCATATAAAATTTCCGGATGCATCTGATTTAGCAACAAATACATCTGCGGCATCTTCGGAATTGGTTAAATTAAAAATTCCCGCACCGGAATCAAAATCAACAATTCCAAAAAAATAACCGGTGGTATAAACATTACCCGATGGATCCAGTGCGATAGAATTTGCAAATGCACCGGTGCCGGAGCCGGCACCTTTAGCCCACACAAAATTTCCTGCACCATCCAATTTTTGAATAAAAAATCTATTGTCGCTTCCATAAGAAATTAAATTAAATACTCCTGCACCCGGATCAAAATCAAGAGTCCCCAAAAAATAACCGGTGGTATAAACACTGCCTGATCCATCAACTGTGATGGAGTTTCCCTGCTCGTCAGTAATAGCTCCCATACTTTTTGCCCACACAAAATTTCCGGATACATCTAATTTAGAAATGAAGATATCGTATCCGCCACCAGTGCTTAAATTAAAAGTACCGGCACCCGGATCAAAATCTACGGTGTTATAAAATTGACCGGTTGTATAAATATTCCCCGATCCGTCCAATGCAATTGAATATACTTTATCATAATAAGTCCCTCCTATTTTTTTTGCCCACACAAAATTTCCTGAAACATCTAACTTTGAAATGAAAATATCATCGTAGCTGCCTGAAGACGTGAAATTAAAAGTTGCTGCACCCGGGTCAAAATCTACTGTTCCAAAAAAATTACCTGTTGAGTAAACATTTCCGGTACCATCAACTTGAATTGATACTCCATTTCCATAACCTCCTCCCAGTTGTTTTGCCCATACAAAATTTCCTGAAGCATCTAATTTAGAAATGAAAATAGCCCTGGAGCCAGTTGAAGTTAAATTAAAAGTCCCTGCCCCGGGGTCAAAGTCGACAGTTCCCTGGAAGCCACCTGTAGTATAAACATTTGCTGTAGCATCAACTGCAATCGAATATCCATTATCGAATGAAGTACCCCCCAATTGTTTTGCCCATACAAAATTGCCGGAAGCATCCAATTTGGAAATAAAAATATCACGGAAACCGGCAGAAATTAAATTAGAAGTTCCGGCATCAGGATCAAAATCTGCTGTTCCCTCGAAATAACCGGTAGTATAAACGTTGCCTGATCCATCCACTGTAATCGAGTATCCATAATCAATTGAAGTCCCACCCATTTTTTTTGCCCACGCAAAATTTCCCGAGCCATCTAATTTGGAAATAAAAATATCAGAGCCTGCAGAAATTAAATTAAAAGTCCCCGAAACATCGGGGTCAAAATCAACCGTTCCCTGGAAAGCACCGGTGGTATAAACATTACCAGATCCATCCACTGCAATTGAAAATACATAATCATCTGAAGTTCCTCCTATTTGTTTTGCCCAAATAAAATTACCGGAAGCATCTGATTTCATTATAAATATATCATAACCATTATAACCTCCCGCGGAGGTTAAATTATATATTCCGGGACCCTGATCAAAATCCACTCTTCCTGTGAAATAACCGGTCGTGTAAATATTATTCGAATTATCCCGCACAATAGCTTGCCCGGTAGCGCCTCCGGCATATCCATCCATTTGTTTCGCCCATTCAAAATTGACTACCTGGGCGTATACAGATACTACCGTAATGGAGCAAATAATTGATAAGAATATTTTTTTCATGAGGATCAGGTTTCAGTGATTATTTCATTGTTGTGTTTTTATAAGCTTCACAACTTTTTTTACCTGTCCCGATTCATCGGGATTCTCTTCGCAAATTATTTCAGCAGAATAAATTCCCGGGACTAACTGCGAACTCCGGATGGTATATTGCGAATCGTGAATTGCTTCTGATAAAATCAATTTTCCAATCACATTATAAATGTTAATCGAAATGTTTTGATTTCCCACATTTGAAATTTCGAAAACAAAGTCACCTGATGACGGATTAGGGAAAACTTTTACATCCCCGTTTTGCGGTAAAATAGTTTCACCTTCTTTACATGGAACAGTAACTGTAACTCCGGCAGAAAGTTTTGAACAGCCATTACCGTTTGTCACTTCAACTTTATAATTTCCTCCTACAGTGGCAGTATAATTTGTTAAAGTAGCTCCCGAAATATTGTTTCCGCCTTTTTTCCATTGATAAGTTAATGCCGTTCCCGTATTTGCCGCAAGCACCACACTTTCTCCTGCACAAAATGTCGTAGGCCCCTGCGGAGTTATAGTTGCAGTTGGAAGAGCATTTACTGTTACTGCTGTTGCACTTGTTGTTGTTTTAGAGCAACCGGTTACGGTATTTGTTACTATCACCCTGTAATTTCCTCCTGTGGTTGCTGTATAAGACGATAATGTAGCACCTGCAATAAGGTTAGCTCCTTTTTTCCATTGGTATGTTTTATTTGCTCCTGAAGGAGCACTTAGTGTAACACTTCCGCCTGAGCAGAAAGTGGTCGGACCAGAGGCGGTAATCGCTGCCGATGGAAGAGCGTTGACAGTTACCTGGTGTACGCCTGATGTATATGTTCCACAGACATTAGTGACTGTAATTTTATAATTTTCAGCCTGCGTAACGCGAAAGGCAGAAGAAGTGGCGTTTGTGATATTCACCCCGTCTTTTATCCATTGATAAGCCGAAGAAAAATTGGGATAACTATAAACTGTGAGAACGCAGCTTTGACCGGAACAAAAATTATCGGAACCCACCACATTTACAACCGGGAGTTGAAGATTAATTGCATATACATATACGGAGGAAGAGTTGGCGGTTCCGCATGGTGCAGTCACCTGCACGTTGAATGTTCCCGGATTGGAGGCAGCAACAGTGTATGCAGAACCGGTAGCGCCTGTAATGGGCACACCGTTTTTACGCCATTGATAGCTATATCCTGTACCTGCAGGAGCATTAAATACCATGCTTGTTCCCGGACAGAGATTAAAAGAACCGGGGGGAGTTATATTAACGGGAGGAGTGGCGGCATTTACACCTATAGCGTTAGATACAGAAGTTCCGCAGGGAGCAGTAATTTTAACTGTATATGAACCGGTATTAGTCGCTGAATAAACTGAAGACGTGGCGCCAGCTATATTCACAGTATCTTTTTTCCACTGGTAAGTAAATCCGGGACCTGTATCAGCCGACAATGTGACGCTTCCGCCCGGGCAAAATGCCGTACCTCCGCCCGCTGTTATTGTTGCCTGCACTCCGTTTGCATTTACATAAGTTGTATAAGAATTAACTGAACATCCGTTACTATTGGTAACCACAGGATAATAACCGCCCGTTGAAGTGGCAACATAATTTTGAGAAGTTGCACCGGCAATGGCGCCACCGTAATCATACCATTGATACGTTTTATTGGCACCTCCGGCCGCGGAGATCGTTACTGAACCTCCGGGACAAAAAGAAGTTGCCCCGCTGGCAGTTATTGAAATATTTTCACCCATGACACAAAAGTTTACAGGTATTTCGGGAGTCGTAAAAGTACCGCATGCATTGGTGATCCTGCATTTATAATTTCCACCATAACACGGATAATTCCGATAACTGTAACCCATTTGCCCCGATAAGCTGTTTCCGTTCAAATACCATTGATAGGAATAACCCTGCTCAGGAGAAGCGGGAACAGATAATATGCCGCAAAGCGTATCTGTAATAACTGCAGTTGATACAGATAATGGCTGATGAATGGTAATATGAAAAGAGCCGCCTCCCGTTGTTGAACCGCATGAGTTGGTTACCCGGCATGAGTAATTTCCTGAAACAGTTGCATGATAACTATAAGAATTTGCACCCGGAATATTAATTCCATCTTTTTTCCATTGGTAAGCATCCCAAAAATTTGTAACACAATTAGTCGGACTGGAAGGAGCGGCATACAACATGTTTCCTGTGGTAGTGCAAACCGGATTGTAATATGTCTGATATATAAGTCCTGCTGAAGCATCGAATTGCCTGACATTTACAGAATTTGAAGTGCTGGTTGTGCCATTGGACCATGTTGCCACACAGTACCATATTCCCGTAGGAGGAGCCAAAAGAACCTGTCCTGAAATAGAGAAAGGAGGTATGCCGCAATTGCCTGCAGCAACATCATACCACTCATAAGAAATAGCTCCTGATGGGAATGCAGTCAGGTCACTGTTGTTAATAGGACATCCATCCAAAGGACCTGCGGGGGTAACAGTTAAAACGGGCTGTGCGGCTGCAGACAGAGAGCAAATTATTGCAATCATCACAATTTTAAAGAGCGATTTAAGAGACTTATATTTCATAATTATTATTTTTAAATAATAATTTCTACTGCACAATATTTATTTTTTTAACCTGCATTCCATCTTTATTTCTTACGGACAAGAAATAAATTCCTTTTACAAGATTTGGTTCTTTTATCACAACCGTTTCATCGTTCGTTTCAAATCTTCTGACAACTTTTCCAATTCCATCGGTCAATTCAATTTGTATTGAAGAGACGGTTTTGTTTGAAAACTTAATAGTGAATTCTCCTGGGTTTGGATTCGGAAAAACATTAAAATCTATCCCGATAGCTATCGGGATATTTTCCTGAGAGATAATTTCTCCGTCTTTACATGGTACTGTTACCACAACTCCTGCAGAGGTTTTTGAACATCCATTGGCTTTTGTGACTTCAACTTTGTAATTGCCGCCAAGAGTTGCAGTATAATTTGATAAAGTTGCGCCTGAAACATAGTTACCGCCTTTCTTCCATTTATAAGTTAATCCTGTTCCGGTATTTGCAGCAAGCACTACGCTTCCTCCTGCACAGAATGTCGTAGGCCCCTGCGGAGTTATAGTTGCAGCAGGAAGGGCATTAACAGTTACGGTTGTCGCATTTGTTGTTGTTTTAGAACAACCTGTTACAGTATTTGTTACTATTACTTTATAATTTCCACCAGTGGTTGCAGTGTATGATGATTGTGTGGCGCCTGAAATAAGGTTAGCCCCTTTTTTCCATTGATAAGAACGGTTAGCTGCAACCGGTGCATTTAAAACAACACTGCCTCCCGGGCAAAATGTTGTCGGACCGGATGGTGTTACGGTTGCTGATGGTAATGGATTTACAGTAACCTCCAAAGGTACTGATGGATTTCCTGTACAACCAAGTAAACTGGTTTCAATCACAGTGTAGCTTCCTGTTGTGTTTGCAACGTAGCCGGAGGATGTTGCTCCTGAAATTGCCATTCCATTTTTTTTCCATTGGTAGGTTAAACCAGTACCGTTATTCGCATTTAAAGTAACGGAACCTCCGTTACAAAAAACTGTTGAACCGGAGGCTGCAACCGAAGCCTGGTTCTGCATGCAAACGGTGGACGGTCCCTGTATATTCCACCAGTCCAATGAATCAGGCAAATTAGGAAGACATTGGTATCCTGAATTAGTTCCATATAAATAATGAAGTTCATTGGGAAGTATCGGGAGGCAGTGTATCTGATTTACACTGCAATCTAATTGATAAAGATGCGAAGGCAGCTCCGGGAGATTTGTTAATTGATTATAGCTGCAATCTAATAATCCAAGGTTTTGGGGAAGCGCAGGAAGAGTATCCAGGTTATTAGAAGAACAATAAAGAAAGGTCAGCGAGGCTGGAAGTAAAGGCAGCGAATTAAGGTTATTATTGTTACACCTGAAATCATCTAAAGAATTTGGCAGGGTGGGCAATGAATAAAGATTGTTGTAGGAACAAATAAAAAAAATTAAACTTTGCGGCAATGGAGGTAAAAACGTGAGGGAATTATGACTACATTCTATATACCATACATTATGAAAATACTGGACACCTGTGAGATCATAAATACCCATGTAGCCCACTTCAATATTCTGAACATTTTGCAAAGCGGGATATAAAGTATCAAGGTAGTTTCCCTGCATGGCCCCCGGAACAATATAATTAATATAAGATATGAATGCAGGATCAGGAATATATACCAGGTTCTGTGATTGGATTTTTGTCACTACCACGCATAATAGAATAATTACAATAATTTTTTTCATTTCTAACTTTATTTCACAATATTTATTTTCTTTATTACAATCTTATATTTATTTCGTGCTGTCAGGCAATAAATTCCTTTTGCAAGATTCGATTCGTTAATAACAACAGTTTCATCATCTGTTTCAAGTCTTTTCACAACTTTTCCAATTTCATCAGTCAATTCAATTTGTATTGGAAAAATTGGTTGAATTGAAAACCTAATTGTGAATTCACCGGAATTAGGGTTCGGATAAACAGTAAAATCGAATACACTTTCCCCCTCTCCCCCTTTCCCACTTTCTACTTGCTTACATGGCACACTAACCGCTACCAATGCAGAAGTCTTTGAACAGCCATTGCCGTTTGTTACCTGCACCCTATAATTACCTCCTGTAGTGGCTGTATAATTTGATAAGGTTGCTCCTGAAATAAAGTTGCTGCCTTTTTTCCATTTATACGTTAATCCTGCCCCGGTGTTAGCAGCAAGCACCACGCTTCCTCCTGCACAAAATGTCGTAGGTCCCTGTGGCGTTATAGTTGCTGCAGGCAGCGCATTTACTGTTACTGTTGCTGGATTGGCGGAAGTTTTGGAACATCCTGTTACCGTATTTGTAACAATCACTTTATAATTTCCACCGGTGGTTGCAGTGTATGATGATTGTGTAGCGCCTGAAATAAGATTGGCTGCTTTTTTCCATTGGTACGTTCTGTTTGCAGCAACCGGTGCATTTAAAACAACACTGCCTCCCGAGCAAAATGTTGTCGGACCGGCTGGTGTTATAGTTGCTGAGGGAAGGGAATTCACCGTAACTGTTGTTGCTGAAGATATGGCAGAACCACAAGGGTTAGACACTATAACTGTATAGCTTCCTGCTGCTGTTGCAGTGTACATTGAATTTGTAGCCCCGAAAATATTTGCCGAGTTTAATTTCCATTGGTAAGATAATCCCATTCCTGTGTTTGCATTTAATATAACATTTCCACCGGAACAAAATGTCGTTGGTCCTCCGGGAGTTATTACAGCCAGGGGTGTGATGCATTGGCTCATTTTATGAATAAAAAGATCCGGATAGCCATGTGCGGTCAGATAAGATGTGCCCGGACCCGGGTCAAAATCGGCAGTTTCATAAAAAATACCATTGGTATAAATATTTGTTGACCCGTCAAGAGCTATCGAATACCCCCTATCGGATGATGGTCCTCCTAATTTTTGTGCCCACACAAAATTCCCTGATGCATCCAGTTTGGAAATAAAAGCATCATAACTCTCCGGGGTCATGTTGAAGGTGCCGGCTCCCGGATCGAAATCAACAGCTGCATAAAAATCTCCGGTTGTATAAACATTCCCTGCAGCATCAATTGCCATCGAACGTGCATTATCTGAAGCGGAACCTCCAATTTGTTTTGCCCATAAAAAATTTCCTGTGGAGTTTAATTTAGAAATAAAAATATCATTGTTGCCTAATGTAGTTAAATTATAGGTTGCCGCACCCGGATCAAAATCCACAGTGCCGTTGAATGCTCCGGCAACATAAACACTTCCAGAGGCATCAACTCTTATTGAAATTCCCTGTTCATTTGCGGTTCCTTCCATTTGTTTAGCCCAAATAAAATTGCCAGAACCATCTAACTTGGAAACAAAAATATCATTACCAGCCGCAGATGTCATATTGAATGTTGCTGCTCCGGGATCAAAGTCAACTGTAGCGTTAAAAAATCCGGTAATATATATATTGCCCGATGCATCTGCAGCAATAGCATTTGCGATTTCACTTGATGGCCCTCCATAAATTTTTGACCACATTAAATTTCCTGATGCATCCAGTTTATTGAGGTAAATTTCAGATGAAGCGGTACCGGAAAAATAGGTACCAGCGGTAAAAATATTGCCTGACGCATCCAATGCAATTGAATAAGCTGCCTCACTGGTAGTTGTACCCAATTTTTTTGCCCAAACAAAATTTCCCGATGCATTTAATTTTGAAACGAAAATATCGGAACCTGTAGAAGTAGAAGGTGTTAAATTAAAAACCCCGGCTCCCGGATCGAAATCAGCTGTTCCCTCAAAGCTTCCTGCAGTATAAACGTTTCCTGAAGCATCCACTGAAATGGCATTAGGATAATCATAGGAAGTACCTCCAAGCTGTCTGGCCCAAATTAAATTTCCTGAAGCATCCGATTTAGAAACAAAAACATCTCCTGAGAGATCAGATGCAGCTGTGCTTAAGTTGAATGTTCCTGCACCTGGGTCGAAGTCAACTATTCCAAAAAAATAACCCGTTGAATAAACATTACCTGCCGCATCTGCTGCTATTGCTTTTGCATTAGCGGCAGCACCTTCGCCCGCACTCTTTGCCCACCCAAAATTTCCTGAGGAATTTAATTTTGAAATGAAAGAAAAGTTTCCTCCCAGTGCAGTTAAATTGTAAGCAGCGGTTGAATCAGGATTAAAATCACAGGTTTCATTAAAATAGCCGGTGGTGAACATATTTCCTGATGCGTCCATTGCCAGCGAAGTTGCATAATCAGTACCATGTCCACCTATTTGCTTTGCCCATACAAAATTTCCGGAAGAATTTAACTTGGAAACGAAAACATCACTGCCGGAAAACCCGGTTATTGAGTAAATGCCCGGGCCGGGATCAAAATCACAGTTTCCGCCAAATGAACCGGTAGTGTAAACATTTCCTGAGGCATCCACTTTAATATCATTTCCGGATTCACTATAGCTTGCTGCGCCAATCTGCTTTGCCCAGACAAAATTCCCTGATACATCTAATTTTGAAATGAATACGTCATAGTAACCTGAAGGAGTTAAATTGAACGTAGCTGCTCCCGGGTCAAAATCAGCAGTGCCATAAAACTGGCCGGTTGTGTAAACATTTCCTGCCCCATCGGCCGCAATTGATCTTACGGAATACGAGATGGTTCCTGTAAACATTTTTGCCCAGCTAAAGTTTCCTGATGAATTTAATTTGCAAATAAAAATATCACCATTAGTACCTGCTGTCATATTGGAGGCTCCCGGTCCCGGATCAAAATCAACTGTATCATAAAAACGGCCGGTAGTATAAATATTACCCGATCCATCCAATGTCATTGAAGTGATTGAATTGTACTGGTCTGCAAATTGTTTTGCCCAGACAAAATTTCCGCTGGAATTTAATTTGGAAACAAAACCATTGTAGGCGTTTCCAATCAAATTATTTAAGTAATAAGTTCCTGCTCCCGGATCGAAATCCACATTCCACATAAATCCGCCTGCCGTATAAACATTGCCTGATACATCAAGCGCAATCGAAGATCCATTATCATCATATAAGCTTCCAAATTGCTTAACCCATGTTAAATTGCCCGCGACATCTGATTTAAAAACAAAAATATCCGTGCTGCCTGCAGAGGTTAAACTGTAAACTGCTGCACCCGGATCAAAATCAGCGGTACCGCTGAAAGAACCGGTAATATACACATTACCCGATCCGTCTGCAGCAATTGAATTACCCTGATCATTCGAAGAGCCGCCCAATTGTTTTGCCCACAGCAAATTTCCGGATGGACCTGATTTGGTAATAAAAATATCATCCCCTCCCGTTGAAGTTAAATAGACAATACCGGCACCCGGATCAAAGTCAACTCTTCCGCTAAAATGACCCGTTGAATAAACATTTCCGGATGCATCAAGTGCAACAGATATTCCGATGGAAAAGCCATAGTATCCCCCAATATTTTTTGCCCATTCAAATGTCGGTGATTGAGCCTTTGAAATTATTGAAACGACAGTTAAAAAACAGTTCAGGGATAATATTATTTTTTTCATGGAGGCAGAAGAAATAAGGTTTTGATATTTCCTTCAAAGTTAAAAGCAATAAATTTCCTGTGCAATACTACTATAATACGATTTTTTGCTAAGAAACCGTTGCAGGAAGCAAGTTAAAAACAATAATTCAGAAAGAAAAATTATTTTTGATTGAAGTAAAATAAATGCGTTTTAAAAAAGGAAACTCTGTTGGAAAAGCTGTCGCTCTTATTTTACAACACTGATTTTCTTTATAGCTACTTTATCCTTGTTTCGTGCTGTCAGGCAATAAATCCCTTTTGCAAGATTTGATTCTTTGATTAAAACCGTTTCATCATCCGTTTCAAATCTTCTCACAACTTTTCCAATTTGATCGGTTAATTCAATTTGTATTGAAGAGACTGGTTTGTTTGAAAACTTAATAGTGTATACCCCTGAGTTAGGATTAGGATAAACACTAAAATCAAAGTGATTTAAGGAGGAGAGAATTTCTCCTTCCCTGCATGGTACATTAACTGTTACTCCCGCAGATGTTTTTGAACAACTGTTTGCGTTGGTTACAATAACCTTATAAGTTCCTGCTGTTGTGGCAGTATAATTCTGGTTAGTAGCACTGCCGATAATGCCGTTTCCTTTTTTCCATTGATAAGTTAAACCAGTCCCTGTGTTTGCAGCAAGCACCACACTTCCTCCTGCGCAGAATGTCGTAGGTCCCTGCGGGGTTATAGTTGCAGTTGGGAGAGCATTCACTGTTACTACTGTTGCACTTGTTGTTGTTTTAGAGCAACCTGTTACAGTATTTGTCACAATTACTTTATATTTTCCACCTGTGGTTGCAGTATATGATGATTGTGTAGCACCTGAAATAAGATTGGCTGCTTTTTTCCATTGATATGTTCTGTTTGCTGCAACGGGAGCATTTAAGGTTACGCTGCCTCCTGAACAAAATGTTGTGGGACCGGCTGGTGTGATGGTTGCTGACGGGAGTGAATTTACCGTAACTGTAATACCCGGAGCCGTTGTGCTTCCACAGCTGTTGGTAACCACAACCGTATAATTTCCGGCTGCCGAAGCATTATACGATGATGTCATTGCCCCCGGAATGTCAGTGTTATTTTTTTTCCATTGGTAGGTCAGGTAATTTCCGGTGTTTGTATTTAAAACAACACTTCCACCGGAACAAAATGTTGTAGAACTGGCTGGTGTAATTGTTGCGTACGGTTGAAACAAACTGACTGAGACAGCAACACCGGCAGAAGTTGCAGTACAGGAAGCGCTGTTTGTTACCTCAACAAAATATGTTGCAGATATTTTAGCAGTGTAGGATGGGGTTGTAACGCCATTAAAAGCATAATATCCGCTTAACAATCGATACCATTTATAGGTAACTCCTGCCTGAACAGTTGCATTTAAAACCACACTGTCACCATAACAAAATGAGGTTGGGCCGGCTGCAGTAATTTGACTGGGAACCGGGGTTAAATTAATTAATACACTGTCTGAAAAATTTTCACACGTTCCGTTATTAAGACTGTATTTATAGTAACCATCCGCAGTTGCATAGTAAGGATATGTGTAAGGACCCGGAAGCAATTGTCCGTTCCTGTACCATTTTATGATTGTTGTTACTGGGGGGAAACCAGATCCGGGTTCGGGGTATATATACTCAGAACTTATACAGAGTCCAGCAGGAGATGTATAACAGTTAAGACCTGTTATATTTGAACTTTGAGGAGCCGGGAGCAAAGAACCGGGTGATGGCAAAATGCGAACAACATCAGGATTGGCTGATTGACCAATTTCCATAAAATTCTGATCAAGAATTTTAAAATAATATATTCCGGATACTGTGGCAATACAGGAAGTTCCCATATTGAGGGATACGGGAGTCGAAAAACCATAACAGGGACTGCTTTGCATATACCATTGATACAAATGATTGGGAACCGGATTGACCACCTGCAGTGGAATTGTTTGCGGATAACATACATCACCGGGACCTGTAAAAGTGCAGGACTCAAATTGCGCATTAGCAGTTAAACCGTGTATAAAAATAAAGTATAACAGGATTATTTTCTTCATAATTATTTTTTTAGAAATATTTTTCAGGAAATAATGAAATTACTGATTTAGCTTCGCTTCAAAGGTAAACCCAATAAACCTCCTGTGCAATACTACTATAATACGATTTTTTTTTGGTTCCTGAACCGTTGCAGGCAGCAGGTTAAAAACAACAATTGAGAAAGAAAAATTGGTTTGGTTTACGAAATATGAAATAATCTTCTATCCCTTGTCCCGAAGGGACTATAGCTTGGTAAGAATAACCTCGGGGAAATTTTTTTGCTCTGTAGGAACTATCCTGCCTAGTCCAATTGGATTTAAAAGAATAAAAGGGTGGTCCTTACAGGACAAATATCAATATCTGGTAACCTTTACCAAGCGGTGGTCCCTATGGGACAGAACCAAAGTTTTTTTGATACTGAACCGGTGCAGGCAGCAAGTTAAAAATAACAATTCATGAAGAAAAATTATTTTGATAAAAGAAAATAACCGGGCCTCCTTATGAGAGACCCGGCCGTGAAAAACTTATAGCTTATGCAGCAACCTGGCTCGTAA